>Ga0335078_10007021_pt1 | contig 16690 bp, 15 predicted proteins | sample Lox_Sample_32_FD_206711 | JGI IMG/M metagenome (GOLD analysis project Ga0335078, IMG submission 206711) | Soil microbial communities from Loxahatchee National Wildlife Refuge, Florida, United States - Lox_Sample_3.2 | ecosystem: Environmental > Terrestrial > Soil > Wetlands | place: USA... | reverse complement strand
ATGGAGCGCAAGCGAACCCACGGATGATCGTCCTTTGTTTTGGTGAGCGATACCTCGAACCGGCTGAAACGGCTTCATGACGCTCGACGCGGCACGATGAAAACCGGCTCAGGCTACACTGCTCGCCCCAGGCACACCGCAAACCACCCGCGCGCATCCGTCCATGTTGCCTGGGGGCGGAATCCCGCGTCGGCCAGCAGTGCTTCTGCCTGCCCCGGCCGGTACTTGTAGCTGCTTTCGGTGTGGATGCTTTCGCCGGCGGCGAAATTTACCGCAAGGTCGAGGGCGCCGATGCGCACGCGCTGTGGGCGGCGGCTCGCCAAATGCATTTCAATCCGCGATTCGGGCTCGTTCCACACCGCGCAGTGCGCGAAGGCTTCCGGTTCGAAATCCGCATCGAGCTCGCGATTGAGGCGCACCAGCAGATTGCGATTGAAGGCAGCCGTTACGCCCGCCGCATCGTCGTAGGCAGCCAACAATGTGGCTTGGTCTTTGACGAGATCGACGCCCAGCAAAAGACTGTCGCCGGCCTCAAGTCCAGCGCGGACGCGGCGCAGCAACTGCTCCGCCTGGTGCGGCTCGAAGTTGCCGATGCTTGAACCGATGTAGAGAACCAACCTGCGCTCGCGGCGAGCCGCCGGGCCTAGAGGCAATCGGCGTCCATCGCCATCGGTGTAATCCATTACGCGCGGCGCCACCGTGACGCCGGCGACTTCGCGCTCGATTCGCTTCCGCGCCGCTTCGAGCGCAGTCGCCGACACATCGACCGGCTCATAGAGCACGGCTCCCTGGCGTTCGGTCGCTGCTTTCAGCAACAGACGTGTCTTGTCTGCCGATCCCGCGCCCAGCTCCACAACGCATAAAGGTGCGCCGTCGGCCGCGTGCGCGATCATCTGCGCGGCGTGAGCCGTGAGAATGCCGCGCTCCGTGCGCGTTAGGTAGTACTCGGGGAGTTCCGTGATGGCGTCGAAGAGGCGCGAGCCCGCCTCGTCGTAAAACAACCAGGCAGGCAACCTCTTGGGCCACGCAGTGAGACCTTTGCGCACTGCCGCCCCCACGCGTTTGTCAAATTGTTGTGTTAGGGCAGGGGAAGCGGCTGCAGTCATGTTGTGGTTTAGATGCCGGGGATCGGGCTACGATGTGAATTCTTTCTCTGCGGCGCCGACAGGCAATTGCGGCGTCATTTCGCAAGCAAAATTCCGGAAAACTGCCAGCGCGTCTCTGGCGCGAAGAAGTTGCGATAGGTCGCCCGGATGTGGCGCGCCGGGGTAACGCACGATCCGCCGCGCAGGACCATTTGCCCACTCATGAACTTGCCGTTGTACTCGCCGAGCGTGCCGGCCAGCGGATGAAAGCCCGGATAGCCGAGGTAGGCGCTGCTGGTCCACACCCAACAGTCCCCGTACTTCGCAGCGTTCCGGTTTTGGAGGAGAGCCGTGGAAGGTACTGGCGCAAATTCTCCGGAATCGAGCAGGTTCCCTTCGACGGGCTGGCCCTCCGCCGCGGCCTCCCATTCGAACTCTGTGGGCAGCCGACGGCCTGCCCATCGCGCGTAAGCATCTGCTTCGTAAAAACTTACCTGGCTCACTGGCGTCGCTGCCAGCTCTTTCAGCGGCCGCTCACCGCCCAAGGTAAAGATGTTCCACTCGCCTCCCTCGTCACTCCAATAGAGGGGCGCGCGCCAGCCGTTTTGCTTCACCGCATCCCACGCTGCCGAAAGCCAGAACTCGGGCTTCCGGTAGCCGCCGTCGGCTATGAACTCCGCATATTCGCCGCATGTGACCAGCCGGTCGGCGAGCGCACATGGTTCCAGCCAGACGCGGTGGCGCGGCAACTCATTGTCAAAGCAAAACCCGCTTCCCACGTGCCCGGCTTCGCGCAAACCGCCTTCAAATTGCTTGAAAATAAGCGGTTGCGTCTCATGGGCTGCCTCGCTCCCCTGCTTCCTGTTTTTCCGATCCCCAATTCCCGATCCGTGCTCTCTGTAGCTAGGCCTTAGCGGGTTCGTGAAAAATGCATTCAAAATGTCGGTAAGCAGCAATTCCTGGTGCTGCTCCTCGTGATTGGCGCCGAGCTCGATACGCCGCAACGCCTCTTCTTCCGGGTCCTGTTCGAAGAGCCGATTCATGGCCGTGTCGACGTGCTCGCGGTAGCGCAGGATCTCTTCGAGACCCGGCCGGGAAAAGGACGACCGCAGCCGCTTCTCGGGAAAGGCGGAAAAGCTTTCGTAGTAGCTGTTGAACAACCACGCGAAATCGGGATTGAAGACCCGGTAGCCGGCCAAAAACTCGCGCAGCACGAACGACTCGAAAAACCAGGTGGTGTGGGCCAAGTGCCACTTAGCGGGCGACGCCTCCGGGCAGGATTGCACCATCATGTCCTCTGGCGTCAGAGGTTTACATAGCTCCAGAGTCTGCCGGCGCACGGCGCGAAGGCGTTCGGCTAAGGCGGAGATCCTGTCAACGGACAAAATAGGGGAAGTGGTTGCAGTCACTTGAGCGTCTCCTGGTTTGCGGTAAATTAGCCTATTGCCTATTGCCCGAAGATTCCCTGCTTTGCCAGCCTTCCTGCGTCGTAAGTGCTTCCTAGCAAATCACTGACCATGCGTATGCCGTGCGTCACAGTATTTCCAAGAAATCTCGGTTAAAAGTTAGCTAGCCTAGGAACCCGTTTCGCTTCAAGGCATTGCCAGACGGCCTCAAAGAAAATATGGAGCGCCGATCTTTCGCTGGCCTTGGAGTTGTGCTTTAATGTTGCATTAACAGAGGACGATGTTCAGGCAATCGCCCCCTCTTTGAGTCGCCAGGAGGGATGATGCGCAAGCTCAAGGCAAGTCGCAGGATTTTTCTCCTTTTCTTACTTACGCTCTCTTTTGGCGTATCCAGAGGTCAGCAGGCTCAGACAACCAGTCCGGCGCCGACTCCATCGTATGTAATCCCCGCACAGCCTCCGACCCCCGATCAGCTCGGCGATTCGCTCGTAGCCCATCAGCGCTACCAAGCCGCCATTGCCGCCTATTCCAAGTCACCGCAGATGACGGCGGACATCTGGAATAAGATGGGCATCGCCTACCAGATGATGCTTAACTCCAAGGATGCGATCCGCTGCTACAAGGAATCGCTCAAGCTCGATCCCCGGAACTCACAGGTGATCAACAATCTGGGCACGGTCTACGCCTCGCTCAAACAATATGGGCAAGCCGACCACCTGTACCGGAAGGCGCTCAAGCTTGACCCGAAGTCGGCGATCGTTCTCAAGAACATTGGCACCAACCTACTTGCGCAGCGTAAGTACAGCAAGGGTTGGGAGGCTTATCAGCAGGCCCTCGCCATCGATCCGCAGATCTTTACCAATCACAATGGTCCCACGGTCGAAAATCCCTCTAACGTGCAGCAACGGGGCGCGATGAACTACTACATGGCGGCCGGTTGCGCGCGCGCCGGCAACCCCGACTGTGCTCTCCAGTATCTCCGCATGGCGCTGGACGAGGGCTTTACCACCCGCAAGAAGGTGGAAACCGACAGCGAGTTCGCGAGCCTGCACGAGAATCCCGCCTTCAAGCAACTGCTCGCCGAACAACATAACTGAGTGGACGGCTACCATCTGGATTGGACGTTGCGTCGTCTACTGCCGTGGCTGGCTCGTCTATCTGTTTGACGGGTTTTCGCGCCTCCTTGGAGCCATAATGAAACTCCGCTTTATGTCAGTAATGTACGCTGTCCTTGCTCTCCCTGTGGCCGTTGCCGCTCAGGATTCCGGTTCCGCTTCGCCCGCCGGACGAAGCTCCGGCCAGGAAAACGGCGGCTACGGTCAACGCGGCGGCCGCGGCGGTGGCGGCATGAGCATTGGTGCAGGCCGGGGCCTTATGGGCACCGTCAGCGAAGTCGCGGCGGATCACTACACCATCAAGACGGATATGGGAGAAGTGTATACGGTCCACTTCAGCGCCAACACACGCATCGTCAAGCAACCCGCCGGGATGCGTGGACCGGGTGGCGGCGGGGGACAAGGGGCAGGGGGCGGCTACGGCCGCGGCGGGTATGGCGGCGGCAACCCTGCGCAGGAGATCCAGGCTACTGACATCAAAGTTGGCGATGCCATTGCTGCAATAGGCGACGTTGACGCAACTGCGAAATCGGTGGGCGCTATGCGCATAATGCAGCTCGACCCCGATACAGCCAAGCGCATACAGGAGATGACGGCTAATTTCGGCAAGACTTGGCTGCAAGGCAAGGTGACAGCCATCAAGGAAGCCACCATCACTCTCACCGGCACACTGGACAACACTACCCACACGGTTGTCGTAGACGAAAACACCACGTTCCGCCGGCACCGTGAACCCATCACCCTCGCCGATATTCAGGCGGGCGATACCATTCGCGTGGAGGGCGCCGTGAAGAATGGCGTTTTTGCCGCAACGACGGTGAGTATGGGGGGCATGATGGGCGGCCCACGGCCCAATGCGCCATCCGGCGCGTCATCGGGCCCGCCGCCGAGCGCCCCGCCCCAATAGGCAGCGGCTCTTTCATCCGGCAGAAACCCGCCGGCCGGACACGATCTCGTATCCGGCCAGTTGGTTTTGAGCGCGCGACAGCGCACGCCGCGCTTCCTCTGGCAATAGGCACTCCCGGCCTGCGCGCATTACCGGCGCCGACGACATATGTGCGGGTGCGACGAATTGCGATTCCAACAATGTCAAGCCGGTCGCGTGGAATGGAGACTCCATCAACATCGCATTGATTCAGTCGAATCCAGACGGCAAAACCATTGAGAAGGATCTGACTATTCCGCTCTCGAAGTTTGTTCCTGTTTCAAGCAGCGAATCGTCTTCGCCGGATAGGGAACATCGTCGATGAGTGCGAAAGCTCTAGAAAAACCCGATCGGCTTTAGCCGTGGAGGCGCGCAAGCCAAGAGCGGCTTATCGGCCGCTCTTGGCTTATCTCTGTTTGCTGTTGGCCTGGTCCTAAGAATCCGCCCAATGGGCGCCATGCCTTCGCGCCGTTTCTTCATCCCCGGGTACCCGGGTAGTAGGGTAACGGGGGAGAACCCCGCCCCTACTGCATCATGAGCGTTGTGTTGTTCGCTACTCGATCGATTTCAGGGTCCAGGCCCCGTTCACCAGGGTGAATGTTGCCACGCGTTGCGTGCTCAGTTTGTTGCCGGGGTTTTGGGCAATGGCCTGCAGACCCGCCGGCAAGCTGCTCAGATCGACGTCCTCCATGAAGGTTACGGTCTTGATGTCGGCAAGAGTCTGCACGTCGCCGAGACTGCGCGCCTTGGATTTGCAGGTGGCCAGGGGGACCACGATGATTGCGTAGTTACTGTACTTTGGATCGGTCGTCGGTCCGTCCGGCCGCCATTGAATCATATCGCCGCCGCCGGGCAGCTTGACAGCCTTGGCTCCGTCGGGAGTGAGCTTGAAGTCGGCCCAGTAGCCATTGGGATAGCGCTTGACGCCAAGCCAGTAGTTGGCGTGCACGCCTTGCTGCATGCCACGATCGTCGACCGCAATATTGAATACCGTGCCAGCAGCCTGATCGTAGTCGGCCTGAATCATTGCTTTTGCCTGGTCCTGGGTCAAATCCGGAGCCGACTTACAACCGGCTAGAAATCCGCCCGCACCCAGCAAAACCAAAGCCGCCAAAGCCTGAATCTGTCCTGCGATTTTCACGTTTCCTCCGTAAATTGCATGAAATGGCGTGAATTCCTTTGCCCCGCCATTTTTACCCTACTTTCTTCTGCTGTCAATGTGGTTGAAAGTGACCTTGCGCACACGCGGTAGTGCAAGGCTTCCGGCGGGCCGTTTTCCCGTGTCACAAAAGGCCGGTAGGCACCCGATTTGGCACGGCGGATGCGATCTCAAAGAAACTCAACGCAGCATCGCCCTGCTCGAGGAGCCGTGTCCGTGTCAAGCGCCCGTACCGTTCCTCGAGGACCAGCTTGCGCCGGTGCTCCGCGACTACGAGCGCTCCCGGCGCAAGAACTCCATTCACCCCTCCCAGCAGGCCCAAAACTGCCGCATACTCCTGCGCCATGTGGTACGGCGGATCGAGAAACAGTACTTCGTACCGTCTTGATCTTGGAGCAGGTTTTAGGGCCGAGCGGAGAAACTCCGCCGCGCCCCCTGCGTACACCTCGAATCCGGTAGCGAGGCCCAGTTGGTCCAGGTTGCGGCGCAACACCTTGAGTGCCTCAGGCGCCCGTTCCACAAACGTCACCTTGGCGGCCCCGCGGCTCAGCGCCTCCAGGCCCACCGCGCCCGAACCCGCATACAAATCCAGGAAAGTTGCACCATGGATACGCGGGGCCAGCACATTGAAGAGGGTTTCGCGCAGGCGGTCGCTGGTTGGCCGCGTGCTCAATCCCGGCGGCGCTTCGAGTCTTCGCGAGCGATAGGTTCCGGCGATGATGCGCATCGCAAACCAGCATAATTGAATTGCTTCACTCAATCCGCCGCGAGTGCACACCGTTCATCCAACCCGACGCAGACGATCCAGCGAGGGAGGGAGAGTTCAGAGCAGGCTGCTAAGATTTCGCGCCTTCCGGGGCCAAGGGCCGGCAAGAGCCGACAGCTGAAAGCTGTTTTCCGTCCCCACCCTCTACAATCGATTTATGCGCGGTTGGTCGATTCCGTTTGGCCGGTGGATGGGTGTGGAGCTTCGCGTCCACATCTTCTTTCCGCTGTTGTTGCTGGTGCTTTTTGCCATGTGCGGCCCGCAAGGCTGGCCCTACGGATTGGCTCTCTTCATCCTGCTGGTAGCAGCAGTTGTGTTGCGCGAGACTGCTCGTTTGCTGGTTGCGGCGTGGCTGGGACTGCGTCTCCGCGCTATCTTGTTGTTGCCCATCGGCGGCTTGTTCGCCTACGCCAACCCGGAGAGCCAGGAGAAAGCGAACACCGGGCGCGGACAATTTGCTTTGGCGCTCGCCGGCCCGCTGGTCAACTGTTGTGCCGGCCTGACCGCCGCCGCGGCCATTCTGGGCGCCAGCAGCGAGGTCAGGCTCTTCGACCATCCCCTGATCGCCACCGAAAGTCTGCTGCGCAGCCTGGTTTGGATGCAGATCTTTCTCGGCCTATTGCATCTGCTGCCGGCCTACCCCCTCGATTGCGGCCGCCTGGTGCGCAATGCCTTCGCGCGCACCCACGGGGCCGCGCCCGCGAGCCGCGCCGCGGCCGGACTGGGCCAGGGTTTGGCGATTACTATTATCTTTGCCGGCATCCTGCTGCGGGACTACTGGATCAGCCTAACCGGCTTGTTCATCCTGATCGGCGCGCAAATCGAAGATCAGGGCGTCTTCTTCCAGTCGGTTGTGGACAATGTGCGCATGCGCGAGGTGATGCTCACGGACTTTGCCACGCTCTCGCCATCCGACACCCTCGCCGATGCTTTGTATCGCTGCGTGCACACTCTGCAGGAGGATTTTCCTGTGGTCCGCGGCCCGCAGCTGGTGGGCATCATCTCGCGCCAGCGCATCGTCGATGCTCTGCGCAACGACGGCAACGGCTACGTGCAGGCAGTGATGTCGCGCGCCTTCCAGGTGGCGCAGCCTGAAGACACGCTCGGCACGACCATCCGCCGCCTTACCGCCGGTCGCGGCATGGGTTTGATCCCCGTTACCGAGAGCGGCCGCATCGTGGGCATTGTCAGCGTGCAGAACCTCATGAGTTCCATGGCGCTGCTGGCCGAACAGCGGCGCATCGAGCGTATGGAAGCCGGCGAATAACAGGGATCAGTGGTCAGGGATCAGCTAAGTGCAGCCCGATGCAATTTACCGCTACTCCGACTTTTTCGCTCCTTCGCTTTGCCCCTCCCCCGGAAAGGCAGCTTACGACCGATGCTTGCACTTAAGGTTGCGTTATACATGCTGGCAATCGAATGCATATTCTTCTTCGGAGGTTGGGAGTTCTTCCTAAGGCGCCGATTGACGGACGAGGCTTTGGAACAACAGGAGAAGAGCGCAAGCGGCTATTCCCACAGTTTCCATGCCTTGCAAAGCGAATTCAGGCGCGAGCGCATTCCGATGAGTCTCTCTCTCCCGAAGCGCTTTTCAAGTAGAAAGTGGCGTCGTTCTCAAGTTTCTGTTCAGGGTGATTCTCGTCGTTGAAGCAGTCCGCCTTGAGAGGTAGGAAAATTGATTCGGCCGACCGTGCTCGTCCATGACTCACCGCTCGCTCCCGGGCTCTACATTGTTGCCACTCCCATCGGCAACCTTGGCGACATCACCCTGCGCGCGCTCGATGTGCTGCGCCAAGTGGACCGCATCGCCTGCGAAGACACGCGGCAGACGCAAAAACTCCTTAATCACTTTCAGATCGCAAAGCCTACGGTCAGTTGCCACGAACATAACGAGCGGAAGCGCGCCGATGAACTGGTTGCGGCGCTCCGATCCGGTGCGCGGATTGCGCTCGTCAGCGACGCCGGAGCACCGGGCATCAGCGACCCAGGAGGTTGGCTGGTGCGCGAAGCCATCGCCGCGGGTGTGCCGGTGATTCCGATTCCCGGTGCGAATGCAGCCATTAGCGCGCTGATTGCGTCGGGACTACCTGCTGAAGACTTTCACTTTCTCGGATTCCTGCCGGAAAAAGCCGGCGCGCGGCGCACGTTTCTTGAGAAATTTGCCGCGACCGCGCAGGCTGACCAGCGCGAATCCCCGCGCACGCTGATTTTCTATGAGGCGCCGCACCGCATTCTCGAAACGCTGGCCGATATCGAATCAATTTGGGGTGGTCTGCTGCAAGCGGTGCTGGCAAGGGAGCTGACCAAGGTGCACGAGGAGTTTGTGCGGGGGACTGTGGCAGAGGTGCGCCGGGTATTGGCTTCGCGTGATCGGATGCGCGGGGAGATTACGCTGCTTGTCGAGGCGCCCCACTCGGCGAAGTCGGGCAGAGGTGCGCCGGGATCGGAAGCCGCGCACGAAAAACTCGCCGATCGCGTCGCGCGGATGCAGGTTGAAGGCGGGATCGACGAGAAGGAGGCGCTGAAGCGCCTAGCGCGCGAGTTGGGCCGATCGAAGAGCGAACTGTATCGCGAGCTGCAGCGGGAACGGGCCCGGAAGCGGTGACGTGCTGCGCGGTCGGATGAGACGGATCGGAGATCCGGCTCCCCTCCCCAAAATCTAAAGCACTTGGGGCTCAGCCCCTGTTGAATTGACGGTCGCATTTGCGTGAATTTACGACACCTAGCGTCCTTTCGTACGCCTTGGCGTTGACGAAATGGGCCCGCTTCCCGCAATTACCCCGAGGGATTAGAAGGAGTTTTAATGCTTATTATTGTTATAAATACAAAATGTAAATACTCCTGAATGGTCGCTCAAAATGGCCGACATCAAGACCGTCTTGATCAACCCATAATTTGTATTGACAAACTTGTTGGCATTTTTTTAGACTTATAAAATGACGGAACAACAGACCTCGGCTTATCGCGCAGCGTTGAAGGAGGCAAGGGCTTCTTTTGAGAAGGCCACGAAACGACTAAATGACATTGCCTCAGAGAGTCGGAACCTCCACCGAGAAGTCGCGAGCCTTCGTCGCACAATCACGGCGCTGGCAGCGCTCTGCAGTGAAGAGCCATGGGCGGATGCCCTTGGAATAACCGAGTCTTGTGCGGAGGCAATGGAGACTATTCCTTACCAGGCATCTACGCAAGAAGTGGTCAAGATGCTGGAGGATATGGGATTCGACATGGCCTCGCAGAAGAATGCTGCCGCGTCCGTGCATTCGGTGCTCTCTCGGCTAGCTGACAAGGGCAGGATTCAGAAGATCACGGACGAGGAGACACGGACGGTTTCATGGCGGGGGCCGAGCTATGACCCTAAGTTCCTCGAGATTTCTGACGAGGACATCCCGTTCTGACCCTCCCTGAAAGGGATATGGATGTACAGACTCTTTATCGACGAAGTGGGGCACGATAACCTCTGCTCAGCCAACGATCCGAATGAACGGTATTTGTGCCTAATGGGCGTTTGTCTTGATCTCGATTACGCCAATGGAGAGTTCACGGATTCGCTTAACGAACTTAAGACGACGGTTTTTGGTTCGGAGCAAGTGATTCTCCACCGGCGCGAGATCATCGACAAAAGGGACTATCCGTTTACGTTGCTATGTAATGAGCAGGTGCGCGGCCACTTCGATGAAAGACTTCTTCACTGGTTCGAGGAATCTAAATACACTGCGTTCGCTGTACTAATCGACAAGAGGGCGCATGTCGAGAAGTATCGAGTTTGGAGGTACCACCCGTACCACTACTGCCTTACGGCGATGCTTGAGCGATATGTTATGTGGTTGAAGTCGCTAGGCCAAGGTGGGATTGGAGATGTAATGAGTGAGTGGCGAGGCAAGAAGCCAAATCGGAAACTGGAAGAGGCATACGCCCGCCTCTTCAGAAGCGGAACGGATCATGTTCCGGCCGAGGAATTCCAGAAACGGCTAACATCAAACTCACTGAAGATCAAAAGGAAATCGGCAAATGTGGCGGGCCTGCAACTCGCAGACCTACTCGCCAATCCGGTGTGTCGAAGCCTGATATGCGCCAACGAACATGTAAAGATGACCGCCCCGTTCGGTACGCGGGTCATAAATATCCTGATCAGGAACAAATTCAGGCGCGGCGGGTTCTTTTCGAAGATACAGGGTTACGGGGTGAAAATACTACCGTAAAAGGAAAACCGGCCCGCATACAGGCGGCCGGGCGACGCACAGGCGTCTGCCTCCGTTCATCACGGATTGTTCATATCATCTAATGCGCACCTACTAGAAGGCAAGTAGATTCCATCGACCCCTGTTCCTAATCCCTGTTCCCTACCTTCGCCACTTCCACAAGCGTCGAATAAAACGTGGCGCCGGCGCCGATGTCGGTGAGGCGCTCGCTGGTGAGGACGTTGACATTGGCGCCGCCGGGGTGGAGCTTGGCCCAGTCGAGACGCGCGGCTACTACGCCCGGCGGCAGATGCGGGTTCAGCGTCGCGGTGAGCTCGATGCTGCCGCGATCGTTGAAGACGCGGACTGGATCGCCTTCGCAAACGCCGCGGGACTCGGCGTCGAGCGGGTGAATCTCGATTCTTTGGCTGGTGCGCGCCTCCATCTTGCGGTGGCCGGGCAGATTGGCAAATGTTGAGTTCATGTAGTTGTCGTTTTTGCGGGCCAGCAGTTCCAGGGGATACTGGTTTGCGACCTCGCTCCATCGGGACTCGACCGCAGGAACAAAGGCCGGAAGCGGGTCCCGACCTGCCTCGGCCAGCGTCTCGGAGTAAAACTCGATCTTGCCGGATGGCGTGGCCAGCGGCCCGGTAGTGAACGGCAGGAACGGCCGCGATTCGGGGTCTGTGTGAAATTTGAGCGGCAAATGGCCTTCGCGCTCCAGATCCGCCAAGGTGATGTGCTCCATGTCTGGGTTTGTCGAGTGGCCGTCCGCGCCGATGGCGAGCGCCTGGCCGATCATCTCCTCGGGCGTGTCGCGGAAGCAGGCTTCGGTGAACCCCATGCGCTGCGCCAATTGCCCGAAGAGCCACACATTCGACCGCGCTTCGCCCAGCGGAGCGATTGCCTGCTTCGAGAGCTGTACAAAATAGTGCCCGTATGCGCCCTGCGCGTCGGTGTGTTCAAGAAACGTTGTGGCCGGCAGCACGAAGTCGGCGTAATCGGTGGTGTCGGTGAAGAACTGCTCGTGGACGACGGTGAAGAGGTCGTTGCGCGAGAGGCCGCGGCGGACGGCGTTGTGATTGGGCGCGACGGCGGCAGGATTGGAATTGTAGACGAAGAGCGCCATGACCGGAGGGTCGTGGTTCTGGTCCCTTGTTCCCTCGGTCCCTTGATGCCGAGCTTGGCCTAGCTCTGTGAGAGCTTGGCCAAGCTCGGACATGTTGACGATGCGCGCGAGCCGCCCCAGAGGGGAGGCCAGCGCCAGGTCCGGCCGCTCGAGCGCCTGCTTGTCCCAAGCGAAAGCGCCCGAAGTTGAAAGCACTGCGCCGCCGCCGCGAAACTTCCAGGCACCCGTGAGCGCCGGCAGCATAGCAATAGCGCGCACCGCCGCGCCGCCGTTTTCCGTGCGCTGCACGCCGTAGTTGAGGCGCAGCGCGGCCGGCCGGGTCGTGGCGTACTCGCGCGCCAGGCGTTCGATCTCGCCGGCCGTCATGCCGGTCCACGCGGCCACGCGTTGCGGCGTGTATTCGCGCACGCGCTCGGCCAACTGCTCGAAGCCATGGGTTATCTCCGCAATGTACGGGCGATCTTCCAGACCTTCGTTGAGAATCACGTGCATCAGGCCTAACGCTAGCGCTGCATCCGTGCCGGGGCGGATGGCAATGTGCCAGTCGGCCAGGGCCGCAGTGCGCGTGCGGTAGGGGTCGATCACGGTCAGGCGCGCCCCGTTGCGCCGGGCTTCTTCAATAAATGGCCACAGGTGAATGTTGTTGCCGTGGATGTTTGCGCCCCAGGCAAGAATCAGTTTCGCCAGGCGGAAGTCCTCGGTGGGCGTACCAAGTTTCTTGCCGTACACCAAATTCCAGGCTTGCCCGCCCGCCTCGGAGCAGATGGTGCGGTCGAGCCGGCTCGCGCCCAGGCGATGAAAGAAGCGCCGATCCATCGACCCGTAGCCGAGCACGCCAATGGTTCCCGCATAGCTGTAGGGCAGAATCGACTCCGGGCCGTAGCGATCGCCGATCTCTTGGAGGCGCGCGGCAATTGCATCAAGCGCTTGGTCCCAGCTCACGCGCTCGAAGGCTTCATGTTCACGGCCATGGGATCGCGGGCCCTTTGGGGCTTCGGATTTACGCCTCATTGGATACAGAACGCGATCGGGCGCGTAGACGCGGTCCAGATACTTTGCCACTTTGCCGCACAAAAACCCCCGCGTCACGGGCTGCGAAGGGTCGCCCTCGACCTTGACGGCGCGGCCTTCTTCGTTCACCGTCACCAGCACGGCGCACGAGTCGGGGCAATCGTGCGAGCACACGGCGTGAACGGTGCCTAGGGGCGGGGAAGCGGCCATGGCGTCATTGTAAGCTGAACTGGGAGTTTTATCTTATGCTCAAGTCCGGCATTTTGAATCCGCACATTCTTTCGTTATTGGCCCGCGTGCGCCATACGAACACGCTGGTGATTGCCGACCGGGGATTTCCTTTCTGGCCCGAGATCGAGACAGTCGATATTTCGCTCGTGGACGGCGTTCCTCGGGTGCTCGAGGTGCTCAGCGCCATCCGGGCCAACTGCGTCATCGGTCATGCGTGGATGGCCGAGGAGTTCAAAAACGCCAATAGCGCCACGACGCGCAAGGAGTTCGCCGCAGCCTTGGACGGCATTTCCCTCACCTTTGAGCCGCACATCGAGTTTAAAAAGCGGATTCCGCGCGCCATTGGGCTGATCCGCACCGGCGACACGACTCAGTACGCGAACATGATCCTGGAGTCGGCCTGAGCGGCGGGATGCATGATGGCGGCGAAGGTCGGGCGCTTCCCCGGCCCAGGTCAGAGCCAACACCGGAAAGCGTTCAGAATTGGGACCGGCCGCGATCGTGAGAGGATTTCTTCCGGCCGAAAGCCCCCTCTCGGCCACAAACATTCTGTACACTGGTCACGCCATGGGTTGCATTTTCTGCAAGATCATCGAGGGAAAGATCCCGTCGACCGCCGTTTACCAGGACGATTTCGGTTGCGCGGTTGCCGACATCAACCCCAAAGCTCCGGTGCATGTGCTCATTGTGCCGCACGAGCACATCGGCTCGCTGAATGAGGCCGGCGAGGACCACCGTGCGCTTCTCGGCCATCTGCTGTGGGCGGCGCCGGAGATCGCACGCAAGAAAGGCCTGACCAAGGGCTATCGTATCGTGGTGAATACCGGCGAGGGCGGCGAGCAGACGGCAGATAATCTGCACCTGCATCTGCTCGGCGATCGCGCCCTCAATCGGCCCCCTGGGTCTGGGCATGGAATAGGAAGCAGTCAATAGGGAATAGAACAGAGGGAGCGCTCATCGGGGAAATCAGAGAAGGCGTGCCCTGTACAGATTTGTGCAGGGTCGCTGCCCGTGGGGTCCTACGCCAACGATGAAAACCGGTCGTTGGGTCCCGGCGTTGGCCGCGGCGGCTTAAGTGCCTTGGATTCGGGATACAACCTCTCTGGCTTTGCAATGAGCCGTCTTGGTTCTCGTGTGGAGTTTCGCGTTTTCACCTGCCATCGCCGAACTTCCTAGGCTCGTCACATCTCATTTAGAATCAGTGCGATCCTTCCTGTGAGCCAATCGCTTGGCGATTCGTCATGATTCATAGCGATCAGTTCTAACGGAAACGCAATGTTGTGCGGACGGAGGATCAGACAGTTTGCCTGGAATTCTGCATAGCGCAACGTAAGGTGGGAACTGTGGCGGATCGCGTAAAGGTTGGGACGGTTCGGCCGGTACGGTAGCAGCGAATTGTAGTGGCGGTCAATCAGGGCAATGGCGTCGGGCAGCACCAAAGGCTCCATGGGCAGGGCGTCGGCGGCCGAGATGCGGACAGCGACAAAGCGCTGCCAGGCGCGACGCACGTTCAAAGCCCGTGCGCGCACCGATTGCAGTGCACCGGATGGCAGATGAAGCATGAACTGGACGGCAGAGGGCCTGATGACCGGCTCGAAGAGCGCCGTAGCGTGCGAAACTACCGGAACCGCCCCGGCGATTTCGTCTTCCGGCCAGAACCCGCCATGGGGCAATGCAGGCAATAGGTCGGCAACCGTCAGGTGTTGCACGGCGAGGATGCGATCCATCGCCTCCAGCGAAAGGTGACGCCGGGTACGCAGAAAATTGGAGAGATGGGCTTGCCCAAAACCGGTCTGCCGGGCTAGCAACGAGACGCTAAGTGTGCCCTTCTGAATCCTGCGTAGCAGTTCCAGCCGGAGGCGCTCGTGCATCTGGGTAAAATTCATCTGTGGAAAATGTGCCGCGAGCAATGACTGGCCTAGCTCACTGTTTTCCAATAGAAAACCTGTCGTGGCATGATTGCCTTCATTTTTCGCTTTTAGTCGACAGTTGGAAAGAGGCCGACTGCAAATCGGCCAGTAAGCGTTGACGCTGAAGAAGCATATGCCTACATTAGGTTTACTTAATCACGCATTGACTTGTGGGAATCTTTCGGAAAACGTCTATTCGCCTGGTTTTGAGCGGAGGCGTAATTATGCCTCCGGAGGCGGCGGATGAACATTGGCTGGTTCGGCTTTATTGAGTTCCGGCTTTCCAACTCCCAATCCCGGCATTGCTACCAGAGGACGCCGGGAAACAAGCCAGACGGGAAATTCCACGATCTGCGCACGAATGGTCATGACAGACAACAAGAGAGCACAGGTGGCAGTCCCCCATCAGAACAAAAGAAATCTGACTTGCCTCGCCTGGTTCTTTTCACCCCGCGGAACGCCTTGCAGAGCAAATCGCCGTCGGGAGATGAGACAAATATGGAGAATCAGTCATGGAAGTGCGCGTGCAGTTAAAGGTTTGCGAAGGATGCGGTTGCCTATGGTACCGCCCTCAGACACACGAGAGTGTGTATTGCAGGGAATGTGACTCGAAGCTAAGAACGTTTCCAACCCCGGAGAGCCGCAAACGTCGCGGCCGTCCGGGCCGAAAGCAGCTTGCCAGGGTTTGGGCAGTGGCTGAGGCAGCAGGAGGTGCGCAATGAGCGCAGCTCTCCAGTTGCCCACGTGTTGGGAAGCCAGCACCGCCCAGGCAGTATGGCGGATCGAACAGAGGAGATGGGAACGAAAACCTGCGCCGCGGTACGAAGTCAAGCCGGCAGCGACGCGGTCGAAGCCTCCGGCGAGTCTGGCCTTCTACCGGAAACACACCGAAAGCCTGTTGCGGCGCTACCTATACGCTTCAATGCAGGTGGGCCGGGCGCCGTCCATTCTGGGCGACCCTGTTGCGCGGGGTTGGGCGTCAAGCCGTCCCGTCCGCACCTTCGAGGACGCCGTGATTTTCGTCCTCGATGTGGAGAAATGTCTGGGTCAGCTTCCCAGGCTCGATCGCGAGATTCTTAGCCGGGTGGTGCTGCAGGAGTATACGCAGGTGGAAGCCGCGGGCATGCTCGGCATGGCAATACGCACGATGTCGTACAAGTACCCGCTGGCTCTCGACCGCCTCACGGAAAAACTGCTCGCGGCCAGTCTGCTGGTGCTGCCGTTCGGGAAGGAGAGCTGCGAGGAAAGCGAGGAGAGCTAATCGGCAGAAACAAGATGGGTTAGCGTGGCTAGTGGGACTAACCGCCTTTTCTCACACGGGTCGATTTGTGCGGGGGTGGACGCGGCGAGGCCAGGCGTGAGGGAGTTTTCCGGCTGGAAGTGGTCTTTGGGATGCTCCGGCGGTTGCGGGGGAGGACTTTTTCAGGATCGCGGCGAGATTTTTCGCATAGCTCCGCCGGGCCTTGCGCGCACTCGATGGGGAAATGACGGCGGCACGGCGAAGGCTTTTCGTCGCGCGTAAGCGGCCTCGCCGGCCGGAGATCGCAACTTGGCCCGCATGCGGCGATGCGCCGGGTGGCAGGCCCGCGTGCGGCAGCGCGCACCCAGGTTGAGGGCTTGCGCCATGTTGGAGTCCCGAAGGTAAGCGTCGACGTTGCGTTTTTCCATCTGCTTGAGGTTGTCGATGGAGAAGAACCCGCTGTCGGCCAAGACCGCACCCGGCGATTCCCCGCAACATCGTTCCACTGCGTCGACCATAGGCGCCAGCGAAGCGT
>Ga0335078_10007019_pt1 | contig 16692 bp, 16 predicted proteins | sample Lox_Sample_32_FD_206711 | JGI IMG/M metagenome (GOLD analysis project Ga0335078, IMG submission 206711) | Soil microbial communities from Loxahatchee National Wildlife Refuge, Florida, United States - Lox_Sample_3.2 | ecosystem: Environmental > Terrestrial > Soil > Wetlands | place: USA... | reverse complement strand
CTCGCCTGGGTCGGGCTCGGCGCTGCCGGCTGCCTGGCCACCGTCATCAGCTGGTCCGCCGCCCGCGGCAGCTACCACAGCGGCGCAGCCTCGGCCCTCGCCGGCGCGCGCACCGTCGTGCGACTGCGGCAGCCTGCGCTCGCGTACCTGCTGTTCGCGGGCGGATACATCGCCTACCAACCTTCCTTTCTGCCTACCTGACCAGCCGGCACGCAAGCGTTGCCACGATCACGCTTACCTGGACCGTACTGGGACTCGCCGCAGTCGTCTCGGCCGCGCTCTGGAGCCGGCCGATTGGCACTTGGCACCGCGCCAGTGCCCTCGCAGCGCTCCTGGCATTGCTAAGCGCCGCGGCAGTTGCGGCCCTGGCAGTCTTCGCGGTGGGCCAGATCGTCGGGCCCTACCTCGCCGGAGCGCTGGCCGACCGCTACGGCACCGACGTCATCCTGGTCTGGACGACGGTGCTTTGCGCGGCCGGGAGCGTGCTGAGCGGCCTCACGCGGGAAGCGCGCCAGGGGGTTCCTGCCGGGCCGCGGAAGTAGTCCGTGAGGCGATCGCCAGGTTGGCCGCGGCGGCGAGGCCGACGCACGCTGCGGCGCCGGCTGAGCTGACGACAAGCCAGCGCCACACACGCGGCAGGCGCTGCCAGGCAAGCGCGCTGGCTGCCACGTCGAGCGCATCGGAGATGGCACCGGCCGCGACCCACGTGCCGACGTCGCCGTCCGGGCGCCGCAAGGCGTCCAGGGCACCGAGGCCCAGGGCAAGGTCACGCGCGCCAAGCGCCCGGCCGAACACGCTTGCTGCCAGGTCGTCCGGCCCCGCGCCCACCCAGGGGCGGGCCGGCAGGGACGGGCGGGCCAGGGCGGTCAGGCCTATCGCGACGCGCCCGGCGGCAACGGCCGTCGCGCCGCGCCGCAGCAGGGCGGGGATCGCTGGTGTCAAGACGCACTTCCTTCGGCGGCGAGAATAGGGGTCATGGGGAAAGATAGCGCGGAGGCCGGGGATCAGCCGCCGCTGCGGCTGCGGAGGGCGGGGCGGGTGATCGTACTCGATCCCGACGACCGGGTGCTGCTGATGCGGTACGACGACGGGCCACCCAACGGGCGGCACTGGTGTACGCCGGGCGGCGGGCTGAACGACGGGGAGGACTACCCGGCGGGGGCGCGGCGGGAACTGGCGGAGGAAACCGGCTGGGACGACGTCCCGCTGGGGCGCGAGGTGCACGAGCGGACGCTGACCATGGAGTACGCGGACGCGATCGTCCGGCAGCACGAGCGATTCTTCCTGGCCAGGATCGGGACGGCCCGGCGCGGGCTCGGCGAGGTGGCGGCCATGCACGTCTCGGACGGGATCTCCGCCTGGCGCTGGTGGACGCTGGCGGAGATGGACGCCACCGACGAGGTGATCTGGCCCCGCGAGCTCGCGGATCTGATCAGAGGCCTGCTGGCCGCCGATGAGTAACACCAACCGGCAGATGCAGGTCGGCGGGCGGAGTACCACGGCCCGTTCTGACTAGAAGACGGCGAGAAGCGGGGCGGACGGTCAGCGGGGCACTCAGGTCTGGTTCCACCAGGGACGGTCAGCGGGGGCACTCGCCGGGCCTGGCGCGGGCGGCGCGGCGGGGCCGGGTGGGGCAGGAGGCACGGGCCAGGGACCGGTAGGCGCGGCGGTACCGGGCGAAGGAGGCGCGGTAGACCAGGGGGCCGGTGCCGCGGCGGGCTGGGGCACCGCTCGGGAGTTGCGGACCACGACGATGCCGAGGATCAGGCCGATGATGCCGACGGCGATCAGCCAGCCCACGGCCGATTCGAGCGCGGTCACCAGGCCGCAGTCGTGCGCCACCGTGTTGTCGATGGCGGAGCCGATCTGGCCGATGGGCGACTGGCACAACGCGTTCTTGGACGCGATGACCTCGTGATCCACCAGGCCAGCGATGATCAGGACGGCGCCGATCGCAAGTGCCGCGACGCCGGTCGCCTTCCGTCGCCACATGGGCCGCTCCCGCTGGGGTCCGTGATCCGCGCCCTTTAAGTCTAGCCCGTACGCTGATCGGGTGGACCGCCTCGAAGCTTGCCTTGTCGATGTCTACGAGACGCTGCTGAGCTGTGATTTCACCCGGATAAGGGGCACGCTTCCCAAGCTGGCAGGCGTCGATGCGGACCGCTGGCGTGATATGTACCGGGACCTTATTCCGGCGCTGACGCTTGGCCAGCTATCCAAGACGGAGGCGTTCGCGCGGATCATGGTCGCGACGGGCCTGCAGCCGCGTCCGGACCTGCTGCGCGAGCTGTCGGACAGGGACAGGGAACTGCTTGTGGCGTGCTCGCGGCTGTATGACGACTCGATTCCGTTCCTGAAGACGCTGAGGTCCCGAGGCATCAAGATCGCGATCGTCAGCAACTGCTCCGAGCACACCCACGACATGCTCGACGAGATCGGCGTGACCGCGCTCGCCGACGTGCTCGTGCTGTCCTGCGAGGTCGGGGCGGCCAAGCCGGATGCGGAGATCTTCCAATTCGCGCTGGACAGCCTCGGGGTGAGCGCCGGGGCCGCCGCGTTCGTAGACGATCAGGCCTCCTACTGCGCGGGCGCGGCGGCGATGGGCATCACCGCGGTGCAGTTGGTGAGAGCCGAGCTTGACGGCGCGACGGGCTCGGGGGGCTTCGGGATGGCGGGGTCCCTGCCGGAGGCGGAGACCGTGCTCTTCGGGTGATCGGGCATTGGACCGGAACTGACCGGCAGGTGCGAAAGGCGCAGAAGTTCCGCTCCGCCGGGTGGCAAACCGGTATCGTACGGTGCCGTGCTAGACGGCGAGCTTGTCTTCGTGCCGAACGAAATCCCGCGGCGAGGCGTCTTCGCGCTGTGGGGGAAGGGCTCGGGATCGGCGAGGCTCGAACTCGTCTTTCCGCGTGGCGGCCACGACCTGAGGAAGCGCCTGGTCTCCGCGGACCTCATCCCGCTTGCCGAGGCGCTTCCCGCGCTGCTCGTTATCGATCAGGGGCCGCGGATGCGGCGCAGCGCCAGGGTGTGGGCCGCGGCCGCCGCGGCGGGTGTGGGGCTTGTGGCCCGCGGCAGGCTGCTGCCGACCGTCGGCCCCGATGAGAGCGACATCTGGCGGGCCGGGCCGCTCGATCCGGCGGATCTGAGCTGGCTGCGCGAACTCGCCACCGCGTTCCCACCGACCGCCCACGCGCTGGCCGTGCCGGGCTCGCGCCCGATGCGGCTGCGCTCCCCCGAGGCGCTCATCCGCGAGCTGTGGGACGCCATCGCGGATATGATCGCGCGCTCGCCGGCCGCGACCAGGACGACTGCCTCGTCGGCGTTCGCCGCGACCGAGCCGACTCCGGTCGGGGACCTGGCAGAATGGCTGGCCGACACCGCGGACGGCCTGTCGGCCGGGGCACGCCTCGGCCTGCGGATCGAGGCGGCCACGGAATCGACGGCGGAGGGCGGGCAGGCAGACGAGGCGGTGGCCGATCTCGCGGGCGCCGTGGCGAGGCTGGACGGGCAGGCCGAGGAGGTGCCCTCGCCTGCGTTCCGGCTGGTGCTCCAGCTGCGCAGTACGGCCGATCCGAGCCTTATCGTCGACGCGGGCACGCTGTGGAGCCAGCCAGAGACGGTCCTTGCCAGGTTCGGCCAGCAGGCGGAGACGGACCTACTGCTGGCGCTGCGGCGCGGGGCGCTTGTGTGGCCGCCGCTTGCCGAGGTGCTGCGGCAGGCAAGCCCGTCGCTGATCGACCTCGACGACGACGCGCTGACCAGCCTTCTCGGTCCGGCCGCGGAGGAACTCGCGGGCGCCGGCATTGAGGTGCTATGGCCGTCCAGCCTGCTTGGCGGCGGCATCAAGCTGCGGGCGGTCGCGACGCCGGCGCCGGAGAAGCTGACTGAGGCCGGGTTCGGGCTCGAGGCGCTGCTTGACTTCCGCTGGCAGCTCACCCTGGACGGGGCCCTGCTCGACGCCGACGAAATCGCCGCGCTGGCCGAGGCTAAACGGCCGCTTATCAGGCTGCGGGGCCGCTGGGTCATCCTCGACCCGGCCCTGCTCGACCGGCTGCGCCGACCGCCGCGGACGCGGATGCGTGCATCAGAGGCCCTCGGCGCGGTGCTGGCGGGCGCGGCGGAGATCGACGGGGAGACGGTCGCGGTGGCCGCCGAGGGACCGCTCGCCGACCTCGCCAGCCAGATCGCGAGCATCGCGTCCGCCCCGCCGCGCCTGGATCCGCCGGCCGGGCTCGCGGCGACGCTGCGGCCGTACCAGCTGCGCGGCCTGGCGTGGCTGGCCGGGATGTGCGAGGCGGGGGTAGGCGGCTGCCTCGCCGACGACATGGGCCTGGGCAAGACGATCCAGGTGATCGCGCTGCACCTGCACCGGAGGGACGCGAAGGCGGGTCCCACGCTTGTGGTGTGCCCCGCGTCGCTCCTCGGCACGTGGGAGCGCGAGATACGCCGGTTCGCTCCCGAAATCCCGGTCCGCCGCTACCACGGCGGCGACCGCCACCTGCAAGACCTGGCCGCCGATGAGGTAGTCCTTGTCACCTACGGCGTGGTGCTGCGCGACTCGACTCAGCTGGCCGAGGTCGGCTGGGGTCTCGTGGTCGCCGACGAGGCACAGCACGTGAAGAACCCGCTTGCGCGGACCGCGCGGGAGCTGCGGGCGATCCGAGCGCCCGCCAAGGTGGCGCTGACCGGAACTCCGGTAGAGAACCGTCTGTCGGAGCTATGGGCGATCCTGGACTGGACCACGCCAGGTCTGCTCGGGCACCTGGAGGCCTTCACTCGCCGGGTGGCGGTCCCGGTGGAGCGATACCGGGACGCCGAGGCGACGGCCGCCTTCGCCGCCCTCGTCCGGCCGTTCCTGCTGCGGCGCAGGAAGACCGACCCGGGGATCGCGCCCGAACTCCCGCGCAAGACGCAGACGGACCTGTTCGTGCCGCTGACCGCCGAGCAGGTGACGCTGTATGAGGCAATGGTCCGAGAGACGATGGAGCTGATCGCCACCAGGCGGGGCATCGAGCGGGCGGGGCTGGTCTTCAAGCTGCTGACCGCGCTGAAGCAGATCTGCAACCACCCGGCCCAGTATCTCAAGCAGCCTGGACCGCTGGCTGGCCGGTCCGGAAAGCTGGCCGCGTTCGACGAGCTGACCGACGTGATCCTGGCCGGCGGCGAGTCGATGCTGGTTTTCACCCAGTACACGCAGATGGCGACGCTGCTGCAGCGGCATCTCGACTCGCGGGGGATCCGGTCGCTGTTCCTGCACGGCTCGGTGCCCGTCGCGCGCAGGGAGGAAATGGTGACGAAGTTCCAGGCAGGCGAGGCGCCGGTGTTCCTGTTGTCGCTCAAGGCGGGCGGCACCGGCCTGACGCTGACCCGCGCCACCCACGTGCTGCACTACGACCGCTGGTGGAACCCGGCGGTGGAGGACCAGGCAACCGACCGGGCCTACCGGATCGGCCAGGACCGCCCCGTGCAGGTCCACCGGCTCATCGCGGAGGGGACGCTGGAGGACCGCATCGCCGCCCTGCTCGAGACCAAGCGCGAGCTCGCCGAGGCCGTGATCGGCTCCGGCGAGGGCTGGATCGCCGAGCTTTCCGACGCCGAGCTTGCGGACCTCGTCGGCCTGCGAGCCGCCCCGTGAGCGAGGTGAGCGACATGGACGAGGAGGGTTCGCAGCCAGCGGAGTTCGGCCGAACCTGGTGGGGCCGGGCCTGGCTGGAGGCCCTGGAGCAGAGGGCACGCCTGGATCCCAACCGGCTGCCGCGCGGTCGCGGCTACGCACGCAGCGGCGCGGTCGGCGAACTTGTGCTCGGCCCTGGTGAGGCACGGGCCAGGGTCCAGGGCCGCAAGACGGAGCCGTACGAGGTAAGGATCCGGGTCCGGCAGTTCACCGGCGAGGAATGGGATCGCGTGCTGGCCGCCATCTCCGCCCGGCTCGGCCATGCGGCCGCCTTGCTGGACGGCGAGCTGCCGCCGGAGATCGCTTCCGACGCGGCCGATGCGGGCCTGGACCTGTTGCCCGGCGGCGGCGAGATCGGGCCCCGCTGCAGCTGCCCGGACGACGCGGACCCGTGCAAGCACTCGGCGGCGGCCTGTTACCTCATCACGGACGCCCTGGATGCCGATCCGTTCACGCTCTTCCTGCTGCGCGGCCGGACCAGAGACCAGGTGCTGGCAGGGGTCCGCGCACGCCGGAGGGGCACGGCGCTCGACCGGGAGACCGCGGCGGACGGCGAGAGCGGTAGCGGGCTGGCGCGAGGCCGGCTGGCTGCCGACGAGGGCGTCGATGCCAGGGCGGCGTTCGGCGCGCCGGACTCGACGGCACCGATACCCGTTCCGGCGCTCCCCCCGCCGCGACCCGGGCAGCCGGCGGCGCTTCCTGTGGATCCGCCGGCCTCGCGCCCGGGCCTCCGCGACGACTTGGTTGAACTCGCCGCGGACGCGGCGGTCAGGGCCTGGGAGATGGCGATGGGGCTGTCCGCCGACGGCGGGCTTGGCCTGGATCAGGACTCGGACCTGGCCCGCAGGGCCGCCCGGCTGCTTGGCACGCCTGCATTCGGCACGCTCGCGGTGCGGTCAGGGGTGGTAGCACGTGAGCTCGCCCGCAGGGCGCTGGCCTGGCGGCAGGGCGGGATGACCGGCCTGGAGCTGCTTGACGGCGAGTGGGATCCGGCCGAGCAGGACCCGCTTCTCGTGCCTATGGTGCGGGCGGCGCGGGCCGCGCTGCGCGCCAAGGCCGGCGCGGCGGAGACCGTCCGCGGCAACCGGATCACCGCCGGGCGCCTGCAGCTGCGCCTTGGCCGGGATCTGCGCTGGTACCCGTACGCACGGTCGGAAGAGGACTGGGAGCCTAGCGGCCCGCCTCAGCTCGACCCCGCGCAGGCCGTCGCGGACCTGTGACCGGGCGCCTTACAGCACGGGCGGCAGGCCCAGGCCCGGGAAGGGGTCCGCGTTGAACACGGTGATCTCCGCGATCACGCCGTTCTCGATCCGCATGACGTCGAGCTTGAACGCGCGGAACTCGGTGTCCCCCGGGCGGCGCAGGTAGCCCGCGGCGGCCGGCATCCGGTTGGCGGCCGTCGGGAGCACCCGCCACTCCCCCATCGCTGCCGCGTCCGCCATGAGCGGCCTGATCGACTCCGCCCCGTCGAGACACCCAGGGAACGGCGGCATCGTGATGCGGATGTCCTGGGCCGCGAGCGCGATGGCGGCCTCGGTGTCGAGTCGCTCGTGCGCGTCGATGAACTGATCGAGCAGCTCCCGTTCCGCGGCGCTCGGCTCGCGGGCGGACCACTCGGCGCGGCTCGGCGGCAGGTGCGACTGCATCGTCGTGCGGGCCCGCTGCAGGGCGCTGTTGGCCGCGGCGACGCTGGTGCCGAGGGCTTCTGCCGTCTCGCTGGCAGGCCAGCCAAGCACGTCCCTGGCGATCAGCGCCGCGCGCTGCCTCGGCGGCAGCACCTGCAAGGCGGCAAGGAAGACCAGGCTGATCGTCTCTCGCTCGATCGCCACCGCCTCCGGCTGCTTGTCGGGCGGCGCGGCCTGGTCGAGCAGCACGTCGGGGTACGGCTGCAGCCACGGCACCTCAGCAAACGAGGTCATCCCTGTCGCCCGCCGCGCGCTGCCCTTGCGGCGCAGCGTGTCGAGGCAGACGTTCGTGGCGATCCGGTACAGCCAGGCGCGGAACTGCGAGCCGCCCTCGAAACCCTGCAGGCCGCGCCAGGCGTTCAGGAACGTCTCCTGCACGGCGTCCTCGGCATCATCGAAGGACGCCAGCATGCGGTAGCAGTGGACGTGCAGTTCGCGCCGGTGGCGTTCGGTGAGCACGGCAAAGGCGCGCTCGTCGCCTGCCACGGCCGCGCGAGCCGTCTGGTCGAAGTCCATGGCGTGCCTCCTCGATCGGGTTCTGCACCATGAAACGAGGGCTGGCTGGGAAACTCATCGGTGCCGCGATGACTGCGTCACAGGCCGAAGGCGGGGCGGCGGTCTTCGGGGACCAGATCCTTGTAGTCGGGGTGCTCGGTGAGCCATTGCTGCACGTACGGGCAGTAGGGCAGCACCGACAGGTGGCGCTCGCGGGCGGCGTCGAGGCTGGAGCGGACCAGGTGGCTGGCGACGCCGTGGCCGCGGAACCGGTCCTCGGTCTCGGTGTGCAAGAACGCGATCGCGGAGCCGCGCATGTGGTACACGACCACACCGGCGAGTTCGCCGTCCGCGCGGATCTCGAACCGCTGTTCGCCCGGAACGTCGGTGACCTGCAGTTCCATGTCTCCTCCCGGATAGGCGGCCTAGCGGGAGGTTAGCTCACTTCACCTGGACGGCGTAGACGATGTAGTTGCTCAGGTAGTGGCCGGTGGTGGAGTCGAAGGTTCCGCCGCAGGTGATCAGGCGAAGCTCGGCGTCTGGGGTCGGGCCGTAGACGCTTTCCGTGGGGAAGTGATCCTTCGGGTATTTCTGAACCAAGGTGACGCGGAACACCGCCAGGGTGCCGTCCGCACGCCGGACGTAGACCTTCTCACCGGGCTTGAGCGTGCGGAGCCGGAAAAATACCCCGGGTCCGCTGCGGCTGTCGACGTGCCCGACGATGATGGCCGAGCCGATGGCACCAGGCCGGGGGCTGCCCGTGTACCAGCCCGCGACGGCGGTCGTCGCCGGCACCTGCAACGTGCCGTTGGGGTTGAGGCCGAGCGTGATCAGGCTGGTTTTCACGCCGATGATCGGGATGGTGAGCGAGACAGGCGCGGCGACCGTACGCGGGCTCGCCGACTGGGGCGGGGCCACGATCGGGCCGGTCGGCGCGGGCAGGGCGTCGACGCCCACGGCGGGCGGGGTGACCGCCGCGGTGGCGTGCCGGGTCAGCAGCAGCCCGGTCGCGCCTCCGCCCACGACGACCAGGCCGGCCGCGAGCACTATCGTCGCGGCCGACCTGCGCGTCGGCACCCTCAGACCCCGGGCTGCGGCCGGCGACGGAGCCGGAGCCCGCCCGCCAGGGCCAGTAGCGACCCGGCGCCGATAACCACGAGCCACGGCAGCGGCGAGGACGGCCCGTGCGGCGCGGTGCCGCCGAAGCCCGTCGCCGCCGGACCCGCGGGCACGTCGCCTGAGCCGGCCGCGTCCTCCAGGTTGACGACCTCGAGACCGTCGGCCCCGTCCAGGACGACCAGCGTGTGGACGGTGCCCGCGGCGAGCGTCTCGTTCTGGTTGGCGCCGCCGCCGCTTGTCGCGGCGACCTTCACCATCTCGGTGCCCGGATCGACGGTCAGGTACGAACTGACCATGCCGAAGGCGAGCTTGCTCGACAGCACCTGGCTGCCGAAGGCCACGCTGACCGTCTGGTCCTTCAGCGACGCCTGGATCACCCGGACCAGGGATTTGCCCGACGGCGTGCTGAGGTCGTCGTCAAGGACGGCGAGACGCAGCCCGGACTCCGGCCCCATGCCGGCCACCGTGTAGGCGTGACCGGCCTGGATCGTCACGCTGGTGGAAAGCACCGGCTGGCTGGACGGTGAAGCGCCCGTCGCGCGCATGGCGACGCTGTAGTCACCGGCGCTGACTGCTTCGTACGGCGAGACCGTCCCGTAGGCAACGTGGTGCAGGACGATCTGCGCGTCTGAGTTCCCGAACGAGTAGAGGTAGACGTCTACGGGCGGGGTGTTCGGCGAGAGGTGGGCGAGCCGGATCCAGCCGGTGCCCGACGTGGCCGAGTCGGCGTAGGCGGTGGCCGCGGCGGGAATGCCAAGCAGCAGGGCCGATGCGGCCAGCAGCATGATCAGTCGTCGCGGAGTCTTGAAGAACTTCATCTGATCCCCTCCATGTGACCCCCGGGGGTGGGTCATCAAGGACCGCTGAGTCCCATCGGGCCGGGGGCATCGAACCGTACCGTGATCGCTGACTTGCCGCCAGCGAGCCGGATTATCCCATCCTGTGCTGGTTGGTAGGTTGTCTGCTGAGCTTCAAGAAACGCCAGTATCGCCGTCAGGCCGACGGACTCGGCGGCACCGATTTCGGCGCCGCGAAGGGGGACGTCCGGGCTTGCGCCTGGCGACGAGTCATCGAAGGCTATCAGGCGCACGCTCATTTTGGATGCCAGTGCCGAAAGCGTTACAAGAAGTCTCGGGTCGACTTCGCCCTGCAACAGCTCCTGCCTGGCCACCGCCGTGGCCTGGACGTTCTTGTTGGTCAGCAGCTGCCGGCCGGCCTCGATGCGGGCCCGGCGGTCCGAGGCGAGCTGAGCCTCGAACGCCGAGGAGCCCTGCGGCGCGGCGGCGCGGATGTCGATGCGGTTGGCGCCGGAACCGAAGCTGGCGATCACAAGCGGCGCGTAGACCGAGGCGAGGCGGGCGCCGAACTGGCTGCGCACCACCTGGGTCGCGACGATGACGGTGGCGCCCAGCGGATCGAAGCTCCCCGGCTGCAGCACGAGCAGCCTGGCGGCAGAGACCCCCGCCGCCTGCAGGGCAGCGCACATCGTCGGGTCGCATTCCAAGGTCGCGTCGGCACTCACCTGCTGCGCGACCCAGGCCGCCGCCTGGTCGCGGACCTGTGCGGCAAGCCGCAACGACGTGCCGGGCGCCGGATTAGCCGGGTGGTCCTGCTGCGGTGCCGCGACGGCCGGACTCTGCTGGGAGACGGCTTCTGTGATCCCCGCGCCGGCGCCCATGGCGACGAGCGCCGCCAGCGCCGTCACCGCGATCCGGCGCCTGCGCGAGGGCCTTCGCCCGGTGCGGTGCCTTTCCAGCCACAGCCGTATGGTCGTGGCCCCGACGGTCAGCCAGCCTGGTTCTTCCCGGCGCTCGGGACGTTCGGGACGGGCTGGGCTCTCCGCGCGGCTGGCGCGGCCCGCCAGGCGGCCGGCGCGCGGTATCGGCGTAAGGCCGTGCTCCTCACCCATCTGCGCTCCCCCACCACCCCCACAGCCGGGGCTACCAAAGCCTATCGATCATACGATCATATGGGATTTCAGCCAATACAATCATTTATGGCTCGGTATCGCCATGAAGATCACGATTCCGCGCTTTTCAGATCATAAGCGGACGTCGCCCGATAGGCGCTCACCGCGGATCGCGGCCCACTGCAAGGAGTGCCTGATGCCCTCGGCGAGGTCGTGCTGCGGCTGCCAGCCGAGGAGCTTCTTCGCGCGGTCGATCCTGGCGTAGGCGCCCGCGATGTCACCCGGCCGACGCTGCGCATCCCGCGACCGGATCGGCGTGCCGGCAGCTTCGTTGAACGCGGCCAGGAGTTCCCTGACCGTTGTGCCTGTCCCGGTGCCGAGGTTGACGGCGGTGGCCGGCCCAGGCATCGCGCCGAGCGCGCCGAGCGCGGCCACGTGGGCCAGCGCGAGATCCCAGACGTGCACGTAGTCCCTGATGCCCGATCCGTCCCGCGTCGGGTAGTCCGTTCCTGTCACCAGGAACTCGATGCCTTCCTCCTGCGCCTGGATCATCTTGCCGAGGGCGTGGGTCGGCCGCGGCAACTGCAGGCCGGTACGCATCTTGGGGTCTGCGCCGATCGGGTTGAAGTACCGCAGCGACAGCACCCGGAGCGGTGTCGCGGCGGCGACGTCGGCGAAGACGGCCTCGCACATCGCCTTGGTCCGCCCGTACGGGCTCTGCGCGTCGATGGGCGAGGTTTCGTCGACGGCCAGGTCCGGCCCGGGGCGGTAGATGGCCGCCGAGGAGCTGAAAATCAGCCGCCGGACGCCGTTGCGCAGCAGGTGCTCGGTGAACGCCACGCTCTTGGCCACGTTCTCCCGGTAATACCGCACCGGGTCCGCGACCGAGTCGGGCACCACGATCAGGGCGGCGCAGTGGATCACCGCGTCGATATCCGGGTGCAGCGCCAGGACGCGGTCGATCAGCGGCCCGTCCGCGATGTCGCCTTGGTAGAAGGCATGCCCGGCGGTGAACTCGCGCCTGCCCGTCGCCAGGCTGTCCAGTATCACCGGCGTGATGCCGGCGTCGGAGCAGGCCGACGCCACCGTGCTGCCGATGTAGCCGGCGCCGCCCGCGACCAGGACCTTCACTCTGGCAGGCCGAGGATCTCGGCGGCGCGCTCGCGCATCTCCACCTTGCGAACCTTGCCGGTGACGGTCATCGGGAACTCATCGACGATGTGCACGTACCTCGGGATCTTGTAGTGCGCCAGTTGCCCGCTGCAGAACGACCGGATGGCTTCGGCCGTCAGCGGCCTGGCGCCCGGCCGCATCCGGATCCAGGCCATGAGCTCCTCGCCGTACTTGGCGTCGGGAACGCCGATGACCTGGGCATCCAGGATGTCAGGGTGGGTGTAGAGGAACTCCTCGATCTCCCTGGGGTAGACGTTCTCCCCGCCGCGGATGACCATGTCCTTGATCCGGCCGGTGATCGCGAGATAGCCGTCGGTGTCCATCACCGCGAGGTCGCCGGTGTGCATCCAGTGCGCGGCGTCCACGGCCTCGGCCGTCTTGTCGGGCTGCTCCCAGTAGCCGAGCATGACCGAATATCCCCGCGTGCACAGCTCACCGGGCGTGCCGCGCGGCACCGTCAGGCCGGTGGCCGGGTCGACGACCTTCACCTCGAGGTGCGGCCCGACGCGGCCGACCGTGGCGACGCGGCGGTCTAGCGAATCGTCGACGCGGGTCTGCGTCGACACCGGAGAGGTCTCCGTCATGCCGTAGCAGATCGACACCTCCCGCATCGACATCCGCGACATGACCTGCTTCATCACCTCGACGGGGCACGGCGAGCCCGCCATGATGCCGGTGCGCAGCGACGACAGGTCGTAGTCAGCGAACCCGTCGCAGGACAGCTCCGCGATGAACATCGTCGGCACCCCGTATAGCGAGGTGCAGCGTTCGGCCTGCACGGCCGCAAGCGTGGCGACCGGGTCGAAGGTCGGGGCCGGGATGACCATGCACGCTCCGTGACTGGTCGCGGCCAGATTGCCCATCACCATTCCGAAGCAGTGGTAGAACGGCACAGGGATGCAGATCCGGTCTTCCTCGGTGTAATTGCACAGTTCGCCGACGAAGTAGCCATTGTTGAGGATGTTGTGGTGGGAGAGAGTTGCGCCCTTTGGGAACCCGGTGGTCCCTGAGGTGTACTGAATATTGATGGGTTCATCGGTGTCCAGCTCGATGCTCTCGAGGGCGGCGCGGTCCTGCCTCCCGCCGCTGTCGAGCAGGGCTCGCCACTCGGCGCTGCCGAGCAGCACGACCTGCGACAGCCCCGGGCAGCGCGGCCGGACCTCGGCGATCATCGCGGCGTAATCGGAGGTCTTCAGCCGCTCCGCGGCGACGAGCAGCGTGGTGCCCGACTGGTTGAGCACGAACTCAAGCTCCCGGGTGCGGTAGGCCGGGTTGATGTTCACCAGGATCGCGCCGATCTTGGCGGTCGCGTACTGGGTGATGGTCCATTCCGCGCAGTTCGGTGCCCAGATGCCGACCCGGTCCCCCTTGCCGATTCCGACCTCGAGGAGGCCGAGCGCTAGCGCGTCGACGTCGACGGCGAGCTCCGCATACGTCCACCGGCGGCCTGCTGGCCGGTCGACCAGGGCCTCGCGATCCCCGTATGCGCGCACCGTGGCGTCGAAGTTGGCGCCGATCGTGTCGCCGAGCAGCGGCGACGCGGATTCTCCCGACGAGTAACTCAGGGCTGAGGACATGGCCCGCTCACCTCCAAGCCTGGTTTACCTGGCATTCCGGCCGGAGTCCAGCGCGGCATGGTTTGGCGGCCCGGCTTTCTTTACGACTAAACGGCCCGCGCAGCGGATAATAGGCGATAAACACGCCCGGCCATGGGCCATAATCGGCGTGATCGTGGGAGGGAAATTATGCAACTCCGGCTGCTAGACGTTCCGGTAGACGGTGGCGACCTACGCGTGCTCCTGTGGGGAAACGGCAGGCGCGTGGCGGTCGCGGTGCACGGGATAACGGCCTCGGCGATGTCGTGGCAGGCGGTCGCGCGCCAGATGCCATCCGACTGGACCCTCGCCGCGCCCGATCTCCGGGGGCGCGGCCGCAGCGCCGAACTCCCCGGCCCGTACGGCCTCGGTCAGCACGCGGCCGACGTTGCGGCCGTGCTCCGGCACCTCGGCGGGCGGCCGGTGCTGGCCGGGCATTCCATGGGCGCGTACGTCGCGCTGCTGACCCGCGACGCGCACCCGCAGCTTGTGCGGCGGCTCGTGCTAGTCGACGGCGGCGTGCCGCTGCCGGTGCCGGACGGCACCGAGATAGAAACCGTGCTCGGCCCGGCGCTCACCCGGCTCCGGCAGACGTTTCCCGATACCGAGGCGTACCTGGACTTCTGGCGGGCGCACCCGGCGCTTGCCGACCACTGGACCGCCGACGTGGAGGCCTACGTCCGCTACGACCTGACCGGCGATGACGGCCACCTGCGGTCCCGGGTAGTCGAGGACGCGGTCCGCGTGGACGGCGCCGAGGTGCTGACGGAAAAGCCGTTCGAGGAGGCCCTGGGCCGGCTGACCGAGCCGACCCGGCTGCTGACCGCGCCCGCCGGGATGTTCGGCGCGCCGCCCGGCCTGATTCCCGCGGAAGTGGCCGCGGCGTGGCAGGAGCGGGCGCCCAAGCTGCGCCCGCAGCTGGTGCCCGGGACGAACCACTACACGATCATGTTTGACAGGCAGGCCGCGGCGACCGTGGCCACCGCGATCACCACGCCCGTGTCCTGAGGCACTATGGAGGGGTGAGCTCGCAGACCCAGCTGGCCGAGGCCAGCGCTACGGGATCGTTCGGGATCCTGCTGGAACTGGTCGCGGCCGGCGGGGTGGCGATCCTGAGCGGCGCGGGGCTGTCCACCGAGTCGGGCATCCCTGATTACCGCGGGCCGACCGGCCTGGCACGGCGGGCAACGCCGATGACCTACCAGACCTTCACCTCAAGCGCCGCCGCACGTCGCAGGTACTGGGCGCGCAGTCACGTCGGCTGGCGGTACATCGCCTCGGCCGTCCCGAACCGCGGCCATCACGCCGTCGCCGAACTCGGCCGCCATGGCCTGCTGGCCGGGATCATCACGCAGAACGTGGACGGCCTGCACCAGGCCGCGGGCGCCGCTGGGGTGACCGAACTGCACGGCAGCCTGCACCGGGTCATCTGCCTCGACTGCGGTCAGCGGACGCCGCGCACCGACCTCGACCGGCGACTCCAGGCGGCCAATCCCGGCTTGGCGGAGCGCTCGGCTGCCTCGGTCAACCCGGACGGCGACGCCGACCTGGACGATTCGGCGGCGGAATCCTTCCAGGTCGCGTCCTGCGCCTTGTGCGGCGGTGTGCTGAAGCCAGACGTGGTGTTCTTCGGCGAGAACGTGCCGCCGGCGCGAGTGCGCGCCTGCTACACGCTGGTCGAGCAGTCCAGCGCGCTGGTTGTCCTCGGGTCATCGCTGACCGTGATGTCGGGACTGCGCTACGTCCGGCACGCGGCCGGGCTCGGGCTGCCCGTCGTGATCGTCAACCAGGGCGCCACGCGCGGCGACCAGCACGCCACCGCGACCCTCGACGCTCCTCTCGGGGATGCGCTCACGGCGCTGGCCGGGCTGCTGTGACGAGCGACCTGGACGTCGTGACCGGGGCGTTCAGCTACTCCGGGGCGGCGATCGCGCGCGATCTGCAAGCCTGCGGCCGACGGGTGCGCACGCTCACCGGTCATCCCGACCGCGCTCCGGCCGACACTGCCATCGAGGCCAGGCCGCTCGATTTCGCCGACCCCGCCGGGCTGCGGTCCTCGCTGCGCGGCGCCAGGACGCTGTACAACACGTACTGGGTGCGGTTCGCGCACGGGTCGATCAGCCACGAGATCGCGGTGGCCAACTCCCGCGCGCTGTTCCTCGCGGCCGCCGAGGCGGGGGTACAGCGGATCGTGCACACCTCGATCACCCACCCGGACGCGGACTCGCCGTACCCGTACTTCCGGGGCAAGGCCGCGGTCGAGCAGGCTCTCGCAGACCTCGGCGTCCCGCACGCCGTGCTGCGGCCATCCATCTTGTTCGGCGGCAGCGGCGTGCTGATCAATAACATCGCGTGGCTGCTTCGACGCCTGCCGGTGTTCGCGGTGGGCGGCACTGGCGGCTACCGCGTCCGCCCGATCCACGTCGACGACCTGGCCCGTCTGGCCACTGCGGCCGGGGCTGCCGCGGAGACTTCGGTTATCGACGCGGTGGGCCCGGACCGGCCGACGTTCCTCGACCTCGTCACGCAGATCAGGGACGCGGTCGGGAGCCGCAGCCAGGTCATCCGCGTGCCGGGGTCGCTCATCCCGCCGGCGGCCGCGCTGCTCGGCGCGGCGGTGCGCGACACGCTGCTGACCGCCGAGGAGTACCACGCGATGGCCGACGGCCTGGCCGATACCGATGGCCCGGCAACCGGCGAGACATCGCTGATCGAATGGATCATCGAGCACTCCGGCACCCTGGGCCGCAGCTATGCCAACGAGCTCACCCGCCACTTCCGTTCAGGCGGAAAATCAAAAGATCGATTCTTACCGAACGGGCCGTGGTACCACGCCCGCGGACGCCCGATCGTGCCCGGGTGGTCCGAGCCGGGTCGCGCAGATGCCCAGGCGCCTAGCCAAGCGCCCTCGGATGCGCGGCGGCGTAGACCTCGCGGAGCTTGTCGACCGTGACGAGCGTGTAGACCTGGGTGGTGGTGACGGACGCGTGGCCGAGCAGTTCCTGGACTACCCGGATATCGGCGCCGCCGTCGAGCATGTGC
>Ga0335078_10007018_pt1 | contig 16693 bp, 19 predicted proteins | sample Lox_Sample_32_FD_206711 | JGI IMG/M metagenome (GOLD analysis project Ga0335078, IMG submission 206711) | Soil microbial communities from Loxahatchee National Wildlife Refuge, Florida, United States - Lox_Sample_3.2 | ecosystem: Environmental > Terrestrial > Soil > Wetlands | place: USA... | reverse complement strand
TGGCGGGCGCCGGCCGGGCTCACCTGGGCCACACCGGCCGACGCCACCTTCCCCGGCGCGGACCGACGCCACCTCCCCCGGCGCGGACCGATACCACCTCCCCCGGCGCGGACTGACGCCACCTCCCTCGGCGCTGGCCGAGGTCCGCTGGCGGACCTATCGTGGAGAGCGTGCAGGTCACGATCAGCGGCGATGCAGCCGAGCTCGTCCAGCGCCGTGGCGGCCGGCTGTGGGTCTGGGCCGCGTACGGGCGGCTGTGCTGCGCGGGCTCGCCCGCGTGGATGCACGCGGCGACCGAGCCGCCGCCCGACGTGTCCGGGTTCCGGCCCGTTGCGGCCGGGGACGACGGCGTGCAGGTCTGGTTCCGCGGCGTCGGCGGCCAGCGGCCGGACGTGCTGGAGATCGGCTTGCGCGGCCGGCGTCGGCCTAAGGTCGCGGCGTACTGGGACGGCTGCCTGATGGCGATGGTCTAGGCGATGGCCCCGCGGTCTGGCCCAGGCGCCGCGTTCGGCCTAGGCGTCGGCTCGCGGCTCGCCACGGTAGGTGCCGAACGACCAGTGGTTACCCTCGGGATCGATGACGCCGAATTCGCGCGAGCCGTAGTCGGTGTCGTTCAGTTCCCGCAGCACCTTCGCGCCGGCTGCGGTGGCCCGCGCGAAGAGCCCGTCGGGATCGTCGGTGACTACGTACGCGCCGAAGGTGCCCGGCCGCAGCGGCCAGGAATCGTCCGCGCCGTCCTCGGGCGCTGAGCCGAGCATGATCCCGCCCCCGGCGGGCCAGGACAGCTGGGCGTGATTCACGCGGTCGCCCTCGCCGTACACGACGGTCTCCTCGAAGCCGAACGCATCGACCAGGAACCTGATCAGCCCGCGGGCGTCTCGAGCCCGGAGCGTCGGCCATACCTGCGGCGGTGGTGTCTTATCGCTCATGACGCCAACCCTGCCAGGACGGCACCGGTCCAGCCTTGGACGTTTCGGAACTCCTCCGCCAGCCAGGCTGATGGCGGGCAGCCCGCCAGGTCGCCGAACTCGCGGGCCAGGTGGGCCTGGTCGTAGTAGCCGCAGTCGGCCGCCAGATCGGCCAGCGCGGGCAGCGTCATGTCGGCCGCCGCCGCTCGCTGCTGCAGCAGGCGCCGCGCCCGGTCGAAGCGGATGACCCGCGCGGCGGCCTTGGGCGTGAGACCAGTCTCGTTGCGGAACCGGTTACGCAGGTGACGGTCGCTCCACCCGGTCTCGGCGGCCAGCCCCGAGATCGTGCAGCGGCCGCCGGACGCCAGCAGGAGGCGCCAGGCGTGGCTGACCTCGGCGCCCACCCCATCCGCCGTGCAACTCGCGCCACCCGGCGGGCCGGCGGCCAGCCGCGACGTCAGCATCCGGTCCAGGACCGCGAACCGGGCCGGCCAGTCCCCAGCCACCTGGAGTCGCTCGGCGATCCGGTCCGCGAGCGGCCCGAGCACGCCGCAACCCTCGACGTCGATGCCAGCCAGTTCTCCGGCCGGCAGGCCCAGCAGCGCCCTCGCGCCCAGCGGGCTCACCGCCAGCTGAATGCCCGACTGCCTGCCCGGGTGCGTGATCAGCGCCGGCGCGGTATGCAGGCCGCCGACCAGCGTGCGGTAACTGCCCGGAGACTGCCGCGGATCAGGATGCCCGGCGAGAGTGAGCGGGTCATCCAGAGTGAAGATCACCGTCAGGTAGGGCGACGGCAGCCCGCGGTGCGTGGCCGGCGGCCCTCCGGCCTGGCGGTACCCGATGTACCGCGCGATGAACGGCCGCAGCGCGCGCGCCGGGAGCGCCCACACCGATTCGTTGACGGGAGCGCCCCCTCCGCCAGACCGGCCCTCGTCCATGTCCCCATCATCGCTCAGTCCCGCCCCGCACCGCCGCGACGGCGCGGGGGCAGGGCGAGGCCGGATGGCTGGGGCGCCACCCGGCCTCCAGCAGCCTCCCGCCACCGCACGGCGGAGGCACCACCCGGCCTCCAGCAGCCTCCCGCCAGCGCACGGCGGAGGCACTACCCGGCCTCAAGCAGCCTCCCGCCAGCGCACTACCTCTTCGCGGCTTACGGCGTGCAGTGGTATGGCTTCGACGCGGGCCGCCTTCCCCGCGACTTCCCGGCCGGTATCCGGGCGCTTGATCACCATCCACAGCGGGATGCCGACCATAGCGGCGAAAAACAGCGCGCTCAGGACGATGTTCACGGCAAGCCAGCCCATCTCTTCCTCCTTTGTCAGGCCGACGGAAGATCCGCCGGTCGGTCATATAGGCAGCCTGCGTCGCCAGTTTCTGCGTCAGTTCTGAAAGGCCTTGGCCGCAGCAATGAACACATAGCGGCATCGAATGCACACAGAAAGTGATCACCGGACGCTGCACCGGGCGGCGATCCCGTACGTCGGCGCAGGTCAGACCCGGGGGGTCGGACGCACCGGCGCAGATCAGACCGAGGGCGTCACGCGTTGGCGCAGGTCAGACCCGGGGGGTCGGACGCACCGGCGCAGATCAGACCGAGGGCGTCACGCGTTGGCACAGGTCAGACGGGGGGACGTCCCGCGCGTTGGCGCAGGCCAGAGGCGTCACGCGCTGCCGCAGGTCAGGCCGAGTGCGTGTTCCAGCCGCGGGGCGGGCGAGGCCACCGGCCGGACTTCGGCTGCTCCGGCTGCGCTTGGACGATCGCGCGCAGCCCCTCGTCCGGGTCCTCGCTGTCCCTCAGCCAGGTCAGCGCGGTGACGTACACGACCGGAACGAAACACAGGGCCGGGACCGCCCACATGATCCCGGTCGCGATCTCCTGGTCGATCACGGGGCTCAGGCCGCCAGGATGAACGTAGGCCGGGAACCACGCCACGTGGGAGAACCCGAGGATGTAGGCGAGGATCCAGATCGTCCACATGGCCAGTGCCGCGAACGCCGCGCGCAGCAGGCGGGGCAGACGCGGCAGCAGCGGTGGCGACTCCACCAGCTCCAGCCAGAGCGCGCCCCCGGCCACAAGCAGCGTGACCATCTCGGCCACCGCGAGGCCGGGCTTGGTGGCCAGGGCGTCGACGGTGACCGGCAGCCGCCACGCGATCACCGCGGCGATGAAGGCCACCAGCACCGCGGCGCCATGCAGGAAGCCGGAATCTCCGCGCGGCCGGGCCGTGCGTCCCGCCCGGTCGCCCCCGTCCGCCCGCGGCCCGGAGAACCGGCGCGGGAACAGCAGGCGCCACGGCGCGCCGAGCACGAGCAGGGCAGGCACGACGGTGGCGAACACCGCGAACTGGAGCGACTCGGCAAACACGTACCGCCGGGCATAGATCCCCACAGGCGGGATCAGGCTCAGCAGGACCAGGACGGCGGCCGCGACTGCCAGCCAGGACCTCCTGCGGGACAACCAGCTCAGCACAAGGTCTACTGTCCTCCGTGGCCCCGGCGTCCGCTACCCGAATGCCGACCGCCCCACAATCGATTGCGAGAACAATCGTTTGCTATCCGTGGCGGCTGCCAGCCTGAACGCCGACGCCCCACTAGCCCGCAGCGGCCGCCGGGCCCGCGCCTCCCTAACCGACGCCCCCGCCTGCCCCGCGTTGCCCTAGCCTGCGGCGCCTGCCTGCCCCGCGCCGCGTCGGAATGCCGCCCGGATCGACGTGGCCACCTGGCCGGGCACCCGGACGATCTCGTCCCACGTGAAGTGCACCACCTCGAAGCCGGCCGCACGCAGGCTCGCGTCGCGGTGCAGCTGGGAAATGGCCCGGCCGGGACTGGCGTACTTGACGGCGCCGTCGGCCTCACCGACCGTTGCGTATCGTCGCCACAGGAAATCGGCCCGGCCGATCACGTCATCGCCACCCACCCAGGCCTGGAGTTCGGGCGCGGGCAGCCTGTGATCGCGGAAGGCGACCCGCGAGATCGACTCAAGGACCGACTCGGCCAGGCCGTCGCTGAACTCGACCACCTGGCTCGCCCGCCGGATGCCGGGCCAGCGCGCGCACGCCGCCAGTACCGACCGCAACTCGGCCTTGGAGGTCTTTCCGCTGCGCAGTGCCGAATCGGCCACGACCACGCCGGACCGGAACGACGAGATGCGGGCCAGGTCGACCACCGTCCTGGCCACGGAGGTGACGTGGATGCCGCCACGCACGGTCACGTGCTCGTCGGGCAGCGCGGCAACGTGGAGCCGCACGCCCGGCCGGCCGGTCGCGCTGCCCATTCCGGGCGGATGAGTCACCGCGACCAGCGCCGGAGACCGCGGCCCCAATCGGTCGAGGCCATGGATGATCGCCGCGCTATCGTGACTTCCGACGGCGCCGGGCCCGGCCACGGCTAAGACCGAGGTCACCCGTAACGCCTGCTCATCCGCTAGCCCGCCCGCCCGCACCAATGCCGCCCGAGCGTAGGTACCCCGGCCCGTCGGCACCAGCACCCCTCGCCGCACCAGCGTGCGTATCCGCTCTGCCGACACTCCCCTGGAAAGGAGCTCCCGTGTGGTCATAACCCCCGCAAAACGGGGCAGTCTTTCGTCGCTCACCCCGCCAGGATGGGCACGGCCACCGACATATCACGCGTTCCAGTCATTCGATCACCCAGTTTCGACCGGTTTGTGCCCACCGAACCAATGAAAAGAAGGCCGGGGCAGCGTCAGCCAGGCCGGCGGAGGACGGGACAGTTGAGGAGGTCGGCCTGAGCGGGGCTGCGGCGGAGATCATCTCCGTGGGATTGCTGGTCGTGGTGCTGGGCGCCGCGGTGGTGCGGCCGTGGGGGTGGCCCGAGGCGGCCATCGCGGTTCCGGCCGCCGTACTGGTCATCGCCACCGGCGCGATCTCGCCGCATCGCGCTCTGACCCAGGCCACGCGGCTCGCTCCGGTCATCGGATTCCTGGCCGCGGTGCTGGTGCTGGCCCAGTTGTGCCAAGACGAGGGCCTGTTCCGGGCGATCGGGGCCTGGCTGGCTCGGAGCAGGGGTCCCGGCCCCGACCAGGGCCGTGGTCACAGCCACGGCGAGGGGCAGGGGCAGGGCCAGGGGCAGGGGCAGGGGCACCGGACGGCTGCTGGGCTGCTGGCGCGGGTCTTCGTGGTGGCCGCGGTCGTGACGGCCGTGCTGGGCTTGGACGCCACGGTGGTGCTGCTCACCCCGGTGGTGTTCGCCGCCGCGGCCCGGCTGGGCGCCCGGGCCAAGCCGCACGTGTACGCCAGCTGCCACCTGGCCAACTCCGCGTCGCTGCTGTTGCCGGTCTCCAACCTGACCAACCTGCTCGCGTTCGCGGTCAGCGGCCTGTCCTTCACCCGGTTCGCCGGGCTCATGGCCCTGCCGTGGCTGGCCGCCATCGCCGTTGAGTACCTGGTCTTCCGCTGGTTCTTCCGCACGGACCTCAACGCGACGCAAGCCGCCGCGCCGGCCGAAAGCGAGCCGATCGTGGTCCCGGTGCTGGTCATCGTGGTCCTCGCCGCCACCCTGGCCGGGTTCGTGGCGACCTCGCTGGCCGGGATCAACCCGGCGTGGGCCGCAGCGGCGGGCGCGGCGGCGCTCGCCATCCGTGCCCTGGCCCGGCGGGACACCAGCCCGGTGGCGATCTGGCGCGCCGCGGACGTCCCGTTCCTGGCGTTCGTGCTGGCCTTGGGCATCGTGGTCGCGGCCGTGACCGAGAACGGCCTGGCCGGGGCGTTGTCACGGGTGATCCCCGCAGGCACCTCGCTGCCTGCGCTACTGGGCACGGCCGCGCTGGCCGCCGCAGCCGCGAACGTGATCAACAACCTGCCCGCGGTCCTGGTCCTGCTCCCGCTGGCCGCGAGCCCGGCGGGCCCGGCCGCCGTCCTCGCGGTGCTGGTCGGGGTGAACATCGGGCCCAACCTGACCTACGCGGGCTCCCTGGCCACCCTTCTCTGGCGGCGGGTATTGCGCGAGCATGACGCCGAGCCTGATGTCGGCGAGTTCACCCGACTGGGGCTGCTCACCGTGCCCGCAGGGATCATCCTGGCCACGGTGGCCCTGTGGGCGAGCCTGCACGTGATCTGAGCACAGGAGGCTGACAGGCATGACCGTGATCGCCTGGATTGTCGAGGGAACCTGGCCCGCCTGCGTCGACGCCGCCCGGCAGATCGCTCCCACCGACGCGGACATCGTGCTGCTGCACGTCAGCGGGGGCGACGCTCCGGCCGCGGCACACGGCGCCTACGCCGGCCTGCTCGGCCGGGGCCGGCCCGGCCGGGACCCGGGACCGCGCCTGGCGGAACTCGGCGCGGCCTCGGCCCGGGAGTTGCTCGAGGCCGCGGCCGAGCGCCTCGGGCGGCCCTGCCGAACGGCCGAGCGGCACGGGCGCGCCGAGCGCGAGGTGGTCGCGGCCGCCGAGGGCGCCAGCCTGCTCATCGTGGCCCGGGACGGCGACGACACCCGGCTCGGGCCGAGGAGCCTGGGCCCGGCCAGCCGGTTCGTGGTCGACCACGCCCCCTGCCCCGTCCTGCTGGTCTGGCCGCGGGAGGCCCCTCCGGCCGACTCCATCCCGCCTCCGCCGCCGCGGCATCCCCGGCCCGGCAGGCGCCCATAGCAAGTGCAAATGCGTGTGACAATGCACATGCAGCCGGTACCATGTAATCCACTAGGACCGGGGAGCGAATGCCGGGGTCTGGCCCGGCGAAGCTAAGGGGGAAACGCCCATGGAGACGCGCAACGGGATGCCCGCAACCGAACTGCGCGACGTCACCTGGAGGAAGAGCCGGCACAGCAACTCGCAGGGAACCTGCGTCGAGCTCGCCGGACTGCCCGGCGGGGAGATCGCGGTCCGGAATTCTCGGCACCCCGACAGCCCTGCGCTCATTTACACACCGGCCGAGATGGACGCTTTCATCCGGGGCGCCAAGGACGGCGAGTTCGACGACTTGCTTTCCTAAGCAGCGCCGGTTACAACGGCGACCAATTGCGCGACGCGGCGGATCCCGGTCCTTAAGACCGGTGGTCCGCCGTAGCGCTGTATGGGGCAAACCGGCCGCTCAGCTTAAGGAGAGGGATACCTCGTCCGGCTCAGGGCAGCAGCGCCCAGACGACCTTCCCGTCGCCCGCCATCGGTTCCCAGCCCCACCGTACGCTGCACGCCTCCACGACCTGCAGCCCGCGGCCGCTCTCCGCGCTGGCGCAGGAGTCGATCCGGACGGGACACGTGAGGCCAGGATCGGTCACCATGCACATCAGGTACGGATCCAGGCGTACTATTGTGAGGCCGATCGGGTGCTCTCCCGGCATCCACTGAGCGGAGAGCAGACCATGCCGGAGCGAGTTGGTCACGAGTTCCGAGACCACAAGCTCCGCCACATCGATTCGGCCGGTCATTCCCCAGTCCTGCAGGGTGATCCTGGTGAATTCCCTGGCTCGCCGGGCGGACTCGGGCTGTGGGGGAAACGCACACGTCGCGGCGGGCTGCTCGGCCTGCTGGCACACGGTGATGTCGGCGAGATCCACGAGTCCCAGGGCGTCCGCCGCCTCGACGGCATCCGCGAACCGCAGCGGCAGGTGCTCGACGTCAGCACCGTTGCCGGCCGCGCGATGCCCAGTCGTCGTCAGGAGGCGGTCGTGGCTCACGCTGACATCCTCCGTCCTGACTGCCCTGGCCACCTGCGCGTTTGTCAGGCTGCGCATAAATCCAGGAGGCCGCACCTCGCGCCGCTGCAATGCAAACGTTATCATCCTCTCTGTAACTTGCAGGCGCAAGGTCTTCTGCACGTGCAGATGAAGCTGGCACCAGCACATGCGGGCGGCGGCACACGTGGGCCCGAGCTAGCTTCCGACGTGGGGGGAGGCCGGATGTGATCTCCGTTGAGCCGGGCACCGGCCCGACGGTTCGGCGCATCCTGCTCGGCAGCCAGCTGCGTAGGCTGCGCGAGGCCAATGGAATCACGCGGGAGGACGCGGGCTACCGCATCCGGGCATCGGAGTCCAAGATCAGCCGCATGGAGCTGGGACGGGTCGGGTTCAAGGAGCGGGACGTCGTGGATCTCCTCGAGATGTACGGCGTCGACGATGATGCGGAGCGCGAGGCGCTGGTCGAGCTCGCGCGCGGAGCCAACACGGCGGGCTGGTGGCATCAATACGCCGACGTTTTACCAGATTGGTTCCAGACCTTCGTGGGCCTGGAAGAGGCCGCGTCGGTCCTGCGCGTCTACGAGGTGCAGTTCGTTCCCGGGCTGCTGCAGACACCGAGCTACGCGCGGGCGGTCATGACCCGCGGCTGGCCGGGTGCGCCCGAGGACGAGATCGAGCGCCGGGTCAACATGCGGATCACCCGGCAGGAACTGCTGACCAAGCAGAACGGCCCGCGGCTGTGGGTGGTCGTGGACGAGGCGGCGCTACGGCGCCCCGTCGGCAGCCGCGAGGTGTTCCGGTCACAGCTTGAGCACCTGATCGAGGCCACGCAGAACCCCAGGATCACGCTCCAGGTCACGCCGTTCCGGTCCGGCGGCCACGCCGCCGAGGCCGGCGCCTTCACGATCATGCGGTTCCCCGAGGCAGACCTGCCGGACGTGGTCTATCTCGAGCAGCTCACCAGCGCTCTCTACCTGGACAAGCGCGAGGACGTGGAGCGGTACAGCGAGGTCATGGAGCGGCTCAGCGTCGAGAGCGAGCCGCCGGAGCGCACCGCCGACCTGCTCGGCGAGATGCTGCTGGACCTCGATCGCTACCCGTAATGGCCCGGATGTGCAACGAGGCGTGACGAGTCCGGCACCAATCCGGCGGGTGGGTTTCGTCGGCATCGGCAACATGGGGTGGCCGATGGCGGCCCGCCTGGTGCAGGCCGGCTTCGAGGTCATCGCGGCGGACGCCGCGCCGGGACGGGCCGCGGCCTTCGCCGCTGACGTCGGCGGCCGGCCGGCCGACTCGGTCGCCGACGCCGCCCGCTCCGACGCGCTGGTGACGATGCTGCCCACCAGCGAGCACGTCGCGGAGGTGATCCGGGAGGCAGCCGGTGTCATGTCCGCCGGAACGCTGGTCATCGACATGTCCTCGGGCGTGCCCGCCGTCACCCAGTCCCTGGCCGCAGGCCTGGCCGGACGGGGTATCGAGCTGATCGACTGCCCGGTATCCGGCGGCGTCGCCCGGGCCCGGACCGGGCAGCTCGCGATCATGGCCGGCGGCGACTCCGGGCAGCTCCGCCGCGCCGAGCCCATGCTGACCGCGATGGGCGCGTCCGTGCACCATTGCGGCGGCGTCGGCACCGGGCAGGCGATGAAGGCGCTGAACAACCTGGTCTCGGCGGGCGGCTTCCTGATCGGGGTCGAGGCCCTGCTCATCGGCCAGCGGTTCGGGCTCGACCCGGCGCTGATGGTCGACGTGCTGAACTCCTCCAGCGGGATGAACAACAGCACGCAGCGCAAGTTCAAGCAGTTCGTGCTGTCCCGCCGGTTCGACTCGGGCTTCGGTCTCGACCTGATGGTGAAGGACCTGTCGATCGCCCTGGAGATCGGCCGGGACACCCAGACACCGGCGCCGTTCGCCGCGTTGTGCCGCGAGTTGTGGAGCAGCGCCGCCGCCGTGCTCGGGCCGGGCCAGGATCACACCGCCGCGGCCCGGCTCAGCGAGACGCTGGCCGGCACGGTCCTCGGAAGCACAGTGCTCGGAAGCACAGGGCTCGAAAGCACAGTGCTCGAAAGCACAGTGCTCGAAAGCACAGTGCTCGAAAGCACGGGGCCAGGAGCCACGGGGCCAGGAGCCACGGAGCCGGGGAGCACCGAACCGGGCGAAACCCGCTAGCCGCGGCTCTCACCGACCTGGCATCGCGATCCGCCGGCCTGCGGTGGGCGGGACCGGCAGGGCGGCGTGCTCGGCGGCCAGGGCCTCGGCGGCCTGGCGGCGCTCCGGCGGCATCGGGGTCACCCGCTCGGTGGCGATGTCCACGTGCAGGAACATCACCTCGTTGGTGGCCGCCTCGTCACCGGTCGTGGCGTCGGTCATCCGGTGCAGGACGTGCATCCGCTTGGCGTCCGCGCCGAGCAGTTGCGAGGTGTAGCGCAGGCGCGCCTCGGCCCGGACGCTCCGGAAGAAGCACAGGTGGCTCTCGACCGTGTAGATGCTGGCGCCGGTCTGCTCCCGGTAAGCGGCGCCCAGGCCAAGATGATCCAGGAACGCGTCGGTCGCCTCGGTGAACGCGATCGCGTAGTAGCCGTCCATCATGTGGCCGTTGTAGTCGATCCAGTCCGCGGGCACCGTGCGCCCGCCGGTGTCCAGCAGCCCGGCAGCCGGCCCCGGCGCGGCCGCCGGCCCGCCCGCGCTCACCGGCCCTGCCACTGCGGCGGCCGCCGCTCGGCAAAGGCGCGCGCGCCCTCGCGCGCGTCCTGCGAGTTCAGCATCGCCCGGTACGCGGGCAGGTCGCCGTCGCGCAGGATCCGGTAGCCGTCCCGGACGCTGGCTCCCTCGGTCTCCCGCAGGATCTCCAGGGCGGCCGTCACGGCCAGCGGCGCAGCCGCGCAGATCGCCGCGGCCAGGTCCTGCGCGGCCGGCATGACCTCGGCGGCGGGAACCACCCGGTTGACCAGCCCCCACCGGGCCGCCTCGGCCGAGGTGAAGCGCCTGCCGGTAAGCAGGTACTCGACCGCGATCGCCCGCGGCAGCCGGGCCGGCAGCCGCAGCAGGCCGCCGGCATCGGCGACGATGCCCAGCGTCACCTCGGTAAGCGCGAACTCGGCGTGCTCGGCGGCCACGACCAGGTCCGCGGCCAGGGCCAGCTCGAAGCCGCCGCCGAAGGCCAGCCCGTTGACAGCGGCGATGACCGGCTTGCCGATGTCGAGGAACTCGGTCAGGCCGGCGAACCCGCCCGGCCCGTGATCCGCCTCGGCGCTCTCCCCGGCGGCGGCCGCCTTCAGGTCCCAGCCCGCGCAGAAGAACTTCTCCCCGGCCCCGGTCAGGATCGCGACCCGCAGCCCCGGGTCGGAGCGCAGCCGGTCGAACGCCGCGTACAGGGCGCGGCTCGTGGCCACGTCGACCGCGTTGGCCTTGGGCCGATCCAGGGTGATGACCAGCGTCTGCCCGTCCACGGCGGTGCGCACCGGCCCGTTGCGTTCGGTCAACTCAGGCTCCGTACGGTCGCAGCAGGGAACGGGCGATGATGTGGCGCTGGATCTCGCTGGTGCCGTCCCAGATCCGCTCGACCCGGGCGTCCCGCCACCAGCGCTCGACCGGCAGCTCGGCCATCAGGCCCATGCCGCCGAAGATCTGTACCGCGGCGTCGGTGATCCGGCCCAGTGCCTCCGATGCGTACAGCTTGGCCATGGCCGCGTCCGCGTCGGACATCCGGCCGGCGTCCAGCCGCGCCGCGGCGCGCAGCGTCAGCAACTCGGCCGCCTCCAGCTCGGTGGCCATGTCGGCGAGCTGGAACCCGATGCCCTGGAACCGGCCGATCGGCTGGCCGAACTGCCGGCGGTTTGCGGCCCACTCGGTGGCCGTCTCCAGCACCCGCCGGGCGCGGCCCACGCTGGTCGCTGCCACCGTCAGCCGGGTGGCGCCGAGCCACTGCCCCATCAGGTCGAAGCCGCGGCCCTCGTCGCCGAGCCGGTTGGCGACCGGCACCCGGCAGCCGGAGAAGACCAGCTCGCACTGGTGGTAGCCGCGGTTCGACACGCACGGCGGGCCGCGCCGGACCTCCAGCCCGTCGCTGCCCTTGTCCACCAGCAGGGTGGTGATGAGCTTCTTCGGGCCGCGCGCGGTCTGCTCCACCCCGGTCGCGGCGAACAGGATGACGAAGTCGGCCACGTCGGCGTGGCTGATGAAGTGCTTCGTGCCGGTGACCACGTACGCGTCGCCGTCGCGGACCGCGGTCGTGGTCATCGACCGGACGTCCGAGCCCGCGTCGGGCTCGGTCATCGCCACGCAGTCGTGCCGCTCTCCCCGGATGGCTGGCAGCAGGTAGCGCTCGCGCTGCTCGCCGCGGCACGCCTGCAGGATGTTGCTCGGCCGCTCGACCAGCATCTGCAGCGCGTAGCCGGCCCGGCCGAGCTCCCGCTCCACCAGCACCAGGGACACCGCGTCCAGTCCGCCGCCGCCGAGGTCGGCCGGCATGTTCGGCGCGTACAGCCCGGCCGTGAGCGCCTTGCCCCGGATCGAGGCGGCCAGCTCCGGCGGCACCTCGTCGAGACGCTCCACCTCGTCCTCGTGCGGGTACAGCTCCTTCTCCACGAAGTCGCGCACGGTCTCGACGATCAGCTGCTGTTCCGCCGTGAGCTCGAAGTCCACCCTGCTCACCGGTCCGGGATCGCCATGACGTGCCCGACGTAGTCCGGCACCGGCAGCGCCGCGTGCGCGGCGGCGATCCGCCGCAGCCGGGCGGCCAGCTCGCCGGGGAACGGCGTCACCTTCCCCGCCCGCGTGTCCACGTGCAGCAGCATCTGCTCGCCGGTGGCGATCCGGTCGCCGGCCGCGTTGAACATCTCGTGCGCGATGTGCAGCCGCTTGGCGTCGGCGCCGAGGACCAGCAGGGTCAGCCCAAGCCGCTCGCCGAGGCGGGCCTCGCGCAGGTGGTGCAGGTGCGTCTCGGCCGTGTACAGCGAGCGGCCTGTGGCGCGGTAGCCCTCGTCCACCCCGACGTACCGGAAGAACGCGTCGGCCGCGTCGCCGAACACGAGCAGGTAGGCCCACTCGCTCAGGTGGTCGTTGTAGTCCAACCACTCCGGCGCGACCGTGGTCTCGTGCAGCCGCAGCGGGGCCGGGTCGGCCGGGCCGCGCTCCGCCTGCGTCGCCGCACCGGGTCGGGCACCGGCCATCAGGCCTCTCCGACGGCGACCGTCATCTTCGGCACGTCGGCCATGAGCTGCACGGTGTAGGGGTCCTGCGGGTCCTCGAGGACCTGCTCGACGGGGCCGCGCTCGCAGACCTTCCCGGCGTTCATCACCACGACCTGGTCGGCGATGCTGCGCACCAGCGGCAGGTTGTGGGTGATGAAGATCAGCGACAGCCCGCGCTCGGCCTGCAGCTGGCGCAGCAGCTCCACGACCGACGCCTGTACCGAGACGTCGAGGGCGGAGGTGACCTCGTCGCAGACGAGCAGGTCGGGCTCGAGGATGAGCGCGCGGGCGATGGCCACCCGCTGCCGCTCGCCGCCGGACAGCTGATCCGGGTAGTAGTCCACGAACGACTCCCGCAGCGCGGCCGCGGTCAGCGCGGCCACCACTCGCTCGTACCGCTGGCCGGCGGGCAGCCTCTCGAACTGGTCCAGCGGCTGCTCTACGATCTGGCCCACGGTCCGGCGCGGGTTCAGCGACGCGTACGGGTTCTGCGACACGTACTGGATCCGGCGCAGCTGCGCGTTGGACCGCCGGCGGATCCCCCGGGTGAGCGGCTTCCCCGCGAACGTGACGTCCCCACCCCACGTCGGGTGCAGCCCGACCAGGCACCGGGCCAGCGTGGTCTTGCCGGAGCCGGACATCCCGACCACGGCCACGCACTGCTGACCAGGCACGGCGAACGCGATGTCGTGCAGCACCGTCTTGCGACCGTAGGTGGCGGACAGGTCGCGCACGTCCAGCAGGGGGGCCTTCGCGGCCGGGCTGGCGGGCCGGGGCGGCGGCCCGCCCGCCGTGTCGGCCAGCGCGACGACCTCGGCCGCGCGCAGGCAGCGAGCGCTGTGCCCGGTCGGCGACACCTCGATCATCGGCGGCTGCCCGGCCTCGCACTCGGGCACGGCGAACTCGCAGCGCGGCTGGAAGAAGCAGCCCGGCGGGCGGTTCCCCGGCCGCGGCGGCTGCCCGGACAGGCCGATGAGCATGTGGGCGTCGGACAGCGACGGGATCGCGCGCAGCAGCCCGCGGGTGTACGGGTGCGCCGGGGCGGTGAACACTTCCCGGGCCGAGCCGACCTCGGCGACCCGCCCCGCGTACATCACCGCCACATGGTCGGCGATCTCCGAGACCACCGCCAGGTCGTGGCTGATGTAGACCGCGGCCACCTGGTAGGACTGGCACAGCCCCCGGATGGTCTCCAGGACCCGGCGCTGCGTGGTCACGTCCAGGCCGGTGGTCGGCTCGTCCAGCACGATGAGCTCCGGCCGACACGCGAAGGCCATGGCCAGGCCGACCCGCTGCTGCTGCCCGCCGGACAGCTGGTGCGGGTAGGAGTCCAGGATCGCGGGCACCGTGGACAGGCCGACCTCGACCAGCATCTCGGCCAGCCGGTCCTCGCGCGCCTTGTGGTCGCCGGAGTAAGAGTCGAGGACCTCGCGCAGCTGGGTGCCCACCTTCAGAGTCGGGTTCAGCGCGCTGGACGGATCCTGCGGCACGTAGGCGATCCGCCGGCCGCGCAGCCGCTGCAGGTCGCCCGGCGGCAGCCGCAGGATGTCCTCGCCGTCCACGAGGACCTTCCCGTCGCCGAAGACCAGGCCGCGGCGGACGTAGCCGAGCAGGGCCAGCGCCATCGTGGTCTTGCCCGACCCCGACTCGCCGACCAGGCCGAGCACCTCGCCGGGCTGGACCCGGAACGAGATCTCGTCAACCACGTCGACGGCGGCCGGGCCGCCGGATGACGCCCGCAGCACCTGCAGGTCCTCGACGACCAGCCGCAGCACGACCTCGCCGTCGCCGCTGACGGCACCGGTGCCGCTGGCGGCACCGGTGCCGGCGGCACTGGTCTCCGCGGCGCTCGCGTTGGTCGCGCTGGTGTTGGCTGCTCCGCTGTCGGCGGTATTGGCGGTCATGTCATCGCTCCTGCGGCCGTGATGCTGGGCAGCAGCGCGTCGTCGGCGCCGCGCCCGACGCCGAGCGAGGCGCGGGCGATCGCGTCGGTGAGCGTGTTGGTTCCGATGGTCAGGGCCGCGATGAGCAACACCGGCGCCAGCACCCCCCACGGATTGGCCACCAGGCCGATCCGGTTCTCGTTGATCATGTAGCCCCAGCTCGGGGCGGGCGGCTGCAGGCCGAACCCGAGGAAGCTCAGGCCCGCGATGATCAGGATCGAGTAGGTCAGCCGTAGCCCCAGCTCCACCATGAGCACCGAGGTCAGGTTGGGCAGCACCTCCCGGCGGATCACCTTCCGCGCCGGCATGCCGATGATCTGCGCCGCCCGGACGTAATCCCGCTCGCAGATGTCCAGCGCGGCGGCCCGCGTCACCCGGGCCACCTGCGGGGCGTGCGAGATCGCCACCGCGAGCACGATCAGCCAGATCTTCGGCCCGAGGATGCTGACCAGCAGGAGCGCGAACACGAGCTGCGGGAACGCGAGCACGATGTCCGCGATGCGCATGAAGATCGTGTCCCAGCGCCCGCCGAAGTACGCCGCGCTCACTCCCCAGGCCGCGCCCAACCCCACGCCGAGCAGAGTGGCTACCGCCGCCATCAGCAGCAGTTGCCAGCCGCCGGCCAGGGTGCGGCTCAGCACGTCCCGGCCGAGCACGTCCCCGCCGAGCGGGAAGGCCAGGGACGGGTTCGCGAACGGCCGGGTGACGAAGTTGTCGGGCGGATACGGGACCACCGCCGGCCCGATCGCGGCGATGAGCACGACGACCCCGACGATCCCGAGCCCGATCGCGCCGCGCGGGGTGCGCACCGCCCGGCCGAGCACCGCCACCCACTCCCGGCGGCGCGCGCGCCTGCGCCCGGCGGACTGAAGAACCTCGAGCGCCGCGGTGGAAGCCACTGCGTCACCTCCGTCAGGAGCGGGGCAGCCGCCGCCGCGGGCTGACGGCGAGCGACACCATGTCGGTTGCGATGTTGATGATCACGTAGAAAGCGGCCAGGAGGATCACGATGAACTGGATCACCGGGATGTCCCGGTCGGACACCGCGTTGACCAGGCCCTGGCCCAGGCCCGGATAGTTGAACACGTACTCCACCACCACCACGCCCCCGGCCAGGTACAGGAAATTGAGCCCGATGACCTGGATGGTCGGCGCGATCGCATTCGGCAGCGCGTGGAAGAGCAGGACCCGCCGCGGGGACAGGCCCTTGAGCCTGGCCATCTCGACGTAGTCGCTCTCCAGCGCGTCGATCATCGCCGCGCGCATCATCCGGAACGTGTACGGCACGATCACGATGACCAGCGTGGCCACCGGCAGCACCAGCAGCTTCGGGTCGGACCACGGCGCCACCCCCGGCGGGAACACCGACACCGCGGGGAAGAAGTGCCAGACCACCGCGGCGAAGAAGATCACCAGCGCCATCGCGACCACGAACTCCGGCAGCGCGGTGACGGCCAGCGCGGAGACCGACAGGATGTGGTCCAGCCAGCTGTCCCGGCGGGCCGCGGCCAGCACGCCGAGCCCCACGCCGATGATCGTGCCGATGATCCCGGCCAGCACGACCAGCACCAGGGTGTTGACGACGCGCCCCCCGACCAGAGAACTCACCGACGTGCCGCTGACGATCGAGGTGCCGGGGTTACCGCGGAGCAGGCCGGTGAGCCAGGTCCAGTACTGCTGGACCGCGGAGTGGTTCAGGCCCATCTGCACCTCGAGCGCGTGCAGCCGCTGCGGGGTGGCGGTGTTCTGGAGCACCGCGGAGGCCGCGTTGCCCGGCAGGGTCTGCGTCGCGGCGAAGACCAGGATGGAGACGCAGAACAGCGTGATCACGCCGAAGCCGAGCCGCCGGAACAGCGTGCTCCAGAGCGGGTGCGCCTTGCGGGCGGGCGCCGCATCGGCCGCCTGGGCCGGCGCTGGCGCCGGCGCCGTCACTTCAGCCATGGCGAGGGATTCCTTCCGTGCGCGGCGGCCCCGGGCGGTGGGGCATCCGGCCTCCGGTGTGCGCGGGCGCCGCAGCCGT
>Ga0335078_10007017_pt1 | contig 16694 bp, 15 predicted proteins | sample Lox_Sample_32_FD_206711 | JGI IMG/M metagenome (GOLD analysis project Ga0335078, IMG submission 206711) | Soil microbial communities from Loxahatchee National Wildlife Refuge, Florida, United States - Lox_Sample_3.2 | ecosystem: Environmental > Terrestrial > Soil > Wetlands | place: USA... | reverse complement strand
GCAAAGAGGGTTTGGGCGAAAAGGCGGTATGGACGGGCGACGTCATGCTGGATGCCTCGCTGCGATACCGCCAACTGGCAGAATCCCGTGGCGGTCCGTTGGCCGAAACCTGGCATTCGGGGGAATTCGCGCTGGCCACCGTGCACCGGGCCGAAAACACCGATGACGCAGGCCGACTGCGCGAGATCGTGGCCGCACTCGAGAAAATCGCCACCGAGATTTGCCCGGTCGTCTGGCCGATCCATCCCCGCACCAGGAAGCGTTTAGGAGAACTGGGAATGGCGATCGCAGCCGTGACGTGCATCGATCCGGTCTCGTACCTCGACATGCTGCTCCTCGAAGGCCGCGCCCGTTTCATACTCACCGATTCCGGGGGGGTTCAAAAAGAAGCGTATTTCATGCAAATTCCGTGCATCACGCTGCGCGACGAAACGGAATGGGTGGAGACACTAGCTAACGGGTGCAACATCCTTGCGGGAGCAGGTCGCGGCCACATTTTTCATTGTGCAGCGCGCGCAGGCAGCGCCGGGCCGTGGGACATCAATTACGGCGCGGGTGCCGCTGGAACGGCAATGCTGAATGCTTTGATCTCCAGCCTCCACGTGTAAATTCGGATCAAGGCAATCGGGATAGGGGGAAGCCTCGCGGCTCATCCCCTCCCACACCACGTACGATGCGGCTCCGCATACGGCAGTTCCGTGACTTGAGCCCCCGAAGGCCGGAGGGTCGTTCCCGTGTCCCGCGTCGGTTTCGCTGCTCCCAGGTTAGTTTCGGGCTTCACCCTATCCTCCCCTGGTGAACTCCGCCGAAGCGGATCGGCTGGCGCCATGACCGCCATGAGTTTCGCAGACTACTGCTCAAGATCACGGTTCGGGCCTTCATCCGGATCTCCCGAGGTAAGCTCGACCGCCTTCCGTGCGCAACGGTCGAATTCAGCGCCCTGGATACGGTGCTTCGCTGTCATTAGCCAGCTCGCCCGACACCGTGTGCCTCGGATCCGGTTCTTGTGACATCGGCTCGTACATTTGCTCCACGCTTTTTTTCAGACCCCGCCTCGCGACGACGCCCTTGCGCTTCGCTATCACTTCGCCTCCATCAGGCTGTGAAGGGGACTTTCACCCCCGAGCTGTCGAACATGCTCGGCACACAACAAAAAGGCCTGCCCTGAGGCAGGCCTTTCGCGCTGATAGGCCAGACTTTCTGCTTGTGACCAACCTTCGTCCGAGCGAGCCCTAGGAAACCCGGCGGCGCAGTCTGGACCCGCAGAATACGAGCACCGTGCCAAGCAGCAGGATGGCGCCGGGCTCCGGAACGGCGGTGATATTGCCGTCCACGCTAAACGTAGCGCCGTTATTGCTGGCGGCAAAGATATCCTCAATGGTCAATGAGTAGGGCGCGGGACCTGCGGCCCCCCCTCCCGATGCGGTTCCTGAACCGCCAGCCGCCGTAAGTGGACCAACCGTACCTATCAAGCTAGTGGTATCGAAAATGCCCGTCCCCACGTAGGCATCTTGGGTTGTTTTGCCAGCTCCCGTGTCGGTCGCACTGTAAAACGTGGTAAAACCGCCAACGGTTGAAGTGAAGTTTATGTCACTGTAATAAATATCCAACTCCGACCCCGGGGCAGTGCAACCCGAAGTGCAGCCCGAAGTTAACGAACCCACATCAAGGGCGTACGGGAACACGCTGGGAGAATTGCTAGAGCCCGTGGTGTCCGTTATCGTCCACACGCTTCCATTTGGCAACGTGATCGTGCCTGTCACGAACATGGCGCTGTTGTTAGGGTTGAGGTCGTAAACGCCAGCGTTGTTGGTGAGACCTGTGCACCCGCTGCCTACGCCGCTGACACAGGCACCGTTGTCAGAAATGGTGGCGACTACAGTGCCCGCGGAATTTGTTATTTTAATCTCGTCTGTCGTAGTCGTGGCAAAGGCTGTACCTAAGCCAATTGTCAGAATAGAAGCTAAAAGCGATGTTTTCATCGAAAAATCTCCGTTTCCTTCCGATGGCCTACCATCATGCGATTGTTGCGTCATCTCCCTTAGCAATCTGACAACCAAACCTAATAAATATATAACCGTCTTTTTTTCAGTTTGTTCCAAGCGACGCCAACCCGCCTCAGATCCTACAAATCCGGACTCTGAAGATAATTTCAGGAATCCGAGCCAAAAGCTTTTCGTAGTGGGCTCACCGGGACGCATCGTTGAGCACCTGCTGAGCAAGTTTCGCCTCGGGCAGATTCGGGTTTAGTTTCAGCGCGGAAGCCAGGGTGGTCCGCCCCACTACAAGATTTCCTGCTTTGGCGTAGGCCATAGCGAGGTGGTATTTCCACACGACGCTGCCCTTGGCTTGACGGGCGCTGGCCCGCTCCAAATATGCGACCGCCGAGTCGTAGACGCCCTTACGATAGAGAATCCATCCCAAAGTGTCGCAATAGGCTGGGTTCTCGGGAGCCAATTGAACAGCCCGTTCGGCATACTTTAGCGCTTCATCCGGCTTGCTGCCGTATTCGGCCAGAAGGTATGCCAAGTTGTTTGCTGCCTCGGCATTTTCCGGATGGGCATCTGCCACGTTCCGGTACAGCTCGATCGCCCTATTATGGTCGCCCATTCTTTCCTCTATGATGGCCAACCAGAGACGAGCCGTGGCATTGTTTTGATCCGCAGCAAGCACTCCGTTCAGTTTGGTCTTCGCATCCGCCAGATTACCCAGAGATGCATCCAACTGCGCCAGATGAAGGTCTGAATCCACAAATCGGGGATCCGCCTCCCTCGCCTCTGTGAAAGCCATCGCGGCCTGCTTGGTGTTCCCCTGCATGATGAACATGACGCCTAGCAAATCGTGGATAGGCGCCGATTTTGGATTCTTTGCCGCAAACTCCTTCACCCGCTCCAAAGCCATCGGTACATTTTTCTGCGCGAGATAGGTTTCTTTGAGCGCCTGGACACCCCGAATGTCCCCAGGATTGAGCTTCAAAGCCTCTTCAATAGAGATTCGAGCGTGCGCTGGGTCGCCTGCCCGCAGCTTCCATAGACCGTCCTGAATCAGTAGGTCCTCCGATCGGCCCAGCGCCAGACCCTGGTCAATGCCCTTCCGCATTTCGGGCATATTTCCCAAGCCCCAGAGCGCCCAATTCCGGTAGACTACCAGTGACAAAGCTTGCTGCTGACTTTTTGGGGCCGCGTTCAGAACATCCAGAGCTGTTTGGGCGTTGGTGGCCAGCAGAGATCCGGCACATTCCAAGCGTACGGGCAAAAGATAGCGATCCAATTCCAACGCCTTTGACATTTCCTGCTGGTACCGCAGGTCGGATCCTCGCGCCTGATACACCTTCCCCAGGACGTAGTGCACTTCTGCCGAAGACGGTTGCATTTGAATGACATGGTTCAAATCAGCCTCAGCCTGGTCATATTTCCCGGACGCCAGGGACATTTCACCTTGCTGCAGGAGGGCATCCGTGTCCTTCGGGTTCTTTTTCAATGCCTGATTCAGGACCCGCTCCGCATCAGCAGGCCGGTTCAATTTTCGATACACCGCGACGAGCCGGGTACGCGCCAGGCGGTCGTCGCGATCTTCTTTGGCCAACCTTTCGAATTCACGCACTGCCTCGTCGTTCCTGCCCTCTCGCAGCAGAAAACTGCCATACATATGGCCAAACGACGTGGGCATGACAGACAGGCGCTTTAGCAACCCTTCTGCTTCTTGCCCAAATCATTTTCCGTTAGGGCCAAATAGAGGAAAGCCGTGCCGTCGCCCGGGCTCATTGAGATCGCTCGCTGAAACTGCTGTTCGGCGTCGGGCATTCTGTTCATAGCGCGATAAAATTGCCCCAGAACGATCGCTGCATCGACGGATTGCGGAGCCTTCTGACAAGCCTGAATTAAGACAGCCTCAGCTCCTTTGGTATCCTTTTGCGCCAGCTTAGCTTCAGCCAGGGAAACCGCGATTGTCACATCCTGGGGGGCGGCCACAGTCGCCATATCAAGGTGGCGCATGCCTTCTTCCTCGTCACCCAGTTTGAATTCCGTGAGTGCCAACGCGTGCAAAGCTTGCGGATTATTGGTATCGTCCTGAAGCAGTTCCTGTAGACGGTCTTGCGCTTCCTTCAGCACATCCTGGTCGTTCGTGGAGGCCATGAGCTGTGCCAGCCGAAGTTGCGCAGCCTTATGTTTCGGGTTTAAATCCAATGCCTTACGCAGGCTCGCCACCCCGGCGCGCAGATCTCCGGCAGCCAGATAACCCAAACCTAGTTCGTAATAGGCATCGGCATTCTTAGGCTGTACCTTCGCGGCGTTCCGGAACGCCAGAATCGCACGCGCCGGGTCCTTCTTGGATAAGAACTGCTTGCCCTCGGCAATGAATCGGGCACTCTTCGCTTCCGGTGACGAACTGCATCCGCAGAAGGTGAGAAACAATATACCAACTAAGATTTCCTTCGCCGATATCAATCGCGCGTATCTCATAATTCCTCCTAACCCTGGCATGGAATCCAGGCGCGCTTCGACCTTTAGAGCAGGTAGCCGGTCCGGCGGGTTACCTAAACGCGATGGTTCGCCCTGTCTGGTCAGCGCTGTACCGTTTGCGGGGCCCATCCCAACGAGAGCCGCACGCTCTGTATTGCCATGCTGGCGTATGTTCCCAGGTACGTTCCCGTGTTGTTCATGTAAACGTACTGAGCAGTCAGGAAGGTGTGGGGATTTAATGCCATGTTGATACCGCCCGAACCCTCCCAACCCGAAAGACTCATAAACCCGGCGTTGCGGGTTTGCACCTCGCCAAAACTGGCGAACAAGCCCCATCGGCTCCCGGGTTGGCGCCAACTCCACGAACCGGAGGTCGTAGTGATCGTTCCGACCGCTACGCCGTAACCATCGGCGCCAGTCCGGTCGTACGAGCCTACGAACGTGTTCATCCCGGTCCGGAATCCCAGAGAGCCGCCGCCGATTATCTGCCTGCCTACGGGCGATCCAAACGACTGCTGAGTAACGATGTTGTACGTCCCGCCGCCATGCACATTCAGAAACCAGCTCTGGCCTATCTTGCGGCCAACGAACGCAGTTGTAGTGGTGGTGTAAACATTCTCGAAGTGGTTCACGGTGCGCATTTCTTCCACATCGACGCCCAATTGAGTAAGAGGGCTGACGGCATACGAGAAGCCGACGCCGGCGTTGGCGCCAATCGTACGAGGCATGATGTAGTTCACCGGCACAAGGTTATCCTGGCTCGACAGCAGCGACTGCCCGGCAGCGGCAAAGCCCGCGAAGTGAATCTGCAGTCTGGCGGTCGCCTGGTACGCCAAATTGGCCTGCGCCGTATAGCTAAGCACCCGGTCAGCCATCAGCAGACTGCGTCCAGGAGATTGCACGATCGGCGAACCGGTGAGCAGCGCCGCGACTTCGGTGTTGGTGTATTGGCCCGCCCCGGCGGCGGCCGCTAAATCATCGAAGTTGGCAGGGACTTGGGTGAGAACGTTCTGCGGCGAAGGTTGGTAGAGGTATTGGGCCAACGTCGTGTCGCTCCCCGACCCGGTCAGGGTAAATGTCCATTTGGGCCCCAGTTTGTAGGCGGCTGAAACCGAGAGCGCCTGGTTGTATCCATCCAGGTTGGAGTACCGGATCTGCCCACCGTAAGTGCCCGAGTAAAGAGCTGAAAAATCGCCGTTTTGCCCGTGCTTCTGCCAGCCTACGGAGAAGCTGGCACCATAAGTTCCGTCCCCGCCCAAGCTGTTCAGCGTCGAACTGGGCAACAGGTACCCCGCTTGCGGGTAGGCCGACGTCGAATATCCGGAAAAAACCGAAACCCCGACCAGATGGAGTCCACCGCCCAACTGACCGCTTTCGAAACTCACCTGGTCCAGTAACGATTGGCCGCTGCACGCTGGCACGATGATGCCGGCAGCGATCAGAATCAACTTAACTCCTCGGCGCATATCATCTCCCCGCTGGATTACGACTCGGCTGATCCGGCAGCCTGTTCGTCGTCCCGCAGATTACAATGCTTCATCTTGTACATCAGAGACCGATAACTGATCTGGAGGGCCGCGGCGGTTTTCCGCCGGTTCCAGCGATGCCGCTCCAGTGTTTCCCTGATGATTTCGGATTCAGTCTTAATCACAGCCTGGCGAACTCGCTCACGGAGGGTTCGTTCCGCCGATCCCACGCTGCTCGCACTGTGGTTGGTAGCGGTATCCATGTTGTCAGGCAAACTCCTTAACCAAACTTCCTGTTCACTCTTCATCGCGTCAGGTTGCCCGTGTTACGCAATTTGCTAGCCATCTTCAATTCCTTCGAATCGCTTGATATTTGGGGCCGGCTCGACGTTTCTTTGCACAATTTGCGAAACTTTGTCGCGCAGTTCCACGTTTCCCAATCATTGGTATCGCCCGCGGCGGGAACGTCCTTCCGCTGGAATTGTGGATTCCGAAGTGCTAAGCCGTAACGACGCCGAATGGGAAATGCTGCCGCGTTGGACCCGAACCAGACAAGTCCCCACCTCCATGCCGATGTGTTTTTTTGGGTGAAAATTGTCCTCACGGGAGGACTGATTGCCGCGCTCTACTCGTTCATCCTTCCCGATCTCGCCAAGGAATGGTGGACCCAGGAGGCGTCCTCCTACGGGATGCTGATTCCTCCGATCGCACTCTATCTCTTTTGGATCTCACGAAAGACAACATTGGCCCTCCCGGCCCGGATCGACGGTCGGGGGCTCTGGCTGGTTGCCGGCGCATGCTTCCTCTTCCTGCTCGGCCAACTGGCTGCCGAGTTTTTCCTGGCGCGGATTTCGTTTGTATTCCTGCTTGCCGGCCTGACCTGGACGTTCTGGGGATTACCGCGTCTGCAAACCATGGCATTCCCGTTCGTCCTGCTGTTGACCATGGTGCCTCTTCCAGCCCTGGTGTATAACGCCGTAGCGGCGCCGTTACAGTTGAAGGCGTCCGCGCTGGCCACCGACATATCTCAAGCCATCGGAGTCTCCATCTACCGCGATGGCAACGTGATCCATCTCGCCACCACATCGCTGGGCGTCGCGGAAGCGTGCAGCGGTCTCAATTCGTTGTCGTCCCTGGTGGTCGGTTCGCTGCTGTTGGGATACCTGGCGAACGCCTCGCTCCTCGGCCGAATCGTCTTGACGGTCCTCTCCGTGCCGCTGGCCATAGCGGTCAACGTTCTGCGAGTTGCCGGAACGGCGATCCTCGCCGACTATAAGCCCGAATATGCCGAGGGATTTTATCATCTGTTCTCGGGCTGGCTGATTTTCGTCGTTGGCTTTGGGCTCTTGTGGCTATTGGGAAAACTGATCTTTCGCTTGCTTCCGGCAAAATCATGAAAAGCTTCCGGCCCTCTTCCATTTCCTGGCAGCTCGTCGCCACGGTCCTCCTGCTGGCCGCCACCTTGACTGCGTCCAAGCTCACCGCCCGCCGGAGAAGCGACTCCCTGGCGCAGCCGCTCGACACCATCCCGCGGGTGATCGCCGGCTCCGAAGGCCGCGATACCCCCGATCTGGGGCCCGGAACCCTGGCCGCCCTCAAGTGCGATTCGTACCTGTCCCGGCTCTATCACAAGCCCGGCCTTGATATCGACTTATTTATCGCTTACTACGCCCAGCAGCGTTCCGGGGAAAGCATGCACTCACCCAAGCACTGTCTGCCCGGGGCCGGTTGGGAAATCTGGGACTACGGAAGCACCGTAATCCCCGTGGGGAGCCACACCGTCTCCGTAAATAAGTACTCCATCAGCCACGACACCGCCAGAAGAGTAGTCTTATATTGGTATCAATCGAAAACTCGCATCATCGCGAGCGAGTATCTCGGGAAGATCCTGTTAGCCCGCGATGCTCTTTTCCAAAACAGTACGGCTGGATCGATAGTCCGGATTATCGTTCCCGACCAGCCTGGCGCGGTCGATCAGGGCCGCGAATTCGCCTCCGAACTGATTCCCCAGGTGGAGCGGTGCTTCGGCCGATGACGGGGTCATCCGCCATGCTGGTATGTTACGTGCGTAAAGGTTGGCAGTTATGCAAATGAAAATGGCAATGCGGCTGCGTTTACTCGCTGGCGCGGTTGCGCTGGCACTTGGTGCTTTTTCGGTTTCGTGCAATACGTCCCCCGAGGCCAAAGAGGCAAAGCATCTGAAAAAAGGCGAGGCACTCCGCGACAAGAAGGACTTCGCACGCGCTCTCATCGAGTTCAAGAACGCCTCGAGCGCTATGCCGAAAGACGCCGAGCCCTATTACCAGATGGGCCTTACTTACATGGCGATGAACGGGATTCAGAATGCCGCCAAGGCATTCCGCAAAGCCACTGAATTGAATCCGAAGCATGAGGCAGCGCAAATGAAGTTGGCGGAGCTGATGATCACGAGCCGCAACCACAACGTGTTGCAGCAGGCCGCCAACCAATTGCAGGAGGTTCTCTCCACTTCGCCGGATAATTCCGAAGCCAATGACGCCCTGGCGCTCGCCGAGTGGAAGATGGGCAAGACCGACGAGGCCACGGAACGGCTGGAGCAGACCCTACAACAGTTCCCTGCCCGGCTGCAGTCGTCGGTCAACCTGGCGCACATGAAACTGGTGCAAAACGATTTCGCGGGCGCCGAGCAGGTATTGAAGGAAGCGGTCGCCGCCGCCCCGAAGTCTTCGCCGGCTGAATTGGCGCTTGGGCAGCTCTATATGATGTCGAAGCAGCCGCAGAAGGCCGAGGCCGAGTTCCGCAAGGCGGTGCAGCTCGATCCCCGGAACGGTCCGGCGATGCTGGGACTGGGCGCTATCGAGCTTGCCGGAAATCGCATAGACGAGGCCGACAAGACGTATCAACAGCTATCCTCCCTTCCGGACGCCCAATACAAACCCTTTCACGCCCTGTTCCTGTTCCGGATTCAAAAACCGGACGCCGGACTGGCCGAATTGGAGAAACTGTACAAGGACAATCCCTCCGACCGCGGCATTCGCCAGCGTTTGTTCGCCGCCTACGTGGCGATGGGCAAGACCGATGCCGCGGGCAACCTGGAAGCCGCGATTTTGAAGAAGAACCCGAAGGACACCGAGGCTCTCTATGGACGGGCGACCCTGGCGCTTAAATCCGGCGACCTCCAGAACGCGGAAAAGGACATTAATGAAGTGGTGAAGTTCCGGCCGGATTTTCCCGACGGCCATTTTGTCAAGGCGGCCATTCTCAAGGCGGAAGGAATGACGGGCAACGAGCGCGAGGAACTCAACGAAGCGCTGCGCCTCAAACCGGCATTTCTCCAGGCGCGTTTGACCTTGGCCCGCAGCTATACCAATTCCAAAGAGCCGCAGTCGGCGCTCGATCTCCTCAATAACGCTCCGCCCCAGCAGAAGAGTCTGCTGTCGCTCGTGGTGGAGCGGAATTGGGCCCTGCTGGCGCTCGGCCAGACCAAGGAGTTGCGCTCCGTCCTGGACGAGGCTTTGAAGGTGAAACATTTCCCCGACATTCTGATTCAAGACGCCCTCCTGCGCTTTCAGGAAAAGGACTATGCCGGGGCCAGGGCAGACGCCGAAGAGGAGAACAAAGAGCGTCCCGAAGATCTGCGCGCGCTGCGCATCGTAGCCGATGCCTACGTGGCGCAAAAGCAGCCGTCCAAGGCCGAGGAGTTTCTACAAGCGGCAGCCGCGGCCCATCCACACTCCGCGCCGATCCAAAACCTGCTGGGAAAGTGGTATTTCGGGAACAACAATCTTGCCGGCGCGCGGCAGGCATTTCAAGCCGCGATTACCGCCAATCCCAATTTTCTGCCGGCGGATTACTCACTCGCTCAGGTGGATTACGCACAAAAGCAGTTGGACTCCGCCCATCAGAGGCTCGTCGCCCTGGTAACCGCCGACCCGAAAAATATTCCGGCGCTGATCCTGCTGGCGGGCGTCGCCTCCGACATGAACAATCGCGAAGAGGCGATCAGCCGATATCGCGCCGTCGTGGACATGGATGGCTCGAACCTGATAGCGTTGAATAACCTCGCCTACACGCTGGCAGCCACGGACCCGGATTTGGCCCTCACATATGCGCAGCGCGCGGCCGAATTGGCTCCCGACAACGCCAACGCGCAGGATACGCTCGGCTGGATCTATTACAAGAAGGCGATCTACGGAACTGCTGTTACCTATCTCGAAACCGCCGTGAAAAAGGACCCCACCCCGCGGCATCAGTTCCACCTGGGGATGTCTTATATCAAGATGGGCAATCGCGATCTGGGCCAAAGGACGGTTCAGTCGGCCATTCAGAAAGATCCCAAACTTCTGGAAACCGAGAAGGGGTGGTAGTTTTGATACCCAAAAAATGGGATAGATTGCCAGGGATCTTCTTCCATTCCCGTCGTTTTACGCGCATCTCATTGAGAATACGTTCCGGAACCCGAAGTGCGGCAGGCGTTCCGCCGAACACCGGGCGGAGCCCTCTGGCTCGCAATCGGTAGAGTTCGGTGCGGACCGACAGAAGGGACATAGGCACAAATGAGAATTCGAAGTGTTCTGGGAATTCTTTCGATGGTTTCGTGCTCTGGCATACTGCACGCTGACAACTTACTCTATTCTTATGGCTTGCCGACAGCAAACTTGAATAACGCGGCCGGGGCTGACCGCAGCAACGTGGCCTGGGCCGATTACACTCCGTACGGTGGGGAACAATGGGCGATCGGGGACGTATTTACTCTCGGCGGATCGTCCGACATCACCGATTTGCGGGTGTGGATCGTGGCGGAGGACTCGCAGCCTCCTTCTTCGATGTGGAGCGACTTGACTCTCTACGGCGGCCCGATTGCGGGCACCATCGCTCCGCTCTCGACCGTCGCCACGGACGGCTCGGACCCGAATGTGACGTTCCAATCCGTGACCTACGCCGGCGGGTCTACCTATCAGGGCTCTTCCGGTTCCTATATCGACATCTACCAGGTGGATTTCAGCCTGAACTGGGGCGTCGATGGCGGCACGCAATACGGATTCTTTGTCGGCGGAACACCAACCGCGCTAAACCAATCCCTGTACCCGCCTGGGGTGAGCCCTTTTCTGAGTGCCTCCAATGCGGCTTTGAGCGGCCTGTCCGCGTCCGAGCAGGCGAATGCCGATGGTTTGGTTTGGGAAATTGGCATCAACGGGTCGACAATTACTCCGGACTCGTTCGACACGAACGGCGATGGCTGGGACAAATCCAGCGACGTCAATGTTCAGCTCTACGGTACGCCCGAACCAAGCTCTCTTCTTTTGCTGGGTACGCTAGCTGTCTTGATTGGCACGGCAGCCCGCAAGAAGCTTTATAACTGAGCGGCTCGCAGGCAAAAGTCAGGAGTCTTCGGCCTCCCACGCCACCGCGGTCAACGAACTGCCACGTGGATTGTGGCTGGATTGCTCGTGCTCGCCGCTCCATCGCTGCCCAGAACGCGAAGCGAAACGGGCACCGCGTCTCCGGCGGCGCTGGGAGGCACAACCACTTCGACCTGGCACACGCCGGCGTGTCCGGATACCGGCTGCAACGACGCTACCGGTAGCTCATCCAAGCCCATCTCCATACCGAGAGAGAAAATCGCGTCCATGGAACAGGCGATGCCCGTGGCCTGGAACGCCAAAGTGTCGCCCGCCAGTGCCGGCTTCCCCTTCAACTGTTCGTTCGGAATGGCCGCCAGATCGGACGTTCCGGAGCGCACCGCCAGCGCTTGTCCGCTTTGCGAATCGCTTACCGTGAAGATCCGCGGATTGTTCGCCAGCATCGAGCCGGCAAGCGGGTTGGACCGGCCGGCGGCGGTTTCCACCGCGATGCTCAGCGCACCGCCCGCCGCGTCAGAGGGGCACAGCAGATCCACGCGGTCGGCCGATGCAGACAGGACCGGCACGCTCGCTCCATTCACCAGAACCCGCGTACCGCCGAGTTCGGTACTTGCCCCCGAGGGATCGGCGAGCGGGATCGCGCCGCCGAACAGCCAATTTCCGCGAATCGCCGCCACCGCGCCTGGACTGCATTCTGCCGGCGCGGTCAGGACCGGCAAACCCGAACCGACCAGCAGTTTCACTGTCTTGGTCGCCGCCGCACCCAATGAATTGGTGGCCGTGAAGCTGAGGCCGTAGCGGCCCAAATCGCCGCTCGGGGGCGTCCAATCGAATGCGCCGGTCTCCGCGTCGAAGGCGGCGCCGGGGGGCAACCCTGCCGCCGCCAGACTGACGCCCAGACCGGTCCCATCGGCGGCACTGACCGTGAAGTGCGTCGGCACGCCGGGGATTCCCAACACTTCCTTGGGCGCCTGCAAGTCGGGTGTGCCCGCCGGCTCAATCGTGATCGACGTGTGGGCCGACTCCGCACCAATGCGCGCCTCGAGGTCCGCACTCTCAAACGACGCGGCGGGATCGGCCGCAATTTCGAACTCCAGATGGCTCAAGCCCGCGCGCGCGCCAACCGCGGCCGGAGTTTTCAGGTTCCGGCTGCTGCTGGCAACGGATACTTGGGCCGACTCGGATTCGGCTGGACGGTCGAGTTGAATGCGGCAGATTGTTCGGCGGCCTCCGGACAAAGAAGGCTCGGCGCACGAAAGCCGCAAACTGCCGGTCTTCCTGGCGTTGGGTGAATCTCCGCCGGTCGAAATGGTAATCACCGCGGTCTGGCTGCTCGTCCCCAGGGTACTCGTGAGGATCACCCATCCGCTTACCGTTTTGGCGGTGGTGAAATCGAAATTCGCGCTGGTCGAACCGTTCCCGATGCCGACACTCGTGGGTACCGTCAACGCCGGATTACTGCTCGTCAAAGCCACCGTCGATACTCCGATACTGGGCGCGGTCAGGGTCGCCGTGCAACTGCCGGAACCTCCCGGGGAGACAGTCGAGGGCGTGCAACTCAGGCCTGACAGCAAGGCCGGAAGCGACAAGGAAATGGAAACGGTTTGCGACGTCCCGTTTAGTTTTGCGGTCACGACGGCACTCGAAGGCGCGGCAAACGTCCCCGCCTGCGCGGCGAATGAGCCCGAGGACACGCCGCTGGACACGGTGATCGCGCCAGGCACGGTGAGTGCCGCATTATTGCTCGACAACGCAATCGATGCCGTAGTCCCCGGCGGCACCGGGCTGGTGAGGCTGACAGTGCAGGTGGTGGAGGCTTGCGCCAGCAGCGTGCCCGCGGCACAGGTCAGCGAAGATATTCCCGCGGGGATGATGAGGGAGATCGTGACCGTTGCGGCCGTCCCGTTCAAGGTTCCCGTCAAGGTTGCCGTCTGGTTCGCGGCTACGGTGTCCGTCGAGACGTTGAACGAGGCCGCCGCCGCACCTGCCGACACCGTCACGGATGACGGCGCCGTTAACGCGGGCGAGGCGCTGTTCGTCAACGTCACCACCGCTCCGCCGGAAAGCGCGCCCTCCGACAGAGTCACGGTGCACGTCGCGTTCGCGTTCGAAGAGAGCGTAGTCGCGGTGCAGTTCAGCCCGGTAACCGTGGGCGGCGGTTCGAGCGATATGGTCGCCGTGGCCGCCGGCCCGTTCAGGGCGCCCGTCAAGGTCGCCGTTTGGTTCGCCGTCACCGTGCCCGTCGAGATGGTGAAGGTAGCCGTAGTTGCCCCTGCCGCCACCGCCACCGATGCCGGAACGTTCAGAACCGCCGGCGCGCTGTTCGTAAGGGTCACTACCGCTCCGTCAGGCAATGCCGGATTCGATAGCGTCACGGTGCACCCCGCGCTCGCGTTCGAAGAGAGGGTGGTCAATGTGCACGCCAGCCCGGAAACTGCCGGCGGGGTTTCCAGCGATATGGTCGCGGTTGCCGTCGATCCGTTGAGTGTCGCCGTCAGGGTGGCGGTCTGGTTCGCGGTCAAAGTGCCCGTAGTGATGCTGAACGTGGCCGCCGCCACGCCTCCCGTCACCGTGACCGACGCCGGCGCCGTCAACGCAGGCGATCCGCTGTTGACCAATACCACCGACGCCCCGCCCGTAGACGCCGGCCTCGACAGAGTTACGGTACACGTCGTACCGCCGTTCGAAGAAAGAGTTGTGAGGTTGCACAATACGCCGAGGATGGTCTCCAGCGGTTGCAGCCAGATGGTCGCCGTCGCGGTGGTCCCGTTCAGAGCGCCGGTCAGGGTCGCTGTCGCATACGCGGACAGCGTGCCGGTGGAAATGTTGAACGTGCCGGTGGTTGCGCCCGCCGGCACGGACACCGACGCCGGCGCCGTCAAAGTGCCTTGCGCGCTGTTCGTCAACGTCACTACCGCGCCCCCTGCCAGCGCCGGCCCGGAAATCGTCACGGTGCACGTTGTGCCGCTGTTCGAGGACAGGGTGGTCAACGAGCACGAAAGCCCACTCACCGTTGCCGGAGGTTCGAGCAGGATGGTCGCCGTTGCCGTGGTGCCGTTCAAGGCCGCCGTCAGTGCCGCTGTCTGGTTCGCCGTGACCGTTCCGGTGGAGATGTTGAATGTGCCGCTGGCAGCACCCGCCGCGATTGTCACCGACGCCGGCGCCGATAACACCGGCGATGCGTTGTTGGTCACCGCCACCATGGCTCCGCCCGTCAGCGCTCCCGCCGAGAGGGTCACGGTGCAGGCGGTGCCCGCGTTCGACGATAATGCCGTCGCCGTGCAACTCAAGCCGGTGACTGCCGGCAGCGGCTGGAGCGATATGGTCGCCGTCGCCGTGGACCCGTTCAAACTCGCCGTCAACGTCGCCGGCTGGTTCGCCGTCACCGTTCCCGTCGAAATGCTGAACGTGCCGCTGACCACGCCCGCCGCGATCGTCACCGACGCCGGTGCCGATAATACCGGCGATGCGCTGTTGGTCAACGCCACCACCTCTCCCCCGCCGGATGCCGCCCGCGACAGCGTTACCGTGCACGTTGTGCTGCTGTTGGACGACAGGGTTGTTGCGGTACACGAAACCCCCAGAATGGTTGCCGGCGGTAGCAGGGATACCGTAGCCGTCGCGGTCGAGCCATTCAACGTCGCCGTGAGGGTCGCCGTCTGGTTCGCGGTCACCGTGCCGGTCGAGATATTGAACGCCGCGCTTACAGACCCCGCCGCTACCGTCACCGACGCCGGCGCCGTCAACATCGGCGCTCCGCTGTTCGTCAACGTCACCACGGCTCCGCCCGCCGGCGCGGCCGCGGACAGCGTCACCGTGCACGAAGTGTTGGCGTTCGAGGATAACGTGGTTGCCGTGCAGCTCAACCCACCCACGCCTGTCGCCGGCTGCAGCGATTCATTGGCCGTTGCCGAGGACCCGTTCAACGTCGCCGTTAGAATCGCCGTCTGGTTCGCGAGCACCGTGCCGGTCGAGATATTGAACGCCGCGCTTACAGACCCCGCCGCTACTGTCACCGACGCCGGCGCCGTCAACACCGGCGCTCCGCTGTTGGTCAGCGTCACCACGGCTCCGCCCGCCGGCGCGGCCTTCGACAGCGTCACCGTGCACGACGTGCTGCTGTTGGAAGCGAGCGACGTCAACGTGCACGCGATTCCGAGAGGTGTCGGCAGCGTTTCGAGCGAAATGGTCGCCGTCGCCGTCCCATTGAACGTTGCCGTCAAAGTTACGTTCTGATTCTGCGTCAGCGTACCGGTCGAAATGCTGAACGTGCCTGTCGACGCTCCGGCATTCACGGTCACGGAAGGCGGAGCCGCCAGTGCCGGCGGCGCGCTGTCGGTCAGGTTCACCACGGCGCCGCCCGCCTGCGCCGCTCCTGAAAGCGTCACCGTGCACAGCGTACTCTGGTTCGAGGAGAGCGTCGACAATGTGCAGGAAAGAGCGGTCACTCCCGCGGGAGCATCGAGCGATACGGTGGTGGAGGCCGTGCTGCCGTTCAGCGTCGCGGTCAGCGTTGCCGTCTGATTCGCTGTCACGGTTCCCGTGGAGATGCTGAATGTTCCGGTGGCCGCGCCCGACACCACCGTGACCGATGGAGGCGCGGCTAACAGGGGTGACGCGCTGTTGGTCAATGTCACCACCGTTCCACCCGCCGAGCCTGGTTCCGACAACGTCACCGTGCAGAACGTGCTTTGGTTCGAGAAGAGCGTGGTCAACGTGCAGGAAAGACCCGTCACCGTGGCGGCCGGCTGAAGCGACACCGTTGCCGTTGCCGTGCTCCCGTTCAAAGTTGCCGTCAGGGTCGCCGCCTGGTTCGCGGTCACGGTCCCCGTCGAGATATTGAAGGTGCCTGTCACCGAACCGGCGGCAATCGTCACTGATGACGGCGCCGTCAACGTCGGCGACGCGTTGTTGGTCAACGTCACCACCGCTCCACCCGTCAACGCCGCTTTCGACAGCGTGACCGTACACGTCGTGCTCCCGTTCGAAGACAACGTGGTCAAGGTGCAGGAAATGCCGAGAATCGTCGGCGGCGTCACCAGCGAGACGCTTGTCGTCGCCGTCGTGCCGTTCAATGTCCCCGTCAGGGTCGCGGTTTGATTTGACGAGACCGTCCCTGTCGAGATGTTGAATGTGCCTGTCGTGGCGCCTGCCGCCACCGTCACCGACGACGGCACGGTCAACACTGGCGACGCGCTGTTCGTCAACGTCACCACTGCCCCGCCTGTCAGCGCCGCGGTCGACAAAGTCACCGTACACGTCGTGCTCCCGTTCGACGTCAACGTGGTCAAGGTGCAGGAAAGGCCGCTCATTGCCGGCGGCGTCACCAGCGAGACGCTTGTCGTCGCCGTCGTGCCGTTCAATGTCCCCGTCAGGGTCGCGGTTTGATTTGACGAGACCGTCCCTGTCGAGATGTTGAATGT
>Ga0335078_10007015_pt1 | contig 16695 bp, 12 predicted proteins | sample Lox_Sample_32_FD_206711 | JGI IMG/M metagenome (GOLD analysis project Ga0335078, IMG submission 206711) | Soil microbial communities from Loxahatchee National Wildlife Refuge, Florida, United States - Lox_Sample_3.2 | ecosystem: Environmental > Terrestrial > Soil > Wetlands | place: USA... | reverse complement strand
GTCGCCACCGGGCCGTACGCCCGCGCCACCGCCTCGGTCGGGCCGTCGTCGAGGAACGGAAAGTTGAACTGCCGGTCGGCGGCGCGCCGCTGCATCGACGCGAAGCTGTCGTCGAGGTCGCTGTAGCCCTGCTCATCGAGGCGCACGGACTCGGGGTGGTTCGGATTGATCGCCACGAACGCCACGCCGCGCGGGCGGTACTCCGCGACGAGCCGTTTCAGGCGCTCCTCGTACGCCTGCGCCGTCGGGCAGTGCACGGCGGTGAACACCACCACGAGCAGCTTCGCGTCGGCGAAGTCCTGCAGCGTGTAGGTGCGCCCGTCGACGCCGGGCAGGCGGAAGTCCGGCGCCGGGGCGCCGAGCGGCAGGGTGGGGTGCTCCGAGCTTTCGCGGGCGGCGAGCGGCGCCGCCGCGGCGATCAGGAGGGTGAGCAGCAGCAGAAGACGCATGGGGGAGGAGGAATTGGCAATGGTACTATCGTCTACCACTTAATGGACATTGCGAGAAGGAGTCCGCGTCAGCGGAACAACGAGGTGGCTTTTCTCGGTGGGGCGGGGTTTAACCCTGCCACCTGCTCCCTCCAATTCGATTGGCGGGCATTCCGCCGTCGCCCCGTTCGACTGCGCTCAGGGCTACGGCGGACAGGGAAGCCCGCTCCACCCCATGGAATTGGCCCGTTCGCATCGGGAGCAGCTCAGTCGAACGGCGGCGCGCTCAGGCTCGCGACGAGCGCCGCACCGGCGCGGCGTTTCTGCAGGTGCACGAGGGTGAGGTGCGAGGTCACGACCTCGCGCCGCACCGGCACGTAGCCGAGATGCATGTACAGCCGCAGGTTGCGCTCGCTGCGCTCGCCTGTGAACAGCTCGTAGCTGGCCACGCCGCGGAAGGCGTCCTCGATCGCCGCGATCAGCGCGGTGCCCAGACCCTTGCCCCGATGGTCCGGATGCACCAACAGCCGGCTGATCTGGCCGACCGCGCCCTCGCGCCGGCCGCGCACGGAGCCGACGAGCCACGGTCCCTGCCAGGCGGCGAGGACGGTGTGGGTGCGGAAGTCTTCGCGCAGGCTCTCCACCGTCTGGGTGAGCGGCGGAATGTTAAACTCGTGGTTCTCCTCCGCCTCCTCCTGGAAGCAAAGCCTCTGCAGCTCCAACAGTTCGGCGGCGATGGCCACGGTGGCCAGGGAGATGCGAGCCCGGGGCGAATCGGGATTCATGACGGCGGAAGCTTCTTTGACACAGAGGGCACCGAGGGAAGGCACGGAGGACACCGAGATGAAATTGGGCTTGGCTGGGACCACGAAGTGTCGGCGGATGCTCGGTGAGCTCGCGCAGCTCCTCTGTGCCCTCTGTGACTCCGTGCGATTGTGCCTTCGGGCGTCATTGGTTCCTGGCGGCTGTGCGGCCGCGCCGGGTGAACAGCAGCCCGCTCCAGGCGGCGTCGACGGCGCAGACTTTGTAGTCGACCAGCCCGGCGTCGAGACAGGCATCCCGGATGTCGTTTTGCGAAATGTCGCTGGCGAGCGCGCCGCTCTTTTTCGGCGAGACCACCCAGACCGGCATGCGGTCGCCCAGTCGCACGGCCTGCGGCAGGCCGCGGGCGAACGCCCGGCGGTCGCGCACGAACCACAGCGTCAGGCCGGTCGCGCCGATGGCGCGGGGGGCGAGCGTGGCGCCCGCGGGCAGCGTCCCGAGTTTGGCGGCGACTCCGGGCGGCGCGCCGAGCAGGGCGACGTGCATGTCCGGCTTGATGCCGAGTTTCTTGGGCAACGGCGTGCCGGAGTAACCGGCCATCACCCCGCCTGCCGGGGCGGCGGCGGTCGGCGCCGGCGTTGTGGCCACCATCCGGCGCAGGGTCGCGGGCGCTTCCGGCCACGACGCGAATCCGGCGTCCGGCAGCCGGGCGCGCACCGCGGCGACCTTGGCCGCGGCGCCGCCGGCAAAAAGCAGGGGCACCGCGCGCGTCGCGCGTTGGGCGCGGAGCCCGAACGCGAGGTCGCGGCCCCTCGACGGCAGCCGGTCGAGCGAAATGACCACCGCCGCCGGCGGATGGCGGCGCAGTGCGCTTAGGAGCACCGGCGGCGACGGCAACGCGGCGTCGATCTTGAGCCCGTCATGCTGCAGGCGCGCCGCCAGCGCTCGCGCCTCGGCGGGGTGCCAGTGGATGAGTTTGACGGTGGGGGCCATGACCAGAGAGGGCGGCGGCGGGGAGCGCGATTTTGGGTAGGTGTCTTAAGAACTGCGCGGGCCGGGGTCGAGGGCGTTGTTGGGGGATTCACGATTTGCAGGCTGGAAGCCTGCGCTACAACCCATAGGCGCCGCGTCCGCCCCGGAATTGAATTCGCCGTTGTAGGAGCCTGTTCACCGGCGACTTGAGCCGTGCGGATTCTGCCATCACCTGCAAGCAGGCTCCTACAAATCCGGACGCGGGACGCCGTCGCGATAAGGAATGCGGTGGCAATCGGCGTTGCCGCCCTACAACCCGGGGTTGAAGGCATCTCCGCCCTCGGTCTTTTGTTTACCTCGCCCCGCCGGGCGTGCTTCACTGGGCGCGGTGAATGCCGCCGCCTATGATCTCGTGGTCCTGGCCGCCGGGCTCGGCAGCCGCTTCGGCGGCCTCAAGCAGGTGGCGCCCGTCGGCCCGGGCGGCGAACTGATCGTCGAGTACTCGGCGCATGACGCCCGCCGCGCCGGCTTCGGGCGGGTCGTTTTCGTGATCCGGCGCGATCTCGAGCGCGATTTCCGCGCCGCGATCGGGCGCCGCCTCGAGGGTCGGATGGACGTGGCCTACGCTTTCCAGGAACTGACCGACATCCCGAAGCCGTACGCCCCGCCGGCCGGCCGCTCGAAGCCGTGGGGGACCGGCCAGGCGGTGCTCGCCGCGGAGGAGGCGGTGCGCGGACCCTTTGCGGTGATCAACGCCGACGACTTCTACGGCGCGTCCGCCTACCGCGCGCTGGCGGGGCATTTTCGCGCCGCGAACGTCAATCCGCCGGTGCGCCCGGTGTACGCGCTGGTCGGGTATCCGCTCCGCCAGACGCTCTCCGAACACGGCGCGGTCAACCGCGGCCTGTGCCGGACCGGCGCCGCCGGCCACCTGACCGGACTCGAAGAGGTGCTGAAGATCGAACGCACCCCCGACGGCCGGGCGCGGCGTCCGCTGTCCGGCGGCGGCTGGCAGGCGCTCAGCGGCGACGAGGTCGTGTCGATGACCTGCTTTGGCTTCGGGCCGGCGCTGTTCGGGCAGGTGCGCGGGCTCTTCGCCGATTTCCTGGCGCAACACGGCGGGAGCGAGGCGGCCGAATTCTATCTGCCGGTGGCGGTCAACGACTTGGTGGCGGCGGGCCGAGCGGAGGTATGCGTGCTCCGTACAGAGGACCGCTGGTTCGGCATGACGCACCGCGAGGACCTGCCGGCGGCGCGCGCCGCCATTGCCCAGCTCGTCACGGCGGGCGTGTATCCGGAGCGATTGTAGCGCAGCCATCCCTGGCTGCCATCTGACATGCCGATTTGCAGGCTGGAAGCCTGCGCCACCCGCGTTCCCTACATCCCGTCCACGAAGATCACCACGCCGGTCGCGTTGTCCAGGCCGCCGCGAGCGCTGGCGAGCTCGATGAGCCGCTTCAGGGCGGCCATCGGGTTGGCGGCAGTCGCCACCAAGTGCGCGAGTTCGCGGTCGCGCGAAAACCGCGTGACGCCGTCGCTGCAGATCAGGATGCGGTCGCCTTCCTGAAGGGGCCGGACGTAGACGTCGGCCAGGGGCGGGTCGGGCTGGCCGATGCAGCGGGTAAGCGCGTTGCGGGCGCGGGCGCTCAGGAACACAGCCACGCCGCGGCCCTGGCGCACCTTGAGCTCATTCTCCACCGTGTGGTCCAGGGTCAGCTTCTCGAACGTCTCGTCACGCCACAGGAAGCAGCTGGAATCGCCCACGTGGGCGACGTGCAGTCCCTGGTTGTGCAGCCGCGCGACCGTCAGTGTCGTGCCGATGCCGTAGATGGCGTCGATCGTCTGGCCGACGCCGGCGACGTGCTGGTTGATCGTCTGGAACAGGGTCTGGAAATCCCAATCCTCCCGGGCCGGCAGCTTGTGGGTCAACGCGCTGAGCCGGGCGATGGCCTCCTCCGCCGCCTGGGCGCCGCCGGCCAACCCGCCGATCCCATCCGCCACCGCATAGAGCTGCAGCTCGTCGTCGCAGAGATAACGGTCCTCATTTTCCTCCCGGATTTTACCGATATCTGTGAGGGCGGCGGAGCGGATTTGCATGAGGAATGCAACAAGGTAGCGACACCGGCCCTAAACGAAAGGCTGAAATTGCTCCTCGCGGTTGTCCTTGGTCAGCCGCGAATAATCACGTTTTGGCAGGCACTCGAGGAACAGCCGGCCGTAGGTTTTGGCCAGCACCCGCGAATCGAGGATGGTGATGAGGCCGCGGTCGGTTTGGGTGCGGATCAGGCGGCCGATGCCCTGCCGGAACTGCACCAATGCCTCGGGCAGCGTCAGCTCGTTGAAGGGATTGCCGCCCTGCTCGCGGATCCATTCGGCGCGCGCCTCCGCCACCGGGTGGGTCGGGACGTCGAATGGCAGCCGGGTGATGACGACCTGCGAGAGGGCCGCGCCGGGCACGTCGACGCCCGTCCAGAAGCTGTCGGTGCCGAAGAGGATGGCGTTGCCGGCGGCGCGCATGCGACGGGTCAGCTCGGTGCGCGAGCCGTCCGCGCCCTGGAGATAGAACGGCCGGCGGTGCCGCGCGTAGGCGGCGGCCAGCGCCTCGGCACACTGGCGCATATCGGCGTGGCTGGTGAAGAGCACGAGCGAGCCGCCCGGCACGCGCAGGGTACAGAACTCGAGGTAGTCGACCAGCGCGTCGAGCGCCAGGCGGGCGTCGGCCGGCGAAGGGAGCGGCATGTCCGCCGCCACGTACACCTGCAGGTGGCGCTCGTAATCAAAGGGCGAGGCGACGATCGCGGATTTCGCGCCCTCGGCGCCGATGCGCCGCTGGAACGGCTCGATCTCGCCGCCCATCGCCAGCGTCGCGCTTGTGAACACCACCGCTGTCTGCCGCTGCAACAGGTGTTCGCGCAGGTACGGCGCGACGTCGACCGGCGCGGTGCGCAGGGCGACGTTCTGGCCGCGGCGCCCGGAGCGCTCGAGCCAGTGCACGTGATCCCCGGCGTCCAGGCCGAGAAACTGCCGCAGGCCGGTGCGGCAGCCGTTGAGGCGGTCGCGCTGGTCGAGCAGCTCGTCGCGGTCGTGCCCCTCGTCGAGCTGGTCGGCGAGCGCGGCCACAGCCTTGATCAGCGCCGCCAGCGGAGCGTCCAGCCACGGCTCGGCGAAGCCGGCCTCGCGCAGGCGGACGACCGGCTGCTGGTCCAGCCAGCGGTCGCGAAGGAAGCCGAAGAACTGGGTCGCGGCGTCGAGCGCGTCCTCGACGAGCCGTTTCTCGCGCGGGCCGCCGAGCTTGTGGAGCAGGCCGCGCTTGCGCGCCGGGTTCCAGAGGTATTTCAGCAGGCGGTCGACGCCCGGGCTCGTCAACCGCAGGCCGAAGTGGTCGGTCGCGACTTCCGGCACCGTCTGCGCCTCGTCCAGCACCACGAAGTCATCAGGGAAGAGCACGCCGCGGACGCCGCCCTTGTCGGCGTCGGCGCCCGCGCTCAGGTGGGTGAACAGGAGGCTGTGGTTGACGATGATGACCTGGGCGTGTCGCAGCCGGGCCCGCGCCCGCTGGTAGAAGCAGAGCTCGCTGCTGCAATGCTTGCGGCTGCAGGCGGAGGAGTCGGCGTTGACCGCGTCCCACACCTCCGGCGACGGTGGCGGCTGCAGCTCGTGGACCAGGCCGTCGCGTGACGTCTGTGCCCAGGCGGCGATGCGCTGGAGTTCCGCCTGGTCGGCGCTGGCAAACAGCTCCTGCCTGCCCTCGAGGGCATGGGCGAGCCGGGTGGGGCAGAGGTAGTTGGCCTTGCCGACGAGGACGGCGGATTTGAACTTGGCGTAGGGCCGGAGCTCCTCGACCGCCTCGAACAGGCGCCGGCAAAGCGGCAGGTCCGAGGTCTCGATCTGCTCCTGCAGCGAGATGGTGTGGGTCGAGACGATGAGCTGCCGCTGCCGGTCGGTGGCGTGGATGATGCCGGGGACGAGGTAGGCGAGGCTCTTGCCCACGCCGGTGCCGGCCTCGAAGAGCAGCGGCTCGTCGTCGCGCATCGCCGCGGCCACGGCGCGCGCCATCGTCTCCTGCTCCGGGCGGTGTTCGAGCCGGAGGCGCGCGTGCAGCCAGCCGCGCTCCGCGAACACCGCCGCCGCCAGCGCCGGTGCGTGGCTTTCGGGGGGCGACGGGGCGCCGGGGTCGTCACGGAGACCGATCATCGGGGATTGATGATTATGGATTGCCGAATGATGGCCACCACGGATTACCGGTCTTCGCTGCCGGAGCTACGGCCGGCAGGCCCGGGCGGGCGCGGATGTTTTCTCACCACTGATGGACACAGATTTTCACTGATGGGAACCTCGTGCGAGGAGGGTTCACTGAAACGCGTCCTTCGGGAAAGATCAGTGCCAATCGGTGTAATGGGTGGTGAGAAAAAGTCCGGCGTCTCCGGATTCGCCACAATGAGATTGAGTCCGACCAGCAAGGAATCCGGCGCCGCACGACGCAATTGGATTTGCGCTTTGGGGTCGGGGCAAAAAACTTCCCCGCGATGAGCGAGCCTTCCGCCTCCGCGGCCTGGACCGACGACCTGGTCCGGTTCCTCCACGCGCAGCCCGGCGTGCGCGCGGTGCGGGTCGATCCCTCGGGCCGCAGGGTCGCTGTGGCGACGATCGGGGAGATCGATCTCGCGGCGGTGGAAGCGCAGGTGGCGGCGACGATCGCGGCGGTCGAAGCGCGCTTCAAGGGCGGCGGGGTGGCCGCGACCGCGGTGCCGCGCGGCTACGTGGCCCGGCAGGTGGGCGGCGCCACCGAGGTGGCGCGGGAGACTTGCAGCACCGCCGAGACCCTCTGGCTCTGGCGCGAGTTCGCCTGGCCGGCGGTCGAGCCGGTCGAGGCGCCGCGCATGCCAGAGTGGAAGCCGCTCGCCGCGCTGGCCGCCGCCTGCGGGGTGCTCGGCTTGGCGGCGTTCATCGGCGGCACCGTCTGGGGCGAGCCCACATGGGTCACCCGGGGGGTCTATCTGGCGGCGATCCTCGCCGGCGGCTGGGACGCCGCGAAGGACACCTGGGGCAACCTGCGCGAGCTCCAGCTCGACATCCATTTCCTGATGCTGGCGGTCGCGATCGGAGCGATGGCGATCGACGCGTGGGGCGAGGCGACCCTGCTCCTGTTCCTCTTCTCGGCCTCGGGCGCAATGGAGGAGTTCGCGCTCGACCGCACCCACCGCGAGGTCAGCGCGCTGCTCAAGGCCTCGCCCAAGCACGCCACCGTCGTGCGCCCCGACGGCAGCCAGCAATCCGTACCGATCGAGCAGGTCGCCGTCGGCGACCGCGTGCTGGTCCGGCCGGGCGAGATGTTTCCGGCCGACGGCGACGTGTTGAAAGGCAAGACCGCCAGCGACGAGTCGACGCTCACGGGCGAGGCGCAGCCGGTGGAGAAGGCGCCGGGCGAGCCGGTGTTCAGCGGCACGCTCAACCTCTGGGGCGCGGTCGAGGTGGGGGTGCGGCGCCTGCCGGCGGAGAGCACGCTGCAGAAGATCATCCGCCTGATCCAGACGGCGCAGAAGCTGAGGGCGCCGAGCGAGCGGTTCACGGACAAGTTTGGCGCGAAATACACCTTCCTCGTGCTGGGGGCCACGGCGGCGATGTTCTTCGCGTGGTGGCTCGGCTTCCGCCTGCCGCCGTTTAAGAACTCGGCGGAGCACACCTCGGCGTTCTACCGGGCCATGACGCTGCTCGTCGTGGCCAGTCCGTGCGCGCTGGTCCTGTCGATCCCATCCGCCGTGCTCGCCGCGATCGCCTGGGGCGCGCGCCACGGCATCCTCTTCCGCGGCGGCGCCGCCATCGAGAAGCTGGCAGAGGTCGACCTCGTGGCCCTGGACAAGACCGGCACGCTGACCACCGGCGAGCTGACAGTGACCGGTTATGAGAGTTATCCCCCGGGGCGCGAGCAGGACGTGATCGAGCTCGCCTGCGCGCTGGAGGCGAACTCGGAGCATCCCCTGGCCCGGGCCATCGTGCATTTCGGCAAGACCCACGGCGTGCGCGTCCGGCCGGTCGACGACTTCGAGTCGCTCACCGGCCGGGGCCTGCGCGGCAAGCACGACGGCGCTTCGGTGCTGCTGGGGCGCCGGGAGCTGCTGGAGGAGGGACCGCTGGCCGGGTGGGCACAACAACTCCCACCGGCGCCCGCCGAGCTGACCGAGGTCTGGGTGCTCGCCAACGGCGTCATCGGCCGGGTGCTGTTGCGCGACGAGATCCGCACCCAGTCGCGCGACGTGCTGGCCCGGCTGCGCGCCGGCGGCATCCGGACGGTGATGCTCACCGGCGACCGGAGTCACGCGGCCGAGGCGGTCGCGCGCGAGATCGGGATCGACGAGGTCAAGGCCGGGCTCGCCCCGGAGGGGAAGGTCGCAGCCATCCAGGCGTTTCGCGAACGCGGCTACAAGGTGGCGATGGTCGGCGACGGCGTGAACGACGCGCCCAGCCTGGCGGCGGCGTTCGTCTCGGTGGCGATGGGCGCCCGCGGCAGCGACGCCGCGCTCGAGCAGAGCGAGGTCATCCTGATGAACGACCGCATCGATAATTTCCTCGCGGCCACCCGGCTCAGCCGCCGGGCGCGCACGATCATCCGCCAGAATCTCACGGTCGCGCTCGGCGTGGTCGTGATCATGGTGCTGGCGGCGGGGGCGGGGATCGTGCCGCTGACGGTCGGCGTGTTCGCCCACGAGGGCAGCACGGTGGTCGTGTGCCTGAACAGCCTGCGCCTGCTGTTCGGGCGGAACGCCTAGGCGGTGGGCCGAATGTCATTGCGAGGAGCCCGGGCGACGAAGCAATCCAGACTCGATGTTGGAGCTCTGGATCGCCACGGCCCGCTTTCCGGGCCTCGCGATGACAAAGCGGAAGGGGAGCGCCAGACCGGAGCATGTCATTGCGAGGAGCGGAGCGACGAAGCAATCCAGATGCGAAATTGCAGCTCTGGATCGCCACGCCTGCCTGCGGCAGGCTCGCGATGACAGGGGTGTCTGCTAATTGCCCTGAGCGTCCGTGTCCCACGCCGCGCTCAAGTCATCCCAGTTAGGATTAGCGCTCTCGATCAGCTCCAGCTTTCTCTTGCGACTGCCCGCCTTGATCTGTTTTTCCCGCGCAATTGCGCTTGTGACGTCGCGGCACGCTTCAAAGTAGACCAGACGATCGATCCCGTATCGGCTGGTGAAACCGGGAATCGCCTTATGCTTGTGTTGCCAGACCCGGCGCCGAAGGTCGTTCGTCACACCGACGTAGATGGTGCCGTTACGCCGGCTGGCCAGGATGTAGACGTAATAGTGTCCGTCCACGAAACCGTGTCGTTGCGGGGAGCAAGGCGACGAAGCAATCCAGAAAAGTTCGGCGAGGGTCAGTTTGGCATTGCGAGGAGCCGCGGGCGACGAAGCAATCCAGACTCGATGTTGGAGCTCTGGATCGCCACGCCTGCCTGCGGCGGGCTCGCGATGACAGGACAGACTGACCTACTACTCAAAGTCCGGGCGTCGTGACGCCAAAAACCGCAATTGCGGGCGGGGATTTGAGTCACGGATCTGGCTCGCCACGCCCCGCCGCGGCGGCGGGGCTCGCGATGACAGGATTCCTTCTGCCTGTGGCGACCGGCGACCGCGCTTGCCCGTGGTCGTCGCTTGATCCACCGTGGGGCGCTTGAATCCAGAGGCCACCGATCCGCCCGTGCCATCCGCGAGCAGCGCCACCATCCGGCAGCGAATCCTGTTGATCGTGGGCGCCGCGCTCCTCGTCCTGGTGCTCGGGTTGCGGTTTGGGGGCGTCTCCCTGGCCACGGCGACGTGGTGGGTGATCCACTATGGCTACTGGACCACGCTGCTGGCATTCGTGCTGTTCGTCGGGTTCCTGGTCCGGATGGCGCGGGCGGGGGGCGGCGGCTGGCGCCCGCACCGGTGGGGCCTGCTCGCGGTGCTGCTCGGCGGCGCGCTGCTGCAGTTGCTCGAGCCGCACCGCCTGCGGGTGATGTACGACGAGTACGCGCTGCTCACGACGTCGCTCGACATGCATCGGGAGCGGAGCGCCGCCACGGTCAGTTACGCAGTGAACGACGGCAGCGGCCACTTGCAGTACCTCGGCGGTTACGTGGAAAAGCGGCAGTTGTTCTTCCCCTTCCTGCTCTCGCTAGTCCACGATCTCACCGGCTACCGGCCGGAGAATGGGTTCGTGCTCAACGCCCTGCTGGGCGCGGCATATCTCGGCGTCGCGTACTGGGCGGGCTGCCTGCTGGGCGGGACGGGCATCGGCCTCCTCGGCGTGCTGCTGGCCGCCGGCCTGCCGCTGGCGGCCCAGAACGCGACCGGCGGCGGCTACGATCTGCTGGCCGTGACGCTCCTGCTCCTGCTGTTCGTGCAAATGGTGCGTTACTTGCGCGTGCCGGGCCGCGCCAACGCTGATCTGCTGGTGATCATCGCCATCCTGGCGGTGCAGGTGCGCGACGAGTCGTGGCTACTCGGCCTGCTGGCCGCGGCGGTGCTGGTCTGGGGCTGGCGGAAGACGCGCCGCCTCGAGCTGTCCTGGTTTCTCGCGCTCTCGCCGCTGCTGCTGCTGACGCCGCTGCTGGTGAACCGGGTCTTCTTCGCCACGCCGGCCTATTTCGAGAGCGTGGCGCGCGGCGTAGACACGTTTGGCGCCGGCTACTTCCGCCGCAACCTGGCGGATGCGATCCACTATCTCTACAACGGGAACGGGACGCTGACGAACTCGCCGCTGCTGTCGTGGCTGGGCACACCGGCGCTGCTGGTGTGCATCGTGGCCGCACTGGGGAATTTCCGGGCGGCGATCCGCGACGGCAATCCGCTGCTGGTGTTGCTGGGCTTCGCGGTCTTTGCCGCGGGTTTCACCGGCGTGGTGTTGTTTTACTTCTGGGGGCAGTTCACCGACCCGGTGGCGGCGCGGCTGTCCTTCCCGCTGCAGGCGGTCTTCCTGCTCTCGATCCTCAGCCTCGCGCCGCGGTTGCTCCGGACCCGGCGCCGGTTGCGGCTGGCGCAGGGCGCAGCGGCGCTCTTCGTGCTCGCTTACGCCGTGCCCGTCGAGGCACGGCACGCGGCGACGGACCGGCTCCCGGTCAGCCTGGAGGCGCAATGGGCGGTGGACTACACGCTGGCCCACGGCGACGGCCGCACGCTGTTCGTGGCCTTTTCGGCGCTGCCGATGCTCTGTCATGAACGGCCGGCGATCCCGCTGGGGTTCATGTCCGCGGCGCCGGAATTTTTCGACTCGCTGATCGACAGCCCCGCCTACCGCCAGGTGCTGGCGCTGGAGGTCTACCGGCGCGACGCGGCGACGGGCGGGTGGGTGCCGGTCCACGACGACCTGACGCGCTATTGCCAGCGCCGGGGCATCGTCCTCGAGCCGGTGGCCGAGAAAGTCTTCGTGCCGGGCTACGAGTCGCGCATCAGCCGCCTGGTGCGGCTGGCGGCGGCGAAGTGACCCGACCCTGAGGGTTGTTAGCCACAAAGAAGCCTAGCGCGGCGGAGCCGCAACCAAAGTAGCGCGCAGCGAGTAGCGGGCAGCGAGCATGTAGGAGCCTGTTTACAGGCGATCTGGATCGTAACCTTCGCGTCTTGGCGTCCCTGCGTGAGAAAACACACACCGGCCGTCGCTCAGAGCCATGGCCGCCAGCTCCAAAGCATGCCTTCCATTTCCCGTGGCTTTTCGTGCCTCTTCGTGACCAACCAGATTTTGATTTCATCGCGGTACGCGAGAATTTTGCATTACAGTTGTGCATAAAGCGCAAAGGCGAATGCCAGTTGCCGCGTCGCGGTAGGGCTGCCGCTTGACGGCAGGCCGGTCAGGAATTGCGCATCGGCCCGGCGACGAGCGCCGGCCCTACATTTGAGGGCGGGAGCCACGAGACCCGCTACTCCGTGATCCACACCAGGTCGCCGGTGCGGATTTCTTCGAACAACTCCGCAACCTCGACGTTGCGCATGAGAATGCACCCGGCGCTCTGCGGCGTGCCGAGGCGCTCTTCGTGGTTGGTGCCGTGGATGTAAATGTAGCGGTCGTGGGAATCGACGTCGCCGCCCTGGTTTACGCCCGGCTCGAGCCCGTGCAGCCACAAGATGCGGGTGGTGATCAGGTTCTCGCGGTTCTCCGCCTCGCCGAATTCCCGGAAGTGCCGGCCGGTGGGCACGCGCGACCGGAAAACCATGCCGGGCGGCTGGCCGTGGCCGATTTTCTCGGCGATGGCGTGCAGCCCAAGTGGCGTGCCCAGCGAGCCTTTTTCGTTCGCCGGCGGCCGGAGCGACGAGGAGATGACAAACGCCCGGACCAGCTCGCCCCCGCGGTAGAACTGCATAGTCTGGGTGCCCAGATGGACCGCGAGGAGCTGGTTTGCGGGCTTGATTCCCAGCGCCGCGCACTTTTGGATGACCTGTTTTGTCGGAGAAATCACCGTGAGCACCCTACGTTACCGAGTCGGCATCGTCGGCGCCACCGGAGCAGTCGGTCAAGAGCTGATTCGGCTGCTGCTGGAGCGCGATTTTCCCCTGGCCTCGCTGCGGCTCTTCGCCTCGGCGCGGTCGGCGGGCAAGGTCATCGAGCGCGGCGGCCGGAAATTCCCGGTGGCGGAGGCGTCCCCGGCGATCTTCGCCGATCTGGACGTGGCGTTCTTCAGCGCCGGGGGCACGGTGACCCGCGCGCTGGCGCCGGCGGCGGTCAAGGCCGGCTGCCTCGTGCTCGACAAGAGCTCGGCGTTCCGGATGGACCCGACGGTGCCGCTGGTGATTCCCGAGATCAACCCGCACGCGCTGCGCCGGCACCAGGGCATCATCGCGAGCCCAAACTGCTCGACGGCGGTCGCCCTGATGGGGCTGTTCCCGCTGCATCGCGCCTTCGGCCTGCGGCGTTATTTCGCGGCCACCTACCAGTCGGTGTCCGGGACCGGAGCGGAGGCGGTGCGCGAACTCGACGCGCAGACGCGGGCCTGGGCCCGCGGCGCGGAATTGCCGCGCAAGGTCTACCCGCACCAGATCGCCTTCAACGTCATCCCGCAGGTGGACACCTTCGGAGCCAACGGCTACACCGGCGAGGAGAACAAGATGGCGGCGGAGAGCCGCAAGATCCTCGAGCTGCCCGGGCTGCGGGTGTCTGCGACCTGCGTGCGCGTGCCGGTGGTGCGCGCCCACTCGGTGGCGATCGACGCGGAGTTTGACGAGCCGGTGAACCTGGAGGTCGCGCGCCAGGCGATCGCGGCGTTCCCCGGCGCCGAGCTCGTCGACGAGCCCGCCCGGAGCCGCTATCCGACGCCGCTCGCCTTCAGCGAGCAGGCGAAGTGCGGCGTGGGCCGCCTCCGGCTCGACTCGGCGTTCGAGAACGGCCTGGCCCTGTGGGTGAGCGGCGACAACCTCTGGAAGGGCGCCGCGCTCAACTCGATCCAGATCGCGGAGCTCATGCACCGCGAGGGCCTGCTGAAGGCCAAAGCCGCCCTCGCGACCGTGTGAAGTGGCGGCGGGGTTTACCTCTCGGCCACAGCGCGAAGCGCGACGGCTGATTCCCGCCGGCTCGGCGCCGGTTGCCACCGGCGGCGGGCATAAAGCCCGCCCCATCCGAGCTCGCCGGCCGACGGCAACCACGGGGCCTGCAGCCCGGAGAGCCGGAGTCACGGCAAAACTTTAGGCTTCGCCGCGGCCCGGACCGCCCGCTAGGCTGCACGCATTGCGTATCTCGGGCACGGATGGCGCCACCCATTGCCGATCCGTGCCCGAGCCGATCCCAGCCTCGGAACCAGCTATCCCATGAAACGTCTCCTCTGCCTCCTCCTCGCCGGCGCCGCGCCGGTCTGCGCCCAGAAATTCGAGGGCCTCGCCCTCACGCCGCCGATGGGCTGGAACAGCTGGAACACCTTTGCGAGCAACATCAACGAGACGGTGGTGAAGGAGACCGCCGACGCGATGGTCGCCAACGGCATGCGCGACGCCGGCTACCAGTACCTTGTCATTGACGACTGCTGGTCGAAGAAGGAGCGCGATGCCGACGGCAATCTGGTGGCGGACCCGGAGAAGTTCCCCGGGGGGATGAAGGCGCTCGGCGACTACCTCCATGCGCGCGGCTTCAAGTTCGGCATGTACGGCTGCGCGGGCTCGAAGACCTGCGGCGGTTACCCGGGGAGCATGGGACACGAGTACCAGGATGCGCGGCAGTTCGCCGCCTGGGGCGTTGATTACCTCAAGTACGACTGGTGCAACGTCGGCACCCGCGACGCGCGGGAGGCCTACACGACGATGCGCGACGCGATGTACGCCGCGGGCCGGCCGATGGTGTTCAGCATCTGCGAGTGGGGCACGAGCAAGCCGTGGGAGTGGGCGAAGGACGTCGGCCACCTCTGGCGCACGACCGGGGACATCCTCGACTGCTACGATTGCACCCAGCGCTGGGCCCGGGGCTGGAAGGTGATCCTCGACCTGCAGTACTCGCTGGTGCAGCCGGCCGACGGCCAGAACAACGGCATCGGCCAGTATGCCGGGCCCGGCCACTGGAACGATCCCGACATGCTCGAGGTCGGCAACCCCGGCCTGACGCTTCCGGAGGCGCGGGCGCATTTCACCCTGTGGTGCATGCTCGCCGCCCCGCTCATCGCCGGCAACGACGTGCGCCACATGACCCCGGAGATCCACGCCATCCTGACCGACAGGGACGTGATCGCGATCGACCAGGACCCGCTGGGCCGGGAGGGCTGGCGGTTCCGCGCCGAGCCGGGACGCGAGATCTGGGTCCGCCAGCTGGCCGATGGCGGCTGGGCGGTGGCGCTGCTCAACACCGGCGCGGCGGCGGCGGACCTCGCGGTCGATTTTCCGTCGATGTGGATGTTTGGCGGCAAGTTCGCCGTTCGCGACGTCTGGGCGAAGCAGGACGCCGGCACCAACGCGCAAGTATTCACGACGCACCTGGCGTCGCACGACGTGGCGCTGCTGCGGCTGACACCCATCAAGCCGTAGTCTCGCGGCATAAAGCCGCTCCGACACCCGCGGACATCGGGATCGGCAGTCCTGTAGGAGGGGCTTTATGCCCCGAGGATTGAGGACTGTAGGGCGGAGTCGCCGAACCCCGCCGTTTGGCCATCATGGGCGGCACTCGGCGATGCCGCCCTACCAAGCTCGATCCGATGCGATCCCCCGAGGTCGACCTGTTGGAGACCGCGAGGCGCTCCCCGCCGTCCGGAATAAAGCCTTGTTCCGCCGATTCGCGCCTGCTTATCTCCACCCCCGGTCCGGACGGCTAGCTCAGTGGTTAGAGCATCTCGTTTACACCGAGGAGGTCGGGGGTTCGAGTCCCTCGCCGTCCAGGCCGCGCCCGCCGGCTGGCGCGGGGCGCGGCCTGCCCTCCGAAGCCCCGTCGACCGGGGCGAAGGAGGGCAAGAACCTGCGCCGGTCCCTTCACGCCCATCCTCCATGCACCGCCACACGATCTCGGTCCTCGTCGAAAACAAATTCGGAGTCCTGGCCCGCATCGCCGGCATGTTCTCCGGCCGCGGCTTCAACATCGACACCCTCAACGTCGCCCCGACCCACGACCCCTCGCTCTCGCGCATGACCGTCGTGCTCAAGGGCGACGACTCCGCCCTCGACCTCGGCATCAAGCAGCTGCGCAAGCTCATCAACGTCGTCGAGGTGATTGACTTCAAGGAGGGCCAGGCCGTCAGCCGCGAGCTGGTGCTGGTGAGGATCAAGGCCGACGGCAAGACGCGCCCGGAGATCATGCAGATTTGCGACATCTTCCGCGCCAAGATCGTCAACGTCGGCCACCGTGACGTCATCATCGAGGCCACGGGCGACGAGGGGAAGGTCACGGCCTTCCTCGGCCTGCTCGAGCCGTTCGGCATCCTCGAGCTCGCCCGCACCGGCCAGCTCTCCCTCAAGCGCCTGACCGCCTAGGGCCTTCGGCCGGTTGAGGTTGCAGGTTGAGGTTGAGGTCGGCAATTTCCCCTTCCTGCCTCTGCCATTCTCGATCCGCCCGCGCCTCCACCTAAACCTCCCACCTAAACCCATTTCCCAACATGCCCGCCAAAGTCTACACTGATCAGGACGCCGACCTCGGCGTCTTCGCCAACAAGACCCTCGCCGTCCTCGGCTACGGGTCGCAGGGCCACGCCCACGCGCTCAACCTCAAGGACAGCGGCTGCCGCGTCATCATCGGCCTGTATCCCGGGTCGAAATCCCGCGCGGTCGCCCGGCAGCACGGGTTCGAAGTCTACGACACGGGCGAGGCCGTGCGCCGCGCCGACGTGATCATGGTCGGCCTGCCCGACATGAAGCAGGCCGCGGTCTATGCGCAGGACATCGCCCCGAACCTTGCGCCGGGCAAATGCCTCCTGTTCTCCCACGGCCTGAGCATCCACTTCGGGCTGATCCAGCCGCCCAAGGACATCGACGTCATCATGGTCGCCCCCAAGGGTCCGGGCCACATGGTGCGCCGCCTCTACACCGAGGGGAAGGGCATGCCCAGCCTCATCGCCGTCTTCCAGAACAAGTCCCGGCAGGCCCAACCGCTCGCGCTCGCCTGG
>Ga0335078_10007012_pt1 | contig 16697 bp, 13 predicted proteins | sample Lox_Sample_32_FD_206711 | JGI IMG/M metagenome (GOLD analysis project Ga0335078, IMG submission 206711) | Soil microbial communities from Loxahatchee National Wildlife Refuge, Florida, United States - Lox_Sample_3.2 | ecosystem: Environmental > Terrestrial > Soil > Wetlands | place: USA... | reverse complement strand
GGTTTCCGTTGGGTGCTTCGCTGCCGGAGGTGAAACGTCTGGAGGCAGAGCGCGCCCTGGACGACGGCGCCGCCGAGGTGGACATGGTCATGGCCCTGGGCGCCCTGCGCGCCGGGGAGACCGCTGTCGTGGAGGAGGATGTCCGCGGTGTCGCGCGGGCCTGCCGGAAGCATGGAGCGCTCCTGAAAGTGATTTTGGAGTGCGCCCTGCTGAACGACGAGGAAAAACGGCTCGGGGCGCGCCTGGCCGTGCGTGCCGGCGCGGATTTCGTGAAGACTTCCACCGGATTCGTCTCCCATCTCCCGCAGGGCGGCGCAACCGCCGAAGATGTAGCCCTGCTGCGCGCGGTGGTGGGCCGGAAAATCGGCGTGAAGGCCGCGGGTGGAATTCGCACCCTTGCCGATGCCGCGAAGATGCTGGCGGCCGGCGCCTCGCGCATTGGCACCAGCGCCGGGGTCGCCATTCTCGAAGAGTTTCTGGTCCTGCTGCGGGATTCGCCGGACTCCTGCTGAAACCCGCCGGCCAATTTGGCGCCGCCCGATTCCTCATGAATTGTCCTCCGCGGGCTGTCATACTCATCTGAGTAGAGTGGGAGCCACGGGTGATCTCCCGCTCGCATTCGAGCGCCCATGACGTCCCACGAATCCAACATGCCGGCTCTGACCAACGAGACATCGACCGCGGTAGAAGTTTCCCCGGAAATCCTGGCCACCCTGGTCGAGATTGGCGAGGAGATCAATTCCTCGCTGGACCTGGACCAGGTGCTGCAGAAATCCGCGGCCCTGGTGCGACGCCTGGTGCCCTACGAGATTTTCGCCGTCCTGCTGCTCGATCCCGCTTCGCAGGACCTGCACTTCCGCTTCGCCATCGGATACTCGCGCGAGGTGGTGGAAACGTGGCGGATTCCCGTGGGGAAGGGAATTACCGGTGCCGCGGCACAAACCGGCCAGCCGGTGCTGGTGGGCGATGTCAGCCGCGATCCCCGCTATCTGAGCGCGGTCGAATCGGTCCGCTCGGAGATGGCCGTTCCCCTGCTGCTCGAAGGGCGCGTCACCGGAGTGCTGGATATCCAGAGCCGCGAACTGGAATCGTTCAACCGGGAGCAGCAGCAGGTGCTCGCGCTGGTGGCCAGCCGCCTCGCCGGGGCCATCGAAAACGCCCGGCTCTACGAGAGCGCGCGCCGCCAGGCGGAAACCTTGCGCGTGCTCAACGAGGCCGGGCGCGAGGCCAGCTCCATCCTGGACGTGGAAGCGCTCCTGCGCCGCGCCGCCGATTTGATCAAACGCGTGATTGATTATCAGATGGCCAGCATCCTGATTTACGACGAAACGGAGAATCGCTTCACCCACGCCGTGGACGTGCGTTTTGGCCGCAGCGAGCAGAGCAAGCTGGCCATCGGTCCCACCGACGGCATCGTCGGCGCGGCCTTGCAGCAGCGCCAGCCGGTGCGCGTGCCGGACGTGAGCCTGGACCCGCGCTACATCTGCTGCAACCCGGAGGCGCGTTCGGAGTTGGCCGTGCCCATGATGCACAAGGGACGCGTGGTGGGCGTGATGGACCTGGAAAGCCCGAAGAAAAACTACTTCACCGAGGAACACGTACAGACGCTCTCCACCCTGGCCGCCAGCCTGGCCGTGGCCATTGAAAACGCTCGCCTCTACCAGCAGGTTTCTCGCGATGAGGCGCGAAAGGACGACGAGCTTCAGGCCGCCCGAAAAATGCAGGGCGCGCTGCTTCCGCGCGCCAGCAGCCTTTCTGCCGGCGATTACGGACTGGAAATTGCCGCGCGCTACGTGCCCGCGCGCGAACTGGGCGGCGATATGTACGACTTCCTGCGCTATGGCCCGCAGCAGATCTCCGTGGCCATCGGAGATGTCGTGGGCAAGGGCAGCGCCGCCGCTCTCTATGCGGCCACCGCGGTGGGCATGTTGCGTAGTTTGGCGCCGCAAAAGCTCGCCCCCGCGGAGCTGCTCCGACAGTTGAATCAACTGCTTGGCGAGCGGCGCATCGAGGGCCGATTCACTACCCTGTGCTTTGTCACCTGGCAGAAAGGCCGCCAGAAGCTGCGTATCGCCAATGCCGGACATTGGCAGCCGCTCCTGTGGAAAGACGGCCGCTGCCAGAAGGTGCCGGTGGCCGGCCTGCCCCTGGGAATCGAAGAAGAGGCCTCCTACGACGAGCGCGCCTACCACCTGGAACCGGGGGATCTCCTGGTGATGTATTCCGACGGAATTACCGAACGCGCAAACCCAGCCGGAGAATTCTACGGCGCGGACCGCTTGGGCCAGTTGGTCGAACGGCAGCACGGGGCGAGCGCAGGGGAACTGGCCGACCTGATCTTCCAGGAGGTGGACCGTTTCGCAGACGGAACGCCCGCGGCGGACGACGGGACCCTGGTGATTCTCAAGGTGAAGTAAGCGCAGCGTGGCGCGCATGCCGCGCCGGTGCTGTGGATGGCCCCGCGGCCGGTGTTACGGCGACGAAGTCTTTGGCGCCGCCTGCGCCGGAGCGGCTGGCTGTGGCTTGGCGTCCTTGCCGGGTCCATCCGAAGGCCAATGAAGTTGAGGATTGGCCGGCGTGGCTTGCGTGCTCGGACCGCTAGGAACCGGGTGCTGTCCATCCATGGGTGGGTGGGCCATCGGGCCCCCCGCAGGCTGGCTCTTTAGCACTTTCCACCCCCCCGCGCTGCGCTCTAAAGCGTAGGTCATCTGCATCGTGGCGCCTTCCTGCTTGGTGCGGAAGAGCACCTGGGCCTCAGCGTGATCCCCGTTGACGGAAACCTGCTGCACCGTGGTCTCCATGGCCGCGAGGTTGATGCTGCTGTTTTCTCGCAGGTGTTGCAGGATGCTGGCGCGGATGGCCTCTTCGTCCGACGTCGCCTTCTGGCAGCCCAACAGGCCAGCCAGCAGCAAACTGGCGGTCATCCATAGCGCGCAACTCTTCATTCGAATCATCATCCTGGACCGGCAGCCGGCTCCTCACTGCGCATTATAGACGATGTGGCCGCCCACCAGCGTCGTAATGACTTTCCCGTCCTTGATTTTTTCCGGCGGGATGGAGAAGAGGTCCGCATCGAGAATGACGATATCCGCCAGTTTCCCGGGGGTAAGCGAGCCCTTCTGCGCGTCCGTAAATTCCGCGTAAGCGGAGCCCAGCGTGTACGCTTCGATGGCTTCGGCCAGCGTGATTTTCTGTTCCGGGATCCACCCGTTCGGATACTTTCCGTCCGTGGTGGCGCGAGTCACCGCCGCGTACAGGCCCAGCAAAGGATTGAGCGGGGCCACCGGCCAGTCCGTGCCAAACGCCAGCTTTACGCCGTGGTCCAGCATGCTGCGCCACGCATAGGAACTCTTGGCGCGCTCATGGCCGATCCGTTTTTCCGCCCAGCGGCCATCGTCAATCGCGTGGTAGGGCTGCATCGAGGCCACCACGCCCAGCCGGGCGAAGAGCGCGAAATCGTCCGGGCGGACGTGCTGCGCGTGCTCGATCCGCCAGCGGCGTCCGCGCGCCGGTCCCGCTCCGTTCCGCCGCGCAATTTCTTCGTACATGGTCAGGATCTCGTGGATGGCGCGGTCGCCGATGGCATGGATGGCAAGCTGCAATCCGGCGGCGTCGGCCGGCTGCCCCATCGCCAACATGTGTCCTTCGGGCAGCATCATGGCGTTGAACAGCCCCCGGGTATCCGGCGCGTCGTTGTAAGGTTCAAAAAACAGCGCGGTGGTGGAGCCCAGCGACCCGTCGGCGAATCCCTTCACTGCTCCCGTGCGAATCCAGTCGCCACCGAATCCCGCGGCGATGCCGGCCCCTGCCGGATGCTGATATTGCTGGATGGGGGTGATGCCGTAGATGCGCGCGGTGAGTTGGCCGGCCAGCAGCAGCTTCTGGTACACGCGCATCTCTTCCGCATGGCTGATGTCCTGCACCGAAGTCAGGCCGAAGCGCCGCGCTTCGCCCAGCGCCGCGCGAATGGCGGAGGTGAGTTGCTCCTCGCTCGGATCCGGAATCACCCGCCCCACCAGGCCGGAGGCCGCATCCTTCAGTGCGCCGGTGGGATTTCCCTGCGCGTCCCGCACAATCGTTCCGCCGGGAGGATCGGGTGTATTGCGGTCCACTCCGGCCAGTTTCAGCGCCAGCGAATTCGCCAGCCCCATGTGGCCGTCATAGCGGTCCAGCCACACCGGATTCTCCGGCGTAACCGCATCAATCCATTCCCGCGTGGGCAGTGCCGCCCCGGGCAGGCGCTCGTGGTCCCAGTTCCCGCCGAGCACCCATTCGCCTTTTTTCAGCCTCCGCGCGTACTCTCCCACGCGCCGCGCAAATTCCTCGCGGGTGGTCACGTCGGCCAAATGCACCTCGCTGAGCAGCGATCCGCCGTCCACGAAATGCACGTGTGAATCATTGAACCCGGGAAGCACGGAGTGGCCCTGTGCATCGAGCACGCGCGTCTGCGGCCCGATCCAGCCGGCCATCTCCGCGTCCGTGCCCACGGCGGCGACGCGCTCGCCCACAATGGCCACCGCCTGCGCCTCCGGGTGCGCCCCGTCCACCGTGTGCACGCGCCCGTTGCGGATCACCGTGTCTGCCGGACCGTGCGCCGCCGGCGCCTGGGCCCGCCCCATCCCCAGGATAAACAGCAGGCACCCCGCCCCCAGGAGGACCGTGACCGCCAGCCGGAACTTCCGCATGGAAACTTTCATCGCTTCCCTCTCACTTGCCGTGTCTGGGCCGCAGCATGCCCGAGTCTTCAGACCCTCGCGCCGTCCCTTACCGCGCCCCCCACTTTAATTTCTCACGCAGGATTTCAAAATAAAGTCTCCCGGGCGGCCGCACCAGCTTCATTTTCGTCGGCGCTTTGGTCACGAAGATCCGGTCTTTGTCCCGCAGTTCCACGCCCACCTGGCCGTCAATGGTCAGAAACGCCGGCTCTTCGCCGCAGGCCACCACCAGCTCGATTCTCATCTCGTCGGGAACCACCAGCGGCCGGTTGGAGAGAGCATGCGGGCAGATCGGCGTCACCACGAACGCTCCCACCTGCGGGTAGAGAATCGGCCCGCCCGCAGAGAGCGAGTACGCGGTTGAACCCGTGGGCGTGGAAAAAATAATCCCGTCGGCCCTATAGCTGCACGCGTAGCTCCCGTCCAGATACATGTCCAGCTCCAGAATGCGTGCCATGGCGGCTTTGTTCACCACCACGTCGTTCAGCGCGCGGTGGCGGGCCACCGCCGCGCCTGCGCGCTCCAGCGTGGCGTCCAGCAGCACGCGTTCGCTGATCCGGTAGTTGCCCCCCAAAACGATTTCCAGCGCCGGGTAAAGTTGCTCGCGCGGAAAACTGGTCAGAAAGCCCAGGCCACCCAGGTTGATGGCCACCACCGGAACGTCGTGATCGCCCAGCGCCCGCGCCGCGGCCAGCAGCGTGCCGTCTCCGCCAAGAATTACCGCCAGGTCTGCGCGGCGGCCCAGTTCGGAGCGTTCCAGAATGCGTTCCGGTTGCCCCACGCAGTCCGCCGTCTCCTGGTCGTAAAATACCTTCACCCCCCGCTTCTCCAGCCATTCGATCAGCCCCGGCACGATCGCGCACAGGTCCTCCTTGCGCGGCTTGGAGATGATCCCGACGGTGCGGATGTCGCCCATGTTTGGCGTGCGATTCTACTTCAAATCGCGAGTCTCCGTACCGGCAAGCCTTCCGGTGCACAGCGTCAATCCAAGCGTGTTGCGCGTTTTTACTCCCTACGGGTCAATCAGGGCGTCGCGCATGAAGGAAAAACTCCTGGTTGCCTTTGGCGCCGGGGAGGCGGCTGGGGCGGTCGCCCAGGAGGGCGAGGCCTGCGGCTTCGGCCGCGGCGCGCACACGCTCCACGGCGCGGCCATGGAGCGCAGGGTCCCGCACGATTCCGCCGCGGCCCACGTCGGCGCGCTCCAGTTCAAATTGCGGCTTCACCAGCAGCAGGAAGTCGGCACCGGGCGCGGCCAGCCGCACCAGCGCGGGCAGCACCTTGGCCAGGCTGATGAAGGACAGGTCCGCGGTAATCATCTGGGCCTGCTCCCGCAGGTCGCCTGGCGCCAGTAGCCGCGCGTTCTTTTCGATGGCCACCACCCGGGGCTCGCGGCGCAGTTTCCAATCGAGCTGGCTGGTGGTGACGTCCACGGCATAGACGCGGCGCGCTCCGCGCTGCAGCAGGCAATCCGTAAATCCGCCGGTCGAGCAGCCCACGTCCAGGCAGATTCGTCCGCCAGGATCCACGCCGAACTCTTCAAGCGCCCCGGCCAGTTTTTCACCGGCGCGGCTGGCGAAGGCTGCGGCCGCGGCCGCTTCCAAGGCGGCGTCGGCAGCCACCTGCGTGCCTGCCTTGGTCACCGGCGCCCCGTTCACGCGCACGCGCCCGGCCAGGATCAACGCCTGGGCGCGCTGCCGCGACTCGGCCAGCCCGCGCTCCACCAGCAGCACGTCCAGCCGGCGTTTCTCGATCTTCGGCGTCCGCGCTTCGTTTTTCGGTTCTCGTTTTGCGATTTTGGTCTTTTCCTACGCTCTGCGGGACACCAGAAAGTCGGCCACGGCGCGCAGCCGGGCGGCCCTCTCGCCGAATGCCTCCAGCGCCGAACCGGCCTGCCGGTAGAGCCCGCGAGCCACTTCACGGGATTTCTCCAGTCCGTAAAGCGCCGGGTAGGTGGCCTTCTTTTGCGACTGATCTTTGCCCGCCGTTTTGCCCAGCGTGGCGGAAGATTCCTCCACGTCCAGGATATCGTCCACCACTTGAAACAGCAGGCCCACGTGCTCTCCATAGCGGCGCAGCAGAGCCACGTCCGCGTCCCCGGCTCCTCCGGCAATGGCGCCGGAGACCACCGCCGCGCGGATCAGCGCCGCCGTTTTGGAGCGATGAATGTATTCGAGCATCGGGGCTTCGATCGGTTTGCCTTCCGCCTCGAGGTCCGCCACCTGGCCTCCCACCATTCCGTCCACGGTGCCCGCGGCCGTGGAGATTTCCCGCACCACGGCGGCGCGGCTCTCCGCGGGGAGTTCCGCGCGCGCGAGCACTTCAAAGGCGCGCGTCAGCAGGGCATCCCCGGCCAGGATGGCCATGGCCTCTCCAAACTGTTTGTGGCAGGTGGCACGCCCGCGGCGCAGGTCATCATTGTCGAGCGCGGGCAGGTCATCGTGAATCAGCGAATAGGTGTGAATGAATTCGAGCGCGCAGGCCACCGGCAGGACGGGCCCCACCGTCGCTGTGAACACGCGCGCGGATTCCAGGCAAAGGATCGGGCGGATGCGCTTGCCACCGGCGAACACGCTATAGCGCATGGCCTCGTGAATTTTTGCGGGCGGCGCTGTAGCCGGGGGCAGCAGCGACTCCAGAGCAGCATCCACCTGCGCCCGGTCGGACTCGAAGAAATCAGGCAGGCTCATTGCTTTGTGCGGGGCGGTCTCTGCGATCGGCGCCGGGCCGGGAAGGCAAGCAGCACACAGCCACGCGCGGCTGCGCTGATCCTAAGACCCGCCAGCATCAGGAAGCGTCTTCCTCTTCGGCGCCTTTGGGACGGAATGGCTCCGCGGCCAGCTTGCCATCCGCGGATTTCAGCAGGATTTCCACCCGGCTTTCGGCCTCTTGCAATTGCTTCTGGCACTGTTGGGAGAGTTGCAATCCCTCCTCAAACAGCTTCATGGCTTCGGTCAGCGGAAGATTGGGCAGTTCCAGGCGTTTGACCACGTCTTCCAGGCGGGCCAGAGATTTTTCAAAGTCCATGGCCGCGCTCTTCTCCGCCCCCTCGGGGGCATCGGCGGAACGAGGCTTTTTGGCTGGTGGCGCGTTCACTCGTCGGCACCTCGCAAGCCGCGCGAAAGGGGCGCACCACGCGGCGGCGCACGCGGCCTGATTCTAGCGCAGCCCAAAGTGCCCCGCCAACGCTTTATGGCGCTGGGGCGGACGCCGCGGTCCATCGGCGACTGGATTTGCATACCAGCAACTACGTAGGAAATCAGCGCGATTCCTCTGCTCATCCCGGTTTACGACAATGGAGGCCGGGGAGAGTGCGCATGGAGAATTCCAAGAATGGCTCGGCGCCCGCGGTCGGCCCCATTCGCGTGCTGGTGGCAGACGACGCGCCCACGGCGCTGAACGCCATGTGCGCATATCTGGAGCTCGAGGGTGGATTCGAAATCGTGGGCACGGCCAGCGATGGCCTCAATCTGCTCCAGCAGGCGGAGATCCAGAAACCCGACCTGGTGCTGGTGGACCTGCAGATGCCGCGAATGAACGGCCTGGAAGTGGCCCAGCGGCTGCGCGCTCAGCATCCCCAGGTGGCGGTGATCGTGTTCTCGGAGTTCGAGGCCGCGGTGCTCAAGGCGGAGTGCATGCAACGCGGCGCGGACGCCTTCGTCCAGAAAAGCCAGATGCCGGAGCAATTGATGCGCGAAATCGCCCGTCTTTTCCCCCGGTCCCACCGTCCGTAAGGAACCGTTGCCAGCAGCGCCAAAATCGAAGGGGAAGCAAACGTGACGATCATGGCTCCTGTAAGGGAGGAAGAGAGGCGGAAACCCGGGATGTCTGTGCGATCATGCTCCGTCCTGATCCTGACCGCGGACGGGAAGTTACGGGAAACGCTGCAGGCCATGCTGGAGCATTCCGGGGAGGGCGCGTTCCGCGTCGAGCACCGGGAAACTCTGGTGGAGGGACTCGAGCGGCTGGCCGCCGCCCGATGCGACGCTTTGCTGCTCGATTTGAATCTGGGCGACCGCCGCGGGCTTTCTGCCCTGGTGGAAGCTCATTTTCACTTCCGCACCCTGCCGATTGTGGTGCTCGTTTCCCGCGAGAATGAATCCCTGGGGAAGCAGGCGGAGCAGGCCGGCGCTTTGGGGTTCCTTGTCAAAGAAGATCTCTCCCCCCGGCTGCTGGAAAACTCGCTGCGCCAGGCGCTGAATTCCAGGGAAGTGCCGCCGGAACGTGCCCAGCCGGGCCGGCAGGAATCCTGAGCCCGGGATCGGCCTGAAATCCAGCCGAAGCTCTCCTGAAGTTTTCAATCTGCCCCCGGGCGGGCTCGGGTCGAAGCGCACGCCCCGGATGGGCCACCGCGGCGTTTCACCTCAAAACGTCTGGAACAGGCCTCGCCACAGCCGTTGCTCCCCTCCAGGACCCTGAACCTTGGGACAGGGCGGCTCCCTCACGATTTTGATTTTTCTGGTACTCGAACCGCCCCAAATTTGCGTATAGTAGTGCCGCTTAAAATGAAGATCTGCCGAGTCTGCCAAAACAACTTTCCCGACGACGTCGGTGTGTGTCCAAACGACGGCACGGACCTGCACAGCTCCACGGAGATCAAAGAGGGCACCGTAATCCGTGGAAAGTACGAAATTATTTCCAAACTGGGCGAGGGCGGTATGGGCGCCGTCTTCAAGGTCCGCCACAAGATGTTCGGCGAGATTCTGGCCCTGAAGGTGGTTGCCGAGCGCCTGCTCCAGGAACCCGGCTTCCTCCAGCGTTTCCGTTCCGAGGCGCTGATCATGCGCGCCCTGAACCATCCCAACGACGTCCGCGTGCAGGACTACGACGAAACGGAAGATGGCCGGCCGTTCACGGTCATGGAATACGTGGAAGGCACGCGCATGGACCAGTTGATCCCCGCCGGCTCGCAAATGGACATGGTGCGCGCGGTGCGCCTGGTGATGCAGGTGTGCGACGGCCTGGGTGCCGCCCACCAGTTGGGCATCATCCACCGCGATGTGAAGCCTTACAACATCATGGTGTGCAAGGACGCGCAGGGCAACGAGGTGGCCAAAATCCTGGACTACGGCGTGGCCAAGGTCAAAGAACAGGGCCAGCTCTACCAGGCGCAAAAAACCCAGGCCGGGGTCATGATCGGCACGCCTGCGTACATGTCTCCGGAACAGGTGAAGGGCATCCCCAGCGACCAGCTCGACGGGCGCGTGGATCTTTATGCCGCGGGCATCATCTTGTACGAGCTGTTGTGCGGCCGCGGTCCCTTTGTCGAAAAGAAGCCGGTGATGATGCTCATGGCCCACGCCGGAATGCCGCCGCCGGATCCGAAACAATTCCGGAAAGATATTCCCCCGGCGCTGGCCGCAGCGGTGCTCAAAGCGCTGGAAAAAGAACCGGCCAAGCGGTATGCCAACGCCGAAGAGATGCGCAACGCGCTCTCCGCCGCCATCGGCGGCGCTCCCGCGGCCGTGGCCGCCGCCGCTGCCGCGCCCGCTCCCGCGGCCCCGGCTCCCGCTGCCGCCGCTCCCCCTGCGCCACATGCCGCACCGCCGGCCGCGCCGCCTCCGGCCCCCGCTCCTGCGCCCGCCAAGCACGCGGAGGCGGACCCGGATGCCACCGGTGAGCTGGACCGCAGCAAAATTCCCGTCGCGCCCGCCCCCGGCAAGGCGGCCGCGACAGGACACGGCGCCGGAGCCGCGGCCCACTATTCCGGGAAGTTGCCCCGCGCTCACAAAGTTGTCTCCTACGGGGAAAAGAAGCAGCGGAATTGGGGACGAGTGATTGTGATTTTGGTGGTGCTGGCCGCCATTGTTACGGGAATTGTCTGGCTGCTGGCTCCGGCCATCCGTGGCCTCTCCAGGTCGTCGCGCGTGGTGCGGCAGTCGTCTGCGCAAGTGGCCCGGCTGACTGACTCCAGCATTCCCGCCCGGTTCTTCGCGGCTCCCCGCCAAGGTTAGCCGGGAGTTTCCCGTCGCCGTCGCTTGGAAATCCGTGCAGGTCCGCGTGCCTGGCGCTGCGCGGAGTACAAGCGTCGCGTGAGATGCAGATAATCCGGGCTAGCGCGATGCGGCCGGCACCAACCGCAGCCGGTGCGCCACCCGGGATTCCTCCGCCGCGTCCGTAAATGCGCTGGGGATTCCGCGGCCCTGGTACCACGCGGGAAACTGGTCGCGGTAATTCGCGCTGCGAAACTGGCCGGACTCGCCCGAGGTGACGTTCATCAGCGAGTTGTCGAAATTGGAGAGGTCGGCAACGAACCGCATGGATGGCCCGAACGTGGGCGTAATCTGCTTCACCGAAAACTCGCTGCCGGAGATGGGCACCGGCCCGATGCTGAGCGCGCGCTCCAGAATGCCGGTGCGTCCCAGCGGATGGTTCATCCGCAGCACATTGAACACCCCCCAGGCCCACTCGCGCACCTCGGGGTGGTGGGACGCCTCCATCATCTTCTCCACGGCCAGGTCCGCGCTGGAGATCAGCAGCTCGTCGTAGCTTTTGAATTCCGTTGGCAGCCACCGCGCCGGCCGCTCGCGCAGCACGTTTTCCAGAAATACACTGGAGCGCATCCATTGATATTGCCGGATGCGCGGCCCCAGCGGCTTTCGCAGCAGATTCACCAGCACGGCGCGGCGGGTGAACTCCAGAAAACTCATCGGCACGGAATCAACGCTGGCATCGCCGTTCCAGCCGTCCAGCATTCCCAGCATCTGGCGCGCGCGCGGATCCCGTGCCGCTACCTTGTCCCGCGCTTGCCTCAATTCCCGGGCCAGCAGCACGTCCGGGTAGCTGTAGGTGTCCGTCTGAATGTTGATGAAATCTGCGGGCCGCAGGCTCTTGCGCTCCCCCAGCAGTTCGTAGATGCGCGCGGTGCGATACGGCGCCATCCAGTTGTCCGTGAGGTACCATGGGTAGGCCGGCCCCACCACGCGCGCGTTGGCCGTGGCCATCACCCCTTCGGGCGGATCAAAGCGGCTGGGCAGGTCCTCCACCGGAATGTAGCCCGTCCACTCGTGCGCGTCCGTATCTCCCGGCACCGGCACGCCATCGGCCGGGGTCCGGCGGATGGGAACTTTCGCCGCCACCACGTACCCGATGTGGCCCTCCACGTCCGCATACACCGCGTTTTGCGCCGGGCCGGGAGTCTGCCGGATCAACTCGACGAACTCCGGCCAGTTCTTCGCCTGGCCCAGCAGGAAGTAGGTCGCGTCCAAACCGCCGGGCTCCGTCGCCGTCCAGCGAATCGCGTATCCCCTGGAGTTGTCGCGAAGCACCACCGGTCCGTGCCGGGTGACCAGCACATCGAAGAGCTGGTCGGCCTGGCCGCGCACGCGGATCACCTCGTGCCGCACTTCCGCCTTTTGCCACGCGCCGTTTACGCGGTACTCCAGTGGGTTTTCCGGATTGAACGTTTCGATGTACACGTCCTGCACGTCCGCAAAGTTATTGGTAAATCCCCAGGCGATGTGCTCGTTATGACCGATCACCACCAGCGGAGCGCCGGGCAACGCGAAGCCTTTCACGTTCCAGCCCGGGGCGGTCAGGTGGACCAGGTACCAGATGCACGGCACGGCCCAGCCCAGGTGGGTGTCGTTGGCCAGCATCGCTTTCCCAGTCGCGGTCATGGCGCCGCCGATCACCCAATTGTTGCTTCCTCCGGCGGAGCGGGAGGTCTGCCCGAACAGCGGGAGCGGTCCGTCCGCCGCCGTCCACGGGCTTTCCGGGGCGATGCGCGCGACGCCCGCATCGGCCGCCACTCCCGGGGCTTTTCCCTGCGGGAAAGCGCGGGGCGCGCCCCCGGCCGCCTTGCCCGGGGCCGTTCCCAGCCCGACGATCGGGTGGTCCCAAGGGGAATTTGCCGTGGCCGCGTAGAGATCGTTGGCCATCTCTGCGCCAACTGCCCGGCTCACCTCCGCGCGCAGCATCTGGTCCTTCCAGAAGCCGGTCAATTCCTTGTAAAGGTTTGCGGCAATCAGCAGCGTATCCGCCGGAGTCCACGGTTGCGGCGAGTAGCGCAGCGCCAGGAATTCCGCGGGCAGGCGTCCGCGCCGTTGCTCCATGTACAGGTTTACGCCGCGCGCGTACGCTTCCAGCAGCTTGCGGCGCTCGGCCGGCATTCCCGCCACCGCGGCTTCTGCGGCCCGCCGAAAGCCCAGCGCGCGGTTCTCCCGGTCGTGTTCCAGGGCCACCGGCCCGAAAATCTCAGCCAGCGTGCCGGCGGCGGCGCGGCGCAACAGATCCATCTGCCACAGGCGATCCTGGGCCATCACGTAACCCTGCGCCAGCACCAGATCCTCGATGGATTGCGCGCGGATATGCGGCACACCCCACGCGTCCCGCTCCACGCTCACTTCCGCGCGCAGGCCCTCGAGCCCCGCCGTTCCGTCCAGTTGCGGCAGCGCGCGCTCCAGCGACCACCAGATGGATCCGGCCGCGGCGAATAGCAGCAGCACAACAAACGCCAGCGCGGCCCCAAGGGATTTGGACCAGGTGGGCATGGGATGCAGGAAAGAGACTGTAGCCCAGCAGTTGAAGCCGCGCAATGCGGTATGCGGCCCCGCTCGGCGCGCCGGGCCCGCCTGTTCACCCCCAGCCGCTTCCTGTTAAACTCGGCCCCAGCCACCGATCGGAGCCTGTTTTGACCGCCCTGCGCCTGCTCACCGTCATCCTGCTCCTGGGCTGCAATGCCTTCTTCGCCGCCGTGGAGTTCTCCCTGGTGGCCGTGCGCCCCTGGCGCATCCGCCAGTTGGCGGAGGAAGGGGATCCGCGAGCCCGGGTGGTCGAATCGCTGCTGCGCGAAATCGGCCGCGCCGTTTCCGGCGTGCAAGTGGGCGTCACCCTGGCCAGCCTCTCTCTAGGCTTCCTGGGTGAGGCCACCGTGGCCAATGTTCTGGAAACCGTGTTTGCCGGCATCGGCGGCCCGGCGGGCAGGCTGCTGCTGCATGGTTTCTCCCTGGCGGTGGCTTTTCTTACCCTCACCTACCTGAGCGTAGTGCTCGGCGAGTTGGTGCCCAAAACCGTCAGCCTGGAGCATTCCGAGCGCGTGGCGCTGATGGTGGCCCGGCCCTTCAGCTTGTTCCTGCGCGTGTTCAATCCGGCCATCGCGCTCTTCGAAATTTCCGCGCAGCGCATTGGCCGCTCGCTCGGCGCCTCCGGCACGCGCTTCCATGCCCAGGTCCATTCTCCCGAGGAGTTGCAACTGCTCGTCGAGCAGTCGCGCGAGCAGGGCCTGCTTGAACCCGGGGAAGAAAAATTCATCCAGCGGGCCATCGAGCTCGATAGCGTGCAAGTCCGCGAGATCATGGTTCCGCGGCAGGATGTGCACGCGCTGCCCGTGGAGTCCTCCATGGAAGATGTGCTGCGCATGCTCGCCGTCACCCAGCGCTCCCGCCTGCCCGTTTACCAGGGCACCCTGGATCACGCTGCGGGCTTCCTGCATGTGAAAGACATGCTATGGGTGCTGCTGGACCGCCAGCGGCGCCTCGAAGAAGGCGTGCCCCCGCAGGAATTTCACCTGCGGTCTCTGCTGCATCCCCTGGTGATCGTGCCGGAAACCAAACCCGCCGGCGACCTGTTGCGCGAGATGCGCTCGAAGCATACCGGCATGGCCCTGGTCGTGGACGAGTTCGGAACCATCCTGGGACTGGTGACCCTTGAAGACCTGCTCGAGCAGATCGTGGGCGAGATTCACGACGAGTTCGATGTGGTCGAGCGGCCGCTGGCCCTGGCCGACGGCGCAATGGTGGTGGATGGCGCGCTGAAAATGCGCGACCTCGAAACGCAGTATTCCATGGTACTGCCCGAAGATCCGGCCTATGAAACCCTGGGAGGATTTGTGCTCGCCCGCCTCGGCTTCATTCCCCAGGGCGGGGAATCCTTCGAGGTGGATGGCCTGCGGTTTACCGTGCTCGAGGTGGACCGCAGGCGCGTGGCCCGCGTGAAAATCCAGCGCGTTCCGGTGGCCATCAAGGGCGGGGAAAAGGCGGCGACGGGCGCCGGCTAGAGCAGTTCAACCACCACTTCCACGCCGCGCTGCGCCGCCAGCGTGCGCGAGGCATTCCCGCGATTGACGGATATCTCCAGCAAGCCTGCGGAACCCAGAATCCCGAAAGGCTCGCCCGGACCGCCCTCCCCGTACGTGTTCAGCACCTTGGGCACTTCCTTGCCGCCCACGCTGATGCGGTACTTGCCTTCGGGCAGGAAGGCCTGGGCAATCAGGTCCGGAGGGATATTGGTGATCAAGTTCCCGAAGTTGTCCACCTTCAGCACCACGCCCTTCACCTTGCCGTCGGCGGCGCGCGGCCGCGGCAGCGTGAACCGCACCGGGTCCATCACCTCTTCCCCGAAGCTCATGGGTTGCTGATTCTTCGCCAGCCACGCCGCCACCGGCGCAAACAGGTCGCGCCCGTGAAACGTGTTGCTCATCGGACGCATGAAGTAATGGTCGGAGGTTACGTGCCGAACCGTAAAGCTCTCTTCTTTGTCGTACACCATGGAAAGCACGCCGTTATCCGGGGCCACAAAAAAGTGCTGGTCTCCGGTCACCAGGATCGGCCGCCGTGGCGTGCCCACTCCTGGGTCCACCACCACCAGGTGGATGGTCTTGGGCGGGAAATACTTGTAGGCCATCCCGATGGTCAGCGCCCCGTCCAGAATGTCGCACGCCAGCACGTGATGGCTGATATCCACGAAGCTCAGCTCGGGAAGGATTTTCAGCATCACGCCCTTCATCGCGCCAACCAGATGGTCGTGGGTGCCGTAATCGGTGGTCAGGGTGATGATGGGTGGGCGCAAATCTCCCCCGTCTGCTGTGAGCAGGCCTTCGCGAATCTATTCGGCACGCTAGCCAACCCGCCACGCTTTGTCAAGGCAAGCAGCGCCCCCCTGTGCGCGCCCCGCATGGGCCTTGGCACAGGCACTCCTGCCTGTCGCGCCGTGGGACAGGCATTCCTACCTGTTTCCCCTCCCCCAATCCACCGCCGCCAACCATCCGCCCTCACCCCGGCTGCTGCTGCGTTAGGCAATGCAGTGTCCCCAGCCCCAGCACCAGGTCCACAGCATGAATCCCCACCACCGGCCGATCGCGGAATAGCTCCCCCAGAATCCCCAGGGCCACCCGGTCGTTCGGGTCGTTGAACGTGGGGACCAGCACGGCCGCGTTCCCAATGTAGAAATTCGCGTAGCTGGCGGGCAGGCGCAAATCCTCGAAATAGAGCGGCGCGGGCATCGGCAAGCGTACCACCGCCGGCCGCGAACCGTCCTCCAGGCGCATGCCTTCCAGCCGCTCGCGGTTTTCTTCCAGCACCCGGTGGTTCGCGTCCCGCCCGTCCTTTTCCTGCGCCAAAACCAGCGTCCGCCGATTCACAAAACGGCACAAATCGTCCACGTGGCCGTGGGTGTCGTCCCCTGCAATCCCCCGGCCGAGCCACAGGACGTTTGTCGCCCCAAGAAATGTGCGCAGCGCCTTTTCCACCTGCTGCCGCGAAAGGTCCGGGTTGCGAGCCTGGACCTTCCGGTCGAGAAGACACTCCTCCGTGGTCAGCAGCGTTCCCCGTCCGTTCACCTCGATGCTTCCGCCTTCCAGGACGAATCCGCGCCCACCAATCACCGCCGTCACCAGCGGCAGGCGCAGGGCCGGGGCCGCGCGCACCGGCACCTGGTTGTCCAGCCGCCAGTCCGGATACTTGGCCCAGCCATTGAACCGGAAACGCAGGATGGCCAGCCTGCTGCGTCTCCTCTGTGCGCCGGCAGCCACGGTCAGTCCCGAGGCCTCGGGATTACTGACCGTGGGCAAGTTCCGGATTCCCGCCGCGCTCCGGACGAAGATCGGCCCCGAATCGCGCGTCCATCCTCGATTGGTGGGGAACCGGAAAAAGCGTGCGGCGCCGCGAGGCACTCCCGCGGCCGCCAGCACTTTCCGCGCGGCGCCTTCCTGCCGCGCCGAGTTCACCAAAATATGCAGTTTTTCACCCGGGGCCAGCTTCCGGCAGA
>Ga0335078_10007011_pt1 | contig 16699 bp, 11 predicted proteins | sample Lox_Sample_32_FD_206711 | JGI IMG/M metagenome (GOLD analysis project Ga0335078, IMG submission 206711) | Soil microbial communities from Loxahatchee National Wildlife Refuge, Florida, United States - Lox_Sample_3.2 | ecosystem: Environmental > Terrestrial > Soil > Wetlands | place: USA... | reverse complement strand
GCGCCTTCTGTCCATCGGCATCACCGCAATGATCCTCGGGGGGAGCCTGCGGGCCTCGCCCAAGTCACTCCGAAAACGCCTTACCTTAGCGATCCCGCCTTCGTTCAGACCGCGGCTCCCACGTCGGCTGCGTCCGAAACCAACACTGGCCCGACCATCGAACTGCCTATGACCCCGAGCGCCGCCGCCGTCATTCGCACCGCACCCTGGAAGGGTCTGGCGATTTTCGGAATTGTTCTTGCCTGCGCCCTGGCCATAGGATTGACCATCGCCTTTATTCGTGACCTCACCCAGTCCTCCCCGGGTTCGCGTGACCCCCTCGGCAACACGGTCGCGGTCGCCATCACGATTTCCTTCGTAGCGCTTATGTGCCTCGTGATGTGGACTCTAGGGGTTTGGTTACCAGCGCGACGCGACTTGCGCGAGGTTACGTATCTGAGAACCAGCGGCCCCATTGAGGTTGTGAAATTGAAAAACGGATATTTCTTGCGCCTTGCGGATCGCAACTTGACGGTGAATTTCGATATTGGCTCCGCCCTCGCCAACTCGGCATAGATTGGGCGGTGGTGGACCACTCCAGGCATGCCCACGGGATCCTGGGCGTGGGATCTCGGCGGAGAGCTCGTGTTCTTGGCCTAGGGATATAACACCGATCCTCCTCGCATCCGTGTGCAAAAGTAATCCCACACGCGCCGCGCAGCCGCCTCTTACCTAACCTCAACAATCATCGTGTGCGCCCAGTCACCAATTGACGTGACTTCGATCATGTCGGCTCCCCGCGCCCTCAGCAATACTGCAACCGAAATCCGCATTCAAACCCGCTTCGTGGGTTTCGAGACCTAGAGGTACGCTTGCTCAATTCGCCAAAGCGTATCGCCGTCGTCACTAGTGGCGGCGACGCGCCCGGTATCAACGCCGCGATCCGAGCTGTCGTGCGCACCGCCGTGGACAACGGCTGGAACGTCCTTGGCGTCCGTCACGGTTACGAAGGTCTCATGCGCGGCGACTTCGTCCCGCTCGGATGCCGCGATGTCGGCGGCATCATGCAACATGGCGGCACCATTCTCGGTAGCCGCCGCTGCCCCGCCTTCAAAGCCGACGACGCGCAGCTCCAGGCCATTCGCTTCCTCCGCCAGCGCGAGGTGGACGCCCTAGTCGTCATCGGCGGTGATGGCTCGCAATCCGGAGCCTTCGCTCTTTCCCAAAAGGGTTTTCCTGTTATCGGCATCGCCTCCACGATTGACAACGACCTCTACGGCTCGGAGATCACCATCGGCGTCGACACCGCCCTTAACGTTGCCCTCGAAGCCATTGATCGCATCAAAGTGACCGCTTCCTCTCACGAGCGCGCCTTCCTCGTCGAAGTTATGGGCCGCGATTGCGGCTATCTCGCGCTAATCTCCGGCATTGCCGGCGGCGCCGAGTGCATTGTCCTGCCCGAAGTGGAAACCGATCCCGAAGCGGTCGCTCGTGACCTGCGTCAGGCCTATGAGCGCGGCAAACCGCACGCTATCGTGGTTGTCGCCGAAGGAGCGAAGTACAATGCGGAGGGGCTGTCCATGTATTTCCGCGAACACCGCGAGCGCCTCGGCTTCGACTTGCGCGTCGTGAAGCTTGGTCACGTCCAGCGCGGCGGCACTCCGGGCGTCTTCGACCGCCTGCTTGCCACGCGCTTCGGAGTCGCTGCCACCGAGTGTATTAGGCGGGACCAGTTCGGTGTTCTCGTTGGACTCATCAAAGGGGAAGTTGTCGCTACTCGCCTAAGCGAGATTGTCGGCAGGAAAAAACCGCTCGACTTAAATTTGCTGCCTTTAGCGGGCGTTCTCGCCCAATAAACACGCCGGCCACCCGGCCTGCTGTAGGGGGCGCGCCCCTTTTTCGGCCGCGCTACTCTAAGAATTCGCGCCCATGCGATGAATTTGAGCGCACGCAAACAACGAAAATTCCCCCGCGCTCGTTCTGGCCCTCTCTATCACGCGCCCTTTATCTCGTAAATGCGCTGCGGTTGGCTCCGGAACCTCCCTGGCGAAAACATATCGTAACACGATACATTCTTTCGGGCAACGCCTGTCACTTATATCGCATCACGATATATTGAACCTGTCAGCGCGCCCGCGGCTGGGCGGGCCTTCACGGGCCCGGGAGCGCGCCGGGGCGGCCCCCGCAAGGTTGTCTCCGACCGGCGCCGCCCCGTGGTTCCTCGAATGGCCCAGCATGCCCCCATGCTTGCTACTTCGCTACATCGTTCGACAAGGAGAAATTCCCAGATGCTTAGGCGATCCTGCCGTTTTGCTGTCCTCTTTTCCCTGGCCGCGTTCCTTTTCTGCGTGGCCCCGGCGTTTGCGCAATCTTCTTCTGAAACCGGAAAACTCAAAATCCACGTGGTTCCTAAACAGGCCTATGTCTTCGTCGACGGCAAGGCTATCCGCGACGGCAGTCAAACCATCACCCTCGCCGCCGGCGATCATAAGGTCGGCGTCTACAATTACGGTTACCTGCCCAAAACCCAGGACGTCCATGTCGGTGCCGGTGCGACCAGCCAAGTCAACGTCAGCCTCCAGTCCTCCGGTGACGTCGTCTCCGGCCCTTTCGCCGACATCGAATTTAAAGGCCATCCTCGTGCCGCCGTCCTTCTCAACGGCGACACGCCCGGCTATTTTGTCGGTCACGTTGACGAATTCGATTGGAACTGGATTTGGCATCAGCGCCTTCTCGTGCATGCCGGCACCTATCAAGTCACTGTTACGCGCGAAGGCAACACCATCTGGTCCGGCCAGATCACCGCAAAGGCCGGCCAACAAGTCACCGTGCATTTGGACGAAAACGGGAAAATGACCACCAAAGACTGGAAGGAAGGCTTAACTATGCCGCCTCAACCCCGCTTCCGCGCCGGAATCGCTAGCGCCACCGTCCCCGTTGCTCCCGTCACCGCGCAACTCTCCGCACAATCCTCTAACGTCTCCTGCGGTCAGGGCACCACGCTCAATTGGAATTCCGCGAATGCTGCGGATACTTCCATCTCCGGAATCGGAGAAGTCCCTGCCAGCGGCGATCGCACCGTTTCGCCAAAGCAAAACATGACTTACGTCCTCACAGCCAAGGGCCCGGGCGGCGACATGACCCAATCCGTGACCGTCGCCGTAAACGCTGAACCTACCGCCTCCATCACTCTCAGCCAGCCCGAAGTCCACTACCACAAGGTCGGCGACAAGGTCGTTCAGCAGGATACGACCGTACTGCACTGGTCCTCCTCCAACTCCACGTCTGCAAAAATCGATCCTCTGGGTAGTGAAGCCACTTCCGGAAGCCAAACTATCAGCGCCAACCCCAACCAGAACACCACTGGCCCCGTCAACGAAGACCGCACCTACACCCTCACCACCACCAACGCCTGCGGAGGAACCGTCACGAAGACCGCGACTCTCCATATCGTGGGCTCCATCGATCCGCCGCCGGCCATAACTCTGGCCAGCCTCTTCTATCCCACCGCCTACCCGACAAAACGTCACCCCAAGGATGGTTTGGTCGCCAGCGAAAAAGCCACGCTCACCCAAATCGCCAATCATTTCAAAAACTACGCACAGTACGATCACCAGGGCGTTCTGATGATCGATGCGCACGCCGATGTGCGCGGCTCCAAACGTTACAACCAGGCGCTCACGCAACGCCGCGCCAACCTCGTCCGCGACTTTCTCGTGTCTCAAGGCGTGCCCGCCGACAAAATCCAGATCCGCGCCGAAGGAAAAGAACACCAGCTGGACGTAAAGAAAGTCGAAGCCCTGCAGTCCCAGGATCCCGAAAAGCCCGAAAAGTGGATGACCAGGCACACGAAAACTACTTGGCTCGCCTATAACCGTCGCGCCGACGTCATTCTCCAGCCTCGCGACATCTCCTCCAACGAGAACTATCCCAACGATGTCGCCGACGCCCGCATTCTCTGGCAGCGTCCCGAACCCAGCCTCAAAAAAGTCCAGCAAGCCGAAAAGGTTCCAGCCTCAACGTCCTTGAGCGCCAACTCCAGCACCTCGGGCAACTGAGCCTGGAGAATCAAGCCCAGTGGCCGCAGTCTTTTAGACTGCGGGGCGTTCCACCTGGATCTTGAGAACGCCCATCCCCGGCCCACCACCGTGGATGCCCACATCAATGTGCGGTCCGGCGCAGAGCGCGGTGCAAACTGAATCCTCGGGATTCCCACTGCGCTCCGCGCCGGTCGCGCCAACCTCGAATCGGTTCCGCGCGCCTGTAGCCGCCCTCTTTAGAGCGCGGGATTGCCATCCAGGGCGGCTTCAGTTCAGGCGGCAGGGGATTCGGATGGGGTGCATCCGCGCCAGCGCGCGAAGCCAGCGCGTCCGTGCCAACACGCACGAACGCCTGCAAGTCCCTATCTTTTCACGGGCTTGCTCACAATTCGCTGTGTACCTGGGGGTAAGGGGTCAAGGGAGTTTCGAGCCTGCCTGGCAATTCGCTTGATTGTCAGGCACGACTTCGGTCGTGCCGAAAATCCAATAAACTCAGCGCTCTAACCGCTGAGGGTCAGACAAGCACGTTGCCACACCGGCTCGCGGCCATCCCGCCCCTGGGCTTTACAGCCGGTGCCGCCGATGTTCATACGTAAACGAACTCAGCACGCGCACATAGTTGGCGCGGTCAAACCCCGACGGATTGGCCACCGAACGTCGGCTCATGCTGCCTCGCATCTGCTGGACCGACCCGTACTCGTGTTCTTCCATCCAGCCGTAGATCTCATGCAAAACCACATTCGCGTGCCGGATCCCATTCTCCAGAAACGCCGAAGTCATCATCGCTACGTGCGCCCCCGCCATCATCGCCTTGATGACATCGCGCGCTGAATGCACGCCTCCCGTCACCGCCAGATTCGCGTGCACATTTCCAAAAAGGATGCCCACCCAGTGCAGCCGCAGCGGCAATTCCCGCGACTGGCTGAGCGTCAGACTGGGGACGATCTCCATCGTGTCGATATCAATGTCCGGCTGATAAAACCGGTTGAAGAGAACCAGGCCATCCGCACCCGCATCATCCAGGCGCTTGGCCACGTTCGCCACTGCCGTAAAAAAGGGAGAGAGCTTCACCGCTACCGGAATCTTCACGGTGTTCTTGATCTGCCAGACCAGGTCGCAATAGTCTTCCTCGACGCGCGCCCCGGCGTGTTTTGCGTCGGTCACGACGTCATAGATATTCAGCTCCAGAGCTGCCGCGCCCGCTTCTTCGATCAGCTTCGCGTAGTGCGTCCAGCCGCCCGCCGAAAAGCCGTTCAAACTTCCGATCACCGGAATCGAAACGCTGTGTCTGGCTTTATGGATTAGCTCCAGATACGCATCCGGCCCCAGGTTGTAACCCTGCAAATCCGGAAAAAAATTCAGTGACTCCGGAAAGCTCTCGACGCCGCGGGAAAGGTCGGAGTCCACTGCGTAGCTTTCCAATTCGAGCTGCTCTTCAAACAACGAAGGCAGCACCACCGCTCCGACGCCGTTTTCTTCAAACCGCCGCAGGTTATCAATCGAATCGCACAGCGGCGATGCCGACGCCACGATCGGCGACCGCAGCGGCAAACCCAGATAAGTCGTCGTTACGTCAATCATTGTTTTCCATCCCCGCTCGGCGTTGCCCCCACCGGAGCTTCCGCGCTTGCAACGTCGGGCGTTTCCGTGGTCTGTGCATGATTGGAATACACCTTCCACCGCCGGTCCACATCCTCCTGCGCCAGCTTCAGCAGTTCCTGCGCGGCTTCTGGATTGCTCCTAGCCAGCATCGAGTAGCGCGCTTCCTGATACGCATATTTCTTCAACGGCATGCTCGGCGGCCGGCTGTCCAACTGGAATGGGTTCTTCCCCTCCAGCCGCAACTCCGGGTTGTAGCGCATCAGCGGCCAGTACCCGCAGTTCACCGCCGCTTTCTGCTGCTCCAGCCCAAACGCCATGTCATACCCGTGCGCAATGCAATGGCTGTACGCAATGATCAGCGATGGACCGTCATACGCCTCAGCTTCCAAGAACGCCTTGACCGTGTGCGTGTCATTTCCGCCCATCGCTACACGCGCCACATACACGGATCCGTAGCTGATGGCTTCCAGCGCCAAGTCTTTCTTCGCCGTTTGTTTTCCGCCGCTCGCGAATTTCGCCACCGCTCCGCGCGGCGTGGCCTTCGACATCTGCCCGCCGGTATTGGAATAAACCTCCGTGTCCAGCACCAGCACATTCACGTTCGCGCCGGAACCAAGCACGTGGTCCAGACCGCCCGCGCCGATATCATAGGCCCAGCCATCGCCGCCCACCAGCCACACGCTCTTTTTGACCAGCGCATCGGCGACCGCCAGCAAATCCCGTGCATCCGCCGAATCCAGCCCTTGCAGTTTCTGCGTCAGGGCCGCCACGCATTCCCGCTGCTTCGCGATTCCCGCTTCGCTGGACTGCTCCGCGCTAAGCAGTTCCGCTGCGAGCGTTTCACCCACTACGCTCGCCAGCCGCTCCACCAGGACCTTGGCATAGTCCCCCTTCTTGTCCGCCGCCAGGCGCATGCCCAAGCCAAACTCGGCGTTGTCCTCGAACAGTGAATTCGACCACGCCGGCCCACGTCCATCTTTATTCGTTGCATACGGCGTCGTCGGCAAATTTCCGCCATAGATCGAAGAGCATCCCGTGGCATTCGCGATCAGCAAGCGGTCGCCAAACAGCTGCGTCAGCAATTTGATATACGGCGTCTCTCCGCATCCTGCGCAAGCTCCCGAAAACTCGAACAGTGGATCCAGCAACTGCACGTCCTTGACGTGTGTGTGCGCCAGTCGCCCGCGATCGAAGTCTGGCAGGGCATTGAAGAACTCCCAGTTGGCGCTCTCCGTCTCCCGCAATGGCGCCTGGACATTCATGTTGATGGCTTTGTGTTTCGCTTCGCTCTTGCTCTTCACCGGGCACACTTCCACGCACAGCCGGCACCCCGTGCAGTCCTCCGGCGAAACCTGCAGCGTGTACCGCAGCGTCTCAAACTCTCTCCAGCGCGGCTTCGCCGACTTGAAGGCCGCCGGTGCTCCCGCCAGTTCCGCCGTGTCATACACCTTGGCGCGAATCACCGCATGCGGGCACACCATCACGCATTTGCCGCACTGGATACACAGCTCCTCATCCCAAACCGGAATTTCCTGTGCGATGTTGCGCTTCTCCCACATCGAAGTAGCCGTGGGAAACGTGCCATCGCTTGGCAGTGCGCTGACCGGCAGGCAATCGCCGCGCCCTGCAATCATTGTCCCCAGCACATCGCGCACAAAGGCCGGCGCCTGTTTGCCGACCGGCGGCAAAATCCGCAACGCATTCGAGACCTCGCGCGGCACATTGACGCGATGCAAATGCGCCAGCGTGCGGTCCACGGCCGCAAAATTCTTCTGCACCACGGCCTCACCGCGTTTCCCATACGTATCCTGAATGGCGTTCTTAATCGCCGCGATGGCCGCGTCGCGCTCCAGGACCTTGCTGATGGCGAAGAAACAAGTCTGCATCACGGTGTTGATGTGACTGCCCATGCCGGCTTCCCGCGCCACCTGGTAGCCATCAATCACGTAAAACTCCAGCTCCCTTTCGATGATGGCTTTCTGCACTTCCACGGGCAGGTGATTCCACACTTCGTCCGGACCAAACGGAGCGTTCAACAAAAAAGTCGCCCCGTGCTCCGCCGCCTGCAACACCTCCATGCGTTCCAGGAACTGAAACTGGTGGCAGGCCACGAAACTCGCCTTGCTGATGAGATACGACGAGCGGATGGGCCGCGGCCCGAAGCGCAAATGCGAAACGGTTATGGAGCCGGCCTTCTTCGAGTCGTACACGAAATACCCTTGCGCGTACTTCTCCGTTCGTTTCCCGATAATCTTGATGGAATTCTTGTTTGCGCCAACGGTCCCGTCCGATCCCAACCCGTAAAACACCGCGCGCACGGTCTGCGGATCCTCGGTGGAAAATTCCGGGTCGTAAGCGAGACTCGTATGCGTAACGTCGTCCTGAATGCCGATGGTGAAGTGGTTTTTCGGCGCCGCTTTCTTCAGTTCGTCGAGAACGCTCTTGGCCATCGCCGGCGTAAACTCCTTCGATGAAAGCCCGTAGCGCCCGCCAATAATCCGCGGAAATGCTCGCGCGCCATCCCACGCTTCGCTCAGCGCCGTCACTACGTCCAGATACAGCGGCTCGCCAACGGCGCCCGCTTCTTTCGTGCGATCCAGCACTGCGATCCCCGACACCGTCTTCGGCAGAGCCGCAACAAACGCCTCCGTCGCAAACGGCCGGTACAGCCTCACTTTCAGCAGCCCAACCTTCTCTCCCTCCGTCACCAGACGCTCGACGGTCTCCTCCACTGCTCCGGCTCCCGACCCCATCATGACAATTACACGCTCGGCATCCGCCGCGCCCATATAGTCAAACAGCTTGTACGCTCGCCCGGATCGCTTCGTGAATCGCTCCATTACGTCCTGCACGATCGTCGGGCAGGCCCGGTAGAACGGGTTGATCGCTTCGCGCGCCTGAAAAAACACGTCGGGATTCTGCGCCGTTCCGCGTAGCACCGGATGGTCCGGCGAAAGCGCGCGCTGGCGGTGCTGGCGCACAAAACTCGCATCAACCAACGCCGCCAAATCCTCATCGCTCAACGGCACCATCTGGTTCAGCTCGTGCGAGGTGCGAAACCCATCAAAGAAATGCAAAAAGGGAATGCGCGACTCCAGCGCCGCGGCCTGCGCGATCAAAGCAAAATCACTCGCCTCCTGCACTGAGTTCGAGCACAGCATGGCAAATCCCGTCGCCCGTGTGGCCATCACGTCGCTGTGATCCCCAAAAATCGAAAGCGCATGCGCTGCCACGGTCCGCGCCGCCACATGAATCACCGCCGGCGTCAGTTCGCCGGCAATCTTGTACATATTCGGAATCATCAACAGCAGGCCCTGCGACGCCGTAAACGTCGTCCCCAGAGCTCCTGCCTGCAGGGCGCCATGCAGCGCTCCGGCCGCGCCACCCTCCGACTGCATCTCAATCACTTTCGGGATCGCGCCCCAGATATTCTTCCGCCCCTCTTCCTGCCATTGGTCCGACCACTCGCCCATGGGCGACGACGGCGTAATGGGGTAAATCGCAATGACCTCGTTCAGCCGATAGGCGACATCCGCAACCGCCTCATTTCCATCCGCAATCACTTTGGAACCCGCCATACTCATCTCCTGGCCTGGCACACCTTCACTCTCAAGCGCCTCACTCTGCACCGCCATAAGCCACCTCGCGAGCAGTCTCGCAAGTCCCAAAAGGGAACTCTGTGATATCCATCACACTGGCTTGTGCTGTGCGCACAAAGGGCACTGCACGACGCGTTCCTTCTCGCGCCTTCCGACGCGCCGCCTGGCCAGGTCTTGGAAAATGCACTTCTTTCGGAACGTGTCCGCCGTCAGCGTGCGGACACACCCGTCCCCATGGTCCGCAACTGCTCACGATTCAACGGGTCACTGAAGAGTCCGGCAAATCCGCCGGCTCGGCGGAGCTGAAAGACGGAGAGCGCTCAGACGTCGATCGCGCCTTCGAAAACGCGGACGGCGGCGCCGCTGACGCGTGGCACCAATTTTTTGCCACTTTGGGAAACTTCCACCTCAATGTGGCTCGGGCGACCCATTTCTTCGCCTTGCTGAATGCCGAGCGTATGCCCTGCCGCCAGCTTGCCATGCTTTACCAAATAGGCGCCGAGCGAGCCGGCGGCCGAACCTGTGGCCGGGTCTTCATAAATACCCCAGGGCAGCATGCCGCGCGAGAAAACTTTGCCGTTACCTCCAAGGGCAAAGCAATACGCCATGGTGGCGTTTTTGCCGAGCAGTTTGCGCAACCCGGCAATGTTCATTTCGATCTTGCCAAGCCCCGCGCGGTTTTTGAAGGGCACCATCAAGTTGAAGATGCCGGTGGAGACACACTCCGGTTCAAGGTTCGCGTCGAAGTCTTTCGGAGAAACGCCGAGCGCAGCGGCAAGCGCGGAGGTTTTGATCTTGCAAGGACGAAAGGCCGCTTCGGTCTGCGTCATAGTGACACGCTGCGGACGGCCATCCTTGAAGCGAATCTCCACCGGCAGCACGCCCGCGCCGGTCTGCTGCATCACATGCACTCCGCCTTCTTGCGCAGGAACTACGCCGAGTTCCGCGAGAAGAAACCACGTACCGACCACGGGATGGCCGGCAAGGCGCAACTCTTCCTGCGTGGTGAAAATGCGCAGGCGCGCCAACGCGCGCTCGTCCGACGGTTTTTGTACAAACACCGTCTCCGCGAGATTCATTTCGCGCGCGATAGCCTGCATCTGGTCGTTGGAAAGGGCATCGCCGTCCGTAAACACCGCCAGGGGATTGCCCTGGAAGCGCGTAGTGGTAAAGACATCGAGTGTATAGAAGCGATGATTCATGGCTGCTTGTGTTGCCGCGCGAGCTGGAAAGTTCAGAGGCGCTCGGGCTGGGCGACGGTCCTTTCGTTGATGACGTTGCCGGTATTCAGCGTGGACTTCGGTTCAATCAAGACCAGGTGAACTTCCTCATCGGCCACAGGCATGTGCTCGACGCCGCGCGGAACGATGACAAATTCGCCTTCGCGCACGACGGCTTCGTGATCGCGGAACTTCATGCGCAGCGTGCCCTTGGTCACCAGAAAAAGCTCGTCTTCGTGGTCGTGATGATGCCAGATGAATTCGCCTTTCAGTTTCACCGCTTTGATGGCGCAGTCGTTCACTTCGCCGAGGATGCGCGGATGCCATTGATCGGTGATTAGGAGGAATTTGTCTTGCAGATTGACGGTTTCCATGCGTTGCACCTAGAAACTGTGAACCTTTTCCGTAACCGCTTGCAATACGCGCCGCGTGCTCTCCGGCTTGGACGTTTCCGCGTAAATGCGCAACACGTTTTCCGTGCCCGAGGCGCGCACCATCACCCAGCCGATCTCTCCGAGATAAGCCTTAATGCCATCCATATTTTCGCGGCGTACGATGGGCCACTCAAGAACCGTTTTGGCCGCGCCATTCGAGAAATACGAAACGGCTTTCTCCTTCTGCGCATGCGTGACATCGAGGTCCACGCGGCCGTAATGATATTCGCCGAATTCGCGATGCAGCGCGTGCAACAGCTCGCCCAGCGATTTCCCGTGCCAGGCCATCAACTCCCCGAGGAATAGCGCAGAAACGGTGGCGTCGCGCTCCGGCAAGTACAAGCTCGTGCCGATGCCGCCGCTTTCTTCGCCGCCGATGAGGATGTTTTGCTCCAGCATCAGCTCGCAGATGTACTTGAAGCCGATGGGCACTTCGTGGAGCTGGCGACCGAATTTTGCCGCGAGCTTATCAATAAGTTTTGTGACGCTGAAGGTTTTTGCGATGTCGCCGGGGAGATTACGCATGCCCGCGAGATGCCACACCAGCAGAGCAAAGATTTGATGCGGATTGACGAATTTCCCATCGCGATCGATCGCACCGATGCGGTCGCCATCGCCATCGGCGGCAAAGCCCGCGTCGTATTTGCCTGCAATAACTGTCTGGCGAAGCGCTTCGATGTGTGGTTCGATGGGTTCCGGATGCACGCCGCCGAAGAGCGGGTCGCGTGTGCCGCGAATTTCGTCGCAGACGATACCGTTGCGGCGGAAGAGCTCCAGAAGCAGGCCAGCGGCCGAGCCGTGCATGGGATCGCTTACGAAACGAAACTTGGCTTTGCGGAGGCGGTCCCAGTCCACGAGCTTTTCGAGCGTATCGAGATAAGGGGCGCGCGGTTCTAGCGACTGGATTAGATCCTTGCGCGGAGGTAGCGGCGCAACGCTGCTGCCCAGAACCTCTGCAAGTTCTATTTCGATTTGCGCGACGATCGCAGGCAGCGCGCTGCTGCCGTAGCTGGCTTTGTATTTGATACCGTTCCAGCGATGCGGATTGTGGCTGGCGGTGACCACGATCCCGCCGGCGGCGCCACGCTGGCGCACCAGAAGGCTGATCGCGGGAGTGGGACAAGGCTTGTCGGCCAGCCACACCGGCGTGCCCGTGGAGCTGATGACTTCGGCGACGGCGGAAGCGACGCGGTCCGAGGCGTAGCGATGGTCGTAGCCGATAAGCACGCCCTTGCGTGCGTCTTCGCCTCGCACCACATAACGCGCGATGGCCCGCGCCACCAGGCGCGCATTGGCAAACGTGAAGTCCTCGGCGATTACTCCGCGCCAGCCGTCGGTGCCAAATTTGATGGCGGTTGTGCTCATGGGAAGCAGAGGAAAGTATACGCGAAGGCGGAATGAGCCCAAACAGCCGGATTGGCCTATCGGCCGCGAGTTAGAGGAGATCCTTGCGACGATTTTCTTCGAGCCATTTCACCACTTTGGCGACGTCTTGGGCGCGGTCGCGCGGGACGATGAGCAAAGCGTCGGGAGTCTCGACGACAACGAGCTCCCGTACGCCAACGAGGGCCGTGAATTTTCCCGGAACCTCGATCATATTGCCGAAGCCGTCAATCGCGGTTCCAGGGCTGACAAAAATATTGCCCGTCGCGGGATCCGGCTTGACAGAAAGTCCGGAGACCACGCCGGCACTTGCGAGGAGTTCATAAACCGCGGCCCAGGAGCCGATGTCGCTCCAGCCCACTTCGGCGGGAATCAGGAAGACCTGCGCCGCGCCTTCCTGGCGCGTGGCGGGCTCGAGGATGGCGTAGTCCACGGAAATGTTTTCGAGCTTCGGGTAGATGCGCCGCAGGTTGCGTTCGTAGCTGCGCGTGCCAATCGACGCGGCCAAAGCTTCCAGGGCCTCGTGCGTCTTGGGCAGAAATTTCTTCAGGCTTTCCAGAAACGTCGAGACGCGCCAGAAAAACATTCCGGCGTTCCAGTGATAATTTCCGGATGCCACGTACTCCTTGGCGACATCCAGCGCGGGCTTTTCCGTGAAGCGCTTGACCGCGAAGACGGGGAAGCCCGACGCATCGAGCGCCTCGGCGCTGCGCTCGACGTAGCCAAAGCCCGTCTCCGGGCGCGTGGGCGGAATGCCGAGGACGACCATGCGTCCGGGTTCGCGGGCGACCTGCAGCGCCGCGTTCACAATTTGGCGGTATTTGTGGGGCTCGGCGATGAAATGGTCGGCCGGCAGCACGGCCATGAGCGCATCGCCTTGCGCGGCGTGACGCACGTGCAGGGCCGCCAACGCGATAGCAGCCGCAGTGTTACGTCCTAGCGGTTCGACGAGAACGCGTTTGCGCGCCGCGCCGGGGACTTGCTTCTTTACCGCGTCGGCCTGCTCGGCATTGGTGACCGTCCAGATGCGGTCGGCGGAGATGATGGGCCGCAGGCGCGCGACAGTTTGCTCCAGCATGGTGTTCTTACCGACGATGTTGAGCAGTTGCTTTGGCGTGCGCGTGCGGCTCCGCGGCCAGAAGCGCGTGCCGCGGCCGCCAGCGAGAATCACCGCATGAATTGTGATGTGGTCTTTGCGCATAGGACCGGCGAGAGCCTGTCAACGGAACCCGCTAATCAAATACTACCCTCGAGATGTCGGCCTTGGAAAAATCTTGCTCCAATCCTTCCAACAGGGAAGGCATATACGGCACAAAGGCCGCCAAGAACGCAATCGGACCGCTAGGAACAACAGAAAGATTCATGTGCTCGGCAGGCACAAACCAGCACTCCCCAGCGTTGAACGCGGATCTGCCGCCGTCCCACTCCAGTTGGCCACTACCCGAGAGGAAAACGTAAAGGCGATGTCCATCGGGATCACAACCCATGCGAAGCGCTCTGGATATTTCGCATTTCGTCACCGCAAAGTACTTGCACGCGGCGAGCATGGAGAAACCGGGATCATCAATTGCTTGCTCCATGTACTCACCTTTTGTTCTGAGCGGAGTCGTCCGGACGTTCGGATTAGCCCCGAAATTCATTACGGCTAGAGCCTTCTTTAAGTGCAGTTCGCGCGGTTTACCATGAGCATCCACGCGGCCATAGTCGTAGACACGATAAGTGAGATCGGAATATTGCTGGACTTCGCAGAGCACCATGCCGGGCCCGATGGTGTGAGGAGTGCCGGCGGGAAGAAAGAATGTGTCGCCCGCTTGGACAGGATGGGCTTCGAAAAGGTCTTCAAGCGTGTGCGTTTCCAGCGCCGCTAGAAATTTCTGCTTGTCAACGCCGGGCTTGAGGCCGATGAGCACCTGCGCGCCCGGTTCCGCAGACACAGCGTGCCACATTTCCGTCTTGCCGCGTCCTCCCGCGGCCTTTTCGTGAGCCGCCGCGTAGACATCGTCGGGATGCACCTGAATCGACAGCTTGTCTTTCGGGAAAATGAATTTCACCAGCAGCGGAAAATCGCCCGCCTTGCGGAAGCCCTCGCCGCGCCACTCCGCAGGCATTTCACGCCAAGCTTCGCCTAGGGTTTTGCCGGCGAAAGGACCAGTCGCCACGCGACAATCTACGCCGGTCAGCCAAGCTTCACCGATCGGCTCCGCAAGGTTCGTCTTTTCCGGGAAAAGTGGCGCGAGCGAACGCGAGCCCCAGATGCGCGGGCTAAAAATCGGCTCGATGCGGAAGGGTTCGGGATGCACGGGACTCAGAATAGCGCGGCGAACGCATTCGCGCGCCGGAACGAACGTCGCGGCTTGCCCAACAGCAAACGGCGACTCACGCCGCCGCTTCTACGCGCGTAAAGAAATGCTCCAACCGCCGCAAGCCTTCTTCAATGCGGTCAATCGAAGTGGCATACGACAGTCGCAAATAGCCCGGCGCGCCAAAGCCATCGCCGCCCACTAGCGCCACGCGCGCGTGATCCAGCAACAACCTGGCGAGTTCCGTGCTGTCTTTCGCGATCGCGTGGCCGGCCGAGCCGTTCGCTAGGTACGCCGAAACATTCGGGAACGCGTAAAACGCGCCTCCCGGTTCGACGCAGGTCACGCCGGGAATAACGCGCAGGCCTTCGACGATGCGCTTTCTGCGCTTGGCATACTCGGCCAGCATCTGCGGCACGGAGTCCATCGGGCCGGTCATTGCTTCCAACGCGGCATACTGCGCGATCGAGGTGGGATTCGACGTGGACTGGCTCTGCAGCTTCGTCAACGCCTGAATTAACTCCGCTGGTCCGAGCACGTAGCCGATGCGCCAGCCCGTCATGGCGAAGGTCTTTGACACCGAGCCGAGGATAATCACGTGGTCTTTGGAGTCTGCCGCGCTTGCAATCGAGAACGGCTTGTGCGGTTCGTAGGTGAAGTGCGAGTAGCACTCGTCGCCCATCAGCCACACACTGTGTTTGCGGCACACCTCCAGAATGCGTTTGTACTCGTCCGGAGGAACCACTGCCCCCGAAGGATTGCTGGGCGAATTCAAAATCAAGAGCTTCGTTTTCGGCGTGATGGCTTCTTCGATGGCCGCGGCTTTCACGCTGAAGCCGTCTTCCGGACGCGTCTGCACGTAGACCGGTGTTCCGCCCGTGTACTTCACAATGTCCGGAAAGCTCACCCAGTACGGCGCCGGAATAATCACCTCGTCGCCCTTTTGCACCAGCACGCTCATCACGTTGAAGATGCCGTGCTTGCCGCCCACGCTCACCACGCATTCCTTCGCCGCATAGTTCGAGCCCAACTCGCGCTTGTGCCACGCGCAAATCGCCTCGCGCAGCGGCATGATTCCCCCGGTCGGCGTGTACTTGCTCTTGTTTTCGCGGATCGCGCGAATGGCCGCTTCTTTGATGTGGTCCGGCGTCGGAAAATCCGGCTCGCCTGGCCCGAAGTCTGCGATGTCCACGCCCTGCGACTTTAGCCGGTCGGCCTCGGCAATGACCGCCGCTGTCGGCGAGATTTGTATGCGATTGATGCGGTCCGTAAGTTGCACGCTTTCTCCTCGTGGGACAGGCTTCGACCTGTCTCCTTGATGCCAATTCGAGAAACTACAAAACCTTTGCCCGCAGCCGTTGCTCCACCGCCGCAGGCACCAAATCTTTCAACGGTCCGCCAAGCTGCGCAATTTCCCGCACGAGCTTCGAACTCAAGTAACTGTACGCCTCGCTGGGGAGCATGAACACTGTTTCCAGCCGCGGCTCCAGCTTGCGGTTCATCAGCGCCATTTGCAGCTCGTATTCATAATCGGAAATCGCGCGAATTCCGCGCAAGATGACCCCGGCGCCGCGCTTTCTCGCATAGTCCACCAGCAGCCCGTGAAACACATCCACTTCCACGCAGGACCACTTTTGCGTGACCTCGCGCAGCATTTCCACGCGTTCCGGCACGGAAAAGAGCGGCTGCTTTTCCGCGTTGCTCAATACCGCGACGATCACGCGGTCGAACATTTTTTCGCCCCGCTCGATCAGGTCGAGATGGCCGTTGGTCACCGGATCGAACGAGCCTGGATAGATGGCGATGGACGTTTTCATCGAGAGGCGCCGTCCGGACAGTTTACCGCAGCCGCCGCAATGCTCGAAAATATTTCACGCCGCATCCGGGAGCCAAATTAGCAGCCTCGAACCGCAGCGCCGGCGACACCGCGCGGCGCGCCGTACCGCACAATTTCCCTTCGCGGGAGAATTGAGTTATGCCACACTCCTTCGGCTAACTGCTACATAGCAATACCGCAGGCGCGAAACAAGCTCGCGCGGAGGTCTCTGTCTCCATGAAGTCGGGTCTTGTCGGACGAGGATTGTTGCTGATGGTTTTTGCCGCATCCCTGCAAACGCCGCCACTGCGGCCCCAGGATCAAGC
>Ga0335078_10007010_pt1 | contig 16700 bp, 14 predicted proteins | sample Lox_Sample_32_FD_206711 | JGI IMG/M metagenome (GOLD analysis project Ga0335078, IMG submission 206711) | Soil microbial communities from Loxahatchee National Wildlife Refuge, Florida, United States - Lox_Sample_3.2 | ecosystem: Environmental > Terrestrial > Soil > Wetlands | place: USA... | reverse complement strand
GCCGCAGCCCGAGATCCACATCCGCGCCGACAAGGATGCCCGCTACGAGTTCGTGGGCCGCGTGATGTACGCCATCCAGCGCGGCGGCATCGTCAAGGTCGGGTTCCTCACCGAACCCGATCACGGCGTACGCGGCTATCGCTGAAGACCCCAGGAGCCTGAAGTCATGTCAATGCAAGTGGGCGGCGCCGGCGAGGAGATGTGCGACATCAACACGACGCCGCTGATCGACGTCATGCTGGTGCTGCTGGTCACGCTGATCATCACGCTGCCGATCATGACCCACGCGGTCAAGCTCGATATGCCGCAGCTCAATCAGCAGCCGCCGCCGGACCAGATCAAACCCGAAGTCATCGATCTCGACATCGACTTCGACGGCACGGTGGTGTGGAATGGCACGCCGATCCAGAGCCTCTCGACCCTGGAAAGCTACTTCCACACCGAGGCCGAGAAGGAGCCGCAGCCGGAGATCCATCTGCGTCCCGATCGCCGCGCCAAGTACGACGTGGTCGCCAAGGTGCTGGCCGCGGCGCAGCGCAATCGCATGAAGAAGATCGGCTTCGTCAACACGGCTGAATTCGGTGATTAACGGTCACGCAATGGCAAACACCCGCAGCAAGCTCCTCGTCACCCTCCTGTCTGCCTGCGCCGTGGGCAGTGTGCTGATCGCAGCGCCGCTGCTCGCCGCCGACGCTCCGCCGAAGCAGACCAACACGCCCAAGGTCGGCAAGATCCTCAAGGACGTACAGGAGGACCTCAAGGCCAAGAAGTACGCCGAGGCGATCAGCAAGCTCAAGGAGGCGGACGCCACTGCCGGCAAGAACGCCTACGACCAGCACATCATCAACGACATGATGGGTTTCTGTGCCGCGAAAACCAACGACTTGCCGCTGGCCGGCAAATCGTGGGAGGCGGAGGTCGAGGACGGCATGCTGACGCCGCAGGAGCAGCAGCAGAAGACGCGCGCGCTGTCCGAGATCTTCTATCAGCTCAAGAACTACGACAAGGCGATCGACTACGGCACGCGCGCCATCAAGGGCGGCTTCGGCGACGACCAGACCAAGACCCTGGTCGGCCAGGCCTACTACCTCAAGGGCGACTGGAAGGGGACGCTGCACTTCGAGGAGGGCGTAGTCGATCCGATCATCAAGAGCGGCGGTACCCCGAGCAGCGAGGCGCTGCAGCTGATCCTGAGCTCGTGCGTCAAGCTCGAGGACTCCGCCTGCCAGACCAAGGCGCTCGAGAAGCTGGTGACCTACTATCCGAAGCCGGAGTACTGGTACAACCTGCTCTTCGGCCTGATGAAGGAGACCGCGAACAGCGACTCCAACACCCTCGAGACCTATCGCCTGATGTCGGAGGTCGACGTGCTGAAGAGCGCCGACGACTTCACCGAGATGGCACAGCTGGCGCTCGAAGTCGGCTCACCGGGCGAGGCGCAGCGCGCCCTGCAACGCGGCTTCGACAAGAACGTATTCACCGATCAGCGCAGCAAGGACAAGAACCAGCGCCTGCTCGAGAAGGCGAAGCAGGCGGCGGCCGTCGACCAGGCCTCGCTCGAGAAGATCGCCAAGGAAGCCGACACGGCCCCGAGCGGCCAGAAGAACGCGGCGATGGGGCTGGCCTACCTCGGTTACCAGCAGTACGACAAGGCGATCGACCAGCTCGGCAAGGCGGTCAGCAAGGGCCAGCTGAAGAATCCTGCCGAGGTGCAGCTGCACCTCGGCATCGCGCAGCTCAAGGGCGGCCACAACGAGGACGCCGTGAAGGCCTTCAGGGCCGTCAAGGGCGACCCGGTGCTGGAGCGTCTTGCGAGTCTGTGGATACTGCACGCAAAGCAGAAATAGCTCATGGCAATCAAGGCCGGCGACCGCATGCCCGCGGGCAGCTTCAAGCGCATGACGCGTGATGGGGCGAAAGAGGTCACCACGGACGAGCTCTTCAGGGGCAAGCGCGTGGTGCTGTTCTCGGTGCCCGGCGCCTTCACACCGACCTGCGACGCCAAGCACCTGCCGGGCTTCGTGCAGCTCGCCGAGCAGATTCTCGCCAAGGGCGTCGATGCGATCGCCTGCATGGCGGTGAACGACGTATTCGTCATGAATGCCTGGGGCAAGGCCTCGGGCGTCGGCGACAAGGTGATGATGCTCGCCGACGGTAACGGCGACTACGCACGGGCGCTCGGGCTCGAGCTCGACGGCACCAAATTCGGCATGGGCAAGCGCGGCCAGCGCTTCGCCATCATCGTCAAGGACGGCGTGGCGACCCACGTCAACGTCGAGGAGCCCGGCCAGTTCAAGGTCTCGGCCGCGGAATACGTCCTCGGGCAGCTGTAGCCCGCCGACTAACTCACCAGCTTTTCGATCTCCGGGATGATCTGGAACAGATCGCCCACGAGGCCGTAGTCCGCCACCTCGAAGATCGGCGCCTCGCCATCCTTGTTGATCGCGACGATGGTGCGCGCGTCCTTGATCCCGGTGAGGTGCTGGATGGCTCCGGAGATTCCCACCGCCACGTACAGCTGCGGCGCGATGATCTTGCCGGTCTGTCCCACCTGCATCTCGTTGGGGGCGTAGCCGGCGTCCACCGCGGCCCGCGAGGCGCCGACCGCCGCGCCGAGCTTGTCGGCGAGACTGTAGAGAATCTTGAAGCCCTCGGCGCTGCCGAGCGCGCGGCCGCCCGAGACCACCCTGGCGGCCGTCTGCAGGTCCGGGCGCTCGCTCTTGGCCGCCGACACGGACACGAAGCGGGTGTGAGTCGGCAGCTCGACGCTCACGGAGGCCTTGTCGATCGGCGCCGCGCCACCGCTGCCCGCTGCCTCGAAGGACGCCATGCGCACGGTGCCGATCACTTGCGGCGCGCCGTCCGACTCGACCGTGAGGATCGCGTTGCCGGCGTACACCGGGCGGCGGAAGCGGCTGGTGCTCTCGAGCGCCATGATGTCACTCACCTGGGGCGCGGCGAGGAGTCCCGCGATGCGCGCCATCAGGTCCTTGCCAAAGGTCGTCGAGGGCCCGAGGAGCAGCGCAAAGGGGCCCGCGAGCGCCGCGATCTGCGGGGCGAGCACCGCGGCGAGCGCGTGGGTGTTGGCCGGGTTCTCCACGGTGAGGACGCGCGCCACGCCGTCGAGCTTCGCGGCCTGCGCTGCGACCGCTGCGGCATCCGCAGCACACACCACGACGGTGATCTCGGCACCCGCGGCGCTGCGCGCGCAGCTGACGCACTTGGCGGTGCTGACGTTGAGGTGCTGACCGTCGTGCTCGGCGACGATGAGGATCTTGCCGCTCACAGTAACCCCTTCTTCTTCAGGTGCTCGACCAGCTCCGCGGCATCCTTGACGCGGATACCCTTCTGGCGCTGCGGCGGCGGCTCGAAGCGCAGCAGCTTCAGCTGCTGGCGCGGCTCGACGCCGAGGGCGGCGAGGGTGAGGGTATCGAGCGGCTTCTTCTTCGCCTTCATGATGTCCGGAAGCTTCACGTAGCGCGGCTCGTTGAGGCGCAGGTCGGTGGTGATGACGGCCGGCAGATCCACTTCCAGGGTCTCGAGGCCCGCGTCCACCTCGCGGGTCACGCGCGCCGTGCCGTTGCCGGTCAGCTCGAGCTTCGAGGCGTAGGTGGCCTGCGGGCGGTTCCACAGGGCGGCGAGCACCTGTCCGGTCTGGCCGTTGTCGTCGTCGATCGCCTGCTTGCCGAGGATGACGAGGAACGGCTGCTCGCGCTCGATGAGCTTCAGCAACGCCCGGGCGACCGTGAGCGGCTCGCTGACGCCGTCGGCCTGTACGTGCAGTGCCCGGTCGGCTCCCATGGCGAGCGAGCTGCGCAGCTGCTGCTGGCAGTCGGCGGGCCCGACCGTGGCCACGACGACCTCATCGGCCCCACCGCGCTCCTTGATGCGCAGCGCTTCCTCCAGCGCGATATCGTCGAAGGGGTTGACGCTCATCTTTACGCCGTCGGTGACGACACCGCTGCCATCGGGCTTGACCCGGATACGCACGTTGAAGTCGACGACGCGCTTGATACCGACCAGGATACGTTTCATATGACGGGCAGTATAACGGCAGGGCTCGCGCGGTGTTGCCGGCAGACGTCGCGGCGTTGACGGATTGCGCGGCCCCTCCCTAAAGTCAGGGCCCATGCTGAGCTACGCGCTGCGTCGCATCGCCGTTGCGGTCCCAACGCTGCTCGTGATCATCACCCTGGCGTTCGCGATTCAGCGCCTGGCGCCCGGCGGACCCTTCGACCAGGAGCAGACGCTCACTCCGGCGGTGCGCGCCAATCTCGACCGCGTCTACGGACTCGACCGGCCGCTCGCGGTGCAGTACCTGCGCTACCTCGGCGCCCTGGCGCACGGCGATTTCGGCCCTTCACTCAGTGAGCGCGATTTCACCGTCACCGAGCTCATCCGTCAGGGGCTGCCGCTGAGCGTGACACTGGGGCTCGCGGCGGTGCTGCTCGCCGTGCTGGTGGGCATCCCCGCCGGCGTGCTGGCGGCGCTCGCGCGCGGCACGGGCGCCGATTACGCGGTGAGCGGCCTCGCAGCGCTCGGGGTGGCGCTGCCGAGCTTCGTGACCGGCCCGGCACTGGCGCTGCTCTTCGGGCTCTACCTCCACTGGCTGCCGGTCGCCGGCTGGGAGCGCGGCGCGCCCCGCTATCTGGTGCTGCCGGTCGTGACGCTGGCGATCCCGGTGGCGGCCTACCTTGCGCGGCTGATGCGCGCGAGCCTGCTCGAGGTGCTGCGCAGCCAATACGTGCGCGCGGCGCGCGCGCGCGGCCTCGGTGAGGCGCGTGTGCTGTGGCGGCACGCGCTGCGCCCGGCGCTGCTGCCGGCGGTGAGCTATCTCGGCCCCGCGGTGGCATTCGTGGTGACGGGCTCGCTCGTCATCGAGACCGTGTTCGGCCTTCCGGGAACCGGCCGCTATCTCGTCCAGGGAGCCATCAACCGCGACTACCCGCTCGTCCTGGGGATGGTGATCGTCTATGCGGCCTTCACGCTCACCCTGAATCTCGCCGCCGACCTCGTCTACGGCTGGCTCGACCCCGGCGCACGACATGCCTGAGCCGCTCAAGTCCGCCGGCGGACTGTGGCGCGGCGCGGCGCGGCGCCTGCGCGCCGACCGTGCGGTGCGCCTCGCGCTCGCGCTGCTCCTCGCAATCGCGCTGCTCGCGCTGCTCGCGCCGCTCTTGAGCCCCTGGTCCTTCGACAGCCTCGACTGGCGGCACCTCGGGCAGCCGCCGGGCGCCACCGCTGCACACTGGCTCGGCACCGACCGCCTGGGGCGGGACCTGTTCGTGCGCACCCTGTACGGCGTGCGCCTGTCGCTCCTCATCAGCCTGCTGGCGAGCGCCCTGAGCGTCGGCATCGGCCTCATGTGGGGATCGATCGCCGGATTCGCGGGCGGGCGGCTGGACGAGGCGATGATGCGCTTCGTCGACGTGCTGTACGCGCTGCCGTACCTCTTCATCGTCATCATCCTCAGCACGCTCATCGGCCGCGGCAGCATCGCCGTGCTGCTGATCGCGATCGGGGCCGTCGGCTGGCTCACTACCGCGCGCATCGTGCGGGGTCAGGCGCTGGCGCTGCGCCACCAGCCGTTCATCGAGGCGGCCCGCGCCGGCGGACTGAGCGGCGCAGCGATCCTCTGGCGCCACCTCGTGCCGAACCTCGCCGGCACCGTGGTGGTGTACGCGACACTCACCGTGCCGCAGATGATCCTGTTCGAGAGCTTCCTCAGTTTTCTCGGGCTCGGCGTACAGGAGCCGCACGCGAGCCTCGGTAACCTCATCAACGCCGGGGCGCAGGAGATGGAGTCGGCCCCGTGGATGCTGCTGACGCCGGCTGCATTCCTGGTGCTGCTGCTCGTGTGCCTGAACGTCCTCGGCGATGGCCTGCGCGATGCCCTTGACCCCCGCGACCACTGAGCACACCGCACCCGCCGGCGCGATCCTGGAGCTCGAGCGCCTCACGGTGAGCTTTGCGACGCCCGCGGGAGCGGTGACCGCGGCGCATGAGGTGTCGCTCGCGGTGAGGCGTGGCGAATGCCTCGGCATCGTCGGCGAGTCGGGCGCCGGCAAGAGCCAGCTGTTCCTCGCAGCGCTCGGGCTGCTCGCCGCCAACGGCCGCGCCTGCGGCAGCGCGCGATTCGCCGGGACGGAGCTCCTCGGGCTCGCTCCCGCCGCGCTCGATCGCCTTCGCGGCGCGCGAATCGGCATGGTGTTCCAGGACCCCATGAGCTCGCTCACGCCGCACCTGGCCGTAGGCGAGCAGCTCATCGAGGTGATCGTGCGCCACACCCGCGCCTCACCTGCCGAGGCGCAGCGCCGCGCGCTCGCGCTTCTCGAGCGGGTACAGCTCACCGATCCCGCGCGGCGCATGCGCCAGTACCCGCACGAGCTCTCCGGCGGCATGCGCCAGCGCGCGATGCTCGCCATCGCGCTCAGCTGCGACCCGCAGCTGCTGATCGCCGACGAGCCGACGACGGCGCTCGATGTCACCGTGCAGGCACAGATCCTCGCGTTGCTCGCCGAGCTCAAGCGCGAGCGCGCGCTGGCGATGGTGCTCATCACCCACGACGTCGGGGTCGTGGCAGGTGTCGCCGACCGGGTGGCCGTGATGCGCAGCGGCAGGATCGTCGAGGCCGGTTCGGTGGCGGCGGTGCTCAAGTCGCCGCGCGACCCTTACACGCGCGAGCTCCTGCGACCGCCGCGGGCGCGGCCGCAGGAGCGGGAGCGGGTGCCGGCCGGCGGCGGGGGAGCGGCGCTGGCGGTCGATGGGCTCGGTGTCGAGTTCAAGGTGGAGCGCGGCTGGTTCAGGTCCCGGGCGCATCTCACGGCGCTGCGCGAGGTGAGCTTCGAGGTGCGCGGCGGCGAGGCCCTCGGTGTGGTGGGGGAGTCGGGAGCCGGCAAATCCACCCTGGTGCGCAGCGTCCTGGCGCTGCCGCCGCCGCTTCGGGGGCGGGTCGTGTGGCTCGGCCGCGATCTTGCACAGCTCGACCCGGGCGAGCTGCGCGCCCTGCGCGAACACGTGCAGATCGTTTTCCAGGACCCCGCAGGCAGCCTCGATCCGCGCATGAGGGTGCGGCAGGCGGTCGGGGAGCCGCTGGGGGTGTACCGCACGCTGCTCGAGCCCGCGAAGCGCAGCGCGGCGGTCGCCGCGATGCTCGAGCGGGTTGGGCTCGAGGCCGCGCTCGGCGCGCGCTACCCGCACGAGCTCTCCGGCGGGCAGTGTCAGCGCGTCGCGATCGCGCGCGCCATGATCCTGCGGCCTCAGGTCCTGGTGTGCGATGAGCCGCTGAGCGCGCTCGACGGGCCCACGCGCCAGCAGATCCTGGCGCTGCTCGCGGAGCTGCGGCGCGCCTCGTTGACGCTGCTCATCGTGAGCCACGATGTCTCCCTGGTGAGTGAGCTGTGCGATCGCGTCCTGGTGCTGTACCTCGGGCGCATGATGGAGATCGTGGGCACGGAGCGCCTCGGCGAGCGCGCCCGGCACCCTTACACGCGCGCGCTCCTCGCCGCCGTACCCGTGCCGGACCCGGACCTGCAGCCGGCGCGGCTGCGGCAGGCGCGCTCGGGGGAGCCACCGTCGCCCCTCGATCCCCCGAGCGGCTGCGTTTACCGCACCCGCTGCCCGCATGCGATTCCCGTGTGTGCGCAGCGCACCCCCGAGTGGCAGGACACCGGCGACGGGGGGCGCGTCGCCTGTCACCGCTGGCGCGAGGTGCCTTGACCGGGGCAAGAGCCGCCGGGCGGCGCTTTTGCCGCACAGCGTCTTCGTTGCCGGGCTGCATGAGCTATTCTTCCTGCCATGAAGACCGAGCCCGGAATCCGCCCGAGCGCAGCCCTCGCTCACGTGCGCTACGAGATCCGCGGGCGCCTCGCACGGCGCGCCCAGGAGCTCGAGCGCGCCGGCTACGAGATCATCTCCCTCAACATCGGTAACCCCCGCGCCTTCGGGCTGCGCACGCCCGAAACCATGCGCCTCGCCATGATCGAGAACCTCGCGCACTCCGAGGGCTACTGCCATCAGAAAGGCATCTTCCCGGCGCGCGAGGCGGTGGTGATGCAGCAGCAGGAGCGCGGCATCACCGGCGTCAGCGCCGAGGAAGTATTCATCGGCAACGGCGTGAGCGAGCTCATCGACCTGGCGCTGCGCGCGCTCCTCAACGACGGCGATGAGGTGCTGGTGCCGAGCCCGGACTATCCGCTGTGGACGGCGGCCGTCACCCTCAACCGCGGGCGGGCGGTGCACTACCCGTGCCGGCCGGAGAACGGCTTCGTGCCCGACATCGAGGAACTCGCGCGCCTCGTGACGCCACGCACCCGCGCGCTGGTGGTCATCAATCCCAACAACCCCACGGGCGCGGTCTATCCGCGCGCCGTGCTCGCAGCGCTGGCACGGCTCGCCGAGCGTCACGGCCTCGTCGTCTTCAGCGACGAGATCTATGACCAGATGACCTACGACGGCGCCGAGTTCGTGCCCATGGCGACCTTGGTGCACGACACGCTCTGCGCGACGCTCTCGGGCCTCTCCAAGGTGTATCGCGCTTGCGGCTATCGGGTGGGATGGGCGGTGTTCTCGGGGCGCGTGCACGCGGCGGCGGAGTACCTGAGCGCGCTCGAGCTGCTGTCATCGCTGCGCCTGTGCAGCAACGTCGTGGCACAGTGGGCGGTGCAGACCGCGCTCGGCGGCCACCAGAGCGTGCGCGAGCTGGTGGCCTCCGGCGGACGGCTGTACGAGTCACGCGCCGTGATCCTGGACGCCGTCGCCGCCAGCCGATACCTGAGGCTCGCGCGGCCCGAGGGCGCGATGTACGCCTTCCCCGGGGTGGACCCCGCGGTGCTCCCGGACTTCGACGATCAGCAGTTCAGCCTCGACCTGCTCGAGCAGAAGCACGTGCTGGTGGCGCCGGGGGTGAGCTTCAACGTGCCCTATCGCAATCATTTCCGCATCACGAATCTCCCGGATGCGGCGACGCTGCGCGAAGTGTTTCGCCGCATCGAGGAGCTGCTGACGGCGTACGCGAGCGGCGAGCAGGGGGCTGTCGTTGCCGCGCCGGACAACGTGGTCGAGGCTGGATCTCGATTCAAGTAATGTCGAATAAATAGTTATAATAGCCTGTTTTGTTTAGGCTTAATAACGACGTAGCAGACCTCCTTCAGCGCGGCGGGACGCTGCTGGTCCCCTCGCGTCAGCGGGCGCACGCGGTACGCCTCGCGTACGCCGCGGCACAACTCGCGAGCGGTGCGCGGGTGTGGCGCAGTCCCGATGTGCTCGCGGCGTCGGCCTGGCTGCGGCGCGAATGCGAGCAGCGCGCAGCGGATGACCCGCAGACGTGGCCACGGATTCTCGGGGCCACCGAGGAGTGGTGGCTGTGGCGCGAGGTGGCGCGCGAGGCGAGTGCTGAGGCCGCGTTTCTCAGCATCGAGGCGCTCGCGGAGTCGCTGCGCGGCGCCGCGGCACGGGCGCTCGAGTGGGGGCTTGCGGGCGCAAGCGGCGCGCCCGGGAGCGAGGCGCGGCTCCTGAAGGAGGCGCAGCGCCTCTTCAGCGCACGCTGCCGCGAGCTCGGTGCCGCGAGCGTCGCCGCACTCCTCGCGGGGCTCGAGCCGGCTCCCGAGGGCAGCAAGCCCTTGCTGCGTGGCTTCGATGCGCTGCCGCGGCAACTGGCGCGCCTCTGCGGCGCTGGCGCAGCTCAGGCGGACACGACCTCGGGCGCGCAGGCGCTACCCGCGCGCGTGCTGCGCACCGCGGACGCCCAGGCGCAGCTCGAGAGCATCGCGGCGTGGTGTCGGCTGCGGTTGAGTGCGCAGCCTGATGCGCGGCTGCTCGTGATCCTGCCGGGTTCGGCGGCCGCCCGCGAGCGGCTCGCCGCGCTGATCGCCGGGGCGCTCGATCCCGCGGGACTCCTGGACGCGAGCGAAACGGCGCGCTCCCTGGTTGCGCTCGAAGGAGGCGAGCCGCTCGCCTCGCTCGCGTTGCCGGCGCAGGCCCTGCGGAGTCTGGAGATTCTCGCCGGCGGCGAGGCGGACATGGACGCGATCGCACGCTGGCTGACTTCGCCCTACTGGGCCGCACCAGCGGTGCAGGCCCGCGCCTCGCTGGCACTCAGCTTGCGAGAGCGCGGCGTGGCGAGCCTCGACCTGCGCGCGCTCCTCGGGGCGCTGCAGCTCGTGCCGCGCGAGCTCAAGGGCGCGGCGCGAGATCTCGAGGCATTGCTGCGCCGTGCGGCCGGTGCGCTCGGCGAGGGGAGCGCCTCGCCGCGGCGCTGGTCAGAGCGCTTCGAGGCGGCTCTCGCAGCGCTGGGCTGGCCGGGAGCGCTGCCGGCAGAGGGCGCCCTGCAGCAGACACGCCTGCGGTGGCGGGAGCTCCTCGAGGAGCTCGGCGAGCTGGCGGCCAGCGTCGCCTTCCTCGGCCGCCAGACGGCCCTCGACGAGCTGCGCTCGCTCGCGCTGCGTACCGCCTACCGGCCGGCGGATGAGGATGCGCCGGTCACGATCTCGCCGATGCTCGCCGACCCGGTCGTGGTCTACGACGGGCTCTGGGTTGCAGGCCTGAGCGCGGATGTCCTGCCGCTGCCGGTGGCTCCCGATCCCTTCCTGCCGCTCGCCGCGCAGCTCGCGGCGGGGATGCCGGAGGCGGGCGCGACATTGCGGCGCTCTCAGGCGCAGGGTCTGATGAGCGCCTGGCGCCGTGGAGCCCGGGAGCTCGTGCTGTCGGTGCCCGCGCTCGAGGAGGACCTCGAGCTGCTGCCGAGCCCGTTGCTCGCGGGGCATGCACTGAGTGAGGAGCCCGGCCATGCGATCTGGCTGCCGCTCATCCTGCACCGCGACGGGTGTACCGAAGGGCGCGAGGACGCGAACGGCGGGCCCTTCACGAGCCCGGGTCCGCTGCCCGGCGGCACCCGCGCGCTCACGCTGCAGAACGAGTGTCCGTTCCGCGCCTATGCGGAGCTGCGTCTCGGCGCGCGGGCCCCGGAGACCGCGGAGCCCGGCGTGCCGATGGATCAGCGCGGGCTCCTCCTGCACACCGCGTTGCAGCTGCTGTGGGAGCGCCTGGGCGACTCCGACGCCCTCGGCGCACTCACCGGGGCTGCGCTCGAGGCGCTGATCGGTGAGTGCGTGGCGAGAGCGGCGCGCGCGTTGCAGGTCGAAGTGCGCGGCCGCAGGCGGCGCGGCCGCCCGGTGCCCGACGGACAGTTCGATCTCTTCAGCATGCTGTCTCCGGCACTGACCCGCGAATGTGCCCGCACGCAGGCGCTCATCCTCAGGCTGTGCGAGCTCGAGCGCACGCGCGCGCCGTTCGCGGTCGAGGCGATCGAGCACATGACCGAGCTCGCGCTCGCGGGGGCGCGGGTGCGCATGCGGCTCGACCGCGTCGACTCGGTCGCCGGCGGGCGCATCGTGCTCGACTACAAGAGCGGACGGCCGGGCAGTCCCGACTGGTTCGGCGAGCGTCCGACGCATCCGCAGCTGCTCGCTTATCTCGCGGCGCTGGGGAGCGATGTGGTGGCGCTCGCCACGGTCAATCTGACGGCGCGCGAGGTGCGCTTCACGGGCGTCGCGGCGAGCGGCGAGCTGTTGCCGCGGGTGCGGGCCGTGCCCCCCGTCACCGGGGCGGCGGCGCTCGATTGGGCGGTACAGCAGCGCAGCTGGCTGGCGCTCATCGAGCGGCTGATCCGCGGGTTCCTCGCCGGCGTTGCGCGGGTCGACCCGGCGCCCGGCGCCTGCGATTACTGCCACCTCGCCGATGTGTGCCGCATCGGGGCGCATCCGGGTCCCGAGCTTGCCGTCCGCGCTGAGGAAGCCGATGAGTGATCCACGCGAGCGGCTCGATGACGCCGCGCGGGCCGAGGCGAGCTCGCCCGCCGTGTCGGTGCTGCTCGAGGCGCCCGCGGGCTCCGGCAAGACGGCGGTGCTCACGCAGCGCTTCCTGCGGCTGCTCGCGACGGTGGACGATCCGGCGGAGATTCTCGCCATCACTTTCACGCGCAAGGCCGCCGCGGAGATGCGCGCGCGCGTGGTGCGCGCCCTGCGCGGGGAGCTCGCTCCGGGCGACCCGGTGGCCCCGACGCTCGCGCCGGCGGTCGCGGCAGCGCTCGCGCATGGTGCCGCGCGCGGCTGGCAGCTCGCGGAGGAGCCCGAGCGGCTGCGCATCCAGACGATCGATTCCTTCAACTACTGGCTCGCGAGCCAGCTGCCGGTGGCCTCGCAGGCGGGCGGGGCGCTCACCGTCACGGACAGCGCGGAGGAGCTCTATGAGCGCGCTGCGCGGCGCACGCTCCTCTGCGCCGAGGCCGATGCCGGGCTCGCCGCGGACGCGCAGCTGCTTTTCGAGCGGCTCGACAACCACTGGATGAACTGCGAGCGGCTCATCGCGCAGATGCTGCGCGAGCGCGGCCACTGGCTGCACCTGGTGGTGCGCGAGGACCCGCAGGCGCTCTGCCGGCGCGTCAACGCCAGTCTCGAAGCGCTCACCCGCGAGCGGCTCGCGGCGCTGCGCGCGCTCATCCCGGAGCCGCTGCGCCGCCGCGCCGAGGGACTGCCGGGCTCGGGAACGCTCGGCGCGACGAGCCCCGAGCTGGTGCACTGGCAGCACTTCGCGCACCTCGTGCTGACGCGCAGCGACTGGCGCCGGCAGCTGTCCGCGCATCGGCTGCGGCCGGGCTTCACCGACCCGGGGGCGCGTGAACGGCTGCGCGAGCTGATCGGGGAGCTGCGCGGCATCGAGGGCGCGCGCGAGGCGCTGCTCGAGACGCGGCGCGCGCCGCAGGGCGAGCTCAGCCCGGACGATGCCGCGGCACTCGCCTCGCTCGCGCGCATCCTGAAGCGCGCCGCCGCCGAGCTGCACGCGGTGTTCGCCGAGGTCCAGCGTGTCGACCATACCTACGTCACCGGGGCGGCGCGCGAGGCGCTGGTCGAGGGCGCCGCGCCCACCGAGCTCGCGCTGCGCGCGGGCCTCCGGCTCCGCCATATCCTGGTGGACGAGTTCCAGGACACCTCGCTCGCACAGGTGCAGCTGCTCGAGATCCTCACCGCCGGCTGGGAGCAGGGCGAGGGCCGCACGCTGTTCGCGGTGGGCGATCCCATGCAGTCGATCTACCGCTTCCGTGATGCCGAGGTCGGGCTGTTCCTGCGCGCGCACACCGCCGGTATCGGCGCGGTGCGCCTGCGGCCGCTGCGCCTGCTGCGCAACTTCCGCGCCGCTGCCGAGCTGGTCGCTTTCACCAACGAGCTGTTCACCGGGGTGTTCCCGCCGGCGGACGAGCTGAGCGACGGCGGCGTCGCCTACCGCGACAGCCTGGCGACGCGCGGCGCGGCACGGCCGCTCGCCGGGATTGCCCCGGTGACGCTGCGCCTGTTTCCGGGCGATGCGGCGGCCGAGGCGCGCGCCATCGCGGCGCGGGTGGCGGAGCTGCGGCGGCTCGACAGCCAGGCTTCGGTCGCGGTGCTGGTAGTGGCGCACGCGCACGCGGTGCCGATCATCGCCGCGCTCGAGGCGCAGGGGCTCAAGCCCCTCGGGGTGGATCTGGTGCCGCTGCGCGAGCGGCTGGTGGTGCGCGACCTGGTGCAGCTGACGCGCGCTCTGTGCGACCTCGCCGACCGGCCGGCGTGGCTCGCGGTGCTGCGCGCGCCGTGGTGTGGAGCGCGCTTGCGCACGCTGACGGCGCTGTCCGCGTACGGCGACCGCGAGCTGGTATTCGAGGCGCTGGCGAACCCCGAGCGGCTCGGGCGCTGCGACCCCTCCGACCGGCTGCATCTCGAGCGCGTACGCGAGGTGCTGGCGGGCGCACTGGCCGGCCCTGGCGCGGCGCCGCTCGCCGAGTGGCTCGAGACGACGTGGCTGCGGCTCGGAGCGAGCGATGCCTACCGGAGCGATGAGCTCGCCGACGCGCGCGTCTTCTTTGACGCGCTCGCCGAGCGCACCGCCGCCAACCCGTGGCGGGGTCCCGAGGACCTCACCCCGCTCCTCGCGCAGCTCTTCAGCGCACCGGTCGGCGGCAGCAGCCCGGTGCAGGTGATGACCGTGCACCGGGCGAAGGGACTGGAATTCGACCACGTGCTGGTGGCCGCGCTCGCTGCGCTGACGCGCGCGCCCGAGCGACGCTTGCTGCGCTGGATCGATCTGCCCGGCGAGACGAGCGACAGCAACCTCCTCATGGCGCCCGTGCCGCGCGTCGGTGCGCGCGAGGAGGAGGGCGACCTCAATCAGCACGTGAAGGAGCTCACCGCCAGGCACGAGATCAACGAGCGCCGGCGCCTGCTGTACGTCGCGGCGACGCGGGCGCGCCGGACGCTGTGGCTGTCCGCTGCGCCGGCGGCGGCCGCCGACGGCACCGTGAGGCCGGACCGGCGCGCGCCGCTCGCGCTTCTCTGGCCGGCGCTCGCGCAGCGCTTCGAGAGGCACAGCGGCCCGCCGGCCGCCGCCGCACCCGCGGCGCGCGCCGGCCCCTTGCTGCGCCTCCTGCCCTCGTGGCGAGCGGCGCAACCGCCCGCCGCCGTAGCCCTGGAGCGGCTGCCGCCCGCGTACCTCGCGAGCGAGCCGCCGGAATTCAGCTGGGTCGGCGAGACGCAGCGCCACATCGGCACGCTCACTCACGCCTGGCTGGCGCGTCTGGCGCGCGCGCCGCGGCTGCCGTCGGCCGCGGAGGTCGGCAGCGAGAGCGGCGCGGTACGCGCGGGACTTTCGCGGGCGGGAGTGCCGGCAGCGGAGCTCGAGCGCGCGGCCGAGCGGGTCGTCAGCGCCGTACGCCGCATGCTCGGCGATGAGCGCGGCCGCTGGATCCTCGGTAGCGGACACGCGCAGGCGCACAGCGAATGGGAGCTGAGCGGGGTGAGTGGCGGACGGCTGCGCAGCGTCATCATCGACCGCTCATTCGTCGACGAGCACGGCACGCGCTGGGTGGTCGACTACAAGACGAGCGTCCACGAGGGGGGCGGGCTCGAGGAGTTCCTGGCGCAGGAGCTGCGCCGCTACCGCGCACAGCTCACGACCTACCGCGACCTGGCCGGCGCGCTCGGGCCGGAGCCGGTGCGTGCGGCGCTATATTTTCCGCTGCTCGGAGCCTTTCGCCAGCTCACCTGAGGCCCGCTGGAGCCGCGCCTTCATGTCGCGGTAGGCGCTCGTGATGAGTGCGTCCAGGGAGGCGGCATCGAGCGGCGCCCCGGGCATGAGCTTCACGTGGCGCATGTACTTGCCATTCCCCTGCAGCAGGTGTGCCGGATCGGGGAGCGTTGCGCCGAGAAAGAATCCGACGTTGACGTGGCTCGTGAAGGCGTTGGTATAGGCAAACGCCGCATCGCCGACGCACGCCGTCGGATGACCGTCGTGCAGGAGCTCGCGCACGTCCGCGCCGCACGCCCGCATCCGCAGGAACCAGGGACGCGCGAGGGCTCCGAGCTCCGCGCGGCGCGCAAACCACGCATCGACGGCGGGATCGTGCGCCGCGCCGCCCGCAAAGCGCAGCAGCCTAGACATCGCCGCCGGATCTGGCGCGCAAGCTGCGCGCCTCGGCATCGCGGCCGAGGAGGACCGCGGCATCCGCCGCCCAGCGCCAGAAGGACGGCTTGCAGCCGAACAGTTCCGCCACGCTCACCAGCTCGGCGAGAGCGCGGCACAGCTGCTCCGGGGTGGAATCGCTGCCGACACCGATCGCCGGGCGCGCGCAGGCTGCGAGGAAGGAGGCGGCCCGTGCGAGGCACGCGGCGGCCGCAGCCGGGTCCGCGGCCTGTCGTACGTGAGTCATGGGCAGGTCCGTGGTCAGAGAGTTCCGCCAAAGCTGAACGGCCTGCGCCCGAGCGCATCCGGGCTGCCGAGAAATGCCAGCGTGTTCACGAGCTCCGGCGCCGCCCCCGGGCGCGCGGCCACCTGGCCCTCGAGCAGGTACCCCGGCTCGCGCGTCAGGTGCAGCGTCGCCTGGACCGCGAGCGGGCCGCCCAGGTCCGCCACCGTGCCGACGGGCTCGGTGGCGCTGCCTCCGGGGAAGGTCACCGCGTAGCTGCCGAGCGCGGTCACCCGGCCGCTGCGTTGCGTGAGATCGTGAGCCTCGATGCGGCCCTTGAGCTCGGCGATCGCGCCGTGCTCGAGACGCGCCAGCGCCAGCTCCGCGTGCACACTGCCGCGCAGCTGGCGTGGCGCGCGCGGGATCAGCGCCGGGTCGAGGGGCAGATCGGCGCTGAGCTCGCGCAGCGTCAGCCTGCCGCCGAATCCGGCGGCGATGTCGCCGCGCGCGGCGAGCGGGCCGTGTGCCAGGGTCACGTGCGCGGCAAGCGTGCCCGTGAGCAGGCGCAGCGGCGCGAGATCCCAGACGAGGTCGCCGAGCGCGAAGCCCTGCATGACGAGCCCCTGGCAGGAGCCATTCCAGACCGTGCCCTCGACGCTCGCGCAGTTGAGTCCCGGCTTGTTGGGGAACACCCAGCTCGCGGGCAGCCGTGCGAGCACGATGACCGCGAAGGCGATCGCCGCGAGCAGCATCATCCGGAGGGAGCGGCGCACTTCAGCCCGAATGCAGTACCACGGCGGCGTTCACCAGCCCCGGGGCACCGGCGCTGTCGAAGGTGGCGGAGTCGACACGGATGCCGTTCTGCTGCGCGAGCCGTGCGAGCCACCCCACCAGCGTATCGAAGGGCGCCTTCTGCAGCCGCAGCGACAGGCCGCCGGGTCCCGCAGGCTCACTGCCGGCGAGCGAGCCGGAGAGCCCGGCCTCGCGCGCC
>Ga0335078_10007009_pt1 | contig 16700 bp, 14 predicted proteins | sample Lox_Sample_32_FD_206711 | JGI IMG/M metagenome (GOLD analysis project Ga0335078, IMG submission 206711) | Soil microbial communities from Loxahatchee National Wildlife Refuge, Florida, United States - Lox_Sample_3.2 | ecosystem: Environmental > Terrestrial > Soil > Wetlands | place: USA... | reverse complement strand
TGAGTGTTGAGGGTTGCCGGCTGGTGGTGTTCGGGGTAGGGGCCGACGCGCCCGGCCTGTCGGGTGAGGTGGTGTTGGGCCCAGTCGGGGTTGGGGTGGGGGAGGGGGTAGGTTTGGCCGGTGAAGCTGGGGGCGCGGGTGCCGTTGGCGATCCAGGAGGCGAGGCAGTGGTGGTTGGGGAAGTTGAGGAGTTGTTCGGGGGTGACGCGCATCCGGGCGCGGGAGTCGGGGTCGTCGCGGATCATGGTGGCGTAGACGGCCATCGCGATCCGGGTGGCTTGTTGGGCGTCGTCGGCGTCGCCCATGCGGAACAGGAGGCGGCTTTGGAGGAGGTTGAGGATGCCTTTGCGGATCTTCTCGGCGTGGCGGGATCCGGAGCCGAGTTGGGCGAAGTATTGGATGCCGCAGGCCATTTCCAGGCCGGCGCGGCGGTGGGTGGCGATCTGGTCGACGAAGTTCTCGGTGTCGGCGACGTAGTGGGCTTCGTCGATGATCACCGGCACCCGGGGTCGCTGGTCCTCGGGGAGGGTGACTTGGCGTTGCATCTGGCGGTGCAGCATGCGCAGCATGAACAGGAGCATCGGTTTGACGTTGTCGTCGCCGACCTGGCCTTGGGCGCAGTCGATGATCAGGATGTCGCGGGCCCCGATGATCTGGCGGATGGAGACGTTGGTGGGGTGGTGCAGGAACCGGCGGATCGGCGCGGCCTGCAGAAGGGTGGAGATTTTGTTGCGCGGCGCGTCCATCCGCACGGTCGTCTGCGAGGTCGCGAGGCGTAGTTCGTTGGGGAGCTCGACGCGGAGGAAGTGGGCGCTGACGTCGAGGTCGGGGATGTCGGCGCACGCCTGCCCGGCGCGATCCCGCAGGTCCTGGTTGGCGGGCTCCAGGAGGGAGTGCATGTCCTCGAACGTTGGCCGGCGTTGGTCTGTTTCGGCGAGCGCGAGCGCGCCGATGACGGCGTGGGCGAGGTAGCGGCGCGAGGACGCGAAGATCTGGTCCTCGTTGACGTCCAGCAGCGCGGCGACGACGTTCTCGGCGATCTCGGCCGCCTCGAGCGCCAACGGCCGCTCCCCGGCGCGCAGCAGCGGGTTCATCCCGAACGCGGGATGCCCGAGGTCCAGGTACCAGACCTGCTTGCCGCAATCCGGCGGGGTGTGCGCCAGGCACAAGGGCGCGATCTCGCTCTTGGGGTCGGCCACGATCGGGGCGGCGTTCACGTCGGCCAGGTCGGATCGGTATAGCGCGAGCAGGGCGGCGGTCTTCCCGGCGCCCTGGCCACCGGCGGCGAGCACGCCGTATTTGCGGTCGATCGCGCGGATCGCGACCTGTGCGTTCTCGGCGCGCAGCACGGGCCACAGCCCTCCCGACCCGCCGTCGACGGCGCGTTCGAGCTCGGGCGGGGCGGGGATCCGCGGCAGCATCAGCCGGCGGACCGGGACGCCCTTCATCCGCGCGGTCGGCAGCTCGAGCAGGTGCGCGACCTCCGCCGCGGACACCAGGCAGCGCGTCGAGGGGATCAGCGGCCTCAGGGCTTGCGGGAACCGCTTGCGGTACAGGCGCTGGCGGGCGATCATCCATCGGCGGTGCAGGCGGTTCTCTCCGCGGCGCGACTGCACCGCGGCGGCGAGCGTCTTGCACGCTGGGAGGCTGTCGGCGGCGATCACGGTTTCCAGCCAGAACAGGCTGCGGTTCTGGGTGCGCTGCGCGTTGCCCATCTCGGTGCGGTCAAGCGTCGACCGCAACCCGGTGAGCATCGGTCCTCCCGGCTCGCGGCGCGAGAGATGCTGCTCGTGATGCTTGTATCGTCGGCGGGCGTACCGGCTCGAAGAACAGGGCGGTGGGGGTCAGCTGGAAGCGGACGATCGACGGCTCGGCCAATGCGATCTGCGCGCGGGCGATCTGCTCCACCGGCGGTGAGGCGAGCTGCTCACCGGCCGCGACCAGCGGGTAGACGAAGCTTCGCTGCTTACGAAACCGCATCACGTGCCCGGGCTCGCGCAGCGCCCCGGCGCGCGGCCGGGGGGCGTCGGCGTGCCGGCGGCCGACCCTGACGTCGGGGTAGGTGGCGCTGAAAGCGGCGTCGAGCGCGACCACGACCCGCGGCTCGCAACGAACGTTGACCGACCACTCCATTCCGCCATGCCCCTCGTTGCACACCAGCTCCAGCGCCACGTACGCTTGGCCGTCGCGGATACGGTCAGCCGGGAACGCCCGGACGATGTTGGCGACCGACTCGACCAGGTCCTCCAGATCCTGGGGCTTGGCCTGATCATGGGCCGAGAGATGCAGCTCATACAGCGCGTACTGGCGCCGAGAACGACGACCAATGCGCCGCAGCACCAGCAGCACCAGCAGCAGGGCGATCAGCCCGACGCCGACGGCGATCTCCAACCCGGCCTTGATCAGCGTGTGCACGGTCGGGGCGGGCAGCAGCCCGCCTGGCTGCGCCCGGTGGCTTGTTGGGGGGCGAGCATGCGAGCTGGGGCGAGGTGGGGGATTGCGTGGCGGCTGCCCGTGAGACGGTGAGTGCTGAGCGTGCGCGCTGTTCCGTCGGGCGTTGGCGTGGGCGGGGTGGCTGCGGGCGTCGGGGTGCGGTCTGCCCGGGGCGGGTGCCGGGGTTGGCGGCCGTAGCAGTCCGGTGACGGGGGTGGTGTGCGGGGTCGGCGTGGCTGGCTGGATCAGGCCGCCTTTGGTGGCGTCCGGGTGAAACCATCCCTGGGCGCCGAGCTTGTGCAGGCTGTTTGAGAGCAGCGGGATGCCGATGGCGAGGCCCGCGGCGAGCGCTGCCAGCGCCAGCAGTGTCCGTCCCGGGCTCATACGCTCACCCAGGTCTCGAGCATCGCGGCGATCGCCAGCAGCGCCACGCACCCCACCGCGACCTTGGCCACGTACCCGGGGGGCAGGTTGCGGCGGCGATCTTGCAGGTAGAGCGCGAGCGCGAGCGCGTAGGCGGCCAGCTCGACGGGCCCGTGCGGCATGAGCGCCAGCACCATCCGCTCCCGGTACGCGCCGAGCGCCGCGCCGACCACCGCGACGTTGGCGGCGATCGCGCCGGCGAGGATCACCTCGCCCAGCCTGACCCCCAGCTGCGCAGATCGCTTGTCGGGGGCGCGGGCCGCGAGTCGGGCGAAGATCAGCAGCACGAACACGCCCGAGAGGGAGCGGAGGTTGTGGGCGAAGATCCCGACCGCAACCGCGGGCCGGGCCGCGACCCCGGGAAACGCGAAGCCAAGCCAGCCGCGCGCCCGCACCGGCGCCGCCATAGCAACCACGCCGGCGAGCACCGTGCACGCGGCGGTTGCCGCCACGCCGGTGAGCATCGCGAGACGGGCCAGCTCGAGCCGCTGTAAGCGCGCCGGCGTATCGGGCGCTCCCGTGGCCGTCGGTTCGGTCGCGGCGGTCGGCGATGCCGCGGGCGCCGGAGGGGTGCCGGTCGCGTTCATCGCGCCAGCTCTCCGAGGATCGCCTGCAGCGGCACCTGAGCGGTCTCCAGCGCCGCCCGTGTGTTGCCGGTTGCTAGCTCGGGCAGGGTGGGCAGCAGGATCAGCGGGGCGCGGCGGTCGCGCGCGAGGTCTCGCAGCTCGCGCAGAGTCCTTCTGCGGTCGGATGGCTGGTGGCGCGCGAGGAGCATCTCTCGGGCCGACGGGTGGGGTGCGAGCGCGTCGAGCGTCTTACGGCCGCGCTGGACCGCGCCGGCGGTGGCGGGGAGCACCCATGCGACGTGCGAGGCGTTGGCCAGCGCGATCTGGTCGGCTTGGCGGGCGAGCGTGCCGCAGTCGATGACGGTGAGCGTGTAGCGCCGGCGGGCGTGGTCGAGCAGCAGCTCGATGCCGTCGCGCGCGCAGTCGCCGGCGAGGCGCGGGCCGGTCGCGAGCACCCGCAGCCCGTCGCTGGTGGTGGCGAGCAGCTGCCCGACGGGGAGGCTGGCGGCGAGGAGCTCGGAGACCTCGCTCAGCGACCGTGGCGTCTCGACGCCGGCGTAGTGGGCGATCCCTGCAGTCGGTCCGCCGGTGTCGGCCAGAAGGACGTCTCCTCGGTCGCTGCGTGCTTCGGCGAGCGCGATCAGGTAGGCGATCGTGCTGGCGCCCGCGCCGCCGCACAGCCCGCACACCGCCAGCAGCGCCCCGCGGCGCTGGTCGGCACTCGACACGGGGGCGTGCTGGTTGTTGGACGCCTGGGTGAGAGCGCCTGAGCGCTCCTCGGCGAGGATCGTGAGTCGTGAGGTGCGGGCGCGCGGCGGGTCGAGTGGGTGATCGTGTGCGGGTTCGCTGACGCTCATCGGGCGGGCGTGGGGTCGGCCGGCTGGTCGCGGTGGGCGCGGGTCCCTTGCTTGGCGAGCGTGGTGATCGCGGCCCACACGTTGCCGTCGTGGCGGGTGATCTCGGTCTCGCGGATCGCTTGCTCGGTGGGGTCTGAGGTGTAGGCCCAGTATTCGGTCGGGCCGACCCGCAGGGCGACCTTGCCGTGGCCGCGGGTGCCGTTGAGCCACAGCATCTGCGCGTGGCGGCCTTTGGCCGTCTTGAGCCGTTGCAGCTCTGCGGCTTCGCGTGCTGAGAGCTGCACGGTGTCGGCGATGAACGGGATCTCCTTCGGGTTCTGCGCCAGCAGCAGTTGCTGGGAGGAGTTGCCAAGGAGCGCGACGCCGTGCTCGGTGTCGAAGTCAGACAGCTGCTGGGACATGACGATCAGGACGAGGCCGAGGTGGCGGGCGCGGCGGGCGAGGTTGTTGGCGTAGGCGCCGGTCTCCGGGCGGCTGATCAGATGCCACGCCTCGTCGATCAGCATCATCGAGCGCCCCAAGAACAACGGTGCGCCCGGCTTCGCTGCGTGTGCGCGGTGCGCGTGCCAGTGCCGCTCGACCGTGCCGGTGATGTACTCCATCAGCGCGAACATCACGAGCCGCAGCTCTGACTCCGGGCAGCGGCGCGTGTCGAACACCACCAGCGGCGCATCCGCGGGAACGGTGGTCGCACGGTCGAGCAGATGGGCGTAGGTGCCCTCCCCGCAATACTCGCCGAGGCGATCGGCGAGGTTGCGCAGGGTGGCGGCGACGTCGACCGCGTCCTGCTCCTGCGCGTCCTTCGCTTGGGCGCGCAGTTCTTGCTGGAGCATCGATTCGCGTGGTGTTTGGCCGGGGAGTGCGGCGGCCTTGGCGTAGACGGCGCGGACAGCGGCGCCGAGCAGCCCCTGCTGCCGTGCGTCCAGGCCGCCCATCATCACCTGGTGCAGCGCGAGCAGGAACGCGATCTTCTCCCGCGACACCTTCGCCGGGTCGGGCACGTCCCACGGGTTCAGCGCGTAGGGAGAGTCGTCTGAGCCGATCTCGATCTGCTGCGCCCCGTCCAACAGTCGGGTGAGGATTTCGTAGTGTCCGGCGCGGTCGATCACGAACCCGCGCGCCCCCAACGCCAGGCACCGCGACAGGAGCACCGAGGCGGTCATCGTCTTGCCACTCCCACTCCGCCCTGAGATGACGATTGTGTGGTTTGAGTGTTCCTCGTCGTAGGGGTTGATCAGCTCCACGGTGCGGCCGGGGTCGGCGAACGCGAACGGCACCCCGGTCGGCGACCCGCACCTGGTGCCGATCAGCGGGAGCATGTCGCCCGCGTTCGCGGTCGGGTACTTCCGCCCCCGGCTACACAAGTCCCGTCCGAGCGGGAGGCTCGAGCACCACAGCTCGTGCTGGCGGAACTCGCCGCGGCCGACCTTGCAGTCCCCCGCGGACTCGATCGACTCCGTGCAGAAGTCCACAGCCTCCGCCAGTCCGGCGAGATCGGGGTCAGGGCCGCGCGCGCGGAGGGTCTGGTAGACCGACACGCGGAACAGGTTGGAGGTCTCGCCGGTGGCCAAGTCGCCCAGCAGCTCGCGGTACTCGCGCTCCTGCACATAGCGGTCGAAGTCCGGGACGCGGCCGCGCTGCTCAGCGCCGCGATTGATCGTGTGAAGCCGCCGGTAGGCGAGCTTCAGCCTTTGGCGCTCGCGGCGGCGCTCGAGCCCGTGCACGAACACCGAGAGCGTGAACGGCTGGCGGGTCAGCATCGCCCCGTGCAACCAGCCCATCTGCGTCCGCCCCGCGGTGTTCGCGATCAGGATCGTCTGCTCGACGTCGCGATCGACGACCACGTGCTGATGCGAGGACTTGAAGTCAAGGCTCGAGGTCGCGATCTGCTCGCGCAGTCTGACTGCCGCCTGGCGCGCGAGGTCCCGGTCGCCGGCCGCGTCGAGCTCACCCAGCACCTCCACACGGCACGTCGAAGCGCTCCGGCGGGCGTCGTCGGCCCGGGTCGGGTTAAACCTCGCCCAGAGCAAACGCGCGATCTGTTCGCCGTCGAGCAACTCGGTCGCCATGCCCTCCGCTTCGAGCTCTGCGCGCAGGGCGTCTACGTGCGCGAGCTGCTCGCGCACCGCGCGACGGTGCGCGCTCACCGGCCGCTCCAGCGACGCGGTCGGGAGCCTGCTCCGCTTGGCCCACGCCAGTGCGGCTCTGGCGACGCTCTGTCGCGGCACCAGCGGTACGACCACATAGGAGGAGACCTTCACCGCGGCCTGGGCGTCGGCGTGCAGCCGCAGCGATTCCTCCATCCCCGCGTACAGCCGCCATCGCGCCAGCGCCAGCCGATCACCGTCCGCTGCGGCGGGCACCGGTCCGGCGCTGGCCTGCACTTCCCGCCGGCAGTCCGCCAGCAGCTCCGCGAGGTTCACCGGCCGCGCGTCGATGTAGATCTGCACCGTCTCCTCGGCGCCGAGCTGCGAGACCAGTCGCGCGAACGACCCGGCGGTCTTCTCCCGCTCGCCCGCGGACATCAGCAGCGGGTTGCACGGAGCGACCCGGAAGATCCGCACCAGCGCACCCTCGCTGGTCACGATCAACCCAGTCCGGTCGATCGCCTCGACCGCGAGTAGGTCCCCCGCGTGCCGCAGCCCGCGGCCACGACCCATGAGCGCGTCGCCGTCGATCATCACATCCCCTTCCCGTTGCTTGCGGACGCCCGCGGTGTGCTGTGCTCAGCCGCCGGCTCGCGCACGGGCGCCAGCGAGCCGTCTCGCTCCTCGTCCCACAACAACCGCAGGTCGAGCTCCAGGCCCTCCCCGCCGGCCGGGTCGCCGCCGGCGCGCTCGGCCAGCAGCAGATAGCCGCTCGCGCTGTCACCCGCGCCCGGGAGGTAGCGGCCCTCCAACCGCCGCCAGCGCAGGGCGCCCACGACCAGGCCGAACAGGTCGAACTCGGTCTGGCTGGCGACGAACACCGGGATCACCGGGAGCGCCGCGATGTACGCGCCGCTCATCGCGCCCCACATGCCATGCAGGGGCGAGAGGAACTTCGCCCACACGACACCGAGCATGATCCCCGCGAACGCCGCGGCGATCTGACCCACGCTGAAATCCCAAAACCGAAGCTTCGATTCGAGATGGGCGGGAGCGGAGCGCACGATCAAGACCTCCTCATTCGTTCGGGAACGGCTCGTCGGGATGGGGTCCGCGCGGCTCGCGCACCGGCGGACGCGGTGCGGGCGGCGGCGAGTCCGCCGCGAGTGAGCCGTCCACCTCGCCGTTGTCGGTGGTCGCGGACGAGGTCGGCGACGCCGCAGATGGCGGGCTCTGCGTGGAGTCGCGCATCACGTCCCTGGGCTCGGCGCTCATCGGGGTCTCGCCGACCGGGCCGGCGGCCGCCGGGGTGTCCACTCCGCTCGCCTCGCCGGCGGACGGCTCGCCGCCGGCGACCTCGTCGATGGCTTGTGCCCGCACGTCGGGATTGGCGGCGGCCAAGGTGCGCAGCGCCTCGCGCTCCTCGGGCGACCACTCGCCCAGCGCCTGGTAGGCGAGATGCTCGCGCGCGCCCGCGCCGTGCTCCGAGACAAGCTCCCCGACCCCGCGCTGCGTGTTCTCGGGGAGACTCGCGAGCGCGGCGCTGGCCTGCTCGGCGCTAACGGGGCTGGTCCGCTCGCGGTACTGCGCCTCGAACGTCTCGTTCGCGAAGTCCTGCTCGCGGCCGGCGAAGCTCGGGGTCTGCAACCCGTTCTGGAATCCCTGCCCCGATGCGCTGGCTTGTGCGGTCGGCGGCGGCGTGTACCCGCGCTCGTTCGCACCGGCGGTCGCCGCACCGGTGGGCGGTGCCGCGGTCGTTCCGCCTGCTCCGCCCGCCGCTGTGCCGGCCCCGCCTGCAGTACTCGCGGCGGCGCCGGCCATCGCTCCGCCGGTCGCGGTGGCGCCGGCGAGCGTCGCGGCCTGGCGCAGTCTGGTTGCGGTCCGGCTCTCCGTTTGCCCGCTCTGGCCGCCGGCCTGGGCCATCTCACTGCCGCCCCCACCGGGAAGATGACCTCGCACCGTGTCGCGCAGCTGGGAGCCGGCGGCGTAGCTGACCGCTCGGGAGGCGATCCCGCCGCCGAGCGGCGCGGCGCCGAGCATCGCCACCTTGGCGAGGTGGATCGGCAGGCGGAGCGTCACCCACAGCAGCACGATCGCGACCAACGGCTGCAGCAGCGTGTTCATCACGCTTGAGGCGTTGAAGCTGATCGCGTTCAGGCTGACCGCGGCGCAGGCGGCGAAGCACAGCGCCCACAGGACCGGAACGAGCAGGCAGACGGCGAACGCGCGCATCGCCGCCCGGGCGATCCAGGGGACCACCGGCCAGGCCACGACCGCCAGGGGCATGCCGACGAACACCAGGATCGTGGAGATGCTCACCACGATCTTCACTAGGAGAAGACCGAGGAACAGCAGGCTTGCGGCGACGGCCATCGCGATGTTCAAGAACAGCCCGACCGAAGTGAGGTTGAGTGCGATGCCGGCGCCGAGCCCGGCGGCGAGCAGGTGCGAGATGCTGTGGACGACCGCGGCTGAGCCGAGCAGCGAGCTGGTGAACAGGTTCGTGAGGCTGACCGCGGTGTCGAACAGCCATGGCCAGATCGCGAGGAACAGGGCGGCGCCGACGGTTCGGGTGAGGCCTTCCAGCGCGGCGAACCCGGAGTCCCCGCCGCCGGCGAACCCGGCCGCCCAGTAGCGGATCGTCGAGAACGTCGCGACCGCGCCGAGCAGCCCGCCGCCCATCGCCTCAACGGTTTGCTCGAGCTGGGAGACGTTGCCCTGGGTGAGGTTCGGCACGGCGACCAGCCAGCCGATCAGCTGCGTGGTGATGAACTTCGCGATCGGCGCGAACAGCGCCTTGATGATCGCGTCGAACCCGCCGACCGCGAGCTTCGCGATCCCGCCCGTGACCCCGCCGAGCAGGCCCCCCAATCCGCCGAGCGGACCGAGCGGACCCAAGCTTGTCGGCCCGATCGGCAGCGCCCTCGCCGCCGGCGGGGACGCAGCACAGAGCAGCACCGCCACCGTGAGCACCGCCGCGCCCAGGAGAAGCAGCTTCGGGTAGCGGCGCGTCACGCCGCCCGGCCCGTCACGCTCGGGGCACGCGGCCGCGATCACGCCTGCGTGCTGGTGTGGCTGCCGATCCGCGGGGCGCATCAGGCCCGGGGTCAGTTGATCAGTGCGGTGACGCTGCCAAGCACGAGCAGCACACCGAGCGCGGTGCCGATGATCTGCATCCCGCGCCGGCCGCCGAACAGCAGCACCAGCCCGCCGGCGATCAGCGCCAACGGCGCGACCGCGGCGACCATCACCAACGCCGGGTCGACCAGCGCCCGGGCGCCGTTGACGAAACCGCCGATCCCCTGCGCGTTGCTCGGGATCCCGGCCGCCTTCGCGACGATCCACGCACCGGTCGCGAACCGCAGCGCCACCAGCATCGCGACCATCGCCACAGCGCCCGCCGCGACCGCCCGCAACCGGCGATGGATCCAATGGCTTCCGAACACGTGATACCTCCTTAGCTGAGACGAACGCTTATCGACCGAAGGCCGGCAATCGGGCCCCCGCTCGCCCAGGTACCGGGCACACGCCCCCAGCCCCCCTCGCATCGAGAACTTTTCTCGCGGCCCGCTCTTCGCTGTCGGTCAAGCACCTGCCGAGCCCGCGGGGCGGGCGCGGCCATGGGCCGACCCGTCCCGGGCAACGCACGTCGCCGTGCCGGGCGGCGCGGACGGCGCGGGGTGGTTCAGCAGCCGTCGAGCTCGTGCGGGGCGCGGCCGAGGACGATCATCAGCCGACTGGCCGCGGCAACCCCGATCCGACGCTGAAAGCTACCGTTCGTGCGCGGCTCGGACCCGAGTTGCCGCTCGAGGTCGATCTGCCGCATCCCGATGAACTCGGCGAGTTTCGCGTGGGTCAGCCCCGGATCGCGCTGAAGCTCGCGCTCCACGAACGCGCGCACGCTCTCGGTCGCGACGAAGTTCAGCCTGAACCGTTCGAGGTCGCGATGATCGCGCTCCTGGCCGACCAGCAGCCGCACCCGCTCGGGCGTCAACCCCATCCGCTCCCCCGCCTCCCGGTAGCTCAACCCCTCCACCACAACCAACCGCCACGCGCGCCGACGCCGCTGCCCGCACGACCGGCACGTCCCCCCACGCTCGCAGCGCAAGCACCTCCCACGAGCACCGAGCAAGGCCAGCGGCGCGTCGGCGGCGACCACGCCTCCATCAGCAGCGGACGTGCTCCGCATTCGATCCTCCTAACGACCCGACTACACCAAGCGTCAAAGCGCAGAATACCACAACAGATGACTATGCGCGTTATTCGTGTTTGCGAGCTTAGATCGCGTCTAGGTCGGCCCCTGCCGGTCAGCGCGGTCCGAGCAGCCCGCGGAGCTTGGACCGCGTGACACGCCCGGCCCCGTGTTTGCGGGCCTCGCCCTGACCTGAGCGACCGGCCGCAGCTCGGGAGCGCGCCGGTCTGATCGTGGGTCTAGCGGGCCGGGATGCCGGCGATGAAGTCGATCTCGCGCCAACCGCCCGGTTGTCTCGCGAGCACGATCGTCCAGTCCGCGCGGCTGTCGGTTCCCAGCTCGAGCACTGCCGTGGACCCGTCCTGGAGAATGTGCCTGAGCTTCAAGGGCGTCACGCGCGAGTGGCCGAGGTAGCGGCCGCACGTCGTCCCCGTGTCCCGTTCATAGACGGCCGCGAACGCGGATGAGAACAGCCGGCTACAGATCAGCGCTGGCTGACTCGACGAATACATGCTGAAGTCATGAAGCCACTGGCGCGGCGTGGCTGGCAGCAGCGTGGGGCGCAGGGGAGCGCGCCGCGCGGCGCTCGGCTGCAGCACAAGCTCCGCGCCCGCGAAACCGAGCGCGATCAACCCGGCCGCCGCTAGGCCCGGCAGAACCTGCCTGGCGCGACGGCGCTCGACGCGTCTTGACGCTTGCTCTCGCTCTCGCTCTCGCTCTCGCTCTCGCTCATTGCCGGTCCGCGGTGGTGATGACCCATCGTCACCCGGATTGGCGGTGGATGCCGGATCGCCCGTCGATGGGATGGCATGCCTGGACCGGAGTGGCGTCCAGGCACGCCGAGTGTCGTGCTCGCCGCGGTGCCTCGCGATCATCGCCGCCGCCGGTGGTGGTGTCCGGGATCGCGGTGATGCAGCCGTCTTCCCCGCGAGGTCGTCCGCTTTGCGAGCGACCCGTGGGCATGGCGAGTCTTCTTCTTCTGTGTGGGGACACCTACCGTCACGATCCACCGCTTGGAGTGCGCGGGCGAGAACGGAAAATCGGCCTCGCGCAGGCTTGAGACCTGAAGCCAGAAGCGGACCACGCCCTGGTAGCGAGCGAACTTATATGTAGTCGTGAATGTCCCGTCCGGGGAGACGTTCGGGATGCCCTGGATCTTGCTCAAGCCGGGGATGCCCACGATCCCGAGGTCAAGCCGTAGCAGCTTGCTGCTTGCCGGGATGTACCCGCCCAGCACTCGCCCGATGATTCTGACGGTGCTGTCCCACGGGGTGTGATCCGGCGTAACGCGGGTGATCTCGATCTTCGCCGGGGTGATCACGGTCGCGGACCCGGTGGCGGGCAGGATCGTCGGCGAGCCCGGGTAGGAGGCCTCGATGATCCGCGACGGGCCGGGCGGCAGCGTCGCCGTCCAGCTGCCATCCGGCCCCGTGGTCACGGCTGCGGCCTGCGCGAACGCGTTCGAGCCGTTGTCCGGAGCGGTCAGGATCGCTACCGGCTGGCCAGCGATTGGCATGCCGGCGCTGCTCATCAGGAGCCCGCGCAGTCTCACCGGCTGGCCAAAGGCCACGCTCGCACGGGTCGTGAGCCTCGCCGCGAACGTACCGCAGCTCTTGTGTGGCTTCTCCTGCTGCGCCATGGTTGCCCTCGTGATCGACGATCGCTGGGCGGGGTGAGACAGCGACAGCCCGACGCTCCCGGAGGAGCCGCCGGTGAGAACCCCTCCCGAGGCGAGCGGCTCCGGGTCAGCCGGCGCGTGAGGCCGAAGGAATCCGCCGCCGGCTTCGAGTCTGAGAGCAGACGCGCCGGCGAGTCGAGTTTCGCTCACCTGCTGGTGGCGGCTTCGCTCCGGCGGTGCAGCGGCATCGTGCTGGGGTCGTGCACTGCCGCATCGCGTCGTGGGGAGTTGCTCGAGGCTCACCTCCGAGACCGCCTGAGTCCGGAGCGGCAGCATCATGGTCCGAGCGGTTGAGGAACAGTTTCCGACGCTGTCGCAGGATCGAACGCTGAACGTGTACTGACCGCGCATCCCGGCGTCGTTGAAATGAGCTACCAGTTGGCTCCCGGTGAAGGTTGTGGGCAGGGCCGTCCAGCTGCCGGTTCCCGCTGGGGCCATCTCGATAGACCCTCCAGCGACACCGGACTCGCTGTCACTCACATCGGCGACCACCCCGGTCGGATCGTTCGGGTTCACGGGCTCCAGGCTCAACGCAGGTGAGGCCTCGTCGATGTGAACCGTCACCGAACTGGTCCCGGAGTTATGGCTCCCCTGCGGATCGACAGCGTTGTTCCAGGCGGTGCAGGAGACAGTTCTCACCCCGTCGCCGTCGACCGTCAACCCACCGGCGGGATAGCTTTGCGCTGCGCCACCATCAGCGCAGGTCATCCGGCCAAGCCCGGACGGGCCGGTGCTGGGCGTGGCGTCGACCGTGACCGCGTGATTAACCCAAACCGTCGGGTTCGGATCGTTAGGCGTGCTGAGCGACACGCTCACCGGGTCGTTGTCCACATTCAAGGTCTCTGACATCGGCCCATTCGACAGTCCGGCGGCGTTCGTTGCCTGGAGCGTGAGGGGTAGTTGCCCGGCACCGCTGACGTAGTCGCGCGTGTCGACGGCCGCGGTCCAACTCGCTGGCTGGCACTCCTGCCAGCTGGAATTACTCGGCGGCGGCAGCGAGGGATCAGCGATCGGCGTGCTAGTCCCGACCCCGAGGCTTAGAGTGCAAACGCCCGACGCATCCGCTCCGGCGACCGGGAGGGACCAGGCGTTACCTGGCGCGTTCCAGATCCAGTGCCCGGTCTGGGCCCACAAGCTGCCGGCGTCAGCGACAGGGCTGATGCTCGGCCCCTGCGCCTCGCTCGCGTACACCGTGATTGCGTCGAGTTGGATCAGGCCCGGCCATGGGCACTCCGACTGGACACATCGCAGCTCAATCCCCCAGTAGGTCGTGTTCAAGTTAGTGTCCAGCGAAGGCCCGGAGGCGGCTGCGTCGACGGCGGTCCCGTTTCGATGCACGGGCGCGGTGCCGCCGTTCCAGTAGGTGAACCCAACCCACCCGCGCCCGTTGGCGATGTTCTCCAACTGGCTGTCGTCGTAGACAACCTCGTTGATCGTGATCCCCGATGGGGCGCTGATCTGGTATCCCATCCTTGCTCCGCCGGGCACCCCGGTGAGGAGCCAAGCCTCCGACAGAGCGCTGCCCGCTGTCGCAACACCGTGCGCGGGCGTCGCGGGCGGGGGTGTGTTCCCCTGGTTGAATGCCAACGTGAACGGCCCGGTTCCACAAGACGGGGCAGCACCTGACCAGGCCGGCAGACCCGTCCCAGCCGTGTACGCCGTGAGGAGATTACAGCCGCTCGAAGGGGATATCTGGAGCGGTCTCAATTGATTGCCTGCGGCCTCAGCCACCGGCGATCCACTTAACACAGCCACGAACGCGGCAAGCGTCGCGAGCGTTGTCGAAGCCGCGGCTCGTTTCAGCGTCTGCCTCAACATAGCTAACTCCCCTCCCGCCTCACCTGCACGAGTCGGTGAAGTTGAACGGCTCGTCGCGTGGCTGGAACGCTCCGCCCACCACCACACCGGTGTGGATCGTGAACGCCTCAACACCGGTGCTGGCCGTCTGCGTCCACGCGGTCGGAAGAGTGCTCGGTGCCGAGCTATACGGCGGTTCACTGTCGTTGATGCTGACCACCGGTGCGTTGTTGGACGCGTCGCGGCAGCTCGCAGCTGTGACGGCGACCGCGTATACGCCTGTACCTGTATGCGCGACTGAAGCCCCCGCACCGCTCTCGACGTCTCCGACGTCATTAACCGCCGCCCAGGCGCTCACGGCTGGGCCGTCGAGCGCCGAGCTGAGCCCGATACGGGTCTGATGACGCCCGCAGCGCGGGTGTTTGGCGAGGTGCAATACGCCGCTGCCTGTGTCGGCGCAGACGGCGATCGTGCCGTTGCTCTGGGTTGCCGCGAGTGCGTAGCTGCCGCCGCTGCCGACCGCGACGGCCAATGCAAGGTAGGCCACCACGTTCGAGCGGAAATGCCGCCCCGCGGCGTGCAGGTGCCGCACCGTTGTCGCCCGGCTGGCTGCCTTCGTGTTAGCGGTGTTCACGTGTCTCCTGCCTTCCTGTGGACGGTGGACCTGTGTTACTGGCAGCCGCACGTGCCGGCTCCGGTGACGAGTGACTTCAGCGCTGTCTTTGACGGCTGCCTCGAGGTGCCGCTCGTGCTCGACGACTGTTGGTGGGTGGGTGCCTGGGTGCCGCTGGTTGTTGGCGGGCGCTCGCTGGGCGAGGATTGCGAGTGGACGGCGCTCGCCGGCGTGTAGCTCGAGGTCTGCGGCTGCGATGTCCGGCCGGATTCGTGCGTCACGGCGACGGTCGCCGGCGCGGAGGCGGTGACCGAAAGGTGATGTCGCCTGGCGTGAGACTGCCGCCGATTGGCCGTGCGCCTAGCCCGCGTGGGTTGGCGGGCGTCGATAGCGACGTGCGGGATGCTCGGTGCGGTCCGGGTCGGGATGGTGGCGCCCGATGCGGTCGTTCGGGGACTGCGCGCGCGATGGTCGCGGCTGCCTGCCGCCAGCGCGATCGCCCCGGCGGCGGTGAGTGCGAGCATGAGGATGGCCGCGCCGGTGGCCAGCCGCGGTCGCCTGCGGAGCGTCCTCCGTGGTGCCGCGAGCAATCTGGAATGGTTGCGTTGGGGTCGTGGCGCAGGCTCTGGGGAGCCCGGGCTCGCCCCGCTGGCTGGTAGTGGCGCGATTCCGGCCGGCGTGGGTTGGTCGGGCGCGGCGGTGATCGGGCGATCGGAGTGGCGGGCGTCTGTGCTGCCGGTCTCGTCGCTGAGCACGACGATCCGTCTTAGGGGCTTGGCGTGGCCGGTCGGGGGCCTTGGGGCTGCTATGTGTTCGGCTGCCTGGGCGGGTGCGGGGTGGCTATCGTGGTGTGCTGAGGGGGTTCGGTGTGCTGCGCGGGGAGCTGGTCGAGTTCGATGATGTCGTCATCGCCGGTGATCGCCCGCTTGTCGAGGTCGACCTCGCCGCCGCCGTCCACGCTTCGTAGCATCGTGGTCCCTACCTTGGCCGCTTCCCCATTCGGCAGCGCACCGCGATAACATTAGCGCTTCGCAACGCTATTCGCGACCTTTTTGCGTGTTTCGTTCATCTTCCGGGATCCGAGTTGCCAGAGCAGAGCCAGCCCGGCCGGGATGAGTGGCTGAGCGTCGCCGACGTCGCGGCGGAGCTCGGGATGCACCCCTCCACGGTGCGCAAGTGGGCCAACGACGGCCTGCTGCCGGGGATGCGGATCGGGCGGCGGCAGTGGCGCTTTCGCCGCTCGGCGCTCAGACTGCTCGAGCGGGAGCGGCCCTCGGGCGGGGACCAGGCTGGCGGGCCGGTGCGTGATGGTTCGCTTGACCCGCTCGCGCTGACCAGCGACGCGGACCTGGTGGAGCCCGATGAGCGCTGATCCGCGCGAGGAGTACCGGCGCGCCTCGCGACGGTGGCGCGAAGCGCTGTTGGCATCGGTAGAGGCACCCCCCGACGCAGGGTTCCCGATCCGAGTGCGCGAGATCGGAACCGCGGCCAACCAGCAAGCGGCAGCGTTCGAGCTGCTCGCCGCCGCCAGGTTGGGATGGAAGCCAAGGGCGGGAGCCGAAGCGATGGAGCTGTCCTACGAGCTTCGCCGCGGCGCGCCGTCGCGCCCGGGCCCGCCCGAGCTGTGGGAGCGCTTCGATCTGGCGGTCAGGGCGCTTGGCGATGCGTACGAGGGAATCTCGCTGGCGGAGATCGCGCGCGCGTTCGCCGCGCTGGCGAGGATCGCGCACGAGATCGCCGACGAGCTCGAGGGCTCAGGCTACGGCCGCGAGCGGATCCCCGGCTCACCCCGCGCGACACGCTGAGCGTGCCTGATCTGGACGGTTGTGCCCGGCGCACAATTTGGCGATCACCGGACGGTCATGACCAGGTGGTCGACGCGGCTGATGCAATCGTGGACGTCCTGTGTCAACCCCCGAGTGCGTTAGCGGATGTCGGCGTGCCGTCAAGACGTCCTGTGTCAACCTCCCGAGCGGGATAGCGGATGTCGGCGTGCGGTCAAGCGCGTTGCGCTCGGACCTTGCGGTCCGCCCTTTGGGTGACGGCGACGCCGA
>Ga0335078_10007008_pt1 | contig 16701 bp, 10 predicted proteins | sample Lox_Sample_32_FD_206711 | JGI IMG/M metagenome (GOLD analysis project Ga0335078, IMG submission 206711) | Soil microbial communities from Loxahatchee National Wildlife Refuge, Florida, United States - Lox_Sample_3.2 | ecosystem: Environmental > Terrestrial > Soil > Wetlands | place: USA... | reverse complement strand
GCGCTCGCCGTCGATCAAGCGAGTCATCGGTCACGCCGAACCGATCCGGTAACTGTCATTCCGGGACATCGCGAAGCGATGGACCCGGAGTCCACACTCCAGAGCGCTGGAATAGGGTCATTAGGGGATCAACACCGCTGCCCCTTGCAGCCGACCGTCCCGTAGATCGGACAATGCTTCGTTGGCGCGCGCCAGCGGATAACGCATGACCTCGCAATGCACCCCGGCTTTCGGCGCGATCGCCAAAAACTCGTGCGCGTCGCCGCGCGTCAGGTTTGCCACCGACAGCACGTGCCGCTCCTCCCACAGCAGCGAATAGGGAAAGCTCGGGATATCCGACATATGGATGCCGCCACAGACAACGCGGCCGCCCTTGCGCACTGCTTTCAGCGCGGCCGGCACCAGCGCGCCGACCGGCGCAAAGATAATGGCGGCGTCGAGCGGCTCCGGCGGCATCTCCTCCGAGCCGCCCGCCCACACCGCACCAAGTGAACGCGCGAAATCCTGCGCGGCTATATCGCCCTTGCGCGTAAAGGCATAGACACGCCGACCTTGCCAGCTCGCGACTTGCGTCAGGATATGCGCGGCGGCGCCGAAACCGTAGAGGCCGAGCGTGCCGCCTTCGCCCGCCATGCGGTAGCTGCGCCAGCCGATCAGACCGGCGCAGAGCCAGGGCGCGATCTCGGCATCGTCGCCCGCTTCGCCGAGCGGAAAACAGTAGCCCGCATCGGCCACCGCGTGAGTCGCGTAGCCGCCGTCGCGCGTGTAACCGGTGAACACCGGCGTGTCGCAGAGATTCTCGGCGCCGCTGCGGCAATAGGGGCAGACGCCGCAGGTCGCGCCCAGCCAGGGCACGCCAACGCGTTCGCCGATGCTCAATCCGTTGACGCCGGCACCGACCGCGACGACGCGGCCGACGATCTCGTGCCCTGGCACGATCGGCAGCTTAGGATGTTCCAGTTCGCCGTCGACCACGTGCAAATCTGTGCGGCAAACGCCGCAGGCCGCGACCTGCACCAAAATTTCGCCCGCGCCCGGCGCCGGCAGCGGCCGCTCCCGCATCACCAGTGGTGTGCGCGGCGCGTCCAGCACCATCGCCTGCATGGTGGCCATCATTCTTCCTTCCAATTCCGCGCCGAACATCTTAGATCAAAGCGCATGCGCACCGATACCGCCCAGCCCATTCGGCTGAAGGATTACCGCCCGCCGGATTGGCTGGTGGAAACCGTCTCGCTCGATTTTTCGCTGCATCCGATGCAGACCAAAGTCCGCGCGACGCTGGCGCTCAAGCCCAATCCTGAGGCCGCGGCCGCACCGCTGGTGCTCGATGGCGACGGACTCACCCTCACCGGTCTCAAGCTCGACGGAACCGTGCTGCCGGCGGATAGCTATGTGGCGACGCCGGACAGCCTGACCATTGCGCAGGCGCCGAACCGGCCGTTTACGTTGGAGATCGAGACGCTAGTCGATCCGACCGCCAATACGCAGCTCTCCGGCCTGTACCGCACGAGCGGCAATTATTGCACGCAATGCGAAGCGGAAGGATTCCGCCGCATCACTTATTTCCCCGACCGACCCGACGTGATGGCGGTCTACACCACACGCATCGAAGCCGACAAAACCGAAACTCCGGTGCTGCTGGCGAACGGCAATCTGATCGACAGCGGCGATCTTGGCGGCGGCCGCCATTTCGCCACCTGGCAGGACCCGCACAAGAAGCCGTCTTATCTGTTCGCGCTGGTCGGCGGCGATCTCACTTATATCGGGGACCATTTCGTCACAATGTCGGGCCGCAACGTGGCGCTGCGCATCTATGTCGAGCCCGGCAAGGAGGGCCGCTGCGGTTACGCCATGGATTCGCTCAAGCGCTCGATGCGCTGGGACGAAGAGGCGTTCGGCCGCGAATACGATCTCGATATCTTCATGATCGTGGCGGTGTCCGACTTCAACATGGGGGCCATGGAGAACAAGGGCCTCAACGTCTTCAACGACAAATACGTTCTGGCGAGCGGCGATACCGCGACCGACGGCGATTTTGCGCAGATCGAGGCCGTGATCGCGCACGAATATTTCCACAACTGGACCGGCAACCGCATCACCTGCCGCGACTGGTTCCAGCTCTGCCTGAAGGAAGGGCTCACGGTTTTCCGCGACCAGGAATTCTCGTCCGACATGCGCTCGCGTCCGGTGAAGCGGATTTCCGACGTGCGCGGGCTTCGCGCGGCGCAATTCATCGAAGACGCTGGTCCTCTGGCGCATCCCGTGCGGCCGGAAACGTACAAGGAGATCAACAACTTCTACACCAGCACCGTCTACGAAAAAGGCGCCGAGGTCGTGCGCATGGTGCAGACGCTGATCGGCAAGGACAAATTCCGCGCCGGCATGGATCTTTATTTCGCGCGCCACGACGGCGAGGCCGCCACCGTCGAGCAATTCATCAAGTGCTTCGCCGATGTCTCAGGCCGCGACATGACGCAGTTCATGCGCTGGTACAGCCAAGCGGGCACGCCGGAAGTGACAGTTTGCGGCCGCTTCGACGCCGCGCGCAAGACCTACACGCTCGACGCCAAGCAAAACGTGCCTCCGACGCCTGGCCAGCCAACCAAGGAGCCGATGGTCATTCCCCTCGGCATCGGCCTCGTCGGCAAGGACGGCCGCGACCTGCCGCTTGCGACGCAAAGCGCGAGCGTCGCACATGGCGTCCTGGTGCTCAGCGAGCCAGCCGCGATGATCGAATTCACCGGGATTGCTGGAAAGCCGGTTCTGTCGATCAACCGCGGCTTCTCGGCGCCGATCAAGCTCATCACCGATCTGACCGCCAGCGATCTTGCCTTCTTGGCCGCGCACGACAGCGATCCCTTCAACCGCTGGCAGGCACTGCAAACCATCGCCATGCGGCTTTTGATCGACAACGTCGCCGCGCTGCACGCGGGGACGGCGCCACGCTTCGACGACAAACTGATCGCCGCGGTTGCTGCCATCCTCGACGACGCCGAGCTGGAACCGGCCTTCAAGGCGCTGGCGCTGGTGCCGCCCGGGGAAGGCGACATCGCGCGCGAAATCGGCGGCGACATCGATCCCGATGCCGTGTTCAATGCGCGGCGCGCCTTGCGCGCCGGCATCGGCGACAAGCTCGGCCCGGGGCTCGCCGCGGCCTACGAGCGCATGGCCGTGCCGGGGCCCTACTCGCCCGATGCGACTAGCGCCGGACGCCGGTCTTTGCGCAACGTCGCGCTCGATTTGTTGGCGGCGACCGGCGCACCCGAGGCGATCGCGCGCGCCGCGCGCCAATACGGGGCAGCTGACAACATGACCGATCGCATGGCCGCGCTCGCCACGCTGTCGCTTTACCCCGGGCCGGAGCGCGAGCGTGCACTGGCCGAATTCTACGCGCGCTATTCGGCCGACGCGCTGGTCATCGACAAATGGTTCTCACTGCAGGCCATGACCCCCCAGCCCGATACGCTCGACCGCGTTCGCGCGCTGACCGCGCACAGCGCCTTCTCCTTCGCCAACCCCAACCGGGTGCGGGCTTTGATCGGCGCCTTCGCCGCCAATCCGACGCAGTTCAACCGCGCCGACGGCGCCGGCTACGATTTCGTCACCGAGACGTTGCTCGCGCTCGACCCGAAAAATCCGCAAATTGCGGCGCGGTTGGCCACCGCCTTCCGCACCTGGCGCACGCTGGAGCAGGGCCGGCGCGGCAAGGCGGAAAGCGCGCTGCAGCGCGTCAAGGCGGCGCCGAATCTCTCGCGCGATCTTTCCGACATCGTCGAACGCGCGTTGGCTAAGCCCTAAATCCCGTCCTACCGGAAATTTCCGTCGCATCCTCGTACCGGGCGGCAAGCGTCTGCCCACAACGCGTAATTCAGGTTTCGGTGGGTAACGATTGTTAAATAATTGACTCCGGGACTCTCGACAAATCAGCAGGCATCGATTCCAATCGGGACTGATTCGGAACACGATGCAGGGCATCCTTCCGGGCAGGGTCGTAGGGGAACTTCCAGACGGAGGCAGTCAATGGCGCGCGCCGGGGTGGCGAATGCGTCTTCGCGCCCAGATTCTATCCAAGGTCTTGCGCAGTCGATCGCCAATCCAGCGTATCGGCGCCTGTTGACCGCGGAGCCCCTGCTACGCCGCGCCGTTCCGATCCTCATCATCGCGTTTCTCGCAACCATCTGCGTCGGCGCCGCCGTGCAGGTGCTCGACCACCGCCGGCACTCGCTCAACGATATGATCGTGGCGCTCGATGCGGTCGCCGATATCGCCGCCGAGCGGCTGCGCTCATCCGACGTGCCGCCCACCGACGTCTCGGCTCGACTGCAGGACGCGCTTGCCCAAGCCCTGCCGCCTTGGGCTTCGAGCGACGGGCGGCACTTCATGCTGACCAACGCGGAGGGCGTGGTGACGGCCGCCATGCCAGCCGCCGACGCCGCCACCGGCCGCCGTCTGATCGACCTGGTCGGTCCGACGCAGCCGCTGACCACCTTCGGCGCCGACGCCGGCGTCATGGACATTACCCTGCCCGACGGCACGCGCACGCTGGCGACGGTGCGCACGCTCAAGGCGCCGTTCGGCCAGCTCGCCGTGCTGCAATCGCGCAAGGCGGCGCTGGCGCCCTGGCGCTCGCTCACGACGCTCACCATCACTCTTTCGGCCACGACCGGCTTCGTCGTGCTCATCCTCGGCTTCGCCTTTCACTGGCAGGCGACCCGGGCGCGCGAAGCGGACCAGATTTACGATACCGTCCGTAGCCGCATCGATACCGCGCTTAACCGGGGCCGTTGCGGCTTGTGGGATTGGGACCTGGCGCGCGGGCGCATTTTCTGGTCGCAGTCGATGTTCGACATTCTGGGATTGCAAGCCAAAGACGATCTCTTGTCGTTCGGCGACGTCAGCGCCCTCACCCACCCTGACGATCTGCACCTCTATGACCTGGCGGCGGAGCTCGCGGAGGCGAGTTCGACCGCGATCGACCGTGCGTTCCGCATGCGCCACGCCGACGGTCACTGGATCTGGCTGCGCGCGCGCTGCGAATTGGTGCACCAGCCGGGCGAGCCGGGCCTGCATGTGATCGGCATCGCCGTTGACATCACCGAGCAGAAAAACCTGGTCGAAAAGACCGTCGCCGCTGACATGCGGCTACGCGACGCCATCGAGACCATCCCCGAAGCCTTCGTCTTATGGGACGCCGACAATCGCCTGGTGCTGTGCAATTCGAATTTTCAGGAGTTGCACAACCTGCCCGAGGAGGCGATCACCGTCGGCGCGTCTTATGAATCGGTGGTTGCCGCCGGACGCAAGCCGGTGGTGCGTAGCAAGTCCATCACCGGCGCGCCGAATTTTCCCGGCGCACGCACCTTCGAAGCCGAGCTCGACGACGGCCGCTGGCTGCACATCAGCGAGCGGCGGACCAAGGACGGCGGTTACGTTTCGGTCGGCACCGACATCACCGCGCTCAAGATGCACGAGGAGAAGCTGGTCGACAGCGAGCGGCGGCTGATGGCGACGGTCGCCGACGTGCGCGCCTCGCAGCAGCGACTCGCCGAACTTGCGGAAAAATACGCCGCCGAGAAGACCCGCGCCGAGGAGGCAAACCAGGCCAAGTCGAAATTCCTCGCCAATATGAGCCACGAGCTGCGGACGCCGCTCAACGCCATCATCGGCTTTTCCGAGATCATGGAGTCGGGCATGTTCGGCCCGCTCGGCGCCGAAAAATACAATGAATATTGCACTGACATCCGCAGCAGCGGCGAATATCTGCTCGACGTCATCAACGACATTCTCGACATGGCCAAGATCGAGGCGGGCCGCATCCGCCTCGATTTTGAGGAACTCGATTTGCATTCGCTCATGGCGGAATCGTTGCGCGTGGTGTCTGCGCGCGCGCAGGACAAGCAGCTCGAACTGGTCGCCAAGATATCGCCCGAGCTCGCCTTGCGCGCCGACCGCCGCGCGCTCAAGCAGATCATGCTCAATCTGTTGTCCAACGCAGTGAAGTTCACTTCCGCCGGGGGCCGCGTCACCGTGCGCGGACGCGCCGCCGACGGCTGCATCGTGCTGGCGATCGCCGACACCGGCATCGGCATCGACAAGGAGGCGCTGGCGCGGCTCGGGCGGCCGTTCGAGCAGGTCGAGAGCCAGTTGACCAAGAGCCATCACGGTTCCGGGCTGGGCTTGGCCATCGCCAAATCGCTGGTCGAGCTGCATGGCGGCCGCATGCGCATCCGTTCCGCGCTCGGCAAGGGCACGCTGGTTGTCGTGCGCCTGCCCATGCACCCGCATTGCCCGCTGCCAAAGGAAGAAGCCGCCTAAGGCGCCTTCCCCAAAATCCGCACGAAGCTCGCGCGTACTTTGGCCTGCGTCTCGATCAGCGTGGCATCGAGCGCGGCGAAATCCGGCACGTCGGCGGCGCGCGCCAGGAGTCGCAGCAGCCCGGCGCCGGCGGTTTTCGCGTCGAAAGGCCCGGTCAGGCACAGCCGCAGGATCTGCGTGAGGTCGTGATAGAGCTGCACCGCCGGCCGCAAAATCTCCGCCTCCTCGACCGGCAGCACGTGCAGCGCCCAGGCCTTGTCGAGCACGCGCGCGGTCGAGGTGTCGAGAATACCGGGCAGCGCATGCGCGTGCACGAGTTGGAGATACTGGGCGATGAACTCGATGTCGATCAGCCCCCCGGCTGCGTATTTGAGGTCCCAGCGGTCCTTGTCGCCTTTTTCCTTGGCGATGGCCGCGCGCATCTCGACCACGTCGCCGGCGATCAGTCCGGCATCGCGCGGCCGCTGCAGAATATCGCGGATCACCGCTTCCACCCGTTCGCCAAACCCGGGCGTTGCGGCCACCACGCGCGCGCGCGTCAGGGCCAAGTGCTCCCAGGTCCAGGCTTCGCTCTCCTGATACGATATGAAGCCGCCAATCTGGGTAGCGAGCGGGCCGGCGCGGCCGGAGGGGCGCAGCCGCATGTCAACCTGGTAGAGCGCGCCGTAATTGGTCTGCGCGGTCAGCGCGTTGATCAGCCGCTGGGTCAGCCGGGCGAAATATTGCGCGCCATAGAGCGGACGCTTGCCGTCCGATTCCGGACGCGTCTCGTCGAAGTCGTAGATCAGGATCAGATCGAGATCGGAACTCGCCGTCATTTCGTAGCCGCCGAGCTTGCCCATCGCCAGCACCGCACTCGCCTCATCGCGCATATGCCCGTACGCGGCGGCAAAACTATCGACCACCGCGCGATGTACGGCGCGGATCACCGCGTCGGCGAGCCGCGCAAAGGCCTCGCCGGCCTGCCGCGCCGTCACCGTGCCGGACAGGATGCGCACGCCGATCAGGAACATGTATTCCAGCCCGAACGTGCGGATGCGCTCGAGCAGGTCCTCGTCGTAGCGCGACTGCGCGAGCGCCGCGTTGAGCCGCCGCCCTAGCTCGGCGTCGTCCGGCAAGGCGCCGAAGAAGCTCGGATCGACCAGCGCATCCATCACCTGCGGATTGCGCGCCAGGGTGTCGGCAAGCCGTGGCGCAATGCCGAGCACGAACACGATCAGCGCGATCAGCTCGGTATTTTGCCGCAATAGCGACAAGAGACGCGCCGCGCCGTGCAGATTGGCGAGGAAATGGTCGAACAGCACCAGCGTCGCGTTGGCGTTGTCGGCGCGCGCGATCTGCTCCAGCAGAATCGGCAGCAGCGCTTCGAGGTGCCCGCGCGCCGCCTCCCCGCGCAGCGAGCGATGCCCACCGCCGAGCCAGTTTCGGACGATCGACGAGGCCTCGAGCGGAGCGCGGAACCCAAGCTCGGCCAGGCGGTCCAACGTCTTATGGTCGTCGGCGTCGGCAGGAAACCGGAGGACCGGCTGGTCGGCACCGGGCGCCTTTTCGAACAGGCGCGAATAGTGCCGCTGCACGGTATCGAGATGCTCGAGCAGCACTTTGGCGAAAGCGTCGCGATCCGGGAACCCGAGAAAACGCGCGAACCGCTCAAGATCCGGCCATTCGCCCGGCAGCGTCTGCGTCTGCTCGTCATTAACCATCTGCAGCCGGTGCTCGACCGTGCGCAAAAAGACATACGCCGCCTTCAGCTGGTCGCGCGCCGCGGCGTCGATCCAACGGTCGGCGCAGAGCTTGTCGAGGGTGGTCAGCGTGTCGCGGTCGCGCAAGTGAGGATTGCGCCCGCCGGCAATTAATTGCTGGGTCTGCGCGAAAAACTCGATCTCGCGGATGCCGCCGCGGCCGAGCTTGATGTTGTGCCCCTCGACTGCAATCTCGCCATGGCCGCGATAGGCATTGATTTGCCGCTTCATGGCATAGACGTCGCCGACGGCGACGAAATCAAGATATTTGCGCCAGACGAAAGGCACGAGCGCGGCGAGGACCGCTTCGCCCGCCGCGATATCGCCGGCGCAGGCGCGCGCCTTGATCATCGCCGCGCGCTCCCAGTTCTGCCCGATGCTCTCGTAATAGGAAATGGCGGCGGCGGTGGAGATGGCAATCGCCGTCGAGGCCGGATCGGGGCGCAGCCTCAGGTCGGTGCGAAACACGTAACCGTCGCCGGTGCGCTCCTGCAACAGCTTCACCAGCCGCTGCGTGACACGCACAAACAGCGCAGCCGGCGCGGCGTCCGCCGGCAGGGCCGGCGCGCCCGCATCGTAAAACGCGATGAGATCGATATCGCTCGAATAATTGAGCTCTGCGGCGCCCATCTTGCCCATGGCCAGCACGATGTAACCGCTGCCGTCTTGCGGACGAGTTGGGTCTTTGGGCATCAGGCGTCCAGCGCGCGCGGCTTCGCCGAGCGCAAAGCGCGCAGCGGCATCGACCGCGGTGTCGGCTAGATCGGTCAAAGCCCGCGTCGCCCGCATCACCGGCCACACGCCGCCGATGTCGGCGAGCGCGATCAGCAGTGCCGCCTCCGCCTTCATGCGGCGGAGCAGCCGCATCGCCTCGGCGTCATCCTCCGTCGCGGCGACCGCGCGCGCGCTGTCGGCGAGCAGCGCGGCCAAATAGGCGTCGGGATCGCAGGCGAAGAGCCGCAGCAGGCGCTCGGGATCGCAGCTGGCCATCTCCCACAGATAAGGCGAGCTTTCCGCGAGGCTTTGCACAAGCGTCCTGACAGTCGGATGACCGGCGAACAACGCCTTCAACGATTTCGCCTGCGCCGCGGGTAAACTTTCCAGCCACTCGCCCAGGCGCGCTTGCGCGGCCTTGGCCTCCACCAGAAAAGGTGCAGTAACAATCCGCGCGGCGAGTGTCGTCACGCTCTCCGGCGCGCGTTTGGCGCCGGCCGGCTGGCGCGCTGGTTTCTTACGAACGTTTCTCTTCTTGGTAGCAGGACGCCTCATCCCGTCATCTGTACCGGCCCTCCACGCGGCAAGGCAATGACGCTCTTGAGGCCCGGGTTGTTGTCCGCGAGCGTCAACTCGCCGCCGTGCAGCCGCGCCACCGCGGCGGCGAGGCTCAAGCCGAGCCCCGAGCCCGGCTGCGAGCGGCTCTGCTCCAGGCGCACGAAGCGCTCGACCGCCCGCCCGCGGTCGGCTTCCGGAATGCCCGGCCCGTTATCGGCCACCGTGAGCAGGATGCGGTCGCCCTCGTGGAGCGCGCGCACCACGATTTCCGGCATCGCGCCGTTCACGGCGATATCGCGCGGCTCGGTGTATTTGATGGCGTTGTCGACCAGATTGGCGAGCGCCTGGCTGATCAATTCGCGATTGCCTTTGAGCTTGGCCGGCGCGTCGCTCTCGATTTTGAGCACGATGCCCTTCTCCTCGGCCAGCGGCTCGTACAGGTCGACCACGTCGTGGGCGATCTCGGCGGCGTCGAACTCGCTCATGTCGTCGCGCGCCTGCCCCGATTCCGCCCGCGCGATCATCAGCAGCGCGTTGAACGTGCGGATCAGCCCCTCGGATTCCTCGATGGTGGCTTCCAGCGCCGCGCGGTATTCGGCCTCGCTCTTGGCGGTGCGCAGCGCTTGTTCCGAGCGGTTGCGCAGCCGGGTGAGCGGCGTCTTGAGATCGTGCGCGATATTGTCGGAAACCTCCTTCAAGCCATACATCAGCGCCTCGATACGCTCGAGCATGGCGTTGAGATTGTCGGCCAGCCGGTCAAGCTCGTCGCCGGTGCCGGCAACGGGCAGCCGCTCGCCAAGATCGCCCGCCATGATGCTGCGCGTGGTCTCGGTCATGGCGTCGACGCGGCGCAGCACCCGGCGGGTCACGAACAGACCGCCGGCGAGGCCCAGCACGATGACGATGGCGATCGACCAGCGCCCGGCCGCGAGCACGATGTGATAGAGCCGCTCGCGCTCGTCGAGATCGCGGCCGACCAGGAGCCGAAAGCCGCCGGGAAGCTGGAACACCCGCACCAGCGCCTCGTGCTCGGGGCGGTCCGCATTCTCGGCTTCGTCGAGGCGGCGGTAGACCGTCTCGGTCCAGCCCGGACTGTCGAGGATGCCGGGCGCGAGCGCCGTGACGTTCCCGGCAAGCGCTTCGCCGGCGAAGGTGGTGACCAAGTAGAGGCTCGAACCGGGCCGGCGCGCGCGTGCATCGACGACGATCACCAGCCGGCGGATGCCGCCGAGCCGGTACTGCTCGGACAGGCCGGTGATCTCGGCGTTGACGGTGTCGGTGATCTGTTCGGTGATCAGGCGGCGGGTATTAAGCGCGAAATAGCCGAGCAAAAACGCGGCAAACAGTGCGAACACGGTCAAATAGACCAGTGTCAACTTGAACGTGGTCGTGCGAAAAAGTTTACCGAGCGCCGTCACGTATCATGTATCCCGCGCCGCGCACCGTATGCAAAAGCGGCTGGGAGAAACCTTTATCGATTTTCGAGCGCAAACGCGAGATATGCACGTCGATCACGTTGGTTTGCGGGTCAAAATGGTAGTCCCACACGTTCTCCAACAGCATGGTGCGGGTGACCACCTGCCCGGCGTGCTTCATCAGGTATTCCAACAGGCGGAATTCGCGCGGCTGCAGTGAGATCTCGTCCTCGCCGCGGCGGACCTGGTGCGACAGCCGGTCGAGCGCGAGATCGCCGACGCGCAGCACCGTTTCTTCGTTACGGCCGCCGCGGCGGCGCGCCAGGACCTCAATGCGCGCCAATAGCTCGGTGAAGGAATAGGGCTTGGGCAGGTAGTCGTCGCCGCCGGCGCGCAGGCCCTTCACGCGGTCGTCGACCTGGCCGAGCGCCGACAGGATCAGCGCCGGGGTTTCGATACCCTTGTCGCGCAAGGTTCCGATGAGCGACAGCCCGTCGCGCTTGGGCAGCATGCGATCGACGATGAGCACGTCGTATTGCCCGTCGAGCGCCATGGCCAGCCCGTCGTCACCGTCGGTCGCGGCATCGGCGACATGGCCGACCTCGCGGAACGCCTTGACCAGATAATCCGCGGCGTCGCGGTCGTCCTCGATGACCAGAAGGCGCATGGTGACCCGATCCGGTTGCGCGTCGACCATCCGGCCGAAGGCGCGAGCCCCTTGAATATCCGCATAAGTGGGCATCGGTTACACCAAATCCAGTCAATTCCGGGCCAGGTCAATTCCCGGTTCATGCCGCTCCTTCCGTCTGCTGGCCAAATCAAGCGCCGGCCAGCGTTTTGGCACCGCTTTCGTACGCGAGGGGGTGGCGGATTTGGCCCGCCACCCCCTCCACGACCCCACCCCAGCGGGGGCGACGGATGCCGGGGTTGGAGTTCTTGCGAAAACCGGGAAAGCCCTTCGGGCCTGCCCCGATTTCCAAAGTTATGGCGGGACGGGCACGAAGCCCGTCCCGTTGAGGTGCACCGCCAGCGGGGGCGACGGATGCCGACGGCACGCCCCGAACTCTTTGTCAGCCTTTCCCCACGGGCAGAGCGACGAAGCGGGTGTTGTCACCCGACTTCAACCGCATCAGCACCGTGCGCTTGCCGTCCGTACGCGCAGTCGAAATCTCGTTGCGCACATCGGCAGGCGTCGAAACGGATTTACCGGCGACCTCCAAGATCACGTCGCCGGTGGAGAAGCCGTGGTCGGCCGCGACGCCGGACGAATCGACGCCGGTGACCACCACGCCTTCGGTGCCGGCGCCCGCGACATGGGCGGCCGGAGCGAGCGTAAGACCGAGCTTCGAGAGATCGACGGCGCCGTGATCGTTCAGGCTGCTCTCGGCGCGCGCCTCCTCGGTGGCAACGGGCATTTCGCCGAGCGTCAAGGTGACGGTCTTCTCCGTGCCCTTGTGCAGGACCGAAAGCTTGACCGAGGTCTTCGGCGGCAGCGCGCCGATCTTCTTGGCAAGATCTCGCGCATCCTTGACCGGTTTGTCGTCGACCGCCGTGATGACGTCGCCGGCCTCGATGCCGGCTTTCACCGCCGGGCCATCCTTCTGCGGTTCGGCGACCAGCGCGCCTTCCGCCTTCTTGAGGCCGAGGCTGTCGGCGATGTCCTGCGTCACTGGCTGGATCTGGACGCCGATCCAGCCGCGGGTGACCGAGCCGTGCTCCCTGAGCTGTGTAACGACGCTGTTGACGGTATCGGCGGGGATCGCGAAGGCGATGCCGACCGAGCCGCCGGACGGCGAGAAGATCGCGGTGTTGACGCCGATCACATTGCCGTCGGTGTCGAAGGTCGGACCGCCGGAATTGCCTTTGTTCACCGGCGCATCGATCTGGATGAAGTCGTCATAGGCGCTGGCGCCGATGTCGCGGCCGCGCGCCGAGACGATGCCGGCGGTGACGGTGCCGCCGAGGCCGAACGGATTGCCGACCGCGAGCACCCAATCGCCGATGCGCGGCGCCTTGTTGGAGAGCTTCACATAGGGAAAGGGACCGTCCTCGACCTTGATCAGTGCGAGGTCGGTGCGCGGGTCGGTGCCGATGACCTTGGCCTTGTGGGTCTTGCCGTCGTCGGTGGTGACGGTGACGCTTTCGGCTTTTTCGACCACGTGATTGTTGGTCACCGCATAGCCGTCGGCGGAAATGAAGAAGCCCGAGCCTTGGCCGGTGATGATGTTGTGGCCGTGGCCCTCGGGCAGGTTGTGCGGATTGCCCGGAAGATCGGGCATGCCGAAACGCCGGAAGAACTCGCGTAGCCCCGGCGGAATTTCGTTATTGCCGAGGCCCGTCGTCTGCGATCCGCCGTCAACTTTGACCCGCACCGAGATCACCGCCGGCTTCACCTTCTCGACGATGTCGGCAAAGCCGATCGGCGCCTGCAGCCTGCGCGCCTGCTCGGTCAGATTCTGCGCCTGCGCGGCCGGATAGCCGTGCGACAGGTCGAGACCGGGCACGACGACGAGCGCAGCAGCGCCCAGCCCGATGATGGTGGTGGCAAGGAGAATCGCGTGACGCGCGGCGAGCGCGCGCGGCTTTTTCGGGGGAGTGGGAGTGACGCTCAAGGTCATCACAAAAAGGCTCCATCTCAAATTCGAGGATGCGCTAGCGCGCCGTTTTCGAATTCGAAGAAGATGGGCGTCAGACCCTTACTGTGTCCTGTCGGCGGGATTAAACTTTGGTAAGGTTGGAAAAGACGATTCTGCCGGGAAATTGCTTGATAAAACAACGCTTACTGGGTCGGCGGCCCGACCAAAGTGGCGACCCTTTTCTGCTCGTCGGGGCTGAGCGCCGGCGCCCGCACATCCGCCGCCAGACGGCGGCGCGCCGTCATGTAGAGGGCAATCATGCCGGCCACCAAGGCGAAGGGCGGCAGGCCCCACAGCAGCAGGTTTTGCAACTCGAAGCGCGGTTTGAGCAGTACGAACTCGCCGTAACGCGCCACCAGGTAATTGAGCACTTGGCTGTCGCTGTCGCCCTTGGTCAGCCGCTCCCGCACCAGCAATCGCAAATCGCGCGCCAGCGGCGCTTCCGAATCGTCGATCGACTGGTTCTGACAGACCATGCAGCGCAATTCGCTCGACAGCATCCGCGCGCGCGCCTCGAGCTTGGGATCTTTCAGCATCTCGTCAGGATTGACCGCGAGCGCCGCGCTTGGCGCGATCAGCGTCACCAGCAATGCGAACAGCGCGAACCGGCGCATTGTCCTACTCCGCCGGCTGCAGCACGGACTTCGCCGCGGGTTTGGGCGCGCCGACGCGCAGACGCCGATCGGACAGCGACAAAGCGCCACCCAGCATCATCACCACCGCGCCGAGCCAGATCAGCATCACCAGCGGCTTGTAATAGAGACGGATCGCGATCGAGCCGTTGGCGTTGGTATCGCCGAGCGACAAATAAAGCTGACCGGCGCCGCGCGCCATCAGCGCTGCCTCGTTGGTCGAGGTGGCGCGCGCGGAGAAATTCCGTTTCGATGGCTCCATCACGCCGATGGTCACGCCGCCCTCGCGCACGGTGAATTTCGCCAACTGCGCCGTGTAGTTCGGACCGGTCTGCTGCGTGACCCCGTCGAAGGTCAGACCGTAGCCGGACAGCGAAACGGTTTGCCCGGGGCTCACCGCGACAATGCGCTCGGTGCCCCAGGTGCCGGCGCTGATGATGCCGAGCATCGACACCGCGATGCCGAAATGCGCGACCGCCGTGCCCCAAGCCGAGCGCGGCAGACCGGCCGCGCGCGTGCGCACCGTCGCCATCGGCAGGCGCATCAACCCGGTACGTTCGACCAGGTCGACGATCGCCCCCATCATCACGTAGAACGCAAGCCCGACGCCGAACGGCGCCAGCACCGAGGCGCCGCCCTTGATCGCGAATGCGGCGGCGACCGCCACGAGACCGACGGCGAAGGCCGTCATCAGCCGCTGCGCCACGCCGAGCAGGTCGCCGCGCTTCCAGGCGAGCAGCGGGCCGAACGGCATGGCGAGCATCAGCGCCACGAACAGTGGGCCGAAGGTGAGATTGAAGAACGGTCCGCCGACCGAGATCTTCGCACCGGTCAAGGCTTCGAGCGCCAAAGGATAAAGCGTGCCGACGAAGACGGTGAGACAAGCGGTTGTCAGGAACAGATTGTTGAACACCAGCGAGCCTTCGCGCGAGATCGGCGCGAACAGCCCGCCCTGCTTCAACATCGAGGCGCGCCAGGCGAACAGCGACAGGCCGCCGCCGATGAACAGCACCAGAATGCCGAGGATGAACACGCCGCGCGCCGGATCGTTGGCGAAGGAATGCACCGAGGTGAGCACGCCGGAGCGCACCAGGAAGGTGCCGATCAGCGACAGCGAGAAGGTGAGGATCGACAAGAGAATCGTCCAAACCTTGAGTGCATTACGCTTTTCCATCACCACGGCGGAATGCAACAGCGCGGTGCCGGCGAGCCACGGCATCAGCGAGGCGTTCTCCACCGGGTCCCAGAACCAGAAGCCGCCCCAGCCGAGCGTGTAATAGGCCCAGTACGAGCCCATCGCGATGCCGAGGGTGAGAAACATCCACGCCATCAGCGTCCACGGCCGCACCCAGCGCGCCCAGGCGGCGTCGATGCGCCCTTCGATCAACGCGGCAATGGCGAAGGAGAACGAGATCGAGAAGCCGACATAGCCGAGATAGAGCAGCGGCGGGTGAATGGCGAGGCCGAGGTCCTGCAGAATCGGATTGAGATCGCGGCCCTCGATCGGCGCCTGCGCCAGTCGGAGGAACGGATTCGAGGTCAACAATATGAAGAGATAGAAAGCGCAGGCGATCCACGACTGCACCGCCAGCACATGCGCCTTCAAGGTTGCCGGCAGATTGACGCCGAAGGCGGCGACGAACGCGCCGAACAGCGACAGGATGAGGACCCACAAGAGCATCGAGCCCTCGTGATTGCCCCACACGCTGGTGAACTTGTAGATCAACGGCATCAGCGAATGCGAATTCTCGAACACGGTCGCGACCGAGAAGTCCGAGGTGACGTAGCAGGTCACCAGCGCGGCAAAGGACAGCGCCACCAGCGCGAACTGCATGAGCGCGGTCGAGGTCGCGAGCCGCATCAGCGCGGCATCACGCGTCTTCGCGCCGACGATCGGCGCCACCGACTGGATCAGCCCAAGCGCCAGCGCCAGCACCAGAGCGTAATGACCGAGTTCCGGAATCATTGCGTCTTGCCCCCGGCCATTTGCCCGCTGCCTTCTTCCCAGCGGCCAGACTTCTTCAGCGCATCGACCACTTCTTTGGGCATATAGCGCTCGTCATGCTTGGCCAGCACAGTGTCGGCGTCAAGGATTCCACCGGGTTCCAGCTTGCCTTCCGCCACCACACCCTGCCCTTCGCGGAACAGGTCCGGCACGATGCCCTGAAATTTCACCGGCACGTCGCTCTTGCCGTCGGTCACCTCGAAGCGGATGCGCAGATTGTCGCCGCGCTGCACGCTGCCGTCCTTCACCAGCCCGCCGACGCGGATGCGGGTGCCGACGGCGATCTGCTTTTCCTTGATGTCGGTCGGCGAATTGAAGAACACGATGGAGCCGCTGAGCGCGTTGAGCACCAGCCCGAGCGAAAGCCCGAGCACGCCGATGCTGCCACCGATCAGAACCAACCGTCGCTGCTTGCGGGTCATTACACTTCTTCCTTACGGCGGGATCCGATCAATTCGAGGCGGCGACGCGAGCGCGCCGGCGGGCAGCCGCACCATATAGACCCGCCAAACTTGTTGCCATCCCTTGACGCCGCCATCCCCTTCGCCAGTCACCACCGCTCACGGCATACATTGCGCGCAATCGTGGCGGCATTGAGCAAGATCAAGAGCTTGGGAACGCAAAACGGGCGTCTCCGCCGCCGGGCGCCTCAGCCCGGTGCGGTCCAACTGCCATCCGCATTGC
>Ga0335078_10007007_pt1 | contig 16702 bp, 12 predicted proteins | sample Lox_Sample_32_FD_206711 | JGI IMG/M metagenome (GOLD analysis project Ga0335078, IMG submission 206711) | Soil microbial communities from Loxahatchee National Wildlife Refuge, Florida, United States - Lox_Sample_3.2 | ecosystem: Environmental > Terrestrial > Soil > Wetlands | place: USA... | reverse complement strand
CCGAAATATCAGGGACTCTTTCAATCATCTGAAAGTGCTTGCCGTGTCGGGCGCGGATGCGCGTGAGCTGTACCTGCATGTTTCGTCGTACTTGGGTGCGGATTCCGTGCTGCCGAAATCCAAGGTCGAGCTGCTGGCGGCAAAAGTTTTCGAGTTGTTGAGCCGGGGATGAAGCTACGGCGCTGGCGCGATATCAAGCTGGGAACCAAGGGCCTCATTGTAGTGGCAGCGCCCGCCGCCGCGACGGTGCTGGTCGCCTGCGCCGCCTACCTGCTAGGCTCGCTCGCCGATAAAGCCGCGTCGGAGGCTAACGATGCGATCGAGGCGAGCTCCACGGTTCAAGAGCTGAAAACCAATGAAGTGGATGAGAGCGCCTCGATCCGCGGTTACCTGATCGCCGGCGACGAGCGCTTGGCGGCGCGGATACGAAATTCGTTCGCGGAGTTCGATGGCACGTCGAAGAAGCTTGCGCGATTGTTCACCTCCGACCCTGGTCAACAGCAAAGATTGGACGTGATCGAGGGGCTTCAGCGAAGGCGGATCGAGACGATCCTTGAAGCCGTCACTCAGTTCCGGGCGGGCGCGGTGTCGCGGGAGAGCGGCCGAGACGAGGTTCTCGCGGCCGAGAGAGACCGCGCCCAGATGGAGGCGACCATCGATACAATGCTCGCCGAGGAGAAGCGGATTCTCGAGAGGCGCGCGGCGGACGCGCGAAAACTTCGTTCGCGTCTTTCGTCGGCGATCGGAATCTGCGCGATTGGCGGCGTCGTGGGTGGCGTGGTGATCTCGATGCTATTTGCATCCGGCATCACGTCGCGCATCGAAAAGCTGAGCGAGAAGGTGGCCAGGCTAGCCACGGGGACGCCGCTCGACAACTATCCGGCAGGAACGGACGAAATCGGACTGCTGAACGACGGCGTCATGCGCACGGCGGAGATTCTCCGGACCAAGACCGGGGCGCTTGAAAATGCCTTGCAGGGGATCGCACAAGCGGACGCCTCAGGCCGGCTCATCTGCTTTAACAGGGCTTGCGCGAAGCTGTTGGGGCTGGAGGAATCCGCGGATCCGGTGCAGATTCTTTCCGCAATTGAAGCCGAGTACCGCTCTCGCGTCGAGGAGGCCATCGGGGCGATGCGGGAGACCGGCCGCTGCGAGGTCGAGGCGCTTGTTCGCCGGAGCGATGGGTCGACAACCGGCGTACTGATGATGTTTCTGCCGGTGTCCGAGACGGACCTGAAAGGCGGATATCACATATTTCTACGGGACATTTCATTACAGCGCAAGGCGGAAGAAGCGCTCATTCAGGCCCGCGATGCGGCGCTCGCTTCCAGCCGCGCGAAGACCGAGTTTCTGGCGAAAATCAGCCACGATATTCGCACGCCGCTCAACGCAATTCTCGGCTCGGCCGACCTGCTCTCGCGAACGCCGCTGGATGCGGATCAGTCCGACTATGTCAGCATGTTCCAGCGCAACTGCCGCCGGCTGGTAGCGCTGATCAACGACTTTCTGGATTTCTCGCGGATTGAGGCGGGCGCGGTTCGCGTGGAGCGCCGCGATTTCCGGCTTCGCCAGATCGTGGAAGATGTGGCGGGCACGTTCCACGAGTCCGCGTCACGGAGAGGAATCGGCCTGAGCGCGCAAATCGCGGCCGATATTCCGGACGCGCTGACCGGGGATCCGCTGAGGATTCAGCAGGTGCTTACGAATCTGATCAGCAACGCCGTGAAATTCACCCAGGAGGGTCGCGTGGACATCTCCGTGGCGGCCGAGGCGTCAAATGGCGTGGACTTTCTGCGATTTGAGATCGCGGATACCGGTCCCGGCATCTCCTCCGCGGACCAGGAGAGCATTTTCGCGCCCTTCGTGCAGCTTGCCAATCCGCACGCGGCGGCACAAACCGCGGGCAGCGGCCTGGGTCTGGCGATCTGCCGCGAACTCGTGCAACTGCAAGGCGGTGAGATTGGCGTCGAAAGCGACTTAGGCGCGGGCAGCAGATTTTACTTCACCGTTCCTCTGGAACGGACCCAGGCGAAGTCGGCTTCAGCAGCGAAGCGTCTACGCCGCCCGGCGGAGCGCATGCTTAGGCCGCTGAGCATTCTGATCGCGGAGGACGAGGAGGACAATCGCGCTTTGCTGCGGCATTATCTGCGCAAGCACCCGCTCGAAATCCAATTCGTCGACAACGGCCAGCAGGCCGTGAACGCGGTTATGGACGGCAAGAACCTGGACCTTATCCTGATGGACATGGATATGCCTGTACTGGATGGCCACGCCGCGATAAGGAAAATCCGCGAATGGGAAGCAGCTTCCGCGAAATGCGCGGCCCCGATCGTGGCGCTTTCCGCACGCGCAATCACCGAAGAAGTCCGGGCTTGTCTGGATGAAGGATGCGTCGCGCATATCGCCAAACCGGTAAGCCAGGCCACGCTAATTGAAACGATCGAACGCTACTCTCGAGAATTTTCCGTTGGAGATCGAATCGAGACACCCAACGCGGTAAAGGCGCTGGTACCCGCATATCTAGGATCGAAGCGCCGCCAGATCGAAGAAGCGTTCGGTCATCTGAATAGTGGCAGCTTCGAGCCAATTCGCCGCTTCGGCCACAATCTCAAGGGCACGGGCCGCGGGTACGGATTCCCGGAGATCGAAGAAGCGGGCTGGAGAATCGAAAAATCAGCTGAGGAAGGCAATGAAGCCGAGATCGTGCGCCAACTGCACGCATTGAGCAGAGCGGTCAGCGGGGCGTCTCAAGCCATGGACCAGATCGCGGCTTCCTAGAGGATTCCTTGCCCGTGTCCTGGGGCCATGACCAAGGTACTCCTGAGGCTCTTGCTCCGCCAACGAGTCTCGCTGGATGGGCTTTCATGCAGCGCGAACTCGCAGTCTGCAAGATTTAGCTCATCGCGGACCAAAAGTGGAAGCCAATCTCGGCTATGGGCCGCATGTTCCTCACCCTGGTGGCCGAGCGCGCCGAACTGGAGCGAGACCTGGTGGCCAATCGCACCGCCTGCGTGCTGGCCCAGAAGAAACAGCAAGCCGGGGCAATTGGCTCTGACTTGATGCCAAATAGCGCACGACTCGATAGAATGGCCCTTGGGAGTACGACACGCTCGGTCATGCGATTGCCGCATCTACTTGCCGCCGAGTTCCTGATCGCTATTGGTCCGCCAAGCGTGCAAGCTGTGACGCCGCAGCCTGCCACCTTTGAGAAAGCTGCGCTGGGCCATCGATTTCTTCTGCAGGTCAATTATGAACAGCAGAGTGGGCGTCAGGATTTCCGAACAAGCCGCAGCCGGATTGTCATCTTCAAGCGAGCTGGTGCGGTCCTGCACATGCTCGACCTGTCCCATCCGCGAGACGGCTCTCCCACGGACATCCTGGCGACTGTTCCCATCCGTCGCGAGACGGAGAGCACCCTCGATGTCGATCTGAATGAAGGGTTCGACAGGGTCTACTCCGAGGAAGACCGCACAGGGGAGGACTATTACGGACGGATCGATAAGCATGACCAGACAACATTCAGGCTCTTCGATCGGAAGGTCGTATCCGTGTCGTACCACGATGCCCTCCTTGTGTTCGACCAGGACGCCCATACCGACGACGGCCAGCGCATCCTCGTTCACTACTATCTGTGTTTGTACAATCCCTCTCCCGACTTCCGCCCGTTCGAGATGAAGAACTTGCGACGGTTCGGGTTCTACGAAACCTACCCGCAGTGGCGTTCGGGCCGTTGGGTTCTGTATGCCATGAAGTTCGACGTTCACCAGCCGATCGTGTTCGCGCTATCGTCTGCCATTCCCACGGATTATCGAGCCGCTGCACGCGACGGCGCGTTGTATTGGAACCGGGCGTTTGGTCAATCCCTGATTCGAGTGATCGATGCGCCTCCCTCGGTCCGGGCGCCGAGTCCAGACTACAACGTCATTCAGTGGGCGACTTCCGGTGACTTCGAGTCCACGTCATATATCCAGAGTGACCCATTGACGGGACAGATCCTCCACGCGGACATCTTCGTTTTGCCCGAGACCATGATGGATGGAGATCTCGAACAGCAGAACGATCAACTGAGGTACGTCGTGGCGCACGAAGTCGGTCATGCGCTCGGCCTACGGCACAATTTCGCACCGGGCGACGGGACGACGACCGTCATGGGCTATTTTGAGCTGCCGCAGATTCTGCGGATCGGCCGGCAGATTCGAGTTGGTGCGCCGGCGCAGCCCTACGATGCGGCAGTCGTACGGCATGTGTATCTTGGCGCGCCCCTCGACTTGAATACGCTGCCCCCGTTCTGTACGGATGACCAGCAAGGATGCTTGCCGTTTCGTCCGATGCCGAAGGAATCCGAGGGCATGCGCGGCAACGTGTTCGGTCACTAACGTGTCAGGTTATGAAGGATTCGCTTGAGATGAACCTCGCTGAGCGGAATCAGAAATCCAGGCACACCATCCGCATGGTGACCATTGCGACGATCATGGCGCGGTGGAAACAACCCCTTAAACTTCGCCGGAAATGCGAATGCGATTAAGTGATGACGCCAGCCGGCCGGCCAGTTTGGCAGTGAAGCCAAAAGGCCAGCCATGTGCCGATGACCAGCGCGACCAGGACCGCAGTCTCGCCGAAGCCAGTTTAACGGTGGACTAAAAGTGGAAGCCGATCGTTCCACTGATCGCGCGCGGCGTCACGTAGTGGGTTCCGCTGAACGTCGAAATAAAGTTGTACAGAGCTTCCTTGTTAGTCAGGTTGATGACGGTAAAACGTGCGCTCCAGCGCTGTTTGTCTCCGTGAAACAGGTTGTCATCGCCGATTCCGAGGTCAAACAGATTGCGCGAGGCGATACGCGGCGGGTTGTGGTCGTCATCCTCGGTTCCGGGCGCGGGAATTGATAGGTACTTAGATCCGTACTGCGATGCTAGGCACGTGCTGTCCGGACTGATCGGCATGGTGGGCGTAGCGTAAACGCTGCCGCAGTGGAGGCCCGCTTGGAACTGCTGATCGGGAGTGATGATAGACGCATCGACGATGGAGTCTGACCCGGCCGGACCATTGGCGCAGTTGCCTCCGGCGCAGGGAGCCGGGCCGGCGACCAAGCCGCTGTCATAGCGCCAGTTGAAGCTGAACCACGGGCCCCTCTTCCACGGCTGATATTGCACATGCGTGGTCTGGTTGAAGTTTTCGTCGTGATCGATGCGGAAGACGCTGCTGCCGCCGGGAACCGCGCCGATGCCGGAGACCTGCGGAGTAAAGAATCGCGCGGCGACGCTCGACATTACCACATAGGCGGTGAGTCCGTGGAAATTGGGGAGCGTGCCGCGAATGGCGTAGCCGGGAATTTTAGAACTGGCCCATTCGACCGGGAACGTGATCGGCGTGTTTCCAAGAATGCTGAAGTCGTAGGCCTTATGCGTGTATTTCCAGATGTACTCGGCGTCCACTACAAAGTAGCGGCCGAACGCCTGAGTCAATCCCACGTGGAATTCGTTACGCCAGCCGGGGCTGACAGGCGCGTTGATGCACGGGTATCCCTGAAGGCTCGACATCAAATCGTTGACCACGGGGTCGCTGCAGCCGAGACTGGAAAGGACCAGATTCTCGTTGAACGGAGTTTCGAGGGTGCGGGCATAGGAGACGCGCAGGACTGTGTTGGTGGGCTTGATGTTATACGAGATGCCGAGACGCGGCTCCGCCTGGTTGGCGCTGGAAATGCCCCGATAGATATCGCCGCGCAGGCCGACGTTGAAGGTCCAGTTGTGTATGTTGATCGTGTCCTGAATGTACAGCGCGATCTCGCGGATGTTGGCGTGGCCGTTGTACGTATACAGACCGCTCGTCGAATTGGGACACCCATCGGAAGCCGGAAGCGGCGCGGTGCGGGAAAGGTCGTAGCAGGCCAGCAGCGGGTCGAAGGCGGGGTTCGGCTGAAGCGCGCCGGTGCATTTCGCGGGATCTGTTAGCGCTGGATTCAGAACGTTGCTGCCGTCGGCATTCAAGCACACGGCGTTATAGGTCGGATCGACGATCCCGAAGGAATCTTTCTCAGTAAGAATCGTATCGGAATAGGTCGCCCCGATTTTAAGGTTATGAATGCCTTTAACGTAAGAGACGTTGGCGCGAAGACCGAGGTTGGTAAGCGTGCGGTTCTGGCCGACCGTCTGGAGCTGAAGGTCCGGAGTCAGGTCGGAGAATGGATCGCGGCTGGGATAGTAATTGTATTGGTCCTGACGCGCAAAGCCTCCGAACGTGAAGATCGTAGTCCCGCCGAACACGTGAGTGTAGGTCGGCGCGATGTTGTAGGTGCGAATCTTGGAACGCTGGTCTTGCGGTCCGACAACTTGGCCATTGGGGCCGAGTCCGTTACAAGTGTCCGAGTAGGAGAGATAGTTTTCGCACACCGGACCGGACCATGCCGTCGCGTTTTGGGCGTCGTATGAGTTGGGAGTCTGAAACCAAGACCGTGTGTAGCCGAAATTAAAATTGATGGTGTCCGCCTGGGACGGCTTGAAATCGAGGCGGTCAAAGAGATTGCCTTCATTCCCATGGTCGTGGAACACGGTGAACTCCGGCCCATCAAGGAAGCGGCTGGTATTCATGCCATTAAGGGTGATGAAATTTCCCCACGATTTGCCCCCGTAGCTCAAGTCAGCTGCCTCGTTATAAGTGTTGAATGATCCGAATGAGCTGGTGAAATCACCGTGCGGGCTCGTGGAGCCGAGGCCTGAGCGGGTTGTGGCGACGATGATGAGGCTGGTCTTGTCCCCGTATTCCGCAGGCGGCGCGCCCTCAATCACTTCAAGAGATTGGACTGCATCCGCGGGAAGTTGGTTCGAGAAGACCTTGCTTTGCTGGTCCGTGATCGGCTGCCCGTCAATTGAGAAGGAGTTGGAGGCGTGGTCGCCCAGGCCGTGGAACAGACCGTTGGAGTCGGCGGCGACGCCAGGTGAGGCCAAGGTCACCAGAGAGCTGAGTGAAGAAGATTGGCTCTCGAGCGGGAGCTTATCGAAAAGCGCTCTATCTACGTCTGTGTGCGTCACCGGATCGGTCTCGACAAGATCGGCGGCTTCGACGACTTCGACGCTTGTCGAGGAGGTCCCGATTTTCAAACTGATCGGCATGAGTTGGACCGGGACGGAAGCTTTGACGTCGACATCGGCCTCGGCGGATTGGAAGGAAGGCGCTATGATGCTGACATGGTAAGGGTTGAACGGGATATTGTCGAACTCGAACGCGCCCTTGTCGTCAGTCGTAGTCTTTTGGTCATAGCCGGACACGGGGTTGCGGATCTCGACTGACGCGCCTTTGACGGCGGCTCCGGACGGATCGAGGACCGAGCCGCGGATGGTTCCTGAATTCGCGCTAGTGGCTTGAGCGAATAGATGATTTGAAAGGGAGACCGAGAGCAGAGCCAACGCACAGAGAGGGCGCCAAATTCTATTCATTGCGTCAGTATGGGGGAGGACCGTACCGGGGCCTAGGGAATTCTCGCAACTGGCCAAGAGTCGTCAATGAGAGGACTTTGATTGCAAATGAGCGGACCCGACGCACACATGCCTACCAGTGCAGGAGCATTCGGATATTGTGGGCCTGCCGCTTGCTCACCACAACTTGTAGACCGTTGCTCAAGGTAAGCATCCAACGCTGACTGCTCATGGCGCTCATCTTGCGGACATGGTTCACGTTTACGATCGCATTGCGGTGGACGCGGCGAAACTGCTGTTCCTTGAGCCCCTCCTCTAGCGCGGCCAAGGTTTGAGTCGCTACAAGGCGGTTCTTGTTTGCCACGATCCATACCACCTCGCCTTCGGCGAGAAAAGCCAGGATTTCATCGGGGTCCAGTAGGATGTACTCTCCGCCGTTGCGGCCGACGATCTTGCGATTCGTAAGCGGGATGGATCGCGGGGCCGCGGAGGCTATCTTCGCAATGTTATTGGCGACTTCGACCGGATCGCTGAGGAGCTGACGGGCACGCTCCACGGCCTTCCGCAGCCGCCCCTCGCCCACCGGCTTGAGGAGGTAATCGACCGCCCCGGCGTCAAAGGCCTCGATGGCATATTGGTCGAACGCTGTTACGACGACGATGACCGGCAGGTTCCCGGATGATCCAAGGTTCCGTACGACCTCAAATCCGCCCATGACTGGCATTTGCAGATCCAAGAAAACCAGGTCCGGCTTGAGCTCAGCGATCCGTTCTAAAGCCTGCTTGCCGTTTTCCGCCTCGCCGACGATCTCTACCTGCGGAATAGCTTCCAACTCCTCGCACAACACACGCCTGGCGATTGGCTCGTCGTCCACGATCAGAGTCTTCATCACCCGCCGAGCCATGTTTGTGTTTACACCAGTTTCAGCGAGTGTCCGAGAGAATACTTGTGAGCAAACTGAGAGTCGCTGCCAGCGGGCAATTTGCGGCGGTGGAAGGACGGCTACCCCGGGGTGCTTTGCGCCGCGACCGGCTCAGAAAGCGCGTGCGGAGAAGATGCCAGTGGAACCACGAATCGCACCGTCGTGCCATTTGGGCCAGAATCGATCTCCAAGTCGGCCTCCACGCCGAAGCAGAGTTCCAGACGCCGTCTGACGTTATTCAGGCCGACGCCGGCGCCTGAATGATCCGGAGCCTTCAGCCGGCGCATGCCTAAACCTGTGTCGCGTACCTCTATAAACACGTTCTCATCGGTCGTTCGGGCAGTGACGATAAGCAAGCCTTGACCGGCTTTGGGAGCCAATCCGTGCTTGATGGCATTTTCGACTAGCGGCTGAATAGAGAGGACGGGAATTCGAGCGGACAGAGCTGCGTCGTCGATCTCAATCCGCGTTTCAAGACGGGGGCCCAGTCGAAGGCGTTCGATCTCCAGATACGATTTAACGATTTCCAGCTCGTCACGAAGCTGGATGAACGTTCTGTCTGACTGGAGGAAGTAGCGGAAGATTTCGGAAAGATTGAGAACCGTTTGGCGCGCGCCCGATGCCTGCCGCGGAATGATTCCGTAGAGTGTATTGAGAGCGTTGAACAGGAAGTGTGGATTGATTTGGGACTGGAGCGCGCGTAATTCCGCCTGAGCCACAAGCCGCTGCATCTCGGAACTTCGAAAGCGGTCTACTTGCGCATTGATCGCAGCGGCGAGACGGCTCAATGCTTGGAGATCCTCGCTAAGATATCTTCGTCCGCCTTGGCGCCGGCCAAAGAGCAGATAAGACGTGTCTCCGTGACCAAAGGTCAAGGGGACGACTGCTTCTGCCCAAGCAAGGGCCGGCGTATTGCGTAATGCCGGCACATCGGAGGCGGGAGCCGGAACCATGAGACCAGACAGCTCCGGAATTCGACTCAGCCACTGCTCCGAAAGGATTTCCGCGCGGTTGGCAGTCAGGAACCGAGCCAGGTACTGACTGACCCAAGCCAGAAACTCAGACTCATCTTTGGAAATCGCTGCCCGGGATTCGAGATCACCGAGCGCCTTGTCCAGATCAGGACGCCCAAATACGACTCTGGTCAGCAACCGTTGAACCTGGCTGCGGACCAGCACAAAGCCGATAAGCAGCAAGCAAAGGCTCAGCGCCAGAAGCGCTTCATTCACGGGATTTCCCGATATACGTTCGTCCACGACGATCCATTGGAAGGTGGTCCGAAGAGCGATGAACGTCAGGGTAGCGGCTACGAAAACGTTGGCGAGAAAGCGCGCGAACGCATCCAGCAGCACAAACCGATAGTCCTGTAAAAGCACAAACAAAGCCAAAGGAATGCCCGCATGATGAAGGATCAGTTCGCTAGACCACGCATGCGCTGGATGACCGGATCCGAAATGGACGAATGACATTGCAAACAGGCACGAGCACATCGCCCCGAATATGCGTGGCGCCTTAGCTTTTCCGATGCCCGGCCCGTGAAACACTACGCCCGCTACAGACAAAATCGTCAGGACTCCGAAGCCCACCGTGATTAAAAGAAGCGCCCGTTGTTCGTAGTGCTGACCGGGCCACATCAGCTCCCACAAGTGCAGTGCGATTGCGGCCGAGCTCAGCGTGTATCCGCACGTAATGATCGGCCGGAACCCTCCTTCTAAAGACAACTGGAGCAGGACCGCTGGCAGCACACTCAACACGGAGAAACTTAAGAAGACCACCAGCCGCCCGTATTCCGAATCGTGGGAGGAAGCAATCAGAACGGAGAGCGACCCGACGTTCCAGAGAAACGCGAGGCTGGCTGCGAGAACCGATAGACGGCTGGTTCGGAGCCGCGCTCCCGCCCGGTCCCGAAGGAGCAAGACCAGGAAGATGCCAAAGATGATCGCGCCGGCCGAATGCCCCAGAATGTTGACGATCTGTGGCTCGTGGAGATTGGACATGAAAAGCTCCGAGTACCCACGTACGGCCTACGGAAGCCACGCTCCTACAGCCGCGCCGCTCAAACCCCCGGTCAGTATGAGGCCTAGCGCCGATACGGCTACGGTTACCGAGCTTACCAGTCCAGCAAACTCTATTGAAAAATCCAATTCAGGAACATCCATCAATGTGTCCCGCCTTCGCCATACCCACAAGCCAACGAGGCCAACCCAGAGGGCGGCAACGACAGCCGCGACGAAAACCGAAGCGCCAGACCAACCGATCGGGAGCATTAGGCGGCCGAGCAATATCAAACCGCCAATCAGGACCGGATTGGGAACGGCGGCGATTTGCCAGGCTAGATGGTGGCGCTCATTACGCCTGACCCAGACGCAGATCGCCAACAGAGCGCCATAGAACAGCAGCGAAGACAGGGTTGCCGGTAGCGACCAGAACTCGCCCAAGAGCGCATCCGTTGTCAGTGAGTTCGTGACCGTCCCAAGCACAATCACCGAGACCAGGATCGCCGCGGCATATACGCTTAGCCTGGCCATGGTTTTACGCGCCGGCCCCATTCGCAAGAGGAAGCAATCACGAAAAAAGAAGATCAAGAGCACGAACGTCACAACAATCCAGGTCGTCATGCCGTGTCTTAATCCGCGTAGCCGGCAAGTTGCGAGCATCTCACTTCAGACCTCGAATGGTCCAATTGCCGAGCTCGCGCCGGCGCGGCCATCAAGATGCCAACCACGGCCAACACGAACAGTCTCAGGATTAAGTGAATCACGGCAAAATCATTCATCGCTCTCAAAGAGAGACCGAGCAGCCTAGGATATCCCGTAAGCGTCGAGCACCCTAGAAAAAACTTGTGGATGGACTTGCACCGGAGATGGCCGGGCGAACTGCCCGCTAGGCGGGAAGGCTGCGGGAAAAAAGCAGGCGGCCTTCATCTCGCCGGACGCCTGCCTGACAAGGAGTCAGCAAGTTCAATCGTGAAGTTGCCTGCTAAGTATGGATCTCTTTTCCGAGCATCCGAAGGCAATTCTTATGACTAGCTCGTTCGGCTTGATGAGCGGATCAAATCGCCGCTGGGCGGCTGCTTCGGGCTAATAGGCTACTGCAGGCTTGGTCCCGAACCACCTGTACAAATCCCTGCGGCCGAACCCATTTCTGAAAAGCCGCCTTCACTTGTTCGGCGGTCAAGCCGAAGTAGCGGCTCGCCGTTCGCGTGGACTCATCCGGGCAAGTCCATTTGGGCTCTCGCCAAAAGTCCGCCGGCAACCGAACCTTTGCTCGATTCCCCAGAAGAATTTGACGAAGCAACAACGCTTGGCGCAATTCAGCCGGAGTCACGTCCATAGTCTGCATGTCCGAGGTCTCGGGCAATCAAGGCTTGCGCCTTTTGGACCAGATCGCAGCTTCCTAAAGAACCGCCTTAACCGTACCTAGGGGCTATCACCGGGATACTCCTAAGGCATATCTCCTTCTCCCTAGGTTCGATCCAGACTCTCAATTGGGCAAGTTGAACGATTGTTGCGTGCCGATAAGTCCCTTAGATTGGAACTGGAGCCCGTACATTGATTCGCTGCGTCATCATTTGTCCCGACCCGGAAGTTTCTGGGAAGCTGGAAGAAGCGCTTCTTTCGGTCAGTGATGTAACAGTTTTTCGAACCATCACGCAGTATCCGACTGCGACGGAGCTGGTTCGCACTCTGCGCGCTCACGCTCCGGACGTGATTTTTCTCAGCTTCGAATCGATTGAGAAGGCTGAGGAACTCGTTCATTTCCTCGAAAAGGAGTCGGAGGACGCGCAGATCATTGCGGTGCATCGGGGAGCCGATCCCGTGGTGCTGCGAACGATGATGCGCCTGGGCGTCCGGGAATTCGCGTCATTTCCCTTCGAGTGGCAAGTACTCGTCGATTCCCTGAGCCATGCCGCCACCCGGCTGGGGAATAAGCCGGCGAAGTATGAATCGACCTCGCAAATTTTTTCGTTCCTCCCCTCAAAGGCAGGGGTAGGGGCGTCGACGCTGGCGCTCAATATCGCCGCCGCGCTTTCGCGGCAGCCAAACGCGCGAGTGCTGCTTTCGGATTTCGACCTTAACTCTGGCATGATGCGTTTCCTGCTGAAGCTCCAGAACACGTATTCGGTGCTCGATGCGGTGGAACATTCGGCGGCCATGGATGAGGGGCTTTGGCCGCAATTGGTCACTTCGATCCGGACCTTGGACGTGCTGCACGCGGGTCAAATCAATCCCAGCCTGCGCGTCGAGCCGACCCAGATCCGCAACCTGGTCCAATTCCTGCGCCGGAATTACACGGCGCTGTGTTTCGATCTGTCCGGAAACCTGGAACGGTATTCGGTCGAACTGATGCATGAGTCGAAGAACGTGCTGTTGGTTTGCACGCCCGAGATCCCTTCGTTGCATCTAGCCCGAGAAAAGCTGCAGTACCTGCGCACGGTCGACCTCGGGGAGAGCACATCGATCGTGCTCAACCGAATGTCCAAGAAGCCCTTGTTCACCGCGGCCCAAGTAGCCGAGATCGTCGGCGTCCCGGTCATCGCTACCATTACGAACGACTATTACACCGTCAATCAAGCCACGGCCAACGCGACGACAGTCGAAGAGAAGTCCGAGCTCGGCAAGCAATGCGCGGCGTTGGCGGCAAGTCTCCTGGACGCACGGCAGCAAGAGGTCAAGGGAAAACGGAAGTTTATCGAGCAGTTCTCGATCGGCGGCAGCCCGGTCTTTCAGCGCGGCGGCTAGCTGGCCGGCACAGGCCGTCCCGGAACTTGAGGAAGCGGCCGCTGACCAATGATCGCCCTCGCACGTCCGACTGATCCGCCGCTCGATTGACCACCCAAAGAAGCCTTCGAGACGCCACCGGTGTCCAAAGAAGTATGGATCGTTTTGGGGGAGGCTTGTTGCGCGACCCACTCAAACTGACGACCGCGATTCTCCTACTCTGCACGGCGGCGAGCTGTACGGTTGTGATAGTTCTTGACGGTGCCTATCTCACCCGTTGGGATCGGCCGGTAGAGGCTGCTAATAGGATCAGTCCAATCGTCTTTTTATGCGCCTCTTCCCTGGTCTTCTTTAGACCTCGTTTGGGGTACACCTTGGGAGTAATCACTGGTCTGATCGCCTTGCCATGGTTTTTCCAGGCCGAGTTCTCGCAGGCCTCCTGGAATTCCTGGATCATGCTGAATTACGAGGGCCCGACACAATTTGACGGACGCCCGTATCTGGCATTCACGGAGCTGAAGATCCTGTCTGTGATACTGATCGTGGTAGCTGTCGCCTGCTCATCGCTTCGTTTGCTTCCGGCGCGATGGTGTTTGCGGAAGACCCCTTTGTGTCGCTGCACCTGGCCTGCGTTCGCACTTGGCTCTCTTGTGCTGGCGGTGTGGTTTGGCTACTCTGTAACGCCCTACAACGTCCCCGGCTTCGACCACCGTGCGAGTGCGGAGTTCCGGATTCTGCATGTCGAGAAGCGCGGGCTCCGCTTCCACGAGACCACACTTTGGGCGGAAAGAAACGGGAGGACCCGGATTTTGCGGACCGAACGGCGGCTGTTTCAGTATCGCTTTGAAGGGCGAGTTGGATGGGCCGCTCTTACCGAAGCCTCACCCTCTACGATCGAGCGGGCCCGCACTTTCGTTCAGTCGCCGACCCTCTGGAAGTTACGCACGTCGCCGGCAACAGCATTGCGCTCTTGGAATGCTGAGGGTTGGTACGTTGTGCTCAAAGACTCTAGACTCCTCGCCTTCACGAGCGAGTACGGAACGGCTCCCCCCAAGGAGGTCGCTGAACTATTTCACGAGATCGAAAACCTGCCAATGGCCGAGGAAAGCCGCCTAGCCGTTCGGGACGTTTGCCTTGGATTCTGCTACGACCCGTTGGCCGCACTCGGATTTGAAGTTTTGACGCAACGAAGAAGACTGCTCAGCCGCAACGCCGCCGGCTCGACCAGCGGCTTTTGAGCATCTTCGGGGCCGTGCTAGACGGTTTTCCCTTTCCAAGTTCCGCGACGGAATGCGAGCAGCGCGACCAGCGCGAACATCGACGCTGAGATCGCGACCGACAGAAAGACTCCCCTCGATTCCATGTGCAAGCGGAAGGCGAGAAACCACGCCAGCGGGATTTCAAGAATCCAGCTCGCAAAGATGTTGATCAGCGTGGGCGTGTAAGTGTCGCCCGCGCCGTTGAAGGCTTGCGAGATCACCATACCCCATGCGTAGAAGATGTAGCCGTAGCTGATGGTTCGTAACGCACCCGCGGCTAGCGGCACGACTTCCGGATCGCTAGTGAAGATCGAAACCAGTGGCCTTGCCAGCGAGACGAATACCGCCGCCACCAATCCCAGGAAGATCATGTTGTAAAAGCCCGCGCGCCAGACCGATTGCTCGGCGCGGTCGGGCCGTTTGGCTCCCAGATTCTGACCCACCAGCGTGGCGGCCGCGTTCGCCATCCCCCAGCTCGGAAGAATCGCGAAGATAAAGATGCGCATCGCCACTGTATATCCGGCGACGGCCACGCTGCCGAACACAGCGACCATCCGGACCAGGCCGATCCAGCTCGCCATGCCAACCAGATACTGGAACACCCCGCCGCCGGACAAACGCAAGAGCTGCACCATCACCTCGAGGCGAATCCGAAATTGATTCACGCGCACGCGTACGCGGCTTTTCCCGCGGGTCAGAAACCAGAGCTGGATCAAGACTCCGGAGGAACGCCCGATGGTCGTTCCGACGCCGGAGCCGAGCACTCCGAGCTTGGGGAACGGCCCGATGCCGAAAATGAGCAGCGGGTTCAGAACGATGTTGATCAGATTCGCGATCCACAGAACACGCATGGCGAGAGCGGCGTCGCCGGCTCCGCGAAAGACGCCGTTGATCAGAAATAGCAGCAGCACGCCCGCGCTGCCTCCGTAGATCATGCGCGTGTAACCGGTACCGGTAACGATGATCGAGTTCGTCGCGCCCATCAAACGCAAAACGTCCGGTGCGAACCATGCTCCGGCGAATCCGCACACCGCGGCGACCGTCAGCCCCAGCAGAACGGATTGCGCGGCCACATCGCCCGCTCCTTCCGGATTCTTCTCGCCGATGCGCCGCGCGACCATGGCCGTGGTCGCTACGCTCATGCCGATCGCCACGGAGAACAGAAGCGTCAGCACGGCTTCCGTCAGCCCAACGGTTGCTACGGCGTCCGCGCCCAGGTGCGCCACCCAGAACATGTCCACGACGGCGAACAGCGATTCCATCGCCATTTCAAGAACCATCGGAATCGCGAGCAGAGTGATCGCGCGGCCGATGCGCTCCTGCGTAAAGTCGCGATGCATGTCGCCGCGCAGAGCGTCCTTTATCGCGGACCATGCGCCCATGTCGTCGGAACGGCTCTCTTGGATTGCTGTATTCATATATGCGAGTCGCGCGGACGTTATCTTAGGAAGAACATGGACCGCATCTTCGAGTGGGTCTCCACCTACGGCTACGGAGCCATCTTTCTATTGCTGCTGCTGGGCATTGTCGGGTTGCCGATTCCCGACGAGACACTGCTAGTGTTTTGCGGCTACCTCATCTTCAAGGGTACCTTGCGGCCGGTACCCGCATTTTTGACCGCTCTGGCAGGGAGTTGGTGCGGTATCAGTCTTAGTTATACCATCGGACGCGGCCTGGGCAAGGGGGCGGTGTCGAAGTACGGACGACACCTGCACCTGACCGAGGACCGGCTGGAGAAAGTGCACGGCTGGTTCAAACGCGTAGGCCACTGGGCGCTGGCTATCGGATATTTCATAGCAGGCTTACGGCATTTGACGGCGATTGTAGCGGGAATGTCGAAGCTGGAATTCGGCTCATTTGCCGCCTACGCGTGGTCGGGAGGCGCGGTTTGGGTGCTTACGTTCGTCCTCCTCGGATACTTCCTCGGCGAGCAATGGAGATCGATTGCCGAACTGGTGCATCGGGATGTAGGTTACGCGTCGCTGGCGCTGCTGTTCGTGATCGCCGTGATCTTTTTGATTCGATGGACTTTAAGGCGCAAACGGAGAGATTCTCCCGCCGTACCCCGCGCGTGACAGAACTAAGGCTGACCATCATCTGTCTTCTCGGCTTGGTACCCTAATATCCCCGCTGAGATCGAATCCCAATCCATCTTAAGGTTCCTCGAATCCGACCGTAGGGTGTGTCCCTAAGAGGCGTAAGCAGGAGATGCGTGTAAATTAGAGCCATATGTTCCATTGGATCTGCCCGGAGTGTGGGCGAGAAATCCCACCCCAGGTGAAGGAATGCCCGGTTTGCGATGCAAATGCAGCCGCGTCAGCGCCACCTGAACCCACTCCCGCGGCGATTCTGCAAACGGCCGTCGAAGTTCCCGCACAAGCAACCCCG
>Ga0335078_10007006_pt1 | contig 16703 bp, 11 predicted proteins | sample Lox_Sample_32_FD_206711 | JGI IMG/M metagenome (GOLD analysis project Ga0335078, IMG submission 206711) | Soil microbial communities from Loxahatchee National Wildlife Refuge, Florida, United States - Lox_Sample_3.2 | ecosystem: Environmental > Terrestrial > Soil > Wetlands | place: USA... | reverse complement strand
AAGGACTCGCTCGAAGGCAAGCTCTGCCTGATTTCCGGCAGCGGCAACGTTTCGCAATACACCATCGAGAAGCTGCTCGACCTTGGAGCGAAACCGATCACGGTGTCCGATTCGAACGGCGTAATCTATGATCCCGACGGCATCAATCGCGAGAAGCTGGCCTGGGTCATGGAACTGAAGAACGTGCGCCGCGGACGCATCCGCGACTACGCCGATCAGTTCAAGAAAGCCATCTTCATGCCGACCGACGTGAAGTTGGAGCACAATCCGCTGTGGAACATCAAGGCTGATTGCGCGTTCCCGAGCGCCACGCAGAATGAGATCACCGCAAAAGACGCGGCCAATCTCATTAAGAATGGCGTGAAACTGGTTGCGGAAGGCGCGAACATGCCGAGCACGCTCGAAGCTACCAAGATGTTTTTGCAAGCTGGGGTCCTCTATGGCCCGGCGAAGGCTTCGAACGCAGGTGGCGTGGCTACTTCTGGCCTGGAGATGGCGCAGAACAGCATGCGCCTGAACTGGACGCGCGAAGAAGTGGACGACCGGCTGCACAAAATCATGATCGCTGTCCACCAGAACTGCTACGAAACGGCTGAGAAATACGGCACGCCGGGCAATCTGGTGAACGGAGCCAACATCGGCGGCTTCCTCAAGGTCGCCAATGCGATGCTGGATCAGGGACTTGTGTAACAGTTCGAGAAATTGGAATGAATCGGGTGCCCCACCCTTGCCCCGCTTTTTGCGGCAAGGCTGGGGCACTTTGAATTTCAATCTGCAATCACGGACCACTTTCTGTGTTGAGTGGCAATGACCGCTGCCGTCAAGGTCTGGAAATTGCACTCCGTCTTCGGCGGTGCGCATTAGGGTGCCGAAAAGCTCGAAGAGGTACTCGGGGCCATGCGACGTTCCTGAGGCCCCTGGTGACGGTCACCTACGCAATGGCGGGGCATGGTGGTGGGTGTGTTCAGTGGATCATCCTCTAGCGATCATAACGTCGAGCTTCGCTCGACCGGACAGCCGAGGGCGGCTGTCCCCACGCGAGTATGATTAGCTGTTAAGTGCGCCCCACATGTCCCTCCACACCATCACCGAGCCCATCCTCGACGCCGAGTCGCGCTACGAAGGCTTCGAGAACCTGATGCCGTTCACGGTGCAGGACATTCTTCTGGTCTCGAGCCTCTACGACTCTTTCATTCTGCGCGAAGACGGACGCTTAAATGAGCTGCTGATCGGCGAGTCGCTCGAACTGAATCTGCCGCAGATTCCCCGCATCACACAGGTTTCGACTTGCGCGGAGGCATTGGCCCTGGTGCGAACGCAATCCCGATTCAATCTGATCGTGACCAATTTGGCGGTCGGAGACGTGGATGCCGCTCGCCTCGCCTACGAGATCAAGAACTCAGGCATCGATGTTCCGGTCGTGGCACTGGCCTACGATTACCGCAAAGTCAAAGACTTCGTGGCGCGTAATCCGGTCAGCGATCTGGAGGGCGTTTTTTTGTGGCAGGGCAATGCGCGAATTCTCATCGCCATCGCCAAGTACATCGAGGATCAACGCAACGTACTGCATGACACCCGGTCTATGGGCGTGCCCGTGCTCCTGGTGGTCGAAGACGACATTCGTTATTACTCCTTGTTCCTGCCGGCGATTTACACCGAATTGATCACGCAATCGCGGCGGGTGATTCAGGAAGGATTGAACGTTGCGCACAAGCTGGTGCGGCTGCGCGCCCGGCCCAAGATTCTGCTCAGCTCGAATTACGAAGATGCTGCACAGCAGGTGCTGAAGTATCAGGATTATCTTCTGGGCGTCGTCTCCGATGTGGAATTTCCGCGCGAGGGGCAGCTGAGCAGGGAAGCTGGATTTGAGCTGGCGCGCATGGTGCGGAGCCTGGTGCCGGATGTGCCGGTGGTCCTGCAGTCAAGCCGCACCGAGTTCAAGCCTCGCGCTTACGCGGAAGGGTTTTCATTTCTGCAAAAGCGTTCCCCGACTCTGCTGCGCGACCTGCGCCGGCTTCTCACTCAGCAGTTCGCTTTTGGTGACTTCGTGTTCCGCACCGGGGACCGCACCGAAGTCGCACGCGCCAGCGATTTGAACTCGCTTGAAACCCAGCTGCACACCGTTCCGGCGGAAAGCATCGCGTATCACGGCCAGAGAAATCACTTCTCCCATTGGCTGATGACGCGGACAGAATTTGCATTGGCGCAGAAACTGCGGCCGCGTAAAGTTTCCGACTTCGGCAGCATCGAGGAGCTGCGCCACGATCTGATCGAATCGATCAACGAGTATCGCCGTGAGCAGAGCGAAGTCCTGATCGGTGATTTCAAAGCCGAGACATTCAAAGTAAACGACTCGTTCTTTCTTCGTATCGGCGCCGGATCGCTGGGAGGCAAAGCTCGCGGTCTGGCGTTCGTTCGCCACCTCCTGCGCCAACGCCGCATCGCGAAGCGTTTTCCCGGAATTCACGTTGCGGTTCCACCGGCGTTGGTATTGGCGACCGGCCTTTTTGACCGCTTTCTGAGCGAAAACAATCTGCTGGAATTTGCCATCAATTGCGATGATGGTCCGGAAATCGAACGCCGTTTTCTGGCCGCGCCGCTGCCCGCTGATCTGGAGACCGACCTGAAAGCGTTCCTGATGGAAGTGCGGTATCCCCTGGCAGTTCGCTCTTCCAGCCTGCTCGAAGACTCGCAATACCAGCCCTTTACCGGCGTCTACGAAACTTTCATGCTGGGGAATCATCAGCCGGAACTCGAAGTGCGGCTGGACCAGCTTAGTGAAGCGATCCGGCGCGTCTACGCCTCAACTTTCAGCCAGCATGCCAAAGCCTATGTGCGCGCCACTCCTTATCGTCTGGAAGAGGAAAAGATGGCGGTTATTCTCCAGCAAGTCGTGGGCACGGCACATGGCGAACGGTATTACCCGGATTTCTCTGGCGTGGTGCGGTCGCGCAATTTCTATCCCATTCCGCCTTTGGCCTCTGAAGACGGTATCGCGGCAGTTGCGTTGGGCATGGGCCGCACGGTCGTCGATGGAGGTAAATGCCTGACCTTCTGCCCGCGCTATCCTCGCCATCTTGTGCAGTTCTCGGCGGTGGAGGACATTCTGAACAATTCGCAATCCGACTTTTGGGCTTTGCAGCTGGATCACCACTCCGCCGCATTGCACGAAGTCAGATTTGGCCTGGATGCGGCGGAAGCCGATGGCACGCTGCAAATGGTGGGCTCAACTTATTCCGTGGACAACCATGCCGTGTACGACGGGCTGAGCCGGCCCGGAGTTCGCGTCGTCAGTTTTGCGCCGATCCTCAAGCATGGCGTATTCCCCCTGGCCGTGATCCTCGACCAGTTGGTTCGAGCTGGCGAAGATGGGCTCGGGCAGCCGGTTGAGATCGAATTTGCGGTTCGCACGCCGCGCCTGCCGGAGGAGAGCGCAGACTTCGGCTTTCTCCAAATTCGGCCCCTGGTTTTGTCCCGCGAGGGAGAAGAACTCGCGATGGACGACGTTGAACCTGCGCACTTGATCTGTCAGAGCACAAGAGTTCTGGGCAACGGCCGCATCGAGAACCTGTATGACGTTGTCGTGGCCGACTCGCAACGTTTCGAGCGCAGCCAGAGCCAGGAAGTCGCCAAGGCGGTGGCCCATTTCAATGCCAAGTTAAGCGCCGAAAACCGCCCCTACCTGTTGGTGGGTGTGGGCCGCTGGGGATCGAACGATCCCTGGCTGGGAATCCCGGTTGAGTGGGATGAAATCTCAAGCGCCCGGGTAATCGTCGAAGCTGGCTTTCGCGACTTTCGCGTCACGCCCTCGCAGGGCAGCCACTTCTTTCAAAATCTCACTGCCTTTCAGATTGGCTACTTCACGGTAAACCCTGACGCCGGTGAAGGCTCAATCGATTGGGGATGGTTGGCTGCGCAGCCAGCCGTGGAGGAAGACGGCTGCGTGCGGCATCTGAAGTTCGAAGCGCCTGTGACCGTTTTAATGGACGGCAAGACCGGGCAGGGGATGATTCTGAAGCCCGAGCCCGCATATCCCAATCAAAACTAAGCCTTTGTTTCTTTGCGGTTGAGGCGGACAGTGTGTGTTCTCCGTCCCCTGGCCCTGTGATTCGCGTCACAGTGGTTGGCTCAACCTTCCGCGAAAATACGCTTGCAAGTCGGTCACGGAGCACGCTTGTTCAACATTGTTCACGCGGAGTTCATTGCCCCTGGGATCAAGAAGTTCACGATTGAGGCGCCACGCATCGCACGCAAACAGAAGCCGGGACAATTTGTCATCCTGCGAATTTACGCGCAAGGCGAGCGCATCCCAATCACCATTGCCGGTTCCGATCCACAAAACGGAACCATCACGATCGTGGTTCAATCCGCGGGCAAGACGACCAATCTATTGAATTCCTTGAATTCCGGCGACCCCATTCTGGATGTGGTCGGGCCGCTGGGCAAACCTTCGGAAATTGCGCATTTCGGGACAGTCGTTGTCGTGGGCGGCGGCGTTGGCACGGCGATGGCTTATCCCACGGCGGCGGCGCTGAAGCAGGCTGGAAATAGGGTGATTTCCATGATCGGAGCTCGCACGAAAGAGTTGGTCATCTTCGAAAGCGAATTGCGCGCGGTCAGCGACGTGCTGATGATCACGACCGACGACGGCAGCTACGCGGACAAAGGCTTTGTGACCGACAAATTACGCCAACTGATTCAAAACGGTGTACCGATCAATCTGGTGCTGGCGATCGGCCCGGTTGTAATGATGAAAGCCGTAGCCGATCTGACGCGCAGTGAGCGGATTCGCACGGTAGTGAGTCTCAATCCGATCATGATTGACGGTACCGGTATGTGCGGTGGATGCCGCGTGCTGGTGGATGGAAAGAGCCAGTTCGCTTGCGTCGACGGCCCAGAATTTGACGGACACGAGGTGAACTTTGAAGTGCTGACGCAGCGCAATTCCATGTATCGCAGCGCCGAACAGCGATCGATGGATGAGTTTCAACATCGGGGCGAAACCCAAAGTGTCGAGGATCGAGACTGCGTGATTGCGGGAGGCGTGAAGTGACGCCAGTCACGAAGCGTTCAGCCAATCCGCTGCTCGCGCGCGAACGCATTAAGTTGCCGCGGCAATCGATGCCCGAGCAGCCTGCGCAAATCCGCGCTACCAACTTTACCGAAGTCAATCTGGGTTACAGCCCTGAACTTGCCTGGCAGGAAGCACTTCGCTGCCTGGAGTGTGCCAAGCCGACTTGCATGCAGCATTGTCCCGTGGGCGTGAAGGTACACGAGTTCGTGCAGCTGATCGTGGCGGGAGACTTCCTGGGAGCGGCAGCGAAAATCCGCGAGGATAACGTTCTGCCGGCAGTTACAGGCAGAGTCTGTCCGCAGGAAGACCACTGCGAAGGCTACTGTTTGCTTGCCAAAAAAGTGCCGGCTCTGGGGATTGGCTACCTCGAGCGCTTCGTCGCCGACTATGAACAAAAAATGAGTGCACGCGGTCTGCCCAAAGTTCCTCCCACTGGAAAAAAAGTCGCGATCGTGGGTAGCGGACCGAGTGGACTTACTGTCGCTGGGGATCTCGTGCAAAAGGGCCACAAAGTGCGGGTCTTCGAAGCCCTGCATGAACTCGGCGGGGTGTTGGTATACGGAATCCCAGAATTCCGCCTTCCCAAACAGATCATCCGCGAGCAGTTGGATTACATGCGCGCCATGGGCGTGGAATTTGAAACTGACGTCGTCGTCGGCAGAACGGTGACGATTGACGAGCTCATGGAAGAAGAAGGCTACGACGCGGTGTTCATCGGGACCGGCGCGGGGCTGCCGCAGTTCATGAACATTCCCGGCGAGCATCTCAACGGAGTCTATTCGGCGAATGAATTTCTCACTCGCATTAACTTGATGAAGGCGTATCAGTTTCCAAAGTATGACGAGCCTATGATCGATCTGCATGGAAAAGATGCGGCAGTCATTGGCGGCGGCAACACAGCTCTCGACGCGATTCGCTCGGCGCTGCGCCTGGGCGCGCGCAAGGCCTACGTGATCTACCGGCGGAGTGAAGCCGAAATGCCGGCGCGGGCTGAGGAAGCAAAACACGCACGACAGGAAGGCATTGATTTTCAATGGCTGACCAATCCCGTCGAGTTTTTGTCCGATGGCAAAGGCTGGCTGACCGGAGTTCGCTGTGTGCGCATGCGGCTCGGCGAGCCAGACGCCTCAAGCCGCAGAAGGCCGGTGCCGATCGAAGGCTCGGAATTTGAACTGCCACTCTCGGTTGCGGTGATCGCAGTCGGCACCAGCGCGAATCCCATGATCCAGAGCACCACGCCCGGCCTGGCCACCGACAAACGCGGCTACATTCAGGCGGATCCTGAAAAACAGCGCACGTCGCGAAAAGGCGTGTTTGCCGGGGGCGATATTGTTACCGGCAGTGCCACGGTCATCCTGGCAATGGGCGCGGGACGGCGCGCCGCCAGGTCTATCCATGAGTATCTGACGACGGGAGGGTGGTAGTTTTCTCGCGCTCCAGGTCTGTTCGTTCACCTCGCCTCTGCAAGCTTCCTGCATGTGATCCACGTCACAGGACGGGGAGAGCAACATCACTGTATGCCCGGATAGAAAGTCTTGTAATCACAATCAGGCGGCATGGCACGGGCCCCGCCTTGAATGTGCCCTGCGCTGTAGGGAGGCAACATGGAGAACGAAGATGTGGTGAAATGCCCGCTGTGCGGCGGCCATGGCCAGCTGCGGCGGTCTGAGATCCAACAGGCGGTAGCGGACAAGGCCTTACACGATCGGCTTCAAGGCGCGTTGAACGCCGCATCCGGGGAACTGGTGGGCGCGGGCAGCTCGCCAAGAGATTTCCAGAAAGACGTGCACACCTGGAATCCGACATTGCCCATGTGGCGCCGAAGTCCCAAAGAGTGAGACGGTTCGGGGGTGCATATGAACTCTAGTCTTTCTTTCTTGACGCTCGAACCTTTGCGCGAAACGCCCGAGGCATGTACTGTCTGCGGATCCAAGGTGCCGATCTTCGAGTTTGAGTCTCATTGCTATGGCCCCGACGGGGAGGTACGAAATCAGCAGGGTTTCTGCTGCGGGGTGTGCAGCGTAATTCTCCTTACCAGTCTGGAGCACATCGAATCGCGGCAATGGCGGGAAGAAGAAACGTCGCTACGAGCGGATGGCGCCGATGTGAGCGATTTCCATCGGCACAGGGTTGCAGCCTTTCCTGCCCGCAGACACTAAAGTGACGCGGGCAGTCCCGGATCCCGAAACGGGAACGGGCACTATCAATTCGCCTTAGGGAGATCGACGATTAGAGTCGACCCACGAAGACCTAGGCGGCAGAGTAGAGATCGTGGAGGGATTTATGCCCATCAGCAAACAGCAAGCTCTTGATTACCACTTTGGCGGACGGCCAGGAAAGATTGAAGTAACTCCCACCAAACCCTGCCGCACGCAGCGTGACCTCAGCCTGGCATATACGCCGGGAGTTGCCGACCCTTGCCTGGAAATTCAAAAGGCTCCGCACGACGCCTTCAAGTACACGTCGCGAGGTAACCTGGTCGCAGTTATAAGCAACGGGACCGCGGTCCTTGGCCTGGGCGATATTGGTGCGCTGGCTGGCAAACCGGTCATGGAAGGCAAGGCTGTCTTATTCAAACGCTTTGCCGATGTAGACGTTTTTGACCTCGAAGTCAATACTCATAATCCTGACGAAGTCATCAAGGTTTGCCAACTGCTCGAACCGACTTTTGGCGGCATCAATCTGGAAGACATCAAAGCTCCGGAATGCTTCTACATCGAGGAGACTCTGCGCAAAACGATGAAGATTCCCGTTTTTCACGACGACCAGCATGGCACGGCAATTATTTCCGGCGCAGCCCTGATCAATGCGCTGGAAGTTGTAGGCAAGGACATCTCGAAGGTCCGGGTAGTGTTCAATGGCGCCGGAGCGTCGGCGATTGCCTGCGCCGAACATTACGTTCGCCTGGGAGTGAAACGTGAAAACATCATTCTCTGTGACACCAAGGGAGTGGTTTACAAAGGGCGTGGCCAGGGAATGAATCCTTACAAAGAGCGCTTCGCGCATGACACCCCGCTCCGCACGCTGGCAGAAGCGATGAAAGGCGCTGACGTTTTCGTCGGCCTCTCGGGGAAGGGCGTCGTCAGTCAGGACATGGTTCGTTCGATGGGGGCGCGGCCGATTGTCTTTGCCATGGCCAATCCCGATCCGGAAATCACCTATGAAGATGCCAAGGCCAGCCGTGATGACGTCATTATCGCCACGGGACGGTCCGACTATCCCAATCAAGTCAACAATGTCCTTGGTTTCCCCTTCATTTTCCGCGGCGCATTGGACGTTCGCGCCACTGCGATCAATGAAGAAATGAAGCTGGCCGCAACTCATGCGCTGGCCGACCTTGCGAAAGAAGACGTGCCCGATTCGGTTTGCCGCGCTTATGGCGTGGAGCGGCTGCATTTTGGCCCGGACTATTTGATCCCCAAACCGTTTGATCCGCGGGTCTTGATGTGGGAGGCTTCCGCCGTGGCCAAAGCCGCTATGGAAACCGGCGTGGCCCAGGAGCCCGTCGATCTCGCCGCCTATCGCGAACAGCTCGAACGCCGGCTTGGCAAAGCGCACGAAATCGCTCGCATGATGATTCATAAGGCGCAAGCCGATCCCAAGCAGGTGGTTTTTCCTGAAGGTGACAACGAAAAGATTCTGCGCGCTTGCCACTGTCTGCTCGAGGAGAAAATTGCCGTGCCTATCTTGCTGGGCGATGCCGGAGAAATTCATGACAAGGCGAACGAGCTTGACCTGGATCTCAGAGGCGCGCGCATCGTGGATCCCTCAACCTCGCTGTTGCGTGGACTTTACGTTCAGGAACTCTTCCGCCTGCGTCAGCGGCGGGGCGTCACCCTGGCTGAGGCCCATGCCCTCATCGACAACCGGAACATTTTCGGTCCAATGATGGTGCACATGGGAGATGCGGACGCTCTGGTCTCGGGCGTGACGCAGCACTTCCCGGACACGATTCGCCCGGCGCTGCAGATCGTGCGCATGCGCGAAGGCCTGCACAAAGTCTCCGGCTGCTACGCCATGATCACGCGCAAGGGAGACTTGTATTTCCTGGCAGATACCAGCGTCAACATCGAACCGACGGCAGAGGATCTCGCCGAAATCGCCCTCTGCACAGCCGAAACAGCGCGGCGCTTCGATGTGGTTCCGCGTGTGGCCATGCTTTCTTTCTCCAGCTTCGGCAGCACTCGGGATGCTGTCTCCGATAAGGTGCGGAAGGCGGTGGAACTGCTGCACCAGGCCGATCCCACGTTAGTCGCTGATGGCGAGATTATGGCGGACGCTGCTGTCACACCCGAAATTCTGGAGAAGACATACCCGTTCAGTTCGCTCCAGGGGGGGGCCAATGTGTTGATCTTTCCCGATCTCAACTCAGCCAACATCGCATGCAAGTTGCTGGCAAAGATCGGGGGTGGAGAGACCTTCGGGCCGATCCTCATGGGCATGAGCCGGCCGGTGCATGTGTTGGCTCTGGGTGCTGAGGTCGAGGAGATTGTCAATCTGGCTGCGATTGCGGTGGTCGACGCTCAGGAAACGGAAGCATGCGCCAGCCTGTCTCAGGTTGCGAAGCTCGTTCCTGCAGATTGACTGGGCTGCGTGCCGACTCATCCGGCGAGGCGGTACGATTTACACCAGTCCAGCCAACCGCTAGAATCATTCTGCTTAGCGCGTAAGCTTTTTCGGCGCAAATTGAGGCACCTAGGAGAAACCAAGCATGTCAGCTCCCAGTCGGCGGCCGGAAATCCGCCGCCGTCGCACACGCAAAGAAAAGATTTCACACCTCAGGAAGAGACTGGCTGGCGCGTCATCGGATGCCGACCGTTCCCGGATCACAACTAAGCTCCAACGGTTGGGCCTGAATTCTCCCGGGCAGTCACTGCTTAAGCAAGCATGACACGCGAACGAACCGGCCAGAATCTTCATTGAAAATCTGATTGAGCTACTCAGTCCGCCGCGCGCCCTGTCGGAGTTCCCTCAGGAGGCCGCTTTTCCGCGCCGCTTCCCGCCACCACGTCTTCATAGGCAGCAAGAATCTTGGCGGCGGCAGCATCCCATGAGAATTTCTTTGCCTGCTCATAGCCACGCTGCTTGAGCTTCTCACGCAACGGCTGGTCGAGCAGAACGCGATGCAGCGCTCGCCTGATCTCGAAGACATTTTCGGGATTTACCAGCACGGCCGCATTGCCGACTACCTCGGGCAACGATGAACTATTCGAGGCCACCACTGGCGTGCCGTGCGCCATGGCTTCCAGCGGAGGCAGGCCGAAGCCTTCGTAGAGCGAGGGGAATACAAAAATCTTCGCAGCGTCATAAAAGATGCGCAGGACCTCGATGGGAACAAAGCCCATGAAGCGCACATCGTTTTGCACGCCGCTGCGCACAACGGTGCGGCGCAGCCCCGGCTGCTTGGAGAGTTCATCGCCGATGATGATCAGCTTCAAATCCGGAAATTTGTCTTCTTTTTCCAGCTCAGCTTTCAAAGCGGAAAAGGCCTCGATGATGCGCATCACGTTCTTGTGAGGGCTGATCCGCCCGGCGTAGAGCAGGAAGGGATGCGTTACGAGGTAGCGCTCGGCCAGCAGTTGGCGGTCGGCTTCCGAGGCGTGGCCGTGCAAAAAACGCTCGTCGATTGCGTTATATGCCACTTCGATGCGCTGGGAAGGAATGCCAAAAACTTTTTCAATTTCACTCTTGGTAAATTTCGAGACGGCGAAAATCCGCGCCGCTCCGCGCAGGGCGCGTCGCGTCAAAGTAAAGTGCAAAGAGCGTTTCAAGCTGGATTGATCGCGCGCTCCGTACATGTGCTCCAGCAGGTCGTGGACAGTCATCACGTAGGGGCAAGGCAGATTTCTTGGTGTCCAGAACAGGTGCGGGATATGCGTCAAGTCACAATGCAGCTGCTTCACCAGGCCACGGAAATCGAGATGGCCTTTGATCGTGGTATCGCGCTCGCGCAACGGCACCGCCTGAAAATTTGCCGGAAGCGGACCGATTTCGGCGACCGTCTCAGGTGAGCCGATCAGGCAATACTCGTTCTTCTGGTCCAGCCGTCCCAGCGCGCGTACGATGTTTCGCGTGTACGTGCCTACGCCGAATTCGCTGATGCGCCGGACGTCGATGGCGATCTTCACCGGGAAGATTTAACCACAGAGGCTACAGGGAATTACAGGCGTTCGGAAGCCAGTGGCCGCTCAGGCCCTGATTTCCGCTTGCGCCCTGGTCCTCAAGTGCGTGTACAGCGGAAAGGCTTCGGCCAGCTCCAGCACCCGCTTGCGGATGCTGGCGAGGACCGTGCCATCGTTGCGATGGTGCAATGCTTCGGCAATCCAGCGTCCCACCTGCCGCATTTCGCCCTCTTTCATTCCTCGAGTGGTCAATGCGGGTGTTCCAATGCGGATGCCGCTCGGTTTAAGCGGCGGGTTGGTATCGAAAGGAATTGCATTCTTATTGACCGTAATGCCAGCCTCGCCCAGCGCTTTTTCGGCTTCGCTCCCGAGCATGCCTTTCGAGAACACATCCACCAGCATGAGATGGGTGTCAGTTCCACCGGAAATGATGCGGAAGCCTTCCGTCGCGAGCGTCTCGGCCAGGACTTTCGCGTTGGCCACAACTTGTTTTGCGTAGTCGTGGAAATTTGGTTGCATGGCCTCGTGGAAACACACTGCCTTGGCCGCAATGATATGGACAAGCGGTCCGCCCTGCATGCCGGGGAAAACCACTTTGTCGATGGCGGCGGCGAATTCCTGTTTGCTGAGAATCATGCCGGCGCGAGGCCCGCGCAGGGTCTTATGGGTAGTGGATGTCACAATTTGCGCGTGCGGCACTGGCGACGGATGAACTCCGCCAGCTACCAGTCCTGCGAAATGCGCCATATCCACCAGATAGAGCGCGCCAACTTTGTCGGCAATCTGGCGCATGCGGGCAAACTCGATAATTCGCGGATAAGCGCTGCCCCCTCCGATAATCAGCCTGGGCCGCTCTTTTTCTGCCAGTTTCTCGAGGTCGTCATAATCGATGGTTTCGCTTTCTCTCGTCACACCGTAGGGAACAATGCGGTAGGTTTTGCCGGAAAAATTCAGGTGATGTCCATGCGTGAGATGTCCGCCATGCGCGAGATTCAGTCCGAGAATCGTTTCGCCCGGCTGCAGCACCGCAGCATAAGCTGCCATGTTGGCCTGCGATCCCGCATGCGGTTGCACATTGGCATGCTCCGCGCCGAAAAGCTCTTTTGCCCGATCTCGCGCCAGGTTCTCGACGACGTCAGCGAACTCGCAGCCACCGTAATAGCGTTTGCCGGGATAACCCTCGGCATATTTGTTGGTGAATACCGAACCCATCGCTTCGAGCACAGCCTCGCTGACGAAATTTTCAGAAGCAATCAGTTCGAGTCCTTCGTGCTGGCGGCGGACTTCGTTCTCGATGGCGGCGGCGACCTGCGGATCGACTTCGTAGAGCGGGCGTTCCATAGCGTCAGTTTTCATGGGTTGCAAACCTCGAGATAGAGGACGACTCTCATTCTAAACAACCATCTGGCAGATTCGCACCGCTAGTTCGCGCCTTCGAAGGCCCGGCGAAGAAAATTGGCCATCTGCCATCCATCGAGATATTTGAACGGAGCCTCGCCACACGTGTAGTGACCGCAGGGCAAGACTACAACTTTGTGGTCGAGACCATGCCGGGCAAACTGCTCCGCCACATGCTGCGAAAATTCGGGAAGAAAAGTCAGATCGTATTTCGCATAGACGACCAGTGACTTGCGCGGCCAGCGTGAGAACTGCTCGAAGTAGGACATGGGGCTGATCGCGCTCCAGAGCGAGCGCAGCCGATCGACATCTAGTTGCTCTTCAAGTCCTTTGCGAATGTGCCGCGTGGATTGCCCATGCCAGACTACATCCGCAAAATATGTGGAAGCGTGGTTGAATACGGCCACCCGAAGGCGCGGGTCGTGTGCCGCTGCCAGAAATGCGTAGCACGATCCCAGGCTCGTGCCTAGAATGCCCAGCCGGTCATATCCCTGTTGTTGCAGCCAATCAAAGCAGCAACGCGTGTCGACCACGCCCTGACGGCAGGCCGCAAGCGTGCGCCCGATATTCGCCGAAACTGCATAATCTGCGCGCCGAATCTCCGCCGGCATGCGGATATCGTGATACGGCAGGCTCAAACGCAGCACGGCAATCCCGAGCCAATTCAAAGCGCGGCAAAGCCCAGTGTATGCAACGCCGTCGCAATTCCAATGCGGTAAGAGCACGATTGCTCCGCGGCCGTGCGCCGGGAACCAGCGCGCATTCGCCAAGTTGTTTTCTGAATACGGAGTGGGAACCGGCGATGTGAAACGCAGAAACTCTCCATATTTGCCGCGGACTTTTGCTTCCATCTTCGGCTCAGGAACTTCGCGCGTGCTAAAGACTCGTATCTCTCTGCGCTCGAGACGGAAATCCGCGGGCGAGTCGTAAGCAAAGAATTCATCGCTGCCGGCGATGATTCGGTCGTTATATTCGCGAAAGAATTTCTCAGGATCTTCAGGGACATGACCGGGCGCATACCCGTTGCGGCAAGGCCAGTCACGCGCCCATTCCACTCCCCACTCCAGCGGACGCACCACGCGATTGTTATCCACCGACGTCAGCCGGTGCTCCCAGTCGTACATCCATTGGGCGTAGCGCGAGGGCCTCACGCCTTACAGACTACCAATTGGAGGTCTGGAAGAGTCGCTGAAACAGCTAAACTGCGGCACTCAGCATTCAGCACTCAGCATTCGGTCCCGAACGGGAATGCACTAATCCAGTTTTCGCAGAGGCTGACTGCTGAATGCTGAGTGCTAGGTACCGTACTTTCTCGGCACTCTTTTCGAAATTCCGCACAAAATCTCGTAAACATTGGTGTCGGCGTGCGCGGCGTGTTCGCGGGCATCGACGCTGAGGCCGTCGTCCGCCCCCAGAAGAATCACTTCATCTCCAACCTCGACCCCTGGCAGTCCAGTCACATCCACCAGAGTCAAATCCATCGAAATGCGCCCCACAATCGGCGCGTAATGCTCGCCCACAATCACGCGCCCGCGCGACGAAAGCGAACGGTTCAGTCCATCCGCATAGCCGACCGGAAGCACGGCGATGCGGGCTGGCGCCTTCGTGACATAGGTTCCGCCGTAACCCAAAGCCTGATTGGCCCGCATGTCGCGCAAAGAAAGTATGCGCGTCTTCCACGTTAACACCGGTTTCACTTGCAGCCGCAGCTTGCTCCCGCTGACTTCTCTCCCGGCGCGTTCGAACGGAAGATGATAACCATACAGCGCGATTCCCGGACGCACCATGCTGTACCACGATTCGCGCCGCGAGATGACCGCGCTGCTATTGGCCGCATGAATAATCGGCGGCTCAAATCCCTCTTTTTGAAGCAATCGTCGCGCTTCCTCGAAGCGCTTCAATTGCTCCTCAATGGAAGGAGAGTCCAACACTTCCGACGTGGCAAGATGTGTCGAGAGTCCCTCCAGCGCCAGATGGGATGACCTCTTTAACGCAACGCAGATCTGTGGCAAATCCTCAACCGTAACACCGAGCCGGCCCATTCCAGTGTCAATTTTGAGGTGGATAGGAAATTTCGATGTCGCGTAGGCCGCAGCTTTCTCCAGGGACTCGATTTGCCCCGGCTCCCACACTGTCGGCGTCAGGCCGAGGTGAACTATCTCCGGTTCTTCGCCTCGCCAGAATCCGGTCATTAAAAGAAGACGCGCCCGAATCCCCGCCTCCCGCAGCGGGATGGCCTCGTCCAGCGAGGTCACGCCGAGCCACTTGGCGCCCTCTTCTTCGAGCGCGCGTGCACATCCCAGGGCGCCGTGTCCGTAGGCATCTGCTTTTACCACCGCGCAGATTATGACGCCCGCTCCCACACGCCGTTGCAACATGCCAAAGTTGTAGCGCAAGTTGACAAGGGAAACTTCGGCCCAGGTGGGACGAGTCGCCGCGCGCTTCGCTATTTCCACGGTAGCCACGTATTCTGATTATAGCGGTCGCCTCCGCCCGGCCCAGATTACCGCTGTGCTACAACGTTCTCGCGGCCGACACATAGCTTATTCGCACAAGCACTTTCTATTGTTCCGACAACACAAAGTTCACCGTTACTTCTGTCTCTACTTCCACCGGTTCACCATTCAGCACATACGGCCGGTAGCGCCAGTGGCGTACCGCTTCCACAGCCGCCTGCACCAACATGGGATGTCCGCTTAGAACTTGCAGTTTCTCAATAGCCCCTTCACGGCTGATCACGGCCTGTAACACCACGCTGCCTTGTATGCGGGCCTGCCTCGCTAGCGGCGGATATTGCGGCTGCACACGATAGATCAGATTGCCTTCCATGATGTGAGATACCCGTGGAGTTGGCGCCGGCTTTGACGGCGACAGAACGACGGGGTTGAGAGCATTGCCCCACGGGCTGACGACTGAATTCCAGCCTCTCCGATCTCCGATTCCGCCACGAACTCCAGGGTTGAGGTCAACTGGGGGCGGAGCGGTTTGCTCGTCGATCTGAGCGATATTTCGTGGAACTTCTGCGGGCGCGACCATGCGATTGTCAATCGTCAGATTGCTGGTGGCCCGCCCGCTCGAATGGGCTTGAGGCAACGGCCCGGATGGCGCCGGCGGCGGCGCCTGGGTTACCAATCTTGAAGTCAAATGCAACGGAAGTCTCTCGGTATAAATCAGCGGCAAGGCAAGCAGCGCGCTCACAGCAAGTGCTTGTATGCCGCATGAGGCCAACATGGTCAAGCCTCGGTGAGGTCGGTTTGTCCAATCGGAATCCTGCAAGCCGGCAAACATGTGCCCTCCGGAGACATCGCAGATATCTCTAAGGACACCGGGTTGATGGTTCGGGGAACAAAGCGTGGAAAATCTGCCGCGAAAAAAAAGGCCGCGCTTGGCGCGGCCTCACGGAAACTTTTTGTTCTAAGCGGCGTCCCTGGCCTAATTCTGGGACTTCGGAGGAGCGGCGGGCGGGGTTGCTGGCTTGGCCGCTGGAGCGGCGGTCGTCGGCTTGGCCGCCGGAGGTGTGGTCGCGGGCCTTGCGGCTGCTGGCCTTGGCGTCGGTGCTGGTACTCCCGAGGCCAGGTTGTACGCTTCCACAATGGGCTTGGTGATATCTACCGAAGGCCCTGCCCAGAGCACTGGCCCTTGCGGCCAGGGGCTGGAAGTGTCGAGGATCACGCCAAAGCCGTTATCGGCGGCGAATTTTACGATCATCGGACCCATCTTCTGCAGAATGCGCTGTCCAATCTCATTCTGCTGGTTCTGGGCATCATCGCGCGCATCCTGCACCGCGCGTTCCAGCTTCTTTTGCTTTTCTTCAATTTGTTTCACTAACGTGCCGCGGGCTTCATCGTTGAGCTTGTCGCCCTGGGTGCTAAGCTGCTTCTTTAGGCTCTCCACTTCGTCATTCATGCCTTTGAGCTCAGTTTGTTTGGGCTCCAGCTTCTTGCTCAACTGGTCGAAATCGCGTTGGCCTTCGTTGGTGGCGAAAATCGCCTGTTCGAGATTAATGGTTCCTAATCTGCTCCCGGAAGCCGCGGCTGTGGCGGCGGAAGGTGCTGCCGCGCTGGGGGCCGCGGGTAGCGCGGCCTCCTGGGCCGCGGCGGGCAGAACTA
>Ga0335078_10007004_pt1 | contig 16706 bp, 11 predicted proteins | sample Lox_Sample_32_FD_206711 | JGI IMG/M metagenome (GOLD analysis project Ga0335078, IMG submission 206711) | Soil microbial communities from Loxahatchee National Wildlife Refuge, Florida, United States - Lox_Sample_3.2 | ecosystem: Environmental > Terrestrial > Soil > Wetlands | place: USA... | reverse complement strand
TTCGCCGCGCGCGCCGCCTGGCTCGAAGCGCTCGCGCACCGCGAGCCGGAGCTCGCCGCAGAGCTGCGCGAGCTGCTCGAGCCTGTGGAGGGTCGCGGGGGGCGGATACTCGCCGCCGCCGAGAGCCTGAAGGAGCAACTCGATTGCCTGCCGACGGCTGCGCAGAGCCTCGTCGGCAGACGCTTCGGTCCCTACTGCGTCCGCTCGCTCCTCGGCCACGGCGGCATGGGCAGCGTCTGGCTCGCCGAGCGGGTCGACGGCCTCTTCACCCGGCAGGTTGCACTGAAGCTCGTGCACCCGGCGCTCATCGGGCTCGGGCTCGCGGAACGTCTGTCGCGGGAGCGGGCGATCCTCGCGAGCCTGGATCATCCCAACATCGCGCGCCTTTACGACGCCGGCATCGCCGAGGATGGCCAGCCGTATCTCGCACTCGAGTACGTCCCGGGCACGCCGTTGGGAACGTATTGCGACAGCCGGCGGCTGGGGTTGCGCGAGCGGCTGCTGCTCTTCCGGCAGGTGCTGAGCGCCGTGCAATATGCGCACGCGCACCTGGTCATCCATCGCGACCTGAAGCCGTCCAACATTCTGGTGACCGAGGAGGGACGGGTCTGCCTGCTCGATTTCGGGATCGCGAAGCTCTTCCACGATGGGCCGGTCGGGGAAACCGAGCTCACGCGGCTGGGCGGCCGGGCGCTCTCGCTCGATTCTGCCGCACCCGAGCAACTCGCCGGCGCGCCGGTCACCATCGCCGCGGACGTCTATTCCCTCGGGGTGATGTTGTATGAGCTGCTGAGCGGGCAGCGGCCCTACCGGCTCGCGCGCCGTTCGCGGGCCGCTCTCGAGGAGGCGATTCTCGCGGCGGATCCGATACCTCTGGGACGAGTAGTGGTCGATGAGCGTGCCGCGGCGGCCCGTGGCACGAGCGTCGCCGGTCTCGCCCGCAGCCTGCGCGGTGATCTCGAGACCATCGTCATGAAGGCGCTGCGCAAACGGCCGGCGGAGCGCTATGCGACGGTCGATGCGCTCGGCGAGGATCTCGGGCGCTGGCTGAGGGATGAGCCGATCCTCGCCCGCAGGGACCACCTCGCCTATCGCGTCGCGAAGTTCGTGCGGCGGCATTGGGCTGCGCTCGCCGTGGCCGCGGGATTCCTGCTCGCCCTCGTGGGCGGGCTCGTCGCGACGACCTACGAGGCGAGAGTGGCGACGCGGCAGCGCGATGCAGCCCTTCGCGCCCAGCTGAGTTCGCTCACGCAGTCGGCGGCCGATCGCCTGAGCCGGGGCGATGCCGCCACGGCGAGTGCGATTGCCGTCGAGGTGCTGCGGCGCGAGATGGCGCACGGAGATGACCCGTCGGCGGCGCTTGCGGTGTTTCAGGAAGCACGGGCGGCCGACTCGCAGCTCCTCGCTTTCGTGACGAGCGGGCAGTCGGCGACGCAGTGGTTGAGCATCGACTATTCACCGGACGGACGCCGGTGGCTCACGGAGTGGGGAGGCCATTCCGTTCGGATCTGGGATGCCGTGACGGGCGGGGCGCTCTCGACTTTCGCGCTAGGCGCCGCCACTATCGAGGATGCCCGCTTCTCGCCCGACGGGCGGCAGATCCTCACCATCGCGAGCGACCGCGTCGCACGAATCTGGAGCGCTCGCACTGGCCGGTTGCTTGCGAAGCTGCGGGGTCACACGGGCCCCCTCTGGGGCTTCGCGTACTCCCCCGACGGCCGGCGCGTCGTCACGACTTCGGACGACAGGACGGCCCGGGTCTGGGATGCCACCACCGGTCGGGAGTTGTTGCGGCTCGAGCACGACGATAAGGTCAACGCTGCAGGATTCTCCTTCGATGGCCGGCGCATCGTCACGGGCTCTCATGACGAGACCGCGCGCATCTGGGATGCCGCCACGGGCCGTGAGATCCTGCGGATCTCGGGGCTCGGCGAGGCCGTGTTCTCGGCCGCGTTCTCACACGACGGCCGGAGGTTGGTGACCGCCTCCGGCAGCGAAGTGCGGGTCTCGGACGCGGCGACCGGCCGGCTCATCCTGCCGCTCGTGGGGCACGGCGAACTTGTCGACCACGCCAGCTTCTCCCGCGATGATCGGCTTCTCCTCACGGCGTCCGATGATCATACGGCCCGGCTCTGGGACGCTGTCTACGGCCGCCAGGTGGGTGTGTTGGTACATCCGGCACCCGTGTGGGATGCCAAGTTCTCGCCGGACGGTCGTTATGTCGCCACGACCTCCGCCGACGGCGCCGCACGCATTTGGGAGACTCCCGCGGACGGTCGGGCGTCGCGGCTCATCCGGGCGCCGCAGCAGGTCGCCTCCGCCTTCTATTCGGCCGACGGCCGGCGGATTCTCACGGCATCCTTCGATCGGACCGCGGTCATCTGGAGCGCGCGAACCCTGCAGCCTTTGACGACACTGCGCGGACACACGGATCGACTGTGGTACGCCGACTTCTCGCCCGATGGTCATCGCGTCGTGACCGGCTCTCGCGACGGTACGGCCCGGGTGTGGGATGCGGCGACGGGCCGAGAGCTCCTGCGACTGAGAGCGGGAGCGAGCGGCATCCGCGGCGTGGCGTTCTCGCCCGACGGTCGTCGCATCGTGACCGCATCCTACGATAAGACGGCGCGCATCTGGGACGCCGCCACGGGCCGGGAGTTGCTGCAGCTCCGAGGGCATTCGGATCAGGTGGAGTCGGCGGTGTTCTCACCCGACGGGCAGCGAGTCGCTACCGCGTCGGATGATCGCACGGCGCGCATCTGGGATGCGGCCACGGGCCGGGAGCTGCTGCGACTCGAAGGCCACACCGCTGGTCTGGCGTCGGTAGCCTATTCGCCGGACGGCGGGCGAATCGCGACCGCCTCGGATGACGGCACGGCCCGCATCTGGGAGGCCGCCACGGGGCGGCCGCTCGTCGTGCTCCGCGGGCACACGGACGGTGTCTCGGATGCGCGCTTTTCGGCCGACGGACTTCGGGTCGTCACCGCTTCCCGCGACCGCTCGGTCCGGGTGTGGGAGAGCGCGACCGGTCACGCCCTCGCGGTCTTCAACGGCCATGAAGGCCCGGTGGAGACCGCGGCGTTCTCGGCTGACGACCGCCACATCATCAGCGGATCCGATGACGGCACGGCGCGTGTCTGGGACGCGCGGATTCCCGCGCTTGGACAACAGCTCGTTTGGGCGGAAGCCGCGCAGTTCGAGCCGCTTCCCACATCCCTGCGGGCGGCAGCGGAGTTTCCAGACGACGCAGCGCGACCTACGGTGGCAAACGGGTCCGCCGCGCCCGGCGCGCTGGCGCAGCTGGGCGCGGCCGCCGATCGCGCGGCTCTCGGCGCGAGGAGCCAATCTGAGCGCGATGCGCACTTGCTCGAGGCGTTCGGATTCTTTGCGGCCGCCGCGCTGCGAGCCGAGCGAGCGGGTTGGCCTGATGAGGCCTACCGTCCCTGGCGATACCGGCGAGCCTCGCTCGCGCGTCTGCTCGCGCGCGCCGGCATGATGGCGCAGGTGGCGCAGGTCTTTGCGCGGGCGCGCGCCGGTTTGCCGCCGGGCTCTGGAAAGTAGCGCGGCGCGCGCCCGCGCTTACTCGCCCAGCAGGTCCTGCCCCTCGAGCGCGGCGCGCAGCAGAATCCGCGCCTTCTCCCAGTCCCGCTGCAACGTGCGCTCGGAGACACCGCGGATTGCCGCAAGGTCGACGAAAGAGAAGCCGCAAAAGAACTTCAGGTCGACGAGCTCCGCGAGGGCCGGGTCGAGACCTGACAGGGCCTCGATGGCATCCCTGAGCGTCTCCCACTCATCGGCACCTGCGCTGGGTTCGGCGCCCGCGCTCTCGAGAGTGGTGATCTCGAAGCCGCCGCCTCGCTTCAGAGCTGCTCGCTGGCGGAGGAGGTCGATGACGAGATTGCGCATCACGCGCGAGGCGTAGGCCAGAAACTCGCGTTCCGACAAGGGGCTGGCACCCTCGCGCTGCTCGAGCCGCAGATAGGCCTCGTGCAGCACCGTGGTCGGACTCACGGCGCCGGTGCCCGCATTGCGTTGCAGCTCGCGCCGCGCAATCTGGCGCAGCTCGGCATAAAGCGAGGCGAAGAGCGCGGCCTGCGCGGAATCGGCTTTCAGGGTCTCGGCGTCATCGGGTGGGGGACTCAAGGGCACTCCTCGGCCGCGAGCGCAGCCATGGTACCGTCGCCTCCCGGAGCGGTGAAACCACGCCGCTCGATAGTTCGTAAGTATATGATATTAAAGATGTTTTTTATCATGGACGGACTCCGTGCCGCCCTGCCGTGCGGACCGGGCCTTTAGGCCGTAAAATCGCCCTCTCTCGCGACGCTTTATGTCCCGCCGCTACTTCATCAAAACCTTCGGCTGCCAGATGAACGAGTACGACTCCGCCCGGATGGCGGACGTGCTCGAGGCTGGCTTGGGCCTCGCTCGCACCGAGGATCCCGCGCAAGCCGACGTGCTGCTCATGAACACCTGCTCCGTGCGCGAGAAGGCGCAGGAGAAGGTGTTCTCGATGCTGGGCGAGTGGCGCCGGTTGAAGCGCGAGCGCCCGCACGTGCTCATCGGCGTGGGCGGATGCGTCGCGAGCCAGGAGGGCGAGGGGATCACGCAGCGGGCGCCCTTCGTGGACCTGGTATTCGGCCCGCAGACCCTGCACCGCCTGCCGCAGCTGATCGCCGAGCTTCGCCGTACGGGCCGCTCCGTGGTCGATGTCAGCTTTCCGGAGATCGAGAAGTTCGATCGTCTGCCGGAGCCGCGCGCCGAGGGCGCGACCGCCTTCGTTTCGGTGATGGAGGGCTGCAGCCGTTACTGCAGCTTCTGCATCGTGCCCTACACCCGTGGCGAGGAGGTGAGCCGCCCGTTCGATTCCGTGCTCGAGGAGGTGCGTCAGCTCGCCGCTCAGGGCGTGCGCGAGGTGACGCTCCTCGGCCAGAACGTCAACGCTTACGCCGGGCCGATGGCCGACGGAGCGGTGGTGGACCTGGCGACGCTGATTCATCACGTCGCGGCAGTGCCCGGCATCGAGCGCATCCGCTTCACGACCTCGCATCCGCTCGAGCTCAACGACAGCCTGATCGAGGCCTTCGCGCACGTGCCCCAACTGGCGAGCCACCTGCACCTGCCGGTGCAGAGCGGCTCGGACCGGGTGCTTGCGCTGATGAAGCGCGGCTACACGGCCATTGAATTCAAGGAAAAAGTCCGCAAGCTGAGGAGCGTGCGGCCGGATATCTGCATCTCCTCCGACTTCATCGTGGGATTCCCCGGGGAAGGCGAGCGCGATTTCGAATCGACGCTCAGCCTCGTGCGCGATGTCGGCTTCGATCAGTCGTACAGCTTTCTCTACAGCCGCCGTCCGGGAACGCCGGCGGCGTCGCTCCCCGATGAGACGCCGGCGGAGGTCAAGCAGGAGCGGCTGTCGCGGCTGCAGGCGCAGCTCGATGCCCAGGCCCGCGCCATCAGCGAGCGCATGGTCGGGACCGCGCAGCGGGTATTGGTGGAGCGGCCGGCCAAGAAAAACACCCGTGAGCTCGCCGGCAGGACCGAGAACAACCGCTGGATCAACTTTGCCGGGCCAGCGGAAATGCTCGGCCGCTTCGCGCGCGTCGCCGTGACCGAAGCGCTGCCGCACAGTCTGCGCGGACGCCTGTGGCAGTAACCGTCCCCGCGGGCTCGCGCGAGTTCGATCTCACACCGTCGGACAACGCGCGGCTCGCCAACCTCTGTGGCCCGCTCGATGAGAACCTGCGCCTGCTGGAGTCGCGGCTCGATGTGCAGATCCGCAGGCGCGGAGACAACTTCCGGGTGCTCGGTGCCCGCGCTGCCGGCGCCGAGGACATCCTGCAGGAGCTTTTCGCCCTCGCCAAGGACGAGGAGGTCACACCCGAGCGGGTGCATCTCGCGCTGCGCGAGCGCGAATCGGGTCCCGCGCCGGCGGAGCTCGAGCCGGGGGAGCGCGCCGTGCGCGTGCCCCGCGGCGGCATCCGCGCCCGCGGACACCACCAGCGCGAGTACCTCGCCCAGATCCGAAGCCGCGACCTGACATTCGGGATCGGGCCCGCGGGCACAGGCAAGACCTATCTCGCGGTCGCCTGCGCGGTGGAGGCGCTGCAGGCGGAGACCATCCGGCGCATCGTGCTCGTCCGGCCGGCGGTCGAAGCCGGCGAGCGGCTCGGATTCCTCCCGGGAGATCTCACGCAGAAGGTGGATCCGTACCTGCGACCGATGTACGACGCGCTCTACGAGATGTTGGGATTCGATCGCGTGTCGCGCTTCATCGAGCGTAACGTCATCGAGGTGGCGCCGCTCGCCTTCATGCGCGGCCGATCGCTCAATGATTCCTTCATCATTCTCGATGAGGCGCAGAACACCACCATCGAGCAGATGAAGATGTTCCTCACCCGCATCGGCTTCGGCTCGAGGGCGGTGGTCACGGGCGATGTGACCCAGACGGATCTGCCGGCCGGGCGCCAGTCCGGGTTGAGTCACGTCACCGGCGTGTTGCGCGGCATCGAGGGTGTCGCCTTCACTTTCTTCGATGCTCAGGACGTGGTGCGCCATCCCTTGGTGCAGCGCATCGTGCAGGCTTACGAGTCCCGCGCGACCACCCCCGGACCCACGGAGCCGCGGACGTGAATTCCTCCGCCGACGGATTTCGAGTGGACGTGCAACGCCGCGTCAGGGCCTGGGCGCCGCGCGCCCGGGAGATCGCCACCTGGGCGGCCACGGCTCTGGGTGCGAGCGCGGCCCGGGGCGAGCTCGGCGTGCGGGTGGTGGGCGCCGCCGAGAGCCGGCGCCTGAACGCGCGCTATCGCGGCAAGGACCGGCCGACCAACGTGCTGTCCTTCCCGGCGGCGCCGCTGCCGCCGCGTTCCTTCGCGCCTCCCGCCGGCCGCCGCCGCGACGAGCGGGCCTCGCGGCCGCTCGGCGATCTCGTCATCTGCGCCCAGGTGGTGCGCGCGGAGGCGCGGGCGCAGCAGAAGTCTCTCAAGGCGCACTGGGCGCACCTCGTGGTCCACGGTGCGCTGCATCTCGTCGGTTACGACCACGAGCGCGATGCGGCGCAGGCGCAACGCATGGAGCGGCGCGAGATCGCGGTGCTGCGCCGTCTCGGTTTCGACAATCCCTACAGAATGTGAGCCATGCCGAAGGATATCAACTCGACCGGAAAGTGGCTGAAGCGCCTGACGCAGGGCTTCGCCGCCGAACCGCAGGACCGAAAGCAGCTGCTCGAGGTGCTGCGCGAGTCCCGCGCGCGCGGACTTCTCGATGCCGATGCGCTGCCGATGCTCGAAGGCGTGTTGGAAGTCTCGGATCTTCACGTCCGCGACATCATGGTGCCGCGCGCCCAGATGGTGTTCGTGCGCCGGGACGATCCGGTCGCGCGCATCCTGCCGACGGTGGTCGAGTCGGGCCACTCGCGCTTTCCGGTGATGGACCAGGACCGCGACGACATCGTCGGCATCCTGCTCGCCAAGGACCTGCTGCGCCTCTGCAGCACCGAGGCGCGCGAGCGTTTCGACATCCGCGAGTTCATGCGCCCGGCGGTATTTGTGCCGGAGTCGAAGCGGCTGAACGTGCTGCTGAAGGAGTTCCGCGGCAGCCGCAATCACATGGCGATCGTGGTCGATGAATATGGCGGGGTCGCTGGCCTGGTCACGATCGAAGACGTCATCGAGCAGATCGTCGGCGAGATCGACGACGAATTCGACGTCGAGGACGATCAGAACATCCGCAAGGAGGCCGAGCGGCTCTTCCTGGTGCGCGGCGTGACGCGCATCGATGAATTCAACGAGTACTTCGGCGCCCACCTGTCGGAGGAGGAAGGCTTCGAAACCGTGGCCGGGCTCCTGATGAAGCATTTCGGCCGCCTGCCGCGGCGGGGCGAGGCCGCGAACATCGATGGCTTCGAGTTTCGCGTCACGCGGGCGGATCGGCGGCGCATCGATGCGCTGCGGGTCGTGCCGCCGCGCGATGTGACACCGCCCGACGGGCACGCGCAGCCGGAGCAGGGCGAGTCGCACGCATGAGCCGCGCATGAGCTCCCCTTCCGCCACGGCGATCACCGCCAGGCTGCCGTTCCTCGCGGCCCTGTCGGCGCACGCGGCGCTCGCGCGGCGGGCGCTGGCGCTGGGCGCGGGTGCGCTCCTCGCCTGCTCGTTCGCGCCGCTTCAGTGGTGGCCGCTCGCTATTCTCTGTCCAGCGCTGCTCATGGGGCTGTGGGAGGAGGCCGCGCCGCGCGATGCGGCGTGGACCGGATTCTGGTTCAGCTTCGGCACTTTCCTCGCCGGCACCTACTGGCTCTACGTCAGCATCCATGATCTCGGCGAGGCGCCCGTCTGGCTCACCGTTGCCCTCATGTGCGGCCTCATCGGCATCATGGGCGCTTACCACGCGGTCATCGGCTACGGGGTCGCGCGCTGGCTGCCGCGCAGCGGCGCCTGGCGCTGGCTCATCGGCATGCCGGCGGCGTGGCTGCTCGTTGAGTGGTGGCGGGGTTGGTTCCTTTCCGGGTTTTCCTGGCTGTCGCTCGGGTATTCCCAGACCGACACTTGGCTCGCGCGATTTGCGCCGCTCGCGGGGGTGTACGGCATCAGTCTGCTGCTGCTCGTGAGCGCCGGCGCGCTGATCGCGCTGCTGCGCGGCAACGCGCGCGTGCGGGTGATCGCGGCGCTCACGCTGATTGCGCCCTGGGCCATCGGTGCGGCGCTCGGGCTGGTGCGCTGGACCCACCCCGCGGGCGCTCCCGTGTCCGTGGCGGTGATTCAGGCGGACATCCCGGAGGATGAGAAATGGCAGGCCGCCTACGAGGACCGGATCCTCGAGCGCTACCGTAAGATGACCGAATCGGCGCTCGGCACGCAGCTCATCGTGTGGCCGGAGGCGGCGCTGCCCGAGCCGGCCAACAACCTGCTGCCGTACATCGCCACCCTCGATCGGCAGAGCCAGTCCCGCGGCTCGTCGCTGGTGATGGGCGTGGTGCGCGCCGAGGGCGAGCGTTACTATGACTCGATCCTCGCCCTCGGCAAGACCGCGAGCTGGTACTCCAAGGACCACCTCGTGCCGTTCGCGGAGTTCTTTCCGGTGCCGAGCTTCGTGCGCAACTGGCTGCGCCTGATGAGCCTGCCCTACGAGAGCTTCTCCCGCGGCGGCACGGATCAGTCGCCCCTGCCCGTGGCGGGGCTCGAGCTCGGGCCCACCGTCTGCTACGAGGTGGGCTACGGCGGCTACATGCTGCACATGTTGCCGAAGGCCGATGCGCTGGTGAACGTCACCAACGATGCCTGGTTCGGGCACTCCACCGCCCGCTACGAGCAGTTTCAGATGGCCCGCATGCGCTCGCTCGAGGAGGGCCGCGGCATGATCGTCGCAACCAACGACGGCATTTCGGCGGTGATCGGCCCGCAGGGTGAGGTCATCGCCTCGGCGCCGCCCTTCGTGCCCTACGTGTTGAAATCCTCGGTCACACCCATGGCCGGGCTCACGCCGTTCGCCCGTGTTGGAAACTGGCTCATCGTGAGTCTCGCGGCTCTCGGCCTCGCCGGCGGACTATCGATCGGCCTGCTGCGCCGGCGCGCAGGCACGGCGGGTGCCACAACTCTCCCACCCCGGAGTCCTTCATGAGCATCAAGCTCGCGCGCTGGAACGCCGCATCCCTCTCGTTGATCCTTGCGGTTGCCGCCGGGCCGGCCGTGCGCGCTCCGGCCGCATCGGCGGCGACGACGGCTTCCCCGATTCAATGCACACCCGGCGGCGCGAGCTCGCTCCCGGACTTCACGCCCCTCGTCGCCAAGTACGGTCCGGCGGTCGTCAACATCGAAGTGGTCGAGAAGCCCGCCGTCGATCCGGGACAGAGCAACGATCCCCTCAATCAGTTCTTCCACCGCTTTGGCATACCCGCCCCGGGCGACCAGCAGCAGGGCGGCGAGCCGGTGCGGGGCGATGGCTCCGGGTTCATCGTGAGCTCCGATGGCTACATCCTCACCAACAGCCACGTGGTCGAGGGCGCGAGCCAGGTGACGGTGCGCCTGGTGGATCAGCGGGAGTTCCCCGCCAAGGTGGTGGGGTCCGATGAGCGCACGGACATCGCGGTGCTCAAGATCGCGGCCACGGGGCTGCCGGCGGTACGCCTCGGCGATCCCTCGAAGCTCAAGGCCGGCCAGTGGGTGCTCGCCATCGGCTCACCCTTCGGGTTCGAGAACAGCGCGACGGCGGGTATCGTGAGTGCCATCGGGCGCTCGCTGCCAAGCGAGAACTACGTGCCTTTCATCCAGACCGATGTGGCGGTGAATCCCGGCAACTCGGGTGGTCCGCTCTTCGACCTGCAGGGCGAGGTGGTCGGCATCAACTCGCAGATCTTCAGCCGCACGGGCGGATTCATGGGCGTCTCGTTCGCCATCCCGATCGATGTCGCGGAAAACGTCGAACGACAGCTCATCGAGGTCGGGCACGTGGTGCGCGGCAAGATCGGCGTCACCATTCAGCAGGTGACGGCGGATCTGGCCGACTCCTTTGGGCTCAGCCGGCCGCGCGGGGCATTGGTGAGCTCGGTGGAGAGCAAGGGTCCGGCGGCGCAGGCCGGCATCCAGCCGGGCGATGTGGTGCTCGCCGTCGATGGCCACCCGATCGATGAGTTCGGTGAGCTGTCGAGCCGCATCTCGGCCATGCGGCCCGGGACACTGGCGACGCTGACGCTCTGGCGGGATCGGCAGGACCGGACGGTGCGGGTGAGAGTCGTGGAGTTGAAGGAGCCGCAGGTGGCCGGGGCGAGTGCCACGCGACCGACCCGGCCCAAAGCCAAGCCCAATCAGCTCGGCCTCACGCTGCGGCCGCTCGCGCCGCAGGAGAAGGCGCAGGCCCGCACCAGCGGGAGCCTGCTCGTCGAGGGGGTGTCGGGGGCCGCCCAGATCGCCGGGGTGGAGCCAGGGGATATCATCCTGGGAGTGGATGGACGGCGCATCGCGACGGTGCAGGAGCTGGAATCGGCGGCCCGGAACTCGCGCAAGAAGAGCATCGCGCTGCTGATCCAGCGGGAATCGGCGCAGCTCTTTCTGCCTATCACGGTGCCGTAGCCCCCCGCCATCAATGCCTGCCCGGCGGCGCCTTTTGCAGCCGAATCGCCGCTCGTTCGTGTAAATTGACCGGCTTTCAGAGCTGAAAGCCAGGCGTTTGTCGATGGAAGAGCATTACGATCCGGCGGCGGTCGAGAAGGCGGCGCAGGCCTACTGGGAGCGGCACCGCAGTTTCGAGGTGAAGGAGGAGAGCGGGCGGCAGAAGTACTACTGCCTGTCGATGCTGCCTTATCCCTCCGGCCGGCTGCACATGGGGCATGTGCGCAACTACACGATCGGCGATGTGTTGGCGCGCTTCATGAGGATGCAGGGGCGGAACGTGCTGCAGCCGATGGGGTGGGATGCGTTCGGGTTGCCGGCCGAGAATGCGGCCATGAGCAACGGGGTGCCGCCGGCGCGGTGGACGCGGCAGAACATCGCCTATATGCGGGCGCAGATGAAATCGCTCGGCTTCGGCATCGACTGGAGCCGTGAGCTCGCCACCTGCGATCCCGGTTATTACCGCTGGAACCAATGGATGTTCCTGCGCATGCTCGAGAAGGGCATCGCCTACCGCAAGACCGGCGTCGTGAATTGGGATCCGGTCGATCAGACCGTGCTCGCCAACGAGCAGGTCATCGAGGGGCGGGGCTGGCGCACGGGAGCTCTCATCGAGAAGCGGGAGATCCCGACTTACTACCTCAACATCACGCGCTACACGGACGAGCTCCTCGGCGACCTCGAGCGGCTGCCGGGCTGGCCGGAGCGGGTGCGCCTCATGCAGGAGAACTGGATCGGCCGCAGCGAGGGCTGCGAGATCTCCTTCCCCTACGCATCCGATACGCGCACGGCGATGTCGGGTGAAGGCGCACTCAAGGTCTTCACGACGCGGGCCGACACGCTCTTCGGAGTCACCTTCATGGCGATCGCCGCGGAGCATCCGGTGGCGCTCGCGGCGGCCGCCGCAGACCCCGCGCTCGCGGCGTTCATCGACGAGTGCCGCCGCGGCAGCGTGATGGAAGCGGACGTCGCGACCCAGGAGAAGAAGGGCATGCCCACCGGACTGCACGTGCTGCATCCTTTCACGGGCCAACCGCTCGAGGTCTGGGTCGCCAACTACGTGCTCATGGGGTACGGCGAGGGCGCGGTGATGGGAGTCCCGGGCCACGACGAGCGCGACTTCGAGTTCGCGCGCAAGAACGGGATCCCGATCATCATGGTCGTACGCTCGAAGAGCGGCGCCTACGAGGAGCTGCGCGAGACCTGGCTCCCGGCCTACTCGGAATATGGCATCACCGTGAACTCGGGAGAGTTCTCCGGGCTCGAGTTCCAGGCGGCCGTCGACGCCATCGCCGCGAGCCTCGAGAAGCGCGGTCTCGGGCGCAAGCGGGTGCAGTATCGGCTGCGCGACTGGGGCATCTCTCGCCAGCGTTACTGGGGCTGTCCGATTCCGCTCATCCACTGCGAGCGCTGCGGGGAGGTGCCGGTACCGGATGAGCAGCTGCCGGTCCTGTTGCCGGAGGACCTGGTGCCGGACGGCAGCGGCAACCCGCTCGCCAAATCGCCGGCGTTCAGCCACTGCAACTGTCCGCGATGCGGCGGCGCGGCGCGGCGCGAAACCGACACGATGGATACGTTCGTCGACTCCTCGTGGTACTACATGCGCTACACCTGCCCGGATCAGCAGCGCGCGATGATCGATGAGCGCGCCGCGTACTGGCTGCCCGTCGATCAGTATATCGGCGGCATCGAGCACGCCATTCTCCATCTGTTGTACTCGCGCTTCTGGACCAAGGTCATGCGCGACCTCGGTCTGCTCGCGATCGACGAGCCGTTCACGAACCTGCTGACCCAGGGCATGGTGTTGAACCACATCTACTCCTGCACGCAGGCCGATGGCCGGCGCCGGTACTTCAATCCGGCGGAGGTGAGCTCGCGGCGGGACGCGGGGGGCGAGGAGCTCTTCGAGACCACCCTGCCCGAGGGGCAAACCATCCGCGTCGACTACCAGGGCCTCGGCAAGATGTCGAAGTCGGAGAACAACGGCGTCGACCCGGAGGGGCTGGTGTCGCGCTTCGGAGCCGATACCGCCCGTCTTTTCACCATGTTCGCATCGCCCCCGGAGCAGACGCTGGAGTGGTCCGACGAGGGCGTGCAGGGCGCCTCGCGATTCATCCGGCGCCTGTGGCACGCCGTCTACGAGCATGTGAGTCGCGGACCGGCGCGACGATGGGACACCGGCTCGCTCACGGGAGCGCAGCGCGAGGTGCGCCGCGCCGCGCATCAGGCGCTCGCGAAGGCGGCCGACGACATCGGCCGTCGCCGCAATTTCAACACCGCGATCGCCGCCAGCATGGAGCTTCTCAACACCGTCGGCCGCTTCGATGACCTGACGGAGCAGGGTCGCGCGGTCCGGCACGAGGCGTTGGAGCTCATCACTCTGATGCTCGCGCCCATCATCCCGCATGCCGCGCACGCGCTCTGGAGCGGGCTCGGGCACGAGCGGGCGCCGATCGATGAGCCCTGGCCGCAAGTGGACGCCTCGGCGCTCGCTCAGGATTCCGTCGAGTTCGTCGTGCAGGTGAACGGCAGGCTGCGCGGTCACGTCCGGGTGCCGGCCGGGGCCGATGAGGCGGCGATCCGGGAGGCCGCGCTCGCCGATGAGCAGGTGATGAGGTTCGTCGGCAGCCGCGCGGCCGTCAAACGGGTGATCGTGGTGCCCGGGCGGCAGATCGCCAACGTGGTGATCGGTGCGCCGGCCGCCGACCCCGCGTCATGAAACGGCACGAGCGGGCACCTGCGGGAGCGCTGGGCCGGGCAGCGCCCGGCCTGCGGCGCTGGGCACTTCTCGCGGCGCTGTTGGTGTCGGGCTGCGGCTTTCATCTCGAAGGACGCATGCCACTGCCGCAGGCGATGCAGCGGCCGTACATCGAGGCTCAGGACCAGCAGAGCGATTTCGTCCAGAGTCTGCGCCGCCAGATGCTCATCTCGGGCGCCCACCCCGTCGACTCGCCCGGGCAAGCCACCGCGGTGGTGCACATCCTGAGCGATGCGGTCGCGCCGCAGGTGCTCTCGGTCTCCGCGCAGAACCGGCCGACGGAATATCAGGTGACCTACACGGTGCGCTTCTCGGTGACGACGGGTGGCGGCAAGGAGCTGCTCGCCCCGCAGCAGGTGTCCGCGATGCGCTCCTACAGCTTCGAAGAGAGCCTGCTGTTGGCGAAGGAGCACGAGGAGGCGATCCTGCAGCAGGCGATGGGGCAGGACCTCGCGGACATCGTCATGCGGCGGCTGGCGAGCCTGTCGGGCAGTTGAATGCTGCTCCTCAGCGCGCTCGATCGGGTGGCGATAGCGGCGCTGCTCGAGCGCTACGGACTTCATCTCGCGCTCATCGCACCCGATGAGGTGATCCCCGGATCCTACTGGGGGGAATCCGAGGCGGGCCTGAGGGAAGACCGGCTGTACGCGCGACTCGACACTCCCGTGCATTCCGTACTGCACGAAACCAGCCATTTCATCTGCATGACGCCCGAGCGGCGTGCGGGGCTCGATCGCGACGCCGGAGGGGATGACCTCGAGGAGTCGGCCGTGTGTTACCTGCAGGTCCTGCTGGCCGGGGAGCTGCCTCAGGTGGGCATGGAGCGGGCCTTCAACGACATGGATGCCTGGGGCTACAGCTTTCGGCTGGGCGGCACGCGGGCGTGGTTCGAGGGCGATGCGCAGGACGCGCGGGAATGGCTGCAGCAACACGGGATCACGGACGGCGCCGGTCGGTTGACGGGCGTCGGTCGGCTCTGACCGCGGAAAGCCGCCGGCGCTGCCCGACTGCCGGGTGAGGAGGGCACCCGCTTTGCTGCTGGGGCGAGGGATGGCTACTGCTGAGAGTCAGGCGAGGGTGGCATGCCCGGACTGCGGGCTGGTGCAGCGGCTGCCGCGGGTGCGGCGGCGACACATCGCCGAGTGCCGGCGGTGCGCGCGGGTGCTGGCGGGGCCCGCCGGAGGACGTGTCGATGCTCCGCTCGCGCTCGCGCTGGCCTCGCTCCTGCTGCTCGTTCCGGCGACCATCGATCCTTTGCTGCGGGTGGCCGCGCATGGCGCCGCGCGGACCTGTTGGTTGTGGAGCGGAATCGGCGGTCTCTGGCACGAGCGGTTCCGGGGGCTTGCGGTGATCGTCGCGGTCTTCAGTCTCGCCTTTCCCTATCTTTATCTGAGCGCGCTGATCGCCGTGCTCGCGGCGGTGCAGCTCGGGGCGCGCGGGCATCTGGGGCCGGCGTTTCGCTGGATCGTGCGGGCGCGCGCCTGGATGATGCTCGAGATATTTCTCGTCGGCTGCTTCGTCGCCTACAGCCGGCTGCGGCTGTTCGTGGGCGTGCACGTGCTCGCGGGCGGATGGTGCCTCATGGGGGCGACTTTGGCGCTGTTGCTGGCCTCGACGCAGCTCGATGAGCGAACCGTCTGGGAAGCACTGCCGCTGCGGCGGCCGAGCGCGGGCCGCGGGCGGCGCGAGCGCCAGCCCGCGAGCGGGAGCCGCAACGGCACTCGGGCGATCGGCTGCACCGGCTGTGAGCTGCTGGTGACCGGTGCGCATGCAGGGGATGCCTGCCCGCGTTGCGGGGCGGCGCTGCATGAGCGCAAGCCCTATGCGTTCACGGTGACCGCCGCGCTGGTGGCGACCGGCTTCATGCTCTACGTCCCGGCCAACGCGCTTCCCGTATTGACGCTGGTGAGCCTCGGGCATCGGCAGTCGAACACCATCATCACGGGCGTGCTCGAGCTGATGCACAACCGGCTCTGGCCGCTGGCGCTCATCGTGTTCCTGGCGAGCATCGTGGTGCCGCTGCTGAAGTTGTGCGGGCTGACCTGGATGCTGCTCGCGACCCTGCAGCGCTCATCGCGCGCGCTGATCGTGCGCACCCGCTACTTCCGGCTCATCGATACCGTCGGTTCCTGGTCCAACATCGACGTGTTCGTCGCCTCGGTACTGGTGGCCCTGCTGCAGTTTGGCGCCATTGCTCAGGCCCGCGCGGGCGTCGGGCTCACGGCCTTCGCGGCCGTGGTGATCATCACCATGATCGCGACCCGAACGTTCGACCCACGGCTCATGTGGGATGCGCCCCGGAGAGATCGATAGAGGCTGATAGAGGTTGATCCGTCATGCCCGACGAACCCGCTGATCCGAAGGAGCCCGAGGAGGCGCGCTTACGGCCGCACCGCTGGATCGCGTGGGTGTGGATCGTGCCGATCGCGGCCGCGGGGGTGGTGGTGTGGCTCGCATGGCGGGCCCTCGCGCAGAGAGGCCCCGAGATCACGATCTCCTTCGTCGCCGCGCAGGGACTGCAGCCCGGTCAGGCGACGATCCAACATCACAACGCGGTGCTCGGCACCGTGACTTCGCTGCGATTGACGCCCGACATGCGGCGGGTGATCGTCAGCGCGCGAATGAACCGGGAAACGACTCCCTATCTGACCGATTCCACGATCTTCTACGTCGTCACACCGCATGTGGGCGTCCAGGGTATCTCCGGCCTCTCCACCATCGTCTCCGGCTCCTACATCGAGATGTATCCCGGCAGAGGCGGCAGGCCGCGGCGGCACTTCGTGGGTCTCGACAGCCCGCCGCTCATCGCGCCGGGCACCTTGGGCCGCTCCTTCGACCTCCTC
>Ga0335078_10007002_pt1 | contig 16706 bp, 14 predicted proteins | sample Lox_Sample_32_FD_206711 | JGI IMG/M metagenome (GOLD analysis project Ga0335078, IMG submission 206711) | Soil microbial communities from Loxahatchee National Wildlife Refuge, Florida, United States - Lox_Sample_3.2 | ecosystem: Environmental > Terrestrial > Soil > Wetlands | place: USA... | reverse complement strand
TGGGTGTGCTGGCAGATTACGCCGAAGTGCCGGAGGAACACGAGGGAGCGATCGAACAATATTTGCGGGATGAGTTGGAATACGTGGTGGTGGAAACGTTCGATCACGCGAAGGCGGGCATTTCCCTGCTTCGGGACGAGGTGGGAGGCCGCGCGACGTTTTTTGTAGATTCGACCAAGAATTTGCGGTTGCAGGAGTATGAGCCGATCGTTCCGTTCCGGGCGGAGGAAGGCGTGCTCGGGCGAATGGACAAGCTGGTGGAGTTCCGTGATCCGCTGGGAGCGGCGGCGAAACAGTTTTTGCCGAGACTGAGGGCGGCATATCTTACGGACGGCGCTGTGGCGGCGGAAAAGTTGGCGAAGGAGAATCCGCAGTTCGCGTTCGTGACGCCGGAGGGAACGTGTTACCAGGGACGCATGGTGACTGGCGGGCGGCCGGATGAAGCAGGGCCGCTGGGGATGAAGCGGGAGCTGCGCGCGCTCGACGCGGAATTGTTGCACCTCGAAGCGCGCATGCAGCAGATGCAGACTGAGATCGAGCGCAACGGCACCGAAATGCAGGGGGCGGAGCGCGCGTTGGAAGAGGCGAGCGCGAAACAGCGCGAGGCGGAACGCGAAACGATCCGGGCGGCGCACAAGCATGAACAGATGCAGAGCGAGCTTGCGCGGCTGGGACTGGAATTGACGATCTGTCAGAACGAGCTGACGCAGCTACGGCGGGACACAGACAACGCGCGGGAACGAGCAGAACGCGCAAAGCACGAGCATGCCACGGCGGCGGCGAGCCGCGCGGAAGCCGAAGCAGAAGGAGCGCGGTTGAGTGAAGAGCTGACGTTGCTGCGCGGGTCCGTGCAATCCGGGCAGGATGAACTGGCGGACGGGCGCGCAGAATTGGCGGCGAGGCAGGAAAGGCTGATGGCGGCGGAGGCTTTGGCGAAGCGACTGGCGGAAGAGCGCGCGGAACTGGAACGGCGCGAAGCTGCACTCCGCGAACAGGAAAGATCCGTTATGGATGAGACTGAGGCTCTTGCCAAGCAAAGTGAAGAGCTGGCGCAGCAGCTTGAGGGGCTGCGAACGGAAAAGGCAAGGCTGGAGGCTAGGCAAAAGGAATTAGAACAAGAGTGGGAGACGCGCCGAACGAGGCTGGTGCAAATGGAAGATCATTTGCGGATGGGGCGGCAATCGCTGCAAGAGCTGCGCGAGCAAAGGAGCCATGCGGAAGTGGAGCGGGCGAAGAACGACAGCGACCGTGAACACCTGCGCGTGACGTGCGTGACGGAAGTGAATGCGCAGCCGGAAGATTTGATCGCGAGCGAGACGGCATTCATGAGCGGCGAAGAACTAGCCGCGGCGGAAGCGAGCTATCGGGATATGAAGCAGCGGATCGAATCCATGGGCCCGGTGAACATGATGGCGCTCGAGGAGTTCAACGAGTGTGAACAGCGCTTCAACTTTTTGACGAGAGAGCGGGACGATTTGCTGCACTCCATTGCGGATACGCAGCAAGCGATCGCGGAGCTGGACCAGATCACCAAGGAAAAATTCGAGCAGGCGTTCGCAGCGGTGAATGCGCACTTCTCGACGGCGTTCCACACGATTTTCGGCGGCGGGATGGCGGAGATGCGGCTGACGGAGCCCGACAGCTCGGGCGACGCGGGAATTGACATTGTGGCCTCGCCGCCAGGGAAGCGGCTGCAGAATGTTCTGCTGCTCTCGGGCGGCGAGAAAGCGATGACAGCGCTGGCGCTGCTGATCGCGATTTTCCGTTACCAGCCGAGCCCGTTCTGCATCCTGGACGAAGTGGACGCACCGCTGGATGAAGCGAACGTGGGGCGGTTCACGAAATTAATCGGGGAGATGAGCGAGCAGACGCAATTCATCGTCGTGACGCACAACCGAAAGACGATGGAGACGGGGAGCGTGCTCTACGGCGTAACGATGCAGGAGCCGGGAGTTTCAAAAATCGTGAGCGTGCGATGGGAGGGAGACGAAGCACCGGCGCCGAGAAAGAAGCAGGCGGCAGCGGCTTCGGCGGCTTAAAGATTTCGGAGCCCAGGATTTTCAGGAAGGGGGCGCCCGAATGTACGGGCGCTTTTTTTATCCCGAAGAAAAAAGTTTTGCAGAGAAATCCACCGGCGGCACCTTGGAGTTGATGAAGCGGTGCGTTAGAATGACTTCCACTTCGTCGGGGGAAAACGGTCCGTGTCTTCGTATCCTGCCATGAAAGTATTGAGGGAAACTCAATTCGACGGCTTGCAGCCGAGCGCGCGCGGGAAGGTGCGCGACATCTACGATCTGGGCGACAAGCTACTGATCGTGGCAACGGACCGGCTTTCGGCATTCGACGTGGTGATGGCCACGCCGATTCCGGATAAGGGGAAAGTGCTGACGCAGCTTTCGCTCTTCTGGTTCGAACTCCTGAAGGATGTGATACCGAACCACGTACTCAGCGGCACGGAGTTTCCCGCGCCGTTCGATGCGTACCGCGATCAGCTGGCGGGACGGACGATGGTGGTGAAAAAGACGAAGCCGCTGCCCATCGAGTGCGTAGTGCGCGGATACGTCAGCGGATCCGGGTGGAAGGATTACCAAGCGACGGGAAAGATTTGTGGAATCGCGCTGCCCGCGGGATTGCAGGAGTCCGGGAAGTTGCCGGAGCCGATTTTCACGCCGGCGACGAAGGCGACGAGGGGACACGACGACAATATTTCGTTCGAACAGGCAGCTGCGCTGGTGGGCAAGGTTTTGGCACAAAGAGTTCGCGAAGTGAGCCTCGAGATCTACCGGCGCGCGACGGCATACGCAGAACCGCGGGGGATCGTAATCGCGGATACGAAATTTGAATTTGGGCTGCTGGGAGATGAGTTGATGTGGATTGACGAAGCGCTGACGCCGGACTCCTCGCGCTTCTGGCCCGCAGCGGAATACAGGCCTGGCGGGCCGCAGCCGTCCTTCGATAAACAATTTGTGCGCGACTACCTCGAGCGGACCCAGTGGCCGAAGACGCCGCCGGGACCAACCCTGCCCCCCGACGTGGTTGCGGCGACGCGGGCCAAATACCGGGAAGCGTACCGAATCCTGGCGGGACTCGATCTCGACTAGCAAGAAGATTTCCGGCCCAGATCGAAATGGAGAGGGGCGGAGCGTGCCATTGTGAAAGATCAATTGGAAGGACTTGTAGCACAGATGGTGGACAAGGGAATCTTGTTCGATGAAGCGGTGGGGGAATTCGAGAAGCGGCTGATCAAGCGGGCGCTGGATCGGACCAACGGGAACCAGTGCCAGGCTGCGAAGATGCTGGGAATCCACCGGAACACGCTAAGCAGAAAAATCGGTGAGTACAAGCTGGATCACAACGGCCACAAGAAGAGCCGCTAGAGGCGGGGCAGAAACTGAAAGCGTTTCCTACCAAGAGAAACTGCAAAACTCATTCTTCAAGAAATACGGCCCTCTGGATGGTTCAGAGGGCCGTCGCGATATTCGGGAGACTTGAGTCCGTTCAGTGACCCGGCTTACGGGTACGGCGCGGTGCAGGTTTCTTTTCCTTTTCTTTCGGGATGTCGTCCGGATTCACTTTTGCCTTATCCCAGTGAACCATAAAGCTCGGAGCAGGATCGTAGGACTCGAGCGTGCCGGTGAAGCGTACGGGGTTGCCTTTTTCGAGCCGCGCGGCTTCCGGCTGGCCGACAACCTTCACGTCCATATCCGGAGCAGTGGCGGCCTGAAATTCTGCATCGCTGGTGACGAAGGCAACCTTGAGATCAATCGGATCGTCTGGTGTCGCGCCTGGAGTGACTTCGAACAGCTTGCTGGGGACATCGGGGAATTCTAGACCGCAGGCAGCAAGCCAAGTCATTTTGGCTTTGTCGCCGCCGGTTTTGAGATCCGTGACGACTGAGGCGATGGTCATACTGGTGCGCGCGGCAGTCAGATCCGCGGCGCTTGCCATCTTGTAAGTTTCCGGACGGACGGCGGAGCTACCAGCAAGCTGCAGCAGTTCGTTCAACTCCGCATCGGTGAGCGAGTCACAAACTGTTCCGCCTTGATAGGCAATGATGAGTTTGCGGAGATACTTCTTGATCTCGGTGGATTGCTGCTGCGTGGCACTCTTGGCGGTCACCGCGCGAGCAATGTACCAAAAGCCATCCATCTGCTGAGGTGGCGTCATGGCCATGTAAGCCTGGCCGAGGCGGTAGCTGGTAATGGCTTCATCGGGATCGAGAGCGAGGACGGCTTTGTAGTATGTCTCGGCGTCGGTGTAGTCCTTTTGAACCATAGCGGCCTGGGCGCAGGTGCCGTTGAGATAGATCGAGGCCACCTTCTTCTGCTGGTCGAAAGCGGCATCCGTGAGCTGCTCAGGCTTCTTGAGTTCGGGAATGAGCTTCAAGCCGTCGGAGCAAGCAGCCATTTCCGCTTTTGCGACGGCGGGATCCTGAGTATTCATGGCGTTGAAGGCGTACGCGCGGGCGTAGAGAGCACCGTATTTTTCGTTGGGCCCGACTTTTTCTCCCAAGCCGACTAGTTTATCCGCAAACTCAATGACCTTCGGCCAATTTTTGAGCTGATAGTAAGCCTGATAATCAAGAGGATAGGCGTAGATCAGAAGAGCGGAGTTGGGGTACTTGGCGAAAAAATCATCGAAACATTTCACCTGCGACGCGGGCACTTTGTCGGTCGCGCAAGCCTGATAAGCGTTATATTCGGGCAGGGTATAGGGCTGCTTCGTGCCCGCGCCTTCCTGTGCCGTTGCCGGCGGCGCCCAAAGGTTCAGGGCGGCGCCCAGAGTGAAGCATAAGGCCGCAAGAAGTGAAAACTCCGCCACTCGTTGTTTTCCCATCATTCCCATTCTCCTCAAAGAGAGACTCCAAACCTGGATAAAAGTTGATTCCGGTACACCCCGGAATGAATCAGCCGGGAAAGCCGCTGAGCGCCCCGCGGATCGGTCGTGCCCAAGCCACCTCGCGACGCCATTGCAACTGCGCAGGAAATCGTTGGGATTATAGGAAAAGGTGAAGGGAAATCGCAAGCCAATCGGAGGGGGAAAAAGGAACAGGGTGTAGCAGCGGTGTTTCGGAAAGCGATTGGCTGAAGCATAACACTCTGCACCAGTTCCCAGCGATTAAAATCCAAGAGCAAGTGGAAAACGCGAGTGGGCCGCATTGACGAGGCCATATCTGTAATACTTGAGATGAGTTGAGAGGCAAAATGGTGGCTCAGAAAAGGAATCAACAAATGGCAAGAATCGGCAAAACCATGCAGGGGGAACTCGGGACCAGGTTGGAAGGGACCGTGGCGCTGGTTACGGGTGGCAGCAGAGGCATTGGGAAGGCCATTGCGCGGAAACTGGCGTCGCTGGGGGCGGCGGTAGCCATTTGCGGGAGGGATGAGGCGGCGCTAAAAGCGGCTGCCGATGAGATCGCCAGCACGGGGATAAGGGTGCTGCAGCAAAAAGCGGACGTCACGAGAGCAGGCGAGATCGAAGCGCTCGTCAAGAGGACAGAAGCGGAATTGGGGCCAATGAGCATTCTGGTGAACAACGCGGGGATCGGACTTTTCGGGCCGGCTCACGAAAAAAGTGAAGAGGATTGGGACCGGGTGATGGCTACAAACCTTAAAAGCGTGTTTCTGGTTTCGCGGGCCGTGGCGCCTTCCATGATCCGTCACGGAAGGGGAGACATCATCAACATCAGCTCGCTTGCGGGAAAGAACACCTTTGCGGGCGGGGGAATTTACTGCGCTTCCAAATGGGGTTTGCAAGGGCTGAGCGGCTGCATGGCAGAAGATCTGCGCGGATACGGCATCCGTGTGAGCGTGATTTGCCCGGGAAGCGTGGCAACAGGGTTTTCCGGGAGGGGGCCGAAGGATGCCACGAAAGTCCTGGCTGCGGAGGACGTGGCGCATGCGGTGGCGATGATCGCGCTGCAGGGGCCGCAAAGCTTCATCAGCGAAGTGCAGATGCGCCCGGTGAGAAAGCCCTAGCCGGTCCGCACCCCGTGTTGACAATAGTCGTTGTAACGAATATAGTGTTTGCGTGAACCCCCGAACGAGAGACAAAGGCGCCAAGCAGCCGCTGGAGACGCGCGTCTTCGTAGCCCTGCTCAAGGCGGCGGACGCTCTCAATCAAGAAGCCGAACAAGTGGTGAAATCGCAGGGATTAACGGGGGCACAGTATAACGTACTGCGCATTCTGCGTGGAGCGGAGCCGGAGGGGTTGCCCTGCCGGGGCATCAGCGAGCGAATGATTTCGCACGACCCGGACATGACCCGGTTACTCGACCGGATGGAGAAGCGCGGGATGATCTCAAGGGAAAGGCAGACAGACGACCGACGCGTGGTCAAGACGCGGATTACTGAGAAGGGATTGGAAATCTTGGAAAAGCTTGACCAGCCGGTGCGGGAGTTACACCGGGAGCAATTGAGGCACGCCTCCCAGGCAAGATTGAAGGAGTTGGAGCGATTGCTCGAAGAGGTAGCTGCGGGCGCACCGAAATGAGCTCGGTGAGGATCGGATAGCAGGCTCCGTAATCGCAGCGAAAACCACTTAGAGGAAATCATGCAGTACCTGGTACCCACAGAATTTGAGGTAGATGAGTTCATCCACGCGCGCTGGAGCCCGAGGGCATTCAGCGACAAGGCGATTCCATCCGATGCGCTGCGAAGCCTGTTTGAGGCGGCGCCGTGGGAGGCGACCGCTGCTTTTGCCATCGGGTATCCCGGGGATCCCCATTCCTTTCCCGAGCCTTACCGGAGCAAGGAGACCGCGCCGCGAACGCACAAGCCACTGCACGAATTCGTGATGGCGGGACACTGGGGCCAGGCCGCGCCCTTCCTCAAGTAGAATAGCGAATGACGGAGCGCTGATCGCAAGCAATGCAAGAAACCATTGAGTTTGTTTTCCGGCACGGTTACGTACTTCTTCTGGGGTGGGTTTTCCTGGAACAGCTTGGCTTGCCGGTTCCTTCGATCCCCTTGTTGCTTGCCGCGGGAGCGTTGGCCGGAGCGGAGCGTATGAATCTGCTGGGAGCCTTCGGCATGACTGTGACCGGAGCGATCGCGGCGGATTTTTTATGGTACGAATTAGGGCGCCGGAAAGGCATCCAAATCCTGCGAATTCTTTGCAGGATTTCCCTCGAGCCGGATTCCTGCGTAAGGCGCACCGAAGGCTTGTATGCCAAACAAGGCTCCCGATCTCTCATTGTTGCAAAGTTCCTGCCGGGTTTAGGCACAGTGGCACCTCCACTAGCGGGAGTCTTTCACATGAAGCCGCGGAAATTTCTGTTGTACGACGCGCTGGGCGCGTCGCTTTGGGCGGGAAGCGTGCTTGGGCTTGGATACGTGTTCAGTGATCAGATCGAAGTACTTGCGGCGCATGCGGAGCGGTTGGGAACCTGGCTGGCCGTGATTGTCGTGGCGAGTTTCGGGGCCTACTTAGCGTGGAAGATCGGTGCGCGGGCGAAATTCTTGAGAGATTTGAAGATCGCGAGAATCACTCCCGAAGAGCTGAAGCTCAAAATGGACGCGGGAGAAGAAATTGTGATCGTGGATTTGCGGCATTCGATGGATTTCGAAGCAGATCCGGAAACGATACCCGGAGCGTTTCGAATGGATGCAGAGGATATCGAAAAGCAGAAAGAGAAACTGCCGAGGGACCGCGAGGTGATTCTCTTCTGTACTTGACCGAACGAGGCGACGAGCGCCCGTGTGGCGCTGCTGCTGAGAAAACAGGGCATTCGCACAATCAGGCCGTTACTGGGTGGGCTGGACGGGTGGAGAGAATTGGGCTATCCGATGCAGAACGCGCGCGTTTCCAAGCAGAGCGCGGATCAAAGTGGCAATTCTCCCGGTGAAATTCCGGCGCTCCGCCCCTAACATTCTCTGCCCCAGCGGAAAAGGACTCTGACTCTAAGTGGATGAAAGCGTTGAAACATGGGAAGCTCTATAGGCGCGGGAGAACGATGCCGCCCTGGGCCTGGTACTTCCCTTTTTTGTCTTTGTAGCTGACTTCGCAATCTTCATCGGACTGAAAAAAGAGGACTTGGCAAAGGCCTTCGTTGGCATAGATTTTTGCGGGAAGCGGCGTGGTATTGCTGATTTCGAGGGTGACAAAGCCTTCCCATTCGGGCTCGAAGGGCGTGACGTTGACGATGATTCCGCAGCGGGCATAGGTGGATTTGCCGAGGCAAATGGTGAGGACGTTGCGGGGAATGCGGAAATATTCCACGGAGCGCGCCAACGCAAAGGAATTTGGCGGGATGATGCATACATCGCCCTTGAATTCCACGAGAGAGCGCGGATCGAAATGCTTGGGATCCACGATGGTGGAGTTAACGTTCGTGAAAATGCGGAATTCATCGGCGACGCGTATGTCGTAACCGTAAGAGGAGACGCCGTAGCTTATGACACCTTCGCGGATCTGGCGGTCGGTGAAAGGCTCGATCATTTTGTGCTCGAGCGACATACGGCGAATCCAGCGATCGGGCTTGACGGACATCCACGCCTCCTTGGGGCGAATTGAATGATTAGAAGCAAAAATGCGCGCGGCAAAGAAGTTCAGTGTAGATTACCCCTCACGTCTTGACAACCCGAGGCGCAGCCTCTAGCATCGGGCCACGTAGCAGCGGAGGCTTGTGTGATCAAGCTGGATATTGTGAACGCCGTATTGAAGAAGCTGGAAGGGGCCGGCATAAGCCGCGTGAAGGCCGAGCAGGCCGTGGAGACGGTATTCGAGTCTCTGAAGAACGCGATGGGCCGCGGACAGAGGATCGAGTTGCGGAAATTCGGCGTCTTCAGCGTGAAGCCGCGCAAGACGGGTATCGGCCGGAACCCGCGCACAGGGGAAGAAGTGAATATTCCTCCGGGGAAGGCCGTACGATTCAAGCCGGGGAAAGAATTGCAGGGGCTTGCAGACGAAATTCACAGTTAGGAAAGAGACCTTGAAGGCCCGGGCCGATGCAGCCGGGATCCCGCCACAAACCAATCCCACGTGAATACTCCGAGTACACCAAGCACGGAAACAGTCGAAAGGCCGCAAGAGGACTGGCGCGCGCTGAGCGGCCGCGGGTTTGACGCGAGGCGGATGTTGAGGCCGCCGACGAAGATGCTGGTGCTGGCGTGCGTGCTGTTCGGCTTGACGCTCCTTACGTGCCTCGCGGCGGGCAGGCAGTTCGCGGTTTCCTACGCGAACAATCAGGCAGCGTCTTTCGATGAGTTCGCGCGTTCAATGGCGCTCTTGTACAAGGATCCGAGGGCGCTGTTGGCCGGGCTGCCGTTTGCGCTGACGCTGATGACGATTCTGCTGGCGCATGAGCTGGGACATTTTTTTGCGTGCCGACACCATCACATCCATTCAAGCTATCCCTTCTTTTTGCCTGCGCCGACGCTGATCGGGACGATGGGCGCGTTCATATTGATTCGCTCCCCGATACGCAGCAGAAGGGCGCTGTTCGACGTGGGGGCTTCCGGGCCGCTGGTGGGGTTCGTGCTTGCCGTGCCGGCGCTGATCTACGGAGTGGTGCACGCCAAGGTGGTGCCGGGACTGACGAATCAAGCCGAAATTGCGTTCGGAGCGCCGCTGCTCGTGCGATGGCTGGCGCATTTTTTCTATCCTGGAGTGGCTCCAAGGCTGCTGCTGATGGACCCGGTAGGACGAGCGGCGTGGGTGGGATTATTCGCGACGTCGCTCAATTTGCTTCCGGCGGCCCAATTGGATGGAGGGCATATCCTAAGGTCGTTGAGTCCGCGCGCACATCGCGTGCTTACGCGGGCGCTGCCCATTGGGCTGATCGCGCTGGGCTACTTCACATCGGGGGTCTGGTATTTCTGGGCGGTTTTGTTGTTGGGGTTAGGATTCCTGCGAGTTGCGCCAGTCTACGACGACACTCCATTGGATACGGGAAGAAAAATCGGAGCGCTGGTGACGCTGGCCGTTTTTCTGGTTTGTTTCATGCCAGTCCCGATCCTGAATTTCTAGGACGTGTTAACGGTCCGGCAAAAGCGGTTGATATGCGCAGCGATCGATACATCAGTTCAAGCATTCTATAGCTGAATGGCGCAACTCCTCCGCACCCTCCGCTTGCGCGATCTGCTCCTGCTCTTTGTCGGCTCGGTTATCGGCTCGGGCATTTTTCTCACTCCAGGAATTATCCTTCGACAAGTGAATGGTTCGGTGGGGCTTTCCCTGCTTGTGTGGCTGGCGGGCGGGATTTTGTCGCTGCTCGGAGCGCTGACTTATGCCGAGCTTGCGGCAGGGAATCCGGAGGCTGGCGGGCTGTATTGCTACATCCGGGATGGATTCGGGCGGCTGCCGGCGTTTCTATACGGATGGTGCCTGTTTGTAGTGATCGCTGCAGCGACGATCGCGGCGCTGGCGCGGGCGTTTGTGGAGTACCTGTCGCAGATTGTTCCTCTGACACCGTGGGAACAGACAATTCTCGCATTGGTGATGATCGGCGCGGTGACGGTGGTCAATATACGCGGCACGAGGGAGAGTTCGGATCTGCAGAATTGGACAACCCTAATGAAAGCGGGTTTGGTGGTGCTGCTGAGCGCCGTGCTGCTCTCCATGGCACATCGCGGTGGCGATGTAGTCGCGAGCATGGGAACGGAGCTGCGAGGAACGGCGCTATTTTCGAGCTTTGGGCTGGCAATGATCACGGTGCTATGGGCTTATGAAGGCTGGCAGTTTGGAACGTACAGCGCGGGAGAAGTCGTCGAGCCACAGAAGGTGTTTCCGCGCGCGTTTCTCTTCGGGTCGTTGATTCTGATCGGGCTGTACGTGATCGCCGTCGTCGCTTACCTGCTGGCGCTTGGGCCGGCAGGCGCCACCGCGAGCGATACGATTGCAGCGACGGCGGCGAAAGCAGTCCTGGGACCATGGGCGGGAAAGTTTGTCGCCGCGACCATCCTGATTTCGGTTTTCAGCGCAACCAACAGCGTACTTCTGACAGCGCCACGAGTTTTCTACGCGATGGCCAAAGACAACTTGTTTTTCAAGACGCTCGCAGAAGTGCACCCGCGATTCCGGACGCCAGCGGCGGCGATTCTCGCTCTCGGCATATGGGCGGCGGTGCTCACGAGCGCGGGAAAGTTTTACGAGCTGATCGAAGGAGTGATCTTTATCGGCTGGATCTTTTATGGGCTGGCAGCGGCGGCGATTTTTCCCTTGCGAAAGGCGTCCGGCGGCAGGGCGCTGCCATATCGAGTTCCCGGCTACCCTTGGACGCCACTGGTATTTGTACTCGTGGCCGCGGCAATTGTGGGAAACGCGGTGTTCCTGGCATTTCGCAATCCGGCGCAATTTCGAGATTTGCTGGTGGCAATTGCTCTGCTGGCTCTCGGGCTGCCTGCCTACGGATTCTGGCGGCGAAAGACCGCTTCAACCTAAATTTCTCTAAAGCAGACTCAGCGGATCCATATCCACGAGAACCGCGGTTTGTGGAATTTCCTTCTTATCGCAAAGGGCGAGCGCGCCAGCGAGAAGCTTTGCAAGCAACGAACGTTTGGGAGACTTGAGAAGAAACTGGAAGCGATGTTCGCGCTTGAGACGCGCGAGGGGAGCGGCCGCCGGACCCAGAATGCGTACACCGCGATCGTCGAAAGGACGGAAGTACTCGGAAAGTTCTCGCGACCAGCGAACGGCATTTTCGAGGCGCGTGTCGCGGACAATGATATTGGCGAGCGATGTGTACGGCGGATATGCCATCATGCGGCGGAAGTGCAGCTCGCGCTCATAGAATGCGGGATAGTCCTGGCGAACGGCATCCTGAATGGCGTAGTGCTCGGGGTAAAAAGTCTGGATGAGCACGCGACCGCGCAAATCGCCGCGGCCGGCGCGGCCTGCGACCTGGGTAAGCAACTGGAAAGTGCGCTCGGCGGCGCGAAAATCGGGCAGGTTCAGCGAGGAATCGGCACTCACGACTCCGACTAGCGTAACGCGGTGAAAGTCGTGGCCCTTTGCCAGCATTTGAGTACCCACCAGAATATCGAGCGCGCCGGAGGCGAAGGCGCCGAGCGTTTCCTGAAACTGGCGCTTGGTGCGCGCGGTGTCGCGGTCGAGACGCGCGATGCGGGCGCCGAGAAACTCCTCTCGCAAGCGTTCTTCAAGATGCTCGGAGCCCTCTCCAAAAAAATAAACATAGTTCGACTGGCACTTGGGACATCGCTGAGGAACGGGCTGAAGCGAACCGCAGTAATGGCATTCGAGCCGGTTGCGGCTTTTGTGGTAGGTCATGGAAATGCTGCAATTGACGCACTGCACCGAAGCTCCACAACTGCGGCAAAGCACGGACCAGGAGTAGCCGCGGCGATTGATGAGTATCAGCGCCTGCGTACCGGCGGCGAGACATTCTCTCAATCCTTCACGGAGAGGCGTTGATATCGGGCTGGTTTGGTTGGTTTGCTGGAATTCGGTGCGGAGGTCCACGATTTCCGCTGAGGCAAGCGGGCGATCCGCCACCCGCGCGGCTATAGGGAGAAGGTCGTATTTGCCCTCGCGCGCATGGTGATAAGTTTCGAGAGATGGAGTGGCTGAGCCTAAGAGGGCGAGTGCATTCTCCAATTTGGCGCGGACGATGGCGACATCGCGGCCGTGGTAACGCGGAGTTTCTTCCTGCTTGTAACTGGATTCCTGCTCTTCATCCACGATGATGAGGCCGAGATTCTCGAGAGGGGCAAAAACAGCGGAGCGTGTGCCGACGACGACGCGAGCTTCTCCGCTGCGGACCCTCCACCACTCCCGCGCGCGCTCAACATCGCTGAGTCCGGAGTGAAGCACGGCGACGCCTTCAAAACGGGCTCCAAACCACGCGCGGCACTGGCGGCCAACCCAGAGCGTAAGAGCAATCTCCGGAACGAGAACAATTGCCGTCTTGCCGCGGGCCAGCGTTTCCTGAACGGCGCGGAGATAGACTTCGGTCTTGCCGCTGCCGGTGACGCCGTGGATTAGTTGAACGCCGAATTCGCCAAGCTGGAAACGCGCGAGAATCGCGTTGAAGACTCGTTCCTGGTCCGGATTCAGCTTGTGGCCGAGCGGAGTATAGCCGGCGTCGAACGGGTCTTCGGCAGGATCAAGTGGTTCTTCCCAGCTTTCCAAGATGCCTTCACGCAGGAGGCGTTCAACAAGCGCGCGGGAAGCCTGGCTCAGTCGCAGGAGTTGAGGCAGGGGCAAAGGGCCGCGCTCGGTTTCAAGGAGAGCGCGAAGGCGTTGCCCTTTTTTGCCGAGGTTTGCCGAACCCCCAGCGGATTTCCACGCGATGATCCGCTGCGTTCTGTGCTTTCTGCCGCGCAGGCTCTCGCGAATTTCAATGAGTCCACGGCGCTGCAACTTTTGCAGCGAAGCGGAGTGAATACCCTTCTTGCTTAGCGCTGGGAGAGAAAGCGTGGCGGGTTTCTTCGCAAGCCCCGCGAGAAATAAAATTTCTTCGGCTGAGAGCTGAGAAGTGGGAACTCCGGGCAGGCTTGCCTTGAGAGCTTCACTCCCCGCGGGCGCCAGGATGATTTCTCGCCCGACCTGGAGTTCCATGAGCGGGGGAAGCATGGCGCGAAAAACCTCGCCGAGTGGCGCAACGTAGTAGGACGCGATCCACTGGCCGAGTTCGAGCAGCTTTGAGGAGAGCGCGGGGGCGTAATCCAGGACTCTGATGATGTCGCGCAGCGTGGCGTTCTCAGGGGCTTCGTCCCTCCAGTCCACTGCGACACCGACAACCGACTTTCTGCGGAAAGGGACGAGAACGCGGCAACCGGGCTGCAGCGCGTCGCGCAAGGGCTCCGGCACGGCATAAGTGAAAGCCGTGCGGAGAGGAACCGGCAAAGCGACATTGCAGAAGCGCGAGGGCATCCGCGAAGTAGTGTAGCAGCAGGCCGCCGACGGAAAGAGCGGGTCAGCGGGAAAGGAAGAAAATTCCGCCAAAAATCAGCACAATGCCGCACCACTGGAGGCGGCCGACGCGCTCGCGGAGGAAGAGCGTGGCGAGCCCGACCGTCACCGCACCATATAGCGAACCAAGAACGCTGACCACGGAGATTTGTTCGAGTTGCATGCCGCGATTGCTGAAGAGGAAAGCACCCGTGTCGAGGAAACCCATTCCGGCGGTTTGCAAGGTAGTTGATTTACCAACGGGCCTCGCGGGCGACCTGCGAAAGAAGAGAATCGCCATAGAGATCAGAGCGCCCGTGACTCGGATGAGCCAAACCGCCGCGAAAGGGCCTGTCGCAGGAATAATATGAATACCGAGGAGCCAGAAGAGCAAGCCAAAGCCAAAAGCAGCGACCAACGCCCAAAAGAGTCCGTCTCTGGGGGATGAAGGCCGTTCATCCGGATGCATAGAAGGAGCTCCTTCGCCTCGCGCGACAAAAACGACTCCCAGAATCGTCACCGCGATTCCGATATAGCGCAGGATCGAGAGGTTCTCTCCAGAAAGAAAAGACAGCAGAACGGTCAGCGCCGGATAACTGGCGGAAACCGGCGCGACGATCGTAAGTTTGCCAACCGTGAAGGCTTGATAGAGCGCGAGCATCGCGAATGTGTTGATCGTGCCCGCAAGAATGCCCCAGGCCCACGGCCGCCATCCAGAACCGTCAAAGAGGTGATTTTGGCCGCGAAGAAAGAACAGGGCGACGGAGAGCAGGAGAAAGCCCCAGGCTTGCATGTAGAAAACTGCGCGGAGGGCGCCGAGCTTGCGCGAGACGAAGCGCGAGATGAAATCGGAGCCTCCCCAGGAAAGAGCCGTCACGAGGCCCAGAAAAATTCCCATGAGGAATCAGCTGCGGCGGGTGCGCCGGACTTCGAGGCCGAGTTCGGCCATCACTTTTTGCAGGTCCTTCCAGACTTCGCTCTTCGCGCTGGGATTTCGCAACAAATAGGCGGGGTGATAAGTGGCGAGGAGTTTTTTGCCGCGAAACTCGATCCATTCGCCGCGGAAATGGGAAATGCCGCGGTTCGTTTGCAGCAAAGTCTGCGCCGCGACGCTCCCGAGGCAAACGATGACCTTTGGGCTGATGGCGTCAAGCTGGCGGAGCAAGTACGGGGAGCAAGTGGCCACTTCGTCTTTCTCGGGAGTGCGATTCTCTGGCGGGCGGCATTTCACTACGTTGCAGATGTAAACCTCGCGGCGCTGGAGACCCATGGCTTCGATCATTTGGGTCAAAAGCTTTCCAGCGCGTCCGACAAACGGCAGGCCTTGGGCGTCTTCGTCGGCGCCTGGACCTTCCCCCACGAAAACCAGGTCTGCTTTAGGATTGCCGTCTCCATAAACGATGGTGTGACGCGCCTTATGAAGCTTGCAGCGGGTGCACTCGCCAAGATCCTCGCGGATTTTAAGAAGCGTGTCTCCCGCAATTCTGTCCACGGACTCGAAAAGAGAAAGACCTGCAGGCACCGAAAGCGGGGCGGGCTTCGGAGGGTGCGATGCCGGCGCGAGTTTTGGAAGCGGCGCGGGCTTGTGTACTGGTTTGGGCAAGGGAGTCTCCTCCAAGAACTCGCTGGAAGCGGGAATGGGCGTCTTCGAGGGAAGGGCAGACTCACGATCGCGATAGAAAAGTCGAATGCCGAGATCTTCGTAAAAGCTGAGGCGTCCTACCAGTTTTGTGCGAAGAACTTCGAGGACCGGCCCATCAATGGGAGCCATCAGACAGCAGACTCACGAGCAGTTTTGTGAAAAGCACCGCGCAGGCGAAGCACTTCATCGAGGATGCGTTCGGCAACCTCCTGCTTGGACATCTTGGGTAAGGGCAGGTCTCGGCCATCGCGCGAAAGGAGAGTGACGACGTTGGTGTCCACCTCAAAACCCGCCCCTTCTGCGGTGACATCATTGGCAACGATCAAATCCGCGTTCTTCGCGACAAGTTTCTTCCGCGCATTTTCCGCAACGCGCTCCGTTTCCGCGGCAAAGCCGACTACGAGACGATTTCCCTTTTCACGGGCTACTTCGGCAAGAATGTCCGGGTTGGGTTCCAGACGAAGAGTGAGCGCTTCTCCGGTGCGTTTCAGTTTCCGCAGCATCGGTTCAGCTGGACGATAGTCTGCCACCGCCGCCGCGAAGATCGCGATCGTGCAATCAGCAAAACGCTCCTTCACGGCCCGCTGCATTTCCAGTGCGCTGCGAACGCCAACGCGCTCGACTCCTTGCGGCGTCTCGAGGGAAGTGGGACCGCTGATGAGTGTGACGCGAGCGCCTCTGCGCGCGGCTGCAGAGGCGACGGCATAGCCCATCTTACCGGAGGAACGGTTCGTCAGGTATCGAACGGGATCGAGATCCTCAAAGGTCGGCCCGGAAGTAATGAGCAGCGTCTCGCCGTCGAGATCGCGATGCAATTTGAGTGCGTCGCGCACGGCCTCATGAATTTCCTGCTGGCCGGCAAGCCGGCCCGCGCCAGTCATGCCGCAGGCCAAATAGCCTTCATCTGGATTGACGATTTTCACTCCGCGTGCGCGCAGCGTAGCGACATTCTCCTGCGTGGCCGCGTGGTTCCACATGTTCACATTCATTGCCGGAGCGACCACGACAGGAGCTGTGGAAGCTAAATACAGCGTGCTCAGGAAATCGTCTGCGATGCCGCGCGCGAACTTGGCGAGAATGTCCGCCGTTGCCGGCGCAACCAGAAGGAGATCGGTGCGTTGCGCCACAGTGATGTGCTCAATGGCGCTTTCGAGATTCGCTTCGCCGCCCGGCTCAGCAAAGAGATCGGTGATCACTTTCTGGCCGCTGAGCG
>Ga0335078_10006998_pt1 | contig 16710 bp, 14 predicted proteins | sample Lox_Sample_32_FD_206711 | JGI IMG/M metagenome (GOLD analysis project Ga0335078, IMG submission 206711) | Soil microbial communities from Loxahatchee National Wildlife Refuge, Florida, United States - Lox_Sample_3.2 | ecosystem: Environmental > Terrestrial > Soil > Wetlands | place: USA... | reverse complement strand
CCTTTCCTCGGGGTCATGCGCCAGCACGCCGCCCACGTGGAGAAGATCGACGCGGCGCAGGTGGCGCCCGAGATCCTGACGGCGGCCCGCACCACCTGGGCGGACGCCATCCGGCTCGGGACCCAGCACGGCTACCGGAACGCCCAGACCACGGTGCTCGCCCCCACCGGCACCATCGGCTTCATGATGGACTGCGACACCACCGGCATCGAGCCGGACATCGCCCTCATCAAGTACAAGAAGCTCGTCGGAGGCGGCGTCCTGAAGATCGTGAACAACACGGTCCCGCTCGCGCTGCAGCGCCTCGGCTACAGCGGGACGGAGGTGGGAACGGTCCTCCAGTACATCGACGACATGGAGACCATCGAGGGCGCCCCGGGCCTGAAGGAGGAACACCTCTCCGTCTTCGACTGCGCCTTCAAGCCCCAGAACGGCTCTCGCTCCATTCACCCCATGGGGCACATCCGCATGATGGCGGCCGCCCAGCCGTTCTTGTCGGGCGCCATTTCCAAGACCGTGAACATGCCGAGCACCGCCACCACCGAGGACATCCAGAGCGCCTACCGGGAGGCCTGGAAGCTCGGCCTCAAGGCCATCGCCGTCTACCGGGACGGCTGCAAGCGGAGCCAGCCGCTCAACGCCGGGAAGAAGAAGGACGGCGCCGAGGCCCCGGAGACCTCCGCCGAGGCCGCGCCGAGCCCGCAGCGGCGGCGCCTCCCGGACGAGCGCCGCTCCATCACCCACAAGTTCTCCATCGGAGGGCACGAGGGGTACATGACCGTCGGCATGTACGACGACGGCACGCCGGGTGAGCTCTTCGTCACCATGGCAAAGGAGGGCTCGGTGGTCTCGGGCCTCATGGACAGCTTCGCCACCTCCATCTCCATGGCGTTGCAGTACGGGGTCCCGCTCAAGGTGCTGTGCGACAAGTTCAGCCACACGCGCTTCGAGCCCTCGGGGTTCACCGGCAACCCGGACATCCCCATCGCCAAGTCGATCACCGACTACATCTTCCGCTGGCTGTCGCTCAAGTTCCTGGCGAGCGAGGAGGCCGCCCCGGACGCCAAGGACCTCTCCCCGGGCGCGTCCCCTACCCCGGCCCGGCTCAAGGCCGCGGAGCGGACCGTCTCCACCACCGCCGCCCTCTCCAGCGCGCCGGTGATCGCGCTCCCGGCCCAGATGGAGTCCCCCTACCTCGCCCAGGCCGACGCTCCCCCTTGCCCGAACTGCGGGAGCATCACGGTTCGAAACGGCGCTTGCTACAAGTGCCTGAACTGCGGCACCACCACCGGCTGCAGCTAGAGCCTGGCGAGTGGCGGCGAGGGCCGGGGGCGCCGCCGAGCGGCGCCCCCTTCCCTCACCTCGCGCCGGCCGCGACGGACCCGAGGGCGCGGCGCAGCTCGTCCGGGATGGAGACGGCCTTCGAGGAGCGCCGGTCCACGAAGACGTGCACCATGGTGCCGGCCGCTCGGGCCCGCTCCTCGCCGGCGCGGAAGAGGCCCACGCCGTAGTGGACGGAGCTCCCTCCGATCCGGTCCACGCGGATCCCCACCTCCACCTCGTCCGGGTAAGCCACCGGCTCGAAGTAGTCGCAGGCGGAGCTCACCACGTAGCCCACCACCGCGCCCCCGTGGATGTCGAGGCCGCCGCGCTCGATGAGGAACCGGTTGATGGCCGAGTCGAAGTAGGCGTAGTAGTGGGCGTTGTTCACGTGCCCGTAGACGTCGTTGTCCATCCACCGGGTGGTGACGGCGGAGAACCAGGCGTAGGCGCCGCGCTGCGGGACGGTCTTCCCTGCCACGGCTCGCCTACTTCACCCAGACCGTCTTCACGTTCACGAAGGCGCGGATTCCCTCGACCCCGAGCTCGCGGCCGTAGCCGGAGGTCTTGACGCCGCCGAAGGGGAGGCGCGGGTCGCTCTTCACGAGCCCGTTCACGAAGACGGCTCCCGCCTCGATGAGCGGCACGAGCCGCTCCACCTGAGCCTCGCTCCGGGTCCAGAGCGAGGCTCCGAGCCCGAACTTGGAGTCGTTGGCGATCTCCACCGCTTGATCGGCCGAGTCGGCCCGGATCACCACCGCCACCGGACCGAAGAGCTCCTCCCGCGCCGCCACGTTTCCGGCGCGGACGTCGGCGAGGATGCTCACCGGGTAGAAGGCGCCCGGCCCCTTCGGGACCTCGCACCCGAGCGTGGGGCGGGCTCCCTCCGCGATGGCCTTCGCCACGAGCCCGTGCAGCTCGTCCCGGAGCTCCCGGCGCGCCTGGGGGCCAATGTCGGTGGCGGCGTCGAACGGGTCGCCGACCTTGACCCCCTTGAGCGCCACGGTGAGCTTCTCCAGGAACTCGCCGTACACTCGCGACTCGACGATGAAGCGCTTGGCGCAGATGCAGCTCTGCCCGGCGTTCAGCATGCGGGCCACCGCTCCGGTCTTCGCCGCCTGGTCCACGTCCGCGTCCGCGAGCACGATGAAGGGGTCGGAGCCTCCGAGCTCCAGGACCGAGGGCTTCAGGCTCTCGCCCGATGCGGCCGCCACCGACTTGCCCGCCGGCTCGCTCCCGGTGAGCGTCGTCGCGGCGATGCGCTCGTCCAAGATGAGGTTCCGGACCGGCTTCGCGCCCACGAGGAGCGTGCGGAACAGGTCCGGAGGGAAGCCGGCGTCGTGCATCAGCTTCTCGATGGACAGCGCGCACTGGGGGACGTTCGAGGCGTGCTTGAGCAGGCCGCCGTTCCCGGCCATGAGGTGGGGGGCGATGAAGCGGAACACCTGCCAGTAGGGGTAGTTCCAGGGCATCACCGCGAGCACCACCCCGAGCGGATCGAAGCGCACGTAGCTTTTCGTGGCATCGCTCGCCTCGGCGCGCGGCTCGAGGTACCGGCCCGCGTTCTCGGCGTAGTGGTCGCAGGCCCAGGCGCACTTCGTGGCCTCGGCGACGCCGTCCTTCAAGGGCTTGCCCATCTCGAGCGCCATGAGCTTCGCCAGCTCCGGGGCCCGTTCCTTGAGGAGCGCCGCCACGCGCCGCATGGGAACGGCCCGCTCGGCGATGGAGGTGCGCGCCCAGGCCTTCTGGGCCCGGACCGCAGCCGAGAGGATCCGGTCGAGCTCCGCCGAACCCATCTCCGGGAAGGTGGCGAGTCGCTCGCCGGTCGTCGGATTCACGCTTTCGATGGCCATGGCTCTCTCCGCGCCCCGATTAGCCCTGGGGCAGTAGGACCTGGCGAACGGCTTCTCCGGCCGCCAGGGATTCGAATGCATCGTTGATCCGGTCGAGAGGCATTGTCGCGCTCTGCAGCCGGTCGACGGGCATGCGGCCCGCCTTCCACAGGGCAAGGTAACGGGGGATGTCGCGCTGGGGCGCCGCCGACCCCATGTAGGATCCGACGAGCGTCTGGCCCAGGCCGGCGAAGGCGAGCGCCGGGAGCGCCACCGTCTTGGATGGGTGGGGAAGCCCCATCGCCACGGTCGTCCCACCTCTGCGGGCGGCCCGGAAGGCCGCCTCCAGGACCGCAGGTACGCCGGCCGCCTCGAAGGTCACCTCGGCGCCGCCCCCGGTTAGGTCCTTGATGCCCTTCTCCGCCTCCTCGGGCGAGAAGGCGGCCGTGGCGCCGAGTTCCAAGGCCAGGGCGCGCTTCGCCTGGACCGGGTCGACGGCGAGGACCGGCCAGGCGTTCGCCACCTTGGCGGCCATGACGGAGGCGAGCCCCACGCCGCCCAGGCCGAAGACGGCGACCGACTGGCCGGGGCGGACGGAGGCGCTGTGGAGCACGGCGCCCGCGCCGGTCAGGACGGCGCACCCGAAGAGGGCCGCGGTCGGGAGCGGCACGTCGCGCGGCACCACCACCGCGGACTCGCGCGCCACCACGGCGTGCCGGGCGAACCCGGAGACGCCGAGGTGGTGGTGGAGGGGCTGCCCCCCGGCGTCCCGAAGCAGCGAGGGGCCGTGCAGGAGCGTGCCGGCGCCGTTCGCCGCCGCGGCCGGGGCGCACAGAGCCGGGCGCCCGGAGGAGCACTCGGCGCACAGGCCGCAGCTCGGCACGAAGGTGAGCACCACGTGGTCCCCGCGCTTCACGTCCCGCACCCCGGGCCCGACCTCCTCCACCACCCCGGCGGCCTCGTGCCCGAGAGCCATGGGGAGCGGACGGACCCGCGAGCCGTCCACGACGGAGAGGTCGGAGTGGCAGACCCCGGCCGCCTCGATCCGCACGAGGAGCTCCCCGGCGCGGGGGGCCCCGAGTTCCACCTCCTCGAGGCGCATGGGCCTGCTGACCCCGTACGGCCTCTGGTCCGTGACGGTGCGCAGGACGGCGGCGGTGGTCTTCATGCGGGTCTCTCCTCTCGTCCGCTCGGGTTTTCGGCCCGCTCGACCTGGCCGCGGTCGATGCGGAACAGAACGTCGATGAGACCTCTCGAGTGGGAGAGGTCGGACTCGGACACGATCACCGCAAGCCCCTCCTCCCGGAGCTGCGCCACCACCTCCGCCAGCCGCCTCGCGAGGACGGGCGCGACTCCTTCGAAGGGCTCGTCGAGCAGGACGAGCTTCGTGCCGCTCATGAGCGCGCGAGCGAGGGCCACGAGCTTCTGCTGGCCACCGGAGAGCTGCAGCCCCTTGCGGTCCTTCAACGCCTCGACCTCCGGGATCATCCGGTAGATGCGCTGGAGCCGCTCGCCGAAGCGCGGCTGGGAGGCGGCCCAGGCCGGCAGGCAGACGTTCTCCTCCACGGTGAGCTGCGGGATGATGCGCCGGTCCTCCGGCAGGTAGCCGATGCCGCGGCGGGCCCGCTCGTGGGCCTTCACCCCGGCGAGCGACCGCCCGTCGAACTCGATGCCCCCGGAGCTTTGGGGGAGCACGCCCATGAGCGCGCGCATGAGGGTGGTCTTGCCGGCGCCGTTTCGACCGATGAGCCCGGCGAGCTCGCCCCGCTCGACCCTGAGGCTCACCCCGCGGAGGATGCGCACGGACTTGATCGAGACCTCCAGGGAGTCCACCGTCAGCACGTGGCCTCCTCGCCGGCCGAGGCGCCTTCCCCGACCACCAGCCGCCGCACCTCCCGGTCCGAGAGCACCGCTTCGGGCTCGCCGTCGGCGATCACCTTGCCGTCGTAGAAGGCGAGGATGCGCTGGGTGTAGCGGCGCACGATGTCCATGTCGTGCTCCACGAAGAGCACGGTGACCTTGTCGGCGCGGATGGCGCCGAGGACGAGGTCCATGAGGGCGAACTTGTCGTCCGCGGAGACGCCGCTCGTGGGCTCGTCGAGGAGCAGGATCCGCGGCTTCACCGCCATGGCCATGGCGATGTCGAGGAGCTTGCGCACGCCCTCGGGCAGGACCGCCGCCGGCTCGTTCCGGTACTCGGAGAGGCGGAAGCGCGAGAGCATCTCGTCCGCCACCGCCTCCGGGGTGGACTGGCCGAGGTGGCTGCCCACGAAGGCGGAGCGCCCCATGAAGACGATGCCCAGGCCCACCAGGAGGTTTTCATAGGCGGTGAGCGAGTCGAACACCTGCGGGATCTGGAACGAGCGGCAAATCCCGAGCCGGGTCACCCGGCGCGGGGGCATCCCGGTGATGTCGCGCCCCAGGAAGCGCACCGTGCCGGCGGTGGGCTTCAGGTAGCCGGTGACGAGGTTCAGGAAGGTGGTCTTCCCTGCCCCGTTCCCCCCGATGAGCCCGACCACCGTGTCTTCCGCCACGGACACGTTGATGCCGGAGGCGGCGGTCACCGCTCCGAACGCCTTCGTGAGCCCCACTGTCTCCAGGATCGGGCTCACTGGGTCGCCCTCCGCCGAGCCCGGAAGACGGACCAGATCCCGTCCGGCAGGAAGAGGATGACGGCGAGCATGGCCGCGCCCATGACGAGCTGCCAGGTGTTCGGCGCGTGCTCGTAGGCGAAGCTCCGGAGGAGCTCGAGGAGGAGGGCTCCCAGGAAGGGCGCGGCCACGCTCGCGGTTCCCGAGAGGATGGCCACGAACACGAACTCACCCGAGGTGGTCCAGTAGGCCATCTCCGGGTCCACGTGGCCCACCGCCAGCGCCGTGATCGCCCCGCCGGCCCCGGCGAGGGCCGCGGCCACGACCAGGTTCAGGTAGACGACGTTCTTCGCGGACGCGCCCATGTACTCCACTCGAAGTTCGTTGTCTCGAACCGCCGGGGCGAGCCTTCCCAGGTTCGAGCGCAAATACCGGTCCAGCGCGACCCCGGCCACGAAAGCGACGACGGCGGCGAGACCGTAGACCCCGTACCGGCCTGGCCCGCGGCCCACCGCCACGCCGAAGACCGTCTTCACCGCCACGTTGAAGCCGTCCGTGGAGCCGAGCAGCGGGCTCTTCACGAGCAGCCCGTAGAGGATCATGGAGAAGGCGAGGCTCAGCATGGCGAAGAAGATGGCCCGGTACCGGGCCAGCAAGAGCCCCAGCACCGCCGAGACCGAGACCGCGGCCAGCGCTCCCAGGAGAGCGAGGAGCGCGCCGTCGGCCACTCCGAACTGGTTGACGGCCACCCCGGCCGCGTAGGCGCCGGCGGCGAAGTAGAGCCCCTGGCCGAAGCTCACGAGCCCGGTCCGGATTAGGAGCAGCAGCCCCGCGGCGGCAAGCCCCTTCGCGAGGGAGACGACGACGAGGAAGAGCGCCCACTGGGGGAGGAGCGGCGCGGCCAGGGCGAGCGTTCCCAAGGCGGCCAGGAAACCGAGCGCGGTACGACGCGGAGGGCTCATATCTTTCGGGCCTCGGCGGCGACGAAGAGGCCGCGCGGCCGGAAGGAGAGAACGAGCGCCATGACGACGTAGATGCTGAAGAGCTCCACCTGCGGGAAGAGGTGGACGGCGGCGGAGCGGACGAGCCCCACGGTGAGCGCCCCGAGCGCGGCCCCGGGCATGCTTCCCAGCCCGCCGATCACGACGACCGCGAAGGCGAGCACGATCACCTCCACGCCCATGCCGGGCACCACCGAGACGGTGGGCGCGGTGAGCGCCCCCCCCGCCGCCGCCAGCGTCGTCCCCAGCGTGAAGGTGACGAGGTAGATGCGGTTCACGTTGATCCCGAGGGTGGCACTGACCTCCCGGTCGTGAATGACGGCGAGCAGGAGCTTTCCGTAGCGGGTGCCGTAGATGCCGAAGCGCAGCGCCACGCCCACGGCCAGGGCAGCGAGGACGAGGAGCCCGCTGTAGACGGGGTAGGAGAGCGGCCCGAATTCGACGTTCCCGAGGAGGCCGTAGGGCTCCGAGACGAAGTAGCTCTCCACACCCCAGACGAGCTTCACCACGTCCTCGAGGATGAGGAAGAGCGCATAGGTGACGAGCACGAGGACCACCTCGTCGCGCCCGTAGGTGAAGCGGAGGAGCCCGCGCTCGATGGCCGGGCCCACCACCACCCCCACGAGCAGCGCCGAGAGTGCCAGCATGGCGTAGCTCCCGAGCGGAGCGTAGCCGGCGCGCAGCCAGCCGCCGGCGAGAGAGGCGGCCGCGTACGCTCCGAGCGCGTAGAAACTGCCGTGCGCCATGTTGAGGATGCGCATGACGCCGTAGATGATCGTGAGCCCCGCGGCGATGATGAAGAGCCAGGAGGCATAGATCAGGCCGTCGACGAGGACGGCTACGGCGATGCTCATGACAGCGTCCTCCGGCGGTGCGAGGGGGCTATCGGGGAGCTGGGAAACCGGCCTTGATCCAGTCCGCGCTCTTCACGCCCTCGGGCGGGTTCACCTGGTCCGCCGGGAAGCGCTTCACGTTCACGAAGGTGAGCTTGCCGTCCACCGTCTTCGCTTGTCCGTACACCGTCTCCTCGACCGCCTGGTGTCCCTTCCCGAGCGACATCCGGATCGCCCCGCTCGGCGACTCGAAGGTCTCGCCCTCGAAGGCGGCGATGACCTGCTCCTGGGTCGGGCTCCCGCCCGCCGTGCGCTGCGCCTTCTCGTAGGCGGTCTTGAGGCCGAGCAGGGCCTGCGCCATGTGGTAGGCGGGGTAGTTCGGGTAAAGGACGAAGCGGTCCTGGTAGGTGGCGCGGAACCAGCGGTTGAGCTCCACGTCGGGGGCGAAGGCGCCGTGGGGCCCCCGCGCGCCGATGATCGTGCCGTCCGGGATCTGGCCAGCGAGCTTGTGGGTGGCGGTCTCGCCGCAGGTGAGCACGGCCGTGCTCTTCTTGAGCGCGCCTCTCGGCACGGCCTGCAGCACGAAGGCGTCGAGGTCGCCACCCCAGAAGCTCGAATGGATGACGTCCGGGCTGCCCGCCATGAGAGCCGAGATCTCCGCGCCGTACTGGCCGGCGAGGAGCTTCGGCATCTGCGAGGTCGTCACCTCGACGCCCGGCCGCAGCGCCTTCATCGAGGCCTCGAAGTCGTTCCACGAGTCCTGGCCCCAGGAGTAGTTCTGGTTGATGCCGGCGATCTTCTTCACGCCGGGGAGCGCCGCGGTCACGTAGAAAGCCGCGGCGATGTTGTCCATGGCCGCGTGACTCGAGGTGCGGAAGACGTACCGGTAGGCGGCGTCCTCGAAGATGCGCGGGGTCCCGCAGTCGAAGAAGATGGTGAGCCGCTTCAACTCCTCGGCCACCGGCGCCACCGCCAGGCAGTCGCCGCTGGAGATGTAGCCGATGACCGCGTCCACGTTCTGCCGTTCGACGAGGTCCCGGTACTCGCTCACCTGTTTCGTGGTCCCGCCGGCCTCGTCGATGAAGACGAGTTCCACCGGCCGACCGCCCATGCCCTTCTGCCCGTACGGGCCGGGGACCTTGCCCGCGTTCAGGGCCTCGGCGAGCACCTCGGCGCCGTTGCGGGCGGGGACGCCGAACGGCCCGGCGGCGGCGCCGGAAAGGAAGGTCACCACCCCGATGCGGTACTTTGCCTCGTCCGCGCGGACGGGGGCACCGGGGGAGACCGTGAGAACCAGGGCGAGGAGGGCGAAGAGGGAAGAGGGCGCGCAGCCATGCGCGAGGCGTCGGTCAGGGCTCGTCATCGTGTTTCTCCGGCTCGGGGGCGATTGGGAAGGCACGGAAAACGCGTCTGCGCGTCGCTTGACTTCGGGTGCAAACCTCCTCTCGGCGGCGGCCCGGAAGGATGCGCGGGCCCGGTTTTCCTTCATGCGTGGGGCTCGCCGCACGTCTAGCACAGGTCGGGGGGGGCGAGTCACCAGGGGCCCCGGGCCGCCTCTCGGGGAGCCTAAGCCCTCTGGGCCCAGAAAACGGCGGCGAGCGCTCGGGCCGCGCGCTCTTTGCCGGCGAGTCGCCAACCGGACGGCCTTTCGGTCCGGCCCGCAGGTCGCGCTCGCCGGCGGCCTCGTGACGCAGAGCGCCAGCTTGGCTCTCTTCGGGCCAATGCCCGAAGTTCCTTCCTTTTTTGCCGCCGCCGTTCCCGGGACTCGCCCTCCCGCTCACGGCCGCCTCGGACGAGAGGTACGGGCCAGGAAGCGGCGCCGCGCAGTGCGTCGACGCCGGGGTTGGCCGGGGCGAGCCGCTCCGTCGCCGGAGACGCCCGCGTGGGAAGAGGGCGATCTCCCTGCTCCGGGGCTCGGGAGCGTGCCTTCGACGGCACTGCCTCCGCGCAGCGGGACCGGCGGCCGCGGCTTTCCCCCTCCGCCGGGGGCGCCCGTTCCGGCGGGGCTTAGAAGTAGCTCCCGGGGCTCTGGTCGGCTGGGCCCCCGCCGTGAGCCAGTTCCAGAAGTTCCCGGACCTGGAGGTTCACGACGTTCCCGGTGCGCTCCACCCGGCCGCGGGCGAGCAAAAACGGCGCGCCGCGCACGAGCGGCCGGTAGCGCTCGTAGACGTCGGGCATGACCACCAGGTTGGCGATGCCGGTCTCGTCCTCGAGCGAGAGGAAGGTGATCCCCCGGGCCGTCTCCGGCCGCTGCCGCACGATGACGAGCCCCGCCACTTCCACCGCCGCGCGAGCCCGCAAGCGGGAGAGCTCGCGAGCCGTCCGCGCGCCGCGGGCCGCCAGGGCCGGCCGGAGGAAGCTCATGGGGTGCGCCTTCTCGGAGAGGCCGACCGCGGCGTAGTCCTGGGCGACCTCGTCGGCCGCGCCCGCCTCGGCCAGGGACACCGGTGCCTCCGGAGGCAACCGCCCGGCGAAGAGCTCTCCTTCCCCTCCGGGAGAGAGCGCCAGGGACTTCCACAAGGCCGAGCGCCGCCCCTCTTCCAGGGAGCGGAGCGCGCCGGCCTCCGCCAGCCGCAACAGCCACGCCCGGGAGAGGTGGGCGCGGCGGGCCAGATCCTCCATCGACGAAAAGGGGGCCGCTCGCCTCGCCGCACATACGGTCTCTCCCACCCCTCGGGGGAACCCCCGCACCCGCGAGAGGCCGAGCCTCAGCGCGGGCCGTTCCCCCGACCCCGCCGGCTTCCCCTCGGCCGGCCCTTCCAGGGAGCACTCCCATTCGCTGTGGACCACGTCCACGCCGCGCACGGAAACCCCGTGCCGCTTCGCATCCTCCACGATCGTGTGAGGCGCGTAGAACCCCATGGGCTGGCTGTTGAGCAGCGCGCAGGCAAAGACGGCCGGATGGTGGCACTTGAGCCACGCCGAGGCGTAGACGAGCAGGGCGAAAGAGGCGGCGTGCGACTCGGGAAACCCGTAGCCGGCAAACCCGTGGAGCTGCCGCAGGATGGCGTCTGCGTCCTCCCGGGAGATGTGTCGCTGCGCCATACCCTCCACGAACCGCCCCCGCATCTCCTCCAGCCTCTCGTGGGAGCGCTTGTGGGTCATGGTGCGGCGAAGCTCGTCGGCCTCTCCCGGGGTAAATCCGGCGGCCACCACCGCGAGCCGCATGGCCTGCTCCTGGAACAGCGGGATCCCGAGGGTCCGCTCCAGCACCGGGCGCAGCGGCTCGTAGGGGTAGCGCACCTCCTCCAATCCGTCGCGCCGGCGCAGGAAGGGGTGCACCATGCCGCCCTGAATGGGGCCGGGTCGGATGATGGCCACGGAGACGACGAGGTCGTAGAAGCGGCGGGGCTTGAGCCGCGGGAGCAGGGACATCTGCGCCCGCGACTCGATCTGGAAGACGCCGACGGTGTCGGCCCGCGAGACCATCTCGTAGACCGCCGGATCCTCGGCGGGGACCTGCGCCAGCGACTCGGGATGGGGCTCGGCCGTGGGGAGCGCCGGTTCCGGCCGGTGGCGCCCGAGCGCTGCCAGCGAGCGAGAGAGGGCGGTGAGCATACCCAGGGCCAGCAGGTCCACCTTGAGCAGGCCCAGCTCGGCGAGGTCGTCCTTGTCCCACTGCACCACGGTGCGCCCGGGCATGGCGGCGGGCTGCACCGGCACGGTCTCCACCAGCGGCCGCCGCGTGATGACGAACCCGCCCACGTGGATGGAGAGGTGGCGAGGGAACCCCGAGAGCTCCCCGGCCAGCCGCAGCGCATGGCGCACCGCGGGCGAGGACTCGGGGTCGAGACCGGCCTGCGCCAGCAGCGCCGGGGACACGTCGCCCAGGTCGTCGTGGCTGCCCACGAGCTTCGCCAGTCGGTCCACCTGCCCGAGGGAGAGGCCGAGCGCCTTGCCGACATCTCGCAGGGCAGAGCGGGCGCGGTAGCTGATGACCTCGCACACCATGCCGGCTCGATCGCGGCCGTAGCGCTCGTAGACGTACTGGAGCACCTCCTCTCGCCGCTCGTGCTCGAAGTCCACGTCGATGTCCGGCGGCTCGCCGCGTTCCACCGAGAGGAAGCGCTCGAAGAGGAGGCCCATCCGCACCGGGTCGATGGATGTAATCCCCAGCACGAAACAGATGGCAGAGTTGGCGGCGCTGCCGCGCCCCTGGCAGAGGATGTGGCGGGAGCGGGCGAAGCGGACGACGTCCCAGACGGTGAGAAAGTAGCTCGCGTACCCGAGCCGCTCCACCAGGTCGAGCTCCCGAGCGAGTTGCCGGTCCACCTCCTCCGGCGGGGGCCCGCCGTACCGCCAGCGGGCGCCCTCGCGCACCAGCGCCCGCAACAGCTCCATCCCGCCGAGCTCCCGCCCCGACGGCGGAGCGTCCCCCGCCGCCCCGGTCGCCTGGGAGAGCACCGGGGGCAGCGGGTGCTCCCCGCGAATCTCTTCCAGCCGGAAACGGCACTGGGCGGCGAGCTCCGCCGCTACCTCCAGGCCCTCGGGAAAGTCTCGCCACAGGCGCGCCATCTCCTCCGGCCCCTGGAGCGTGCGCTCGGCGTTGGGGAAGAGCCGCCGGCCCACGCGCTCGACCGTGGTCCCGAGCCGCACACAGGTGAGGACGTCCTGGAGTGGCTGGCGCTTGCGGTCGTGCGTGTGGACGTCGTTCACCACTGCCACCGGGATGCCCAGCCGCCTCCCCACGCTGCGCGCGGCAGCGATGCGGGGCTCCTCGCCCGCCACGCGGTGGCGGGACACCGCCAGGGCCAGGCGGGGGCCGAAGACCTCCCGGAGGCGCGCCGCCGATCCCGCATCGGCTCCGGGGTACAGGGCCACGAGCCCCCGCGCCCGCTCGGCCACGAAGAGGAAGGGAACCCGCGCCTCCGGCCGGCGCGCCACCGCGTCCACCGCTCCGGCCGCGTCGATGGGTTCTCCCCGGTGTGCCTCGGTGACGAGGCGGCAGAGGCGAGCATACCCCTCGCGGTCCGCGGCCAGGAGCAGCAGGCGCGCCGCCCCCCCGGGCCCGAGCCCGTCGCACGTCATCTCCGCCCCCACGAGGAGGGACAGCCCGCGTTTGCGGGCGCGCGCGTGGGCTCGCACCACCCCGTACAGCCCGTTTCGATCGGTGAGCGCCAGTGCCTCGAGCCCCAGGTCGGCGGCGCGGTCCACCAGCTCCTCGGGGTGGCTCGCCCCCTCCAGGAAAGAGAAGTTCGACTTGCAGCGGAGCTCGGCGTACCGGACGGTCAACGGCGGCGACCTTCAGTCGAAATATCCGTGGAGGTAGAGCCGGCCGTCGCGGCCGTCCCGGTAGACCCACACGTCTCCCACCCCCTCGAGGCGGACCCGGTAGTAGTCGCGATCGAAGGGCTGGCTCCACCACTCGCCCGCCAGGCGCTCCGGCCCCGCCAGGGCGACGACGCCGTGGGCGCACCCGTCCAGGCGCAGCACGGTGAGCCGTCCTCCCTCCCCTTCGGCCACGACGGGGCGCGGGAGCCGGAGCAGCCGGGTGGGCCGGAGGGAAACCGGCCCGGCGCCCCCTCCGGGATCGCCCTCTTCTCCCTCCCCGGGAGCCCGGTGGAGCGACGGGACCTCGAACCGCGCCAGCTGGTAAGCCGCCTCCGGACGGTGGCGGTCCACCGCTCGGGCAGCGAGGAGGGACACGTCCCCGAGCCTGGCCGCGAGGCGAGACAGCACCACCTCGAGGGCCCGGGTCGCCTCGGGCCGGTCTCCGGCGACGAGCTGCTCGGCCGGGACCTCGGCCGCCTCTACGACCGAGAGCTTGAGCTCGCGCACCGGTGCCGGGAGGCGCAGGTTTCCCACCCGCTCCCGCAGCGGGACGAGCCAGAGCGCGGCGTCGGCGCTCGGCCGGGCCAGCGACAGGTCGAGCCGCTCCTCGCCCCGCGGGTAGAGGCCCAGGGTGAGCCGGAGCCTCCCCGCCCCGAGCCCGCGGCCAGCGAGCCGCGTCGCCACCCGATCGGCGAGCCGCTTCACCGCGAAGAGGACCGGCTCCGCGCTCTCCAGGACTCCCACCTCCGTCCCTTCCAGGTCCCAGGACTCCTCCGGGAAGGTCTCGGGCGCGAAGGGCACGAGCGGGCGCGGGTCCTCGCCGCAGGCGAGTCGCACCGCTTGGGCGCCAGCGGGACCGAAGCGGTGGGCGAGGGTCTCCGGCGGCAGCCGCGAGAGGGCCCCGACGTCGGTCACCCCCACCGCCGCCAGCCGCGCCTCCATGCCGGACGGCAACTGCAGCGCGGTGAGCGGGAGCCGCGCCAGCGCCCGGGCCGCCTCCCCCGGCGCCGCGCGCACGACCTCCTGCGCCCCATGGCGGGCGAGCATCTGGGCCGGGCCCTTCCCGCTCGCGATCCCGGCCCGCCCGCGCCAGCCCAGGGAACGGCAGAGCGCCAGGGCCCTCTCCGCCAGGCCGGTCTCCGCCTCCTCCGAGGTCCCTCCGCCGATCCCGGCGGCGCTGGCGTCGAGGAGGAGGCTGTCCGGAAAGGCGACCTCCACGGCGGGCGCGAGCGAGAGCAGCGCCTCGGCGAGGGCCCGGAGCGCCGCCCGGTCTTTCGCCGGCTCGAGAGGGACCGCGGCGAGGTCGGCACAGGCGGCCCGCGCCTGCACCAGCGAGTCGCCGGGCCGGGCGCCCGCGGCCCGGGCCGGGGCGGTGCAGTGGACCACCCGGTCCCCCTCCACCACCGCGAGCTGCCCGTGCGCCGACCGCGCGCGGAGCGCCCGCTGCAGGGGGAGCTCCGGCAGGACCAGGGCCAGCACCCGCGGGAGGCGCTCGGCGGGCTCAGGCCGCATCGCCCTCTCCCTCCCCCCCTGCCGCGCTCCCGCGGACGAGCCGGACCGCCGGCGAGCGCTCCGCGCCCGAGAGCTCCAACCGCAGGGCGGCCGGGGTGCTCGGGTCCCGGGGGGCCCCCAGCCGGAGCGCCGCGGCCCCTCCCTTCTCGGCCGCGCTCCGCAGGCGGCGCAGCATGGCCTCGGCCCGCCGGGGCGGGACGGGGCGCAGGGACACGTCGACGGCCACCGCGGCAAAAGCCCCGCTCGCGAGCAGCGCTTCGGCGGCCCACAGCCCCCCCATCGCCTCCCGGCAGGCCTCTCCGCCACCGCGCTCCCCCGCAGGGGGGCGCACGATGAGCAGCCGCGCCGGATCGATCCCCAGCGCCACGGCCGCCGGAGGGTAGAGCTCGCCTCGGCCGTCCACGTAGGCGGCGAAAGCCCCGCTCTCCTGGGCCTCCCGCAGGGCGCGGAGCGCGAGCTCCGTCTTCCCGCTGGCTGGACCGCCGACGAGATCCGTGACCGAGCCGCAGGGGAAACCACCACCCGGCAGCAGCGCGTCCACCTCGGGGCGCCCGCTCGGAAGGACCCCGGCGCGGCGCGCCGGCTTGCGCTCGAGGAGGTGGATCTGCCGCCGCAGCTCCTCCAGGACCTCTCGCTGTCGGCTCGCGGCGCCCATGGCTCAGGGGTTCGGGAAGATACTGTTCGCATGTTCAGTTATCAAGTCGCTCTGACAACTGCCCTGATTTTCGGGTTCGAGGGGGACCGGGCTACCTCGGACGGAAGGCCGATCGAGCTAGCGGCCGGCCTCGGGCTTCCCGGCCGAAGCGGCGATCTCGGCGCGGACCTTGTCCATGTCGAGGTCTCTCGCCTTCTCGAGGAGTTCCTCGAGCGCCGCCTCGGGCAGCGCGCCGGGCTGCGCGTAGAGCAAGACTCGATCTCGCAGGACCATGAGCGTCGGGATCGCGCGGATGTCGAACGAGGCGGCGAGCTCCCGCTCCTCCTCCGTGTTCACCTTGGCAAAGGTGACGTCCGGGTACTTCCCCGCGACCTTCTCGTAGATGGGCCCGAAGGTCCGGCACGGCCCGCACCAGGGAGCCCACCAGTCGATGAGGACGAGCCCGTCCTTGTCGACCACCTCCTTGAAGTTGGAGGCCCCGAGATCCACCGTCGGCTTCATAGGCTCCCCTTCTCCCGGACGCCGGGCCGGCTCGAGCGATCAAGCAATAGTCGAGCAGAGGGGCTCGCGCTCCTGCCTTGACGCTCGGCCCTCCCCGCCCCTACCTTGCCGCCGTGACCCGCGGACCGAGAGGGCGGCGCCGCACCCTGGCGAGCGTGCTTGCGGAGTCGCTCTCCGGCAGGCCGGGAGCGGGGCGGGCGGCCGCTGCCGCCGCCTTCGCCGAGGCATGCGGGTGGCCCCTCTCCCGCGAGGCCACGGTGCGAGGCCTGGGCGCGGATGGACACCTGTGGGTGGTCGCGACCACTCCCGACTGGGCGCGCGAGCTCGAGAGCCACGCCGTCGCCATCGTCGCGCGCGTGAACGCCCGCTTGGGGCGACCGGCGGTCACCGCGCTCGACGTGCGCGTGCGGCGGAGCCGCGCCGGCGAGAGCTGAGAGGCCGGCGGGTCGGGCGGAGAAAGCACGCCCGGCGCGGCCGAGGCGCCCCGGGAGCGGTCGTGGGGTGCGGCGGCTAGCCGAGCCGGCGCTGCGTGGCGTAGCTCTCGAGGCTCGACTCGATCTGGGGCTGCACGGCGAACAGCGAGCAGCGCGTGCAGGTCCAGCTGTTCCAGGCCTTCTTCACTGCCTCGTCGAGGCAGGAGTCGTAGTAGCCGCAGAAGAGATTCCGATGACCTTCGACGCCGCGGTCCGGATTGATGGGCGCGGTCAGCTCAGCAGGGCTAGGCTTCGTGAACAAGGCGGTCTCCTCCCTGGAAGGGCGACGCTCGGGACGGTGATGCTCCTCCCTCCACCCGTGCGCGCGACTAGGTGCGAGGGCTCTCTCGCACCCACCAGGACTCGCAGAATCCCTCGGTGTGGCCCGTATATGCAGCCGCGTGCTGCGCCGTGTCAACCCCCATTCCCCGCAGATTTTGCCGAGAGCACACGAAACATTTTCACCTGATGTGACGGATGGTTGTGGCATGATTTTCCTCTTCTTGCGCCTCGCTACCGTTGCCCTCCTCTCGGCCCTTCTCCCGGCTCACCCGGCGGGGGCGACAGAGCCCTTGTCGGAATGGCTCGAGGAGATGGGCCGCGCGGCGCAGGAGCTCGGCGGGCCGGACGCCGCCGGAGCGCGCTCCGCCGCGCTGCGCGCGGCCGAGGCGCTGCCGGTCGGTGCGGCGCACGCCCAGGCAATGCTCACCCAAGGAATCGC
>Ga0335078_10006996_pt1 | contig 16711 bp, 17 predicted proteins | sample Lox_Sample_32_FD_206711 | JGI IMG/M metagenome (GOLD analysis project Ga0335078, IMG submission 206711) | Soil microbial communities from Loxahatchee National Wildlife Refuge, Florida, United States - Lox_Sample_3.2 | ecosystem: Environmental > Terrestrial > Soil > Wetlands | place: USA... | reverse complement strand
GATGCGGCGCGAGCTCGTGACCTTCTCCAGCTCGGCGAGGGCGCCGCGGACGTTCGAGTCCAGCGGATGGCCGGCGATGACCGCGTCGAAGCGGTAGCTCCACGGCGTCTCCGGTAGCGGCCGCGATACGAGGCGCACGAGGTCGATGCCGGCCTCGGCGAACGGCGCGATCGCCGCGTGCAGCGCTCCGGGACGGTGATCCGTGACGAACGAGATCGCCGTCCGCGCCCCGGTCCGAGACGCGCCGAGCCATGTGTACGGCGCGACGGAGACGAAGCGCGTGAACGCGGGCCCGTCGCCGACATCCTCGCGGAGGGTGACGAGCGAGTACAGCGACGCGGCCTCCGGCCCTGCGATCGCGACCGCAGACGGGTCGGCGGCCTCCGCCGCCTCGCGCGCTGCGTCGGCCGTCGTCGCGGCGGGAATCACGACCGCGTTCGGGAGCGACTCGAGCAGCCGGCGGCACTGCTCCAGGGCGGACGGATGCGACCGCACGGTGCGGATGTCCTCGAGCGCCACGTCGGCCGGTCCCAGCAGGCAGTGCCGGATGGGCAGGACGGTCTCCGCCACCACCGACAGCTCCCGCTCGTTGAGCAGGTCGTGCGTCTCGGGGACGGAGCCGGCGAGCGAGCTCTCGATGGGCAGCACGCCTCGCTCCACCTCGGCGCGGGCCACCGCGTCGGTGACCGCGCGGAAGCTCGCGACCGGGCGGAGCTCGGCGCCCGGGTGGAGCGCAGCCGCGGCGGCGCCCGAGTGGGAGCCGGCCGGCCCCGGATATGCGACGACGTCGCTCATCGCAGCCTCAGCCGGACGCGCAATCCGCACCGCTGGCAGATCGTGATCGCGGCGCCCTTGTGCTTCGCGTGCTGCACCGGGATCGGGTCGGCGCAGTCGCACGTCGCGCCGGTCGCCGCCGCTACCTCCATGATCGTTGCTGTCGTCTCGGTCATCGGACGGTTCGCCTCCTCGTGAACGAGTGGTGGAAGTCCCGCGAGAGAGGTGATCTGCTAGCCGGCCGCGGCGGGAAGACGAGAGCGCCGGCTAGCGGATAAAGGCGTACGCCTCGAAGCCGTTGAAGAACGGATTGCGCGAAACGGCTTCGGGCGACAGCGCCACGACTTCACGGTATGCGCCGCTCATGCCGCCGTCAACGCGAGTTGTTCCCTTACCACGGCACCGAACTCGGCCGTCGAGGCGCCGCCGCCGAGATCCGCGGTCGGACGGGCCGCGAGCGCGTGCTCGACGGCGCCGGCGACCATCCGCGCCTCGACCGGCCTCCCGAGCCCGTGCTCGAGCAGGAGGGCCGTCGAGCGCAACATCGCCGTGGGGTTCGCGAGACCGCGCCCGGCGATGTCGGGGGCGGAGCCGTGGACGGGCTCGAAGATTCCCGGGCCCGAGTCGGAGAGGCTCGCCGAGGGCGCCAGACCGAGGCCTCCGGTCACGGCCGCCGCGAGGTCGCTGAGGATGTCGCCGAACATGTTCTCGGTGACGATGACGTCGAACTGCTGCGGCGTCGTCGCGAGCTGCATCGCCGCGTTGTCGACGAGCATGTGCTCCACGCGAACGTCGGGGAACTCCGCCGCGATCTCGTTCACGACCCGGCGCCACATCCTCGACGTCTCGAGCACGTTCGCCTTGTCGATCGACGTCAGCGCCCCGCTGCGCGCACGCGCGAGCGCGAAGGCGCGCCGCGCGACCCGGGCGACCTGGTCGGGGTGGTACTCGCAGGTGTCGAACACGGTGCCGTCGTCGCGCACGCCGCTCGCGCCGAAGTAGAGGCCGCCGACGAGCTCGCGCACGATGAGCACGTCGACGTCGTCCGAGACCGCGGGACGCAGGTTCGCGTACGCGTCGAGCGCCGCGCGCAGGCGCAGCAGCCCCTGCTCCGGACGGACGTCGGCGGCGTCGAACTCGGGGTCGCCGACCGGTCCCTTGAGCACCGCGTCCGCGCTCAGGCACGCCGCGAGCGAGCGGTCCGGCAGAGGGTCGCCGGTGGCGCGGATCGCCGCCGCGCCGATCGAGCGTTCCTCGAGCACGACGTCAGGCGCGACGAGCTCCAGCACCAGCCGGGCCTCGGCCGCCACCTCCGGCCCGACTCCGTCGCCGGGTAGGAGCACGACACGCGGGCTAGGCATCCTGGAGGGCGCCCTCCGAAAAGCTGCGGGGCTGGCGGCCGCGCGGCCGCGGCGTGTAGCCCGCCGCGTCGATCGCGGCGTTCCAGCTCCCGAACACGCGGCTGACGGTCTGCCGCGAGGGATGGTTCTCGCCGGCCTGGTCCCACTCGTGCGTGAACGGCGGCCGGCTGTGCTTGCGATACCAGAGCGTGATCGCGTACACGATCGTCTCCGGGGTCCAGCGGAAGCCGGGCCTCGGACCGGTTCTCATGACACACCCCCTCTACGCTGCGACACCGAGTCTCTCCAGGATGAGGTCGGCGTCCGGGTCGACACGGACGGGTTGCAGACGGTCGGCGACGAGCGCCGGCGTCTTGAGGCCGTCACCGGTGACGAGGAGGACGACGCGGTCGTCCTCGCCCAGCTCGCCGCGACGGACGGCTTCACGGAGTGCACCGAGCGCTGCGGCCGGCGCGGTCTCGCCGAAGACGCCCGTGGTCTCGGCGAGGAGCCTCATGTTCTCGGCGATCTCCGCCTCCGGGACGGCGTGAACGGCACCGCCGGAGGCGTTGGCGGTGGCGACCGCGAGGTCGCCGTCGGCCGGGCTGCCGATCGCGATCGAGCGCGCGATCGTGGCGGGCTTCACCGGCTTCACGCGTGCGCCGTCGGCGAACGCGCGGGCGACCGGTGCGCAGCCCTCCGCCTGCCCGCCGACGAGGCGCGGCGTTCGGCCCTCGACGAGCCCGAGCTCGAGCAGCTCCGTGAACCCCTGGTGGACCTTCGAGTACATCGCCCCCGACGCGATCGGCGCGACCACCGCGTCCGGCAGCTCCCATCCCAGCTGCTCGACGATCTCGAATGCGAGCGTCTTCGATCCTTCCGCGTAGTAGGAACGGAGCCCGACGTTGACGAACGCCCAGTCGAGCTCGAAGGACAGCTCCACCGTCAGGCGGCTGCAGTCGTCGTAGCTCCCGTTGACGGCGTAGATCGTCGCGCCGTACACGGCGGTGGCGACGAGCTTCTCCGGCTCGAGGTCCGCGGGGCACAGCACGGCGGCCTCGATCCCCTCGGCGGCCGCACGCGCGGCGACGGCGTTCGCGAGGTTGCCGGTCGACGAGCACGCGAGCGTGCGGCAGCCGAGCTCGAGCGCCTTCGCGGCCGCGACCGCGACGACGCGGTCCTTGAACGAGTGCGTCGGGTTCGCGGTGTCGAGCTTCAGCCAGAGCTCGCGAACCCCGAGAGCCGAGGCGAGCCTGGGCGCGGCGACGAGCGGCGTGAGGCCGGGCGCGAGCCGGGGCTCGGCCGGCGGCGCGACCGGCAGCAGCGGTGCGTACCGCCAGATCGACGGCGGCCCCGCCGCGATCGACTCGCGGCTCACCGTGCGGCGCTGCTCCTCACGGTCGTACACGGGGTCGAGCGGCCCGAAGCAGCGGCTGCAGACCCCGACGGGGTCGAGAGGCACCTGCGTCTCGCAGATGCGACAACGGAGTGCGGTGGCGGGCACTAGTCCTGCTCCTTTCGTCCTTGGCTCGGCATCCGACCGGGATTGGCACCACGCTCCGTCGGAGCAGGTTGCCGAGGCGTCACAGGGCCGGTTCCCTCAGCCTCTCTCGATGCGGAGCCGGACAGCGTCGCCCGTCTCCAGTGTCGACTATACAAAAAATAGTTCACGCGAGCACCGCGCCTTCCGACGCGGACGACACGAGCCGCGCGTACCGGGCGAGCACGCCGGTCGTGTACCGCGGCGCGGGCTGCGTGACGGTTGCGAGGCGCTCGGCGATCTCGCCGTCGGAGAGCTCGACCTGCAGCCGCCGTCCCTCGACGTCGAGCTCGACCACGTCGCCGTCGCGGAGCGCCGCGATCGGCCCGCCGCGCGCGGCTTCGGGCGCGACGTGGCCGACCATGAGCCCGTGGGTCGCGCCCGAGAAGCGTCCGTCGGTGATGAGCGCGATCTCCTCGCCGAGCCCTTCGCCGACCAGCGCCGCGGTGACGTGGAGCATCTCGCGCATGCCGGGTCCGCCGGCCGGGCCCTCGTAGCGGATGACGACCACGTCGCCGGGCTCGATCCCCTTCGCCTTGACGGCGGCGAAGCACTCCTCCTCCGAGTCGAACACCCGCGCCGGCCCGCGGTGATGCAGGCGCTCGTGGCCGGCGAGCTTCACCACGCAGCCCTCCGGCGCGAGGTTGCCACGCAGGATCGCCAGGCCGCCGGTCGCCTTCAGCGGGCGCTCGATCGGGACGACCACCTCCTGCCCCGGCGTCTCGACGACCTCGGTCGCGACCTCCCCGAGCGTGCGGCCGTCGACGGTCGGCGCGTCGCCGTGCACGAGCCCGGCCTTCAGCAGCTCGCGCGCGACGAGCGCGACCCCGCCGGCGGCGTGCAGGTCGGTGGCGACGAAGCGGCCGCCCGGCTTGATGTCCGCGACCACCGGCGTCCGCTCGGCGATCCGGTCGAACTCGTCGATCGTCAGATCGAGGCCGAGCTCGTGCGCGATCGCGAGCAGGTGGAGCACGCCGTTCGTCGAGCCCCCCGTGGCCGCGACCGAGGCGATGGCGTTCTCGACCGCCTCGCGCGTCATCACCTGCGACGGTCGGACGTCCTCGCGGACGAGGCGCATCGCCATCTTGCCCGCCTCGTAGGCCGCGTCCTTCTTCGCCGGGTCGGTCGCCGGCACGTCGTTGAGGCCGGACGGCGCAATCCCGAGGAACTCGATCACGGTCGCCATCGTGTTCGCGGTGAACTGGCCGCCGCACGCGCCCGCGCCCGGGCAGGCGACGCCCTCGAGCTCGTGGACGTCCTCCGGGCTCATCGAGCCGGCGGCCGCGGCGCCGACCGCCTCGAAGACGTCCTGAATGGTGACGTCGCGCCCCCGGAACCGCCCCGGCGCGATCGAGCCGTTGTAGAGCACGAGCCCCGGCACGTCCAGCCGCGCGAGCGCCATCACCGCGGCCGGGATGGTCTTGTCGCAGCCGACGAGGCACACGAGCCCGTCGAGGAGGTGCCCGCGCACGACGAGCTCGATCGAGTCCGCGATCGTCTCACGCGACACGAGCGACGCCTTCATCCCCTCGGTGCCCATCGAGACGCCGTCGGAGATCGCAATCGTGTTGAACTCGACCGGCGTCCCTCCCGCCTCGAGGATCCCGCGGCGGACGTGCCGTGCCAGCTCGCGCTGGTTCCAGTTGCAGGGCATCGTCTCGATCCAGTTGGTGGCGATGCCGACGAGCGGCCGCGCGAGCGCCTCGTCGTCGAGCCCGATCGCCTTCAGCATCGCGCGCGCGGGAGCGCGGTCGACGCCGTCGGTCAGCGCGGTGCTGCGACGCTTCGCCGGATCGCTCGGGCGCGCGTATGGATCGCTCACGCAGGCCCCGCTCCCGCGGCGGTCACGGCGAGGCGTCGTACCTCGCAGTCGGGGAAGCGGCGGGCGAGCTCGGCCTCGACCTCGACCTCGTGCCCGCGCTCGACCCAGACGAGCACGGTCGGGCCGGAGCCGGACAGCGCAGCACCGAGTGCGCCCCGCGGGAGGTTCTCGCGAACGGCGGCGAGGTGCGGCGCGTTCCCGGCCCGGTACGGCTCGTGAAGGCGATCCGCGGCGCTCGCTGCGAGCAAGGCCGAGCTGCCCGCAGCAAGCGCCGCACCCAGCAGCGCGGCTCGCGCCGCGCTGTAGGCCGCGTCCTCGTGGGGAACCGCTTGCGGCAGCAGCTCCCGCGCATGCGCTGTGAGGACGCGGGTCTCGGGGATGAGGGCGACCACCGCCGCCGGCAGGTCGTCGGCGATGCGGGCGATGCGCCCCTCCCACGTCAGGCACACGCCGCCGGCGAGGGCGGCGGCGAGGTTGTCGGGATGGCCCTCGAGGTCGAGCCCCGCCTCGAGGAGCTCGTCGGCGGTCGGCTCGACGCCGGCCGCGATCGCTCCGGCGACGAGGCCCATTGCGACCGCGGATGCGCTCGAGCCGAGCCCGCGTTCGCGGGGAATCCGCTCGACGAAGCAGAACGAGTGGCCGCGCGGCGACGCGAACTTCGCGAACGCGCGCACGGCGAGGTTCCCCAGGTCGGCGTCGCCGCCCCCGGCGCCGTTGACCTCGAGTTCGTTCCAGAGGTCGAACGCGACCCCGGCGATGTCGAAGCCGGGCCCGAGGTTCGCTGCCGTGGCCGGCGCGCGCACGTGAATCGTCATGCCACGAGCCTCTCGACCGCGTCGGGGTCCTTCAGCCCGTGGCCGGTGAGCACGCATACGACGCGGCCCTTCGCCCCGACCGCCGCAACCGCGGCGACGCCGGCGGCCGACGCGGGCTCGCAGAAGAGCCCCTCCTCGCGCGCGACGAGCCGCCAAGCCGTCTCGATCTGCTCCTCGGTCAGCGACACGACGACGCCGCCCGAACGCTCGAGGGCGGCGCCCACCTGCTGCCGGTGCACCGGCTCGCCGATGCGGATCGCGGACGCGAACGTGTCGTGCCGGCGCTCGGCCTCGCCGAGCACGAAGCGCGGCAGCCGCTCGCCGAAACCGGCGGCGTACGCGACGGTGTTGCCGCCGCCGCCGTACGGCAGCGCCAGCACGTCCGGCGCGGAGCCGAGCTGCTCGATCACCTCGCGCGCGGCGGAGCTCTGGCCCTCGATGCGGTCGGGGTTGATGGAGTTGACGTTCGTGTACCCCTCCTCGTCGGCGAGCCTCCGCGCCTCGCGGTGCGCGTCCTCGAAGGAGCCGTCGATCTCGCGGATGTCGGCGCCCGCGACCTTCGCCTGCGCGACCTTGCCGCGGGCGACCGCGCCGCGCGCGGTCACGACCACAGCGGGAAGCCCCGCCCGCGCGGCGTATGCGGCCGCAGACGCGGCCGTGTTCCCGGTCGACGCGCAGACGACCCCCCTCGCTCCCCGCTCGAGCGCGCGCGTGACCGCGAGCGCCATGCCGCGGTCCTTGAAGGAGCCGGTCGGGTTCGCGCCCTCCCACTTCAGCCACAGCTCGACGCCGAGCCGGTCGGAGAGCCGCGGCGCCTCCAACAGCGGCGTCCGTCCCTCGCCGAGCGTGATCACAACGCCCGCTCCGCGATGACGGGAAGGAGAAAAGGGGAGCGCAGCACCTCTGGGAAGGCGGCTATCTCCCGGAGCGCGGCGGAGACGTCCCCGAAGCGCGCGCGGTGGAGCACGAGCTCGAGCGTCGCGGCGCCGTCCTCGAGCCGCTGCACGAGCTGCGCGACGGAGACGTCGTGCGCGGCGAGCCGGCTCGCTGCGTGCGCGAGCACGCCGGGCCGGTCGGACACCTCGAGGTGGACGTAGAACGGCGACGTCCACTCGCTCGGCGGCAACCGGTCGAGCTCTCGCCAGCAGGCGTCGTTCTGCAGGAAGCCCGTGCCCGACGTGCCGACGATGCTGACGAGGTCGGCGACGACGGCCGACGCGGTCTCGATCCCGCCGGCGCCGGGGCCTTCGAGCGTGATCTCGCGGATCGCGTCCCCCTGGAGCATGACCGCGTTGAAGGCGCCGTCCACGGAGGCGAGCGGATGCGACCGCTCGACGAACGCCGGCTGGACGCGCACGTCGACCGCGTCGCCCACGAGCGTCGCGACCCCGACCAGCCGCACGACCATCCCGAGCTCGGCCGCCGCGGAGACGTGGGCCGGCTCGATCTCCTCGATGCCCCGACGTTCGACGTCCTCGAACCGGACCCGTGACCCGAAGGCGACCGTCGCGAGGATCGCCATCTTCGCCGCGGCGTCGGCGCCGCTGACGTCGTCGGTCGGGTCCGCTTCCGCAAACCCGAGCGACTGCGCTTCCGCGAGCGCGTCGGCATAGGTTCCCCCGCGCTCCATTCGCGAGAGCATGAAGTTCGTCGTGCCGTTCACGATCCCGAGCACGCGATGCACGTTGGAGACGACGAGCGACTCGCGCAGCACCTTCACGACCGGGATCGCGGCGCAGACCGACGCCTCGAACCGCAGCTGCACGCCCGCCGCGGACGCGGTCGAGAACAGCTCCGCCCCATCGCGCGCGATCAGCTGCTTGTTCGCGGACACGACGGGCTTCCCCGCCCGCAGGAGCTCCCGCACGTACTCGCCGGCGGGAGCGAGGCCGCCCATCACCTCCGCGACGACGTGCACGCCGGGGTCGCTGCGCAACGCCTCGAAGTCTGTCGTGAGCACGCCCTCGCCGGCCGGGAACGGCCGCTCCTTCCCGGTGTCGCGGACGAGCGCGCGCACGACCCGCAACCGGTGCCCGGTGGCGCGCTCGATCTCGTCGCCACTCTCCACGAGCATCCGGGTCACGGCTGAGCCGACCGTGCCGTACCCGAGCAGGCCGATGCCGACGTCAACGGACGCCACGCGCCTCCTGACCGAGGAGTCCCTCGACGCCTGCGAGCTCGCGCAGCTCCTTCCCGACTCGCTCGATCTCCTGCGCCCGCGCCGCACCTTGCGCGCGCAGCGCGGCGAAGTTCGGACGGCCTGCCTCGTCGTCGGCGAACAGCTCACGCGCGAACGCACCGCTGCGGACCTCGTCGAGGATCTCGCGCATCGCGTTCTTCACGCGCTCGTCGACGACGCGGATTCCTCGCGACAGATCCCCGTACTCGGCCACGTCGGACACCGAGTAGCGCATGTACTCGTATCCGCCCTGATAGAGGAGGTCGACGATGAGCTTGAGCTCGTTCAGGCATTCGTAGTACGCGATCTCCGGCTGGTAGCCGGCCTCGACGAGGACGTCGAACCCGGCCTGCACGAGCGCGGGAACCCCGCCGCACAGCACCGCCTGCTCGCCGAACAGGTCGCTCTCCGTCTCCTCGGCGAAGGTCGTCTCCAGCAGGCCCACGCGGGCGCAGCCGATGCCCGCGCCGTATGCGAGCGCGAGCTCGAGCGCCCGCCCGCTCGCGTCGCGGTGCACGGCGACGAGGCCCGGCGTGCCGGCCCCGGAGACGTACAGCTCGCGGACGCGATGCCCCGGCGCCTTCGGGGCGACCATGATCACGTCGTGCCCCTCCGGCGGCGCGATCCGTCCGAAGTGCACGTTGAGCCCGTGGGCGAACAGCACCGCGGCGCCTGGGTCGAGGTTCGGCGCGACGTGCTCGTCCCACGCCTGCTTCTGGACGTGATCGGGGAGCAGCAGCGCGACGATCTGCGCGCCGCGCACCGCGTCGGCGATCGGGCGCACGTCGAGGCCGGCGTCCTCGGCCGGCTCCCTGGACGGGCTTCCGTCGCGGAGCCCGACCTGCACGTCGACGCCGGAGTCGTGGAGGTTCAGCGCATGCGCGTGGCCCTGGCTGCCGTAGCCGACCACGGCCACCTTCCCGGAGAGAAGGTCGAGATCGCCGCTGCGGTGGATCGTGGCCATGGAGCTCCTTTCGTCAGGCGAGCACGTGCTGCCTGGGGCGGTTGCGGTTGGGTCTGTGCGCGCGGCCGAGGCCGATGCGCCCGGTGCGGACGAGCTCCTGCAGGCCGTGCGGCCGGACGAGCTCTTCGAACGAGTCGACGTCCTCGGGGACGCCGGTGAGCTCGAAGACGATCGAATCGGTCCCGAGGTCGACCACGCGCGCGCCGAACACCTCGCCGAGCGCCATCAGCTCGGCGCGCTTCGCCGGCGGCGCCGCCACCTTCATGAGCACGAGCTCGCGCTCGATCGACTCGCCGGGGGCGAGCTCCGACACGCGCAGGACGTTCACGAGCTTGTGCATCTGCTTCTCGATCTGCTCGAGCGGGCTCGACTCGCAGTCGACGCGCAGGGTGATGCGCGAGACGTCGTGCCGCTCGGTCGGCCCGACCGCGAGGCTCTCGATGTTGTAGCCGCGGCGCGTGAACATGCTCGTGATCCGCGTCAGGACGCCCGGCTTGTTCTCCACGAGAACGGACAGCGTGTGTTTCACGCGGGCACCTCCGCCGCGTCGTCCTCGAACTCGACCAGGTCGAGCGCAGCCGCGCCCGCCGGGATCATCGGGAAGCAGTGCTCGCGGGGGTCGACGCGCGCGTCGACGACCGCCGTCCGGCCGCAGGAGAGCGCCTCGGAGAGCGCCGACTCGAGGTCGGCCTCGTCGTCGACGGTGATGCCGACGGCACCGTACGCACGTGCGAGCTGCGCGTAGTCGGGCAGGGAGTGCGTGAGCCGGATCTGGGAGAAGCGCTCCTCGTAGAACATGTCCTGCCACTGCCGCACCATGCCGAGGTAGCCGTTGTTGACGATGACGACGACGATCGGGAGCTCCTCGAGGACCGAGGTCGCGAGCTCCTGCTGCGTCATCTGGAAGCAGCCGTCCCCGTCGACGCACACGACGGTCGCGTCGGGACGAGCCGCCTTCGCGCCCACCGCGGCCGGTAGGCCGTACCCCATCGTCCCGAGCCCGCCGGAGGTGATGAACGAGCGCGGCCGGTCGCACCGCAGGTACTGCATCGCCCACATCTGGTGCTGGCCGACGCCGGTCGTCCACACGACGTCGTCGCGCCCGGCCGTCAGCTCCTGCAGCGTCTCGAGCACGAGCTGCGGCTTGAGCATCTCGCCCTCGCGGCGGTAGCGCAGCGGAAACGCGTCCCGCCATTCGGCGATCTGGCGCAGCCACGGCTCCGTCGCCGGAGCCCGGTTCAGCTCGCGGAGCGCGCGCGCCAGCTCGGCGAGGACCGGCTTGAGCGGGCCGACCACCGGAACGTCGGCGTGCCGGATCTTCGAGATCTCGGCGGCGTCGATGTCGAGGTGCACGACCCGCGCTCCCGGAGCGAACGCCGACAGCTTGCCGGTCACGCGGTCGTCGAAGCGCGCACCGACGGCGACGATCAGATCGGCCTTGTTCAGCGCCCAGTTCGACCACTTCGGCCCGTGCATCCCCGGCCAGCCGGCGTGGAGCTCGTGCGTCTCCGGGAAGGCTCCCTTCGCCATCAGCGTCGTGACCACGGGCAGCCGCGCGCGCTCGGCGAGCACGCGCAGCTCCGTCATCGCATCCGCGTTCAGCACGCCTCCGCCGACGTAGAGGATGGGCCGCTCCGCCGCCGCCACCGCTTCGGCGGCAGCCAGAATCTGCCGCTCGTGGCCGCGGCGGGGCGGCTTCCACCCGGGGAGGGACACCTCGTCCGGGTAGGAGAAGTCGATCGCGGCCTCCTGGATGTCGCGCGGCACGTCGACGAGCACGGGGCCGCACCGCCCGGTGCGCGCGACGTGGAACGCCGCCTTGAGCACGTGCGGAAGCTCCTCCACGTCCTGCACGAGCCACGAGTGCTTCACGATCGGGATCGTGATCCCGGTGATGTCGCACTCCTGGAACGCGTCGCTGCCGATGAGGCTCGACCTGACCTGCCCGGTGATGCACACGAGCGGCGTCGAGTCCATCCATGCGTCGGCGATCGGCGTGACGAGATTCGTCGCACCCGGGCCCGAGGTGGCGATGGCGACGCCCACGCGACCCGAGGCACGCGCGTAGCCCTCGGCCATGTGCCCCGCACCCTGCTCGTGACGCGCGAGCACGTGGCGCACCGTGGTACCGCGCGCGAACGCGTCGTAGAGGGGAAGGATGGCGCCTCCGGGCAAGCCGAAGGCGACGTCCACCCCCTCTGCCTCGAGCGATCTCAGGATCGCGTCTGCCCCGTTGCACCTCATACGGTCTCCGGCCAGAACTCAGCGTTCCTGTTCGAGAGCTGGAAGCCGGCGAGCACGCGGTGGGTGAACTCCCGCGTGGTCGCGACCGGATGGAGCAGGCTCGCCGTTCGGGGGCTGTCGACGAGCGCGGCGGACACGGCGCCCGCGAGCGTCGCCGCCGCCGCGGGCTGACCGAGCCCCAGCTCGAGCACGAGCGCGGCCGCGAGCAGCATGCTGCTCGGGTTCACGATTCCCTGCCCGGCGAGCGCGAAGCCGCCGTCGGGCGACGGGACGAACAGGCTGGGGCCGTGCCCGGCGAGGAGCGCGTGCGCTGCGACCCGGTGCGCGGCGGCCGCGGCCGCGATCTCGACGATCCCCTCGGCCCACGCGGGCGCGACGGCGACGACGTCGAAGCGCGCCGGGTCGAACGCGGCGAACGGCATCGCGTCCCGCGGCGACACGTGCTCGATGCGCACGTGCTCGTGGGCAGCCGCGGCGACCTCGACCAGCTCGCGCCAGGCGGCGTCGCCGACGCACGCGAGTCGCATCGTCCGGGACTCGGCGAGCCCGAATGCCCGTTCGACCGTCCACTCCGCCGCTGCCTCCTTCACCGCCGTGACGAACACGACGTCGTCGTGCTGGCCGAAGCGCACCCGCGTCACCTTCGCCCTCAGGTCGAGCTCGGCCATGACGTCGTCGAGTGCCGGCTCCTCGGCTCCGGCGACGAGCACCGCGTCGGCGCCGAGCACGGCGTCGCGCGTGCTGGCCGGCACCGCCTGTCCGAGCCGGGCGAGCGCGACGCCGCCGAACGGCGCGTGCACCTGGTCGAATGCGAAGCCGTGGAGGCGTCCGACCGCTTCGAGCGCGTGCAACGCCTCCGCCATCAGCTCCGGCGCCGTGCCGGAGCCGGTCAGGCACGCGATCGTCTTCCTGCGGCTCACGCTGTCACTTCCTCGAACACGTCCTCGACGGGCACCGCTCCGGAGGTGTCCGCGAGCACCTTGAAGCGGCGGAACGCCGCGTCCAGCTCGGCCTTCGTCAGTCGCATGCCGAGGTCGGCGCAGGCGCGCGCGAACGCGTGTCGGCCGGAGTGCTTCCCGAGCGGAAGCGTCATCCGCACACCGACGTCGGCGGGATCGATGATCTGGTATGTGCGCTCGTCCTTGAGCATCCCGTCCTGGTGGATACCCGCCTCGTGCGCGAACGCGTTCGCGCCGACGACCGCCTTGTTGGGCTGGACGGCGTACCCCGTCAGCTCCGAGACGAGCCGCGACGCGGCCGTGATCTCCTCGGTCGTCACCGCTGTCTCCGCCTGGTAGTAGTCGCGCTTGAGCTTCAGGGCGACGACGATCTCCTCGAGCGACGCGTTGCCGGCGCGCTCGCCGATCCCGTTGACGGTGCACTCGACCTGGTCGGCGCCGACCTGGATCGCAGCGAGCGAGTTCGCGACTGCGAGGCCGAGATCGTTGTGGCAATGGGCCGAGAGCGTGACGCCCCGGATCTCGGGGCAGCGGCGACGGACGCCCGCGAGGAACTCCGCGTACTCCCACGGCAGCGCGTAGCCGACCGTGTCCGGGAGGTTGATCACCGTCGCCCCCGCCTCGATCGCGACGCGGCAGACGCGGGCGACGAAGCCGGGGTCGGAGCGGGTCGCGTCCTCGCACGAGAACTCGACCTCGTCCGCGCGCTCGGCCGCGTACGCGACCGACCAGCGCGCCAGGGCCACGACCTCGTTCGGCTCGAGCCCGAGCTTCTTCTCCATGTGGACGGGGCTGGTGGCGAGGAAGACGTGGATGCGCGACCGGTTCGCGCCCGCGAGCGCCTCCCCGGCGGCGTCGAGATCCTCCTGCACGGTACGGGCGAGCGCCGCCACCGTCGGGCGCCCGACGGCCGCCGCGACGGCGCGCACGCCCTCGTAGTCGCCTGGGGACGCGCCCGGGAAGCCGGCCTCGACGACGTCGACGCCGAGCCGTTCGAGCTGCTCCGCGATCGCCGCCTTCTCGTCCGGTTGCAGCGCGATGCCGGGCGATTGCTCGCCGTCGCGCAATGTCGTATCGAAGATCGAGATCCTGCGACGAACGGACACGAACACTTCCTCCTTGACTCTGCGAGAGAGGCCGCACCTGTGGTGCGGTGAGGTCGGCGTATGCGCCTACGAGGCGCGTGTTCGTGTGCTCTCCCCGTTAGGGGAGAATGAAGATGACGACGAGAAGGATGAGCGCGCACGCGGCCACGAGCCCCTTCCGGGCTGTGGGTACGCGTGTGAGCGCGGTCGTCATCGCTCCCCTAGGTTGCACGTGCCCGTCGCGCTTGTCAAATAGTTGTTCGGTTTGGCATTGGCCGGTTTGCGCTTGACGTCCGTCCGGAGCGCCCCCTAGGGTCGGAGCACGCCGGGGACGACGACGTTCCCCCGCGGAGGCAGTGACGCCTCAGGACTCAGCCGAGTCCTGGGGCTTTTTTTGTTGGAGAAACGAGGGGAGAGACGATGCTGTACCCGCAGTGGCTGAACCCGGGCGACAACGCGTGGCAGCTGACCGCAGCGACGTTCGTCGGCCTGATGAGCGTTCCCGGCCTCGTCGTGCTCTACGGCGGCGTCATGCAGAAGCGCTGGTCCGTGAACGCCATGATGCTCGCCTTCATCGCCTTCGCGCTCGTCCTCGTGGAGTGGGTGCTCTACGGCTACAAGATGGGATTCGGGAACCCGTGGCACGGCCTGGCGCACTCGGGCTTCTTCGGCAACTTCATCGGGCAGCCCGGGAACGTGCTCGGCCACAAGGGGCTGCAGGGGCAGGGCAACATCCCGAACGTCGGCAAGACCGACTTCCCCTCCTCCTCCCTCGTCTACTTCCAGTTCGTCTTCGCCGCGATCACGCCGATCCTCATGCTCGGGTCGGTCCTCGGGCGCGTGAACTTCAAGGCGTGGATCCCGTTCGTGGTGCTGTGGGGCTCATGCGTGTACACCGTCAACGCGTTCCTGCTCTGGGGCGGGGGCTGGCTGGCCCACAAGGGTGCGGTCGACTTCAGCGGCGGCTACGTCATCCACCTCTCGGCGGGCGTGTCCGGCTTCATCGCCGCCTGGGTGATCGGGCCGCGACTCGCGCGCGACCGTGAGATCGACGCGCCGAACAACCTCGCGATGGTCGCCGTCGGCGCCGGCCTGCTCTGGCTGGGCTGGAACGGCTTCAACGGCGGCGACCCGTACAACGCGGGCGCCGACGCATCGGCCGCCGTGCTGAACACGAACCTCGCCACTGCGGTCGCGTTCCTCACCTGGGTCGCGTGCGACTACGCGACGAAGCGCAAGCCCTCCCTGATCGGAAGCGTCAACGGCATGATCGTCGGGCTCGTCGCGATCACGCCCGCTGCCGGTTTCGTCAACGGGTGGGGCGCGATGGCGATCGGCGTGATCGCCTCGGTGCTCGTGTACGTCGCGTACAACTATGTCGCGCTGCTGCGGCCCTTCCGGAGCGTCGACGACACTCTCGGCGTCGTCTACACGCACGGGTTCGCCGGCCTGTTCGGCGGTCTCCTGACGGGGCTGCTCGCCGACTCGGCGATGCAGATCGTTCCCGGCGTCTCCGTCACGGGCGGCCTGCACCTGCTCAAGTGGCAGGCGATCGCCGCAGCCTGGGTGATCGTCTTCTCGGGTGCGGTCACGTTCCTCCTGCTCAAGCTCGTCGGCGTATTCGTGCCGCTGCGGATGAGCGAGGCGGACATGGAGATGGGCGATCTCGCGATCCACGGCCACGAGGTGTACCCGTCCGACATCCCGTCGCTCGCGTTCCCGTCCGGGCTTCCCGAAGGAGCGGTGGCGGCGACACCGGCGGCGGCGCAGACGTGACGACGGTCATCGTCTCGTACGACGGCACCGACAACGACCGCGACGCGCTCGCGCTCGGCCGAGTTCTGGCCGGCGCGGGCGCGTCCCTCGAGCTCGCGTACGTCAGCCATCACCACGAGCCGGAGCCGGACTCGCCGACGGACGTTCCCTTCCACGTCGTCGACAACCCCTCGACGGCGGACGGCCTGCGCGAGCTCGCGCTCGCCCGCGGAGCCGAGGTGATCGCGTTCGGCTCCGAGTACCGGACGGCGCCGGGGCACGTCGACCCGCAGGCGACCGCCCGGCGCCTCATCGAGGGCGGGCCGGTCGCGCTCGCGCTCGCCCCGGCGGGGTTCGCCGCGAACGGCCGCGGGGTGCGGACGGTCGCCGCCGTGAGCGAGGACGGCGACCCGTGCGCGCGCGAGACCGCGGAGATGCTCGCGGCCGCGCTCGGCGCCGAGCTCGCCGAGCGGGCGGGCCGCGACACGGACCTGCTCGTGCTCGGCTCGAAGCCCGGGACGGTGAACGGGCGCGTCACCATCAGCGCCGCGGCCGAGTACCTGCTCGAGCTCGCGGAATGCCCGGTTCTCGTTCTCCCGCGCGGGATCGGGTTGCGGTTCGACCGGTGACCACGCGGGAGCGCAGATTCATTCTCGGCGCCGTCGCCCTCGCGGTCGCGGCGGCGCCGCCGGCGATCCTCGCGAGCCGCGGCAGCGGAACGCCGAACGGCTGCATCTCGGTGACGGAGCCGGGCTTCATGGGCGCTCAGACCGTGACGAGCTGCGATAACCGGAGAACACCGGCGGCGGTCACGAGGCATGCGAGCTAGGGTCGGGAGTCCGATGCCGCGCGCGACGAGCCTGCTGAAGCCGATTTCGCTCGTCTTTGCCGCGCGCATCCATACGCGCTAGTCGGCCTACCCCTCCCGCCGCCGCCGACTAGCCGCACAAGGCGGATCCCTTCTCCCCGGAGCTGCCGTTGCCGCACCCGAAAACCGGTCTGTACGACCCCTCCTTCGAGCACGACGCGTGCGGCGTCGCGTTCGTCGTGCGGCCGGACGGCCTGCGGACGCACGAGACAGTCGAGCGCGCGTTGACGGCGCTCGCGAACCTCGAGCACCGCGGCGCCGCGGGCGCGGACAAGGACACGGGCGACGGGGCGGGGATCCTCGTCCAGATCCCGGACGCGTTCCTCCGCGCGGAGCTGGGCGGCGCGCTCCCGCCCGCGGGCGCGT
>Ga0335078_10006994_pt1 | contig 16714 bp, 15 predicted proteins | sample Lox_Sample_32_FD_206711 | JGI IMG/M metagenome (GOLD analysis project Ga0335078, IMG submission 206711) | Soil microbial communities from Loxahatchee National Wildlife Refuge, Florida, United States - Lox_Sample_3.2 | ecosystem: Environmental > Terrestrial > Soil > Wetlands | place: USA... | reverse complement strand
TCGTCCGCGCCGGCGGAGCCGTCGGGCGACGGATCGTCGGGATCGCTGGGGCTCATGGTCGGTAGTCTACCGGCAGAACCACCGGCGGTAAGTCTATGACAAGTCATAGCCCGCTCGTCACCCGACCCATCGCCACGCCGCTGGGGCCGATGGTCGCCGTGGCGGGCGACGCCGGGCTCTACCTGCTCGAGTTCGCCGGCGGGCCGCGGGCGGCCGCGGCCCTGCGCCGCCTGGGCCGCCGGATCGGCGTGCCCGTAGTGCGGGGCGAGCACGCCGTCCTGGATCGCGTGGAGCGGGAGCTGCGGCGCTACTTCACCGGGCGGCTGCGCACCTTCCGGGTGCCGCTCGCGCTCGTGGGCACGCCGTTCCAGCTGGCGGTGTGGCGGCGGCTGCGGCGCGTCCCCTACGGCAGGGTCGTCACCTACGACGCGCTGGCGCGCGCGCTGCGGCGGCCGCGCGCGCAGCGCGCCGTCGGCCGCGCGAACGGCGACAATCCGGTGTCGATCGTCGTCCCCTGCCACCGCGTGGTGGGCACCGGCGGGTCGCTCACAGGCTACGGCGGCGGGTTGTGGCGCAAGCGCCGGCTGCTCGCGCTCGAGGGCGCGCGCGTCGCCGCGCCGCAGGCGCTACGCCAGCGCCCTCAGGTCCGCGCGTAGCGTCGCGATGTCGAACTGGTTCGGCGCCCGCTTGTTGACCTTGCTCACCCAGTCGCCGCTCAGCACCGCGTAGGCCTCGTCGCAGTAGGCGTCCCAGAAGCTCCAGGTCATCCGCTTGGTCGCGCCCCACGTCACCACCACGAGCCCCCGCGCGTCGTACGCCACCACGGGCACCGCGTGGCCGCCCCACGAGCCCGGCGCGCCCGGCCCCACCGGCCCGCCCGGCGGCACCGACCAGACCTCCTGCCGCTGCGCGCTCACCGGCAGCGCGAGGCCGATGTAGCAGTTGCCGAAGATCAGCACCGCGTCTTCGATGTGCGTGTGGTTCCCCGGCTCCAGCGCGACGTAGCCCTCGATGGTGTGCCTGGCCACGCCCTTCCTGCGCCAGTAGTTCAGGACGTCGATCTCGACGGCGCCCTTGTCGCTCGCGGGGTCCGCCGGGTCGTAGCCCGTGATCGCGGAGTACGCCGCGACGATCTGCGCGTCGCTCGGCACGACGGCCTTGCCGGCGTAGGTGGTCCACTGCTCGATCATGTGGCCCGCCGCGGCGCAGGTGCAGTCGCCGAGGCGGTCGTTCGCCATCATCGGCCAGCGCTTGACCTTGGACGCGAAGTTCTCCGACGCCGGCGGCGGGGGCAGCGCGTCGGCCTTGAGGTACTTGGCGAACTGGAAGGTGCGGGGATCGTGGCGGGGCGCCTGCTTGCCCAGCTTCATCTTCGAGTGGTCGGATGCCATGGGGCGGGCTCCGGTGAGTGGGACCTCCTCACTGGTACCATGCCTCCGCTGCTCCGACAAGGACCCTCGACGGGGAGGTGATGAGGTGATGGGAGTGATGATGTGATGAGGTGATGAGGGCGGACTGCGGTCTGCGGTCTGCAGTCTGGAGTCCGCAGTCTGCGGACCGGCCATCATCACTTCATCACCCCATCACTTCATCACCTCATCACCTCCCCGTCCGCGGAACCTGCATTACCTCGAGGAGCTCGTCCGACCACAGCGGCAGCTTTTCTCCCCCCAGCCGGTTCTGCTCCTGGGCGGCCTGGTTGTAGGTGAGGAGCAGCTGGCGGGGATCGAGCATGCAGAGGATCAGGCGGTCGCGGCCGAACCGGCGCTCGATCGTCACCGCCATCTTCCAGCCGACCGTGTACCACGGCCCCTGGACGCCGAAAAAGGCCATCGCGGCGCTCCGCTGCGCCTCGGGCGTCTCGAGGCGCCCGCGGGCCACGTCGAGGAAGAAGCGCTGCAGCAGCGGGAGGTCGCGGCCGACGTTCGCGACGTCGCGGTCCCAGCGCTCCCGCTCCGCCGGCGGGCTCACCGCGTGCGGATTGACGTCGGGCCCGCCCGCCGCCGCCAGCATCGCGTAGCCCTCGCCGAACGCGCCCATCCACTCCGCGGCGGCGTGCGCGCCGGGCGGCAGGCCGGCGATCGCGGAGTCGAAGCGCGCCTCCACGCTCGCGTAGCCGATGTGGTGCAGCTCGTGCGCCACCGTGTTCTCGAACTGGGGCTCGGTCTCGGCGGGATTCAGGTACAGGAAGATCGCCGCGTCGGTCTCGGGTTCGAAGACGAAGCTGTTGGTCTGCGGCTTGATGACCGGGAAGACCGTGGCGCGGATGACGGCGTCGGCCGGAAGGTAGGCAAAGGCGCGGGCCGCCGCGGCCGTCAGGTCCGCGCGCTGCCAGTCGTCGAGCGTCTGCCGCAGGTCCGTCGCCCGGGCCAGCAGCGAGTCCGACAGCACGAAGCGCTGGAAATCGGCGTCGGAGAACGCGCGCCCCATCCCCGCCTCGCGCTGCTTCAGGCGCCGGTAGGGCTCCGTGGCGAACAGGCGGCCCCAGTCGGCCGAGTCCACGGCGCGGCCCTCCTGCCGCCGGCCGAGGATGGCGAGCACCGCCTCGTCTTCCGACGCGTCGAGCCGGATCTGGAGGCGGCCGCCGGGCGCCTGCTGCGCGCGCGCCGCGGGAGCCGCGGCCAGCAGGCCGAGCAGCGCGCCGGCAAGGACCGGTCCGGACCGGCGCACGCTCCTACCGGAGGTGCTTCGAGCCGTCGATGCCGCGCCGCAACCGGCCGTGCTTCGCGCGCGTGCTGTCGCAGGTGCTGTCGCCGAAGGCCTGCGCGAGCGCGGCGCCCACGTCGGCCGCGATCCGCGTCCCCAGCGCGGTGCCCAGCTCGGCCAGCTGCGGCGCGTCCGCCGCCAGCCTCATGCCGGCCGCCTGGATCTGGGCGACCTGCGGCTCGATGCGCGCCTGGATGTCCCGTCCGAGCCGGTCGCCGAGCCGCGCCAAGTCGCGCGACGTGGCGGCGAGGTCCGCATCGTCCGCGTCGTCCACCACGGCCCACCCCGTGTCGGAGCCCGCGGCCGCCGCGGCCAGCGCCGGCCCCAAGCTTCCCCCGCCCTCGTCATCGGCGGAGGCACCTGTGTCGCCGGGCACCTGCACCGGCTCGAGGCTCCACACCGTGGCGCCGCTCTCGTCCACGATGCGCAGGGTGTCGCCCACGCGCACCTGCACGTCTTCGTCGTCCGCCACGGCCCGGCCGTTGAGCGTGAGTTGTTGGTCGTCCATCAGCTCGATCGCGCGCCCGCCGCGCCGGATGCCGATCCGGCCGCGGCCCGTGATGCGCGGCGCGAAGCCGCTGCGGAAGGTGATGAAGCGGCCGTCGCGGATCGTGGCCCACGGGTGAACCTGGCCGCCCACGAAGCCCTGCGCGGCGGACCCGGCGCCGACGGCCACGGTTTGCGGGGTCGTCGGGTCCGGGCACGGCGGGAGCACGCCGGGCGCCGTGAACGCGACCGTCGAGAGCGCCAGCGCCGCCACGGGCACGCCGTAGCGCAGCCCGCGCGCCGCGCGCGGCTCCACGCCCTCGAGCAGACGGTGCACGCGCGCGACGAGCTGCGAGCGGTTCTCCGCCATCCCCGAGACCGGCACCGCGCCGCGCGCCTGGATCCAGCCCGCCACCTCCGCCAGGCACTTGGCCAGCGTGAGACCACCGCCGGTCTGCCGCACGGCCCAGTCGTCGCACAGGTACTCGGCGGCTTCTTGGAGGCGGCGCCGCGCCAGGCGGTTCAGCGGCTGGAGGAAGCAGACGCTCTCGACCACCAGCGCGAGCGCGAGCCAGCTCGGGTCGTGTCGCACGAGGTGCGCCAGCTCGTGCGCGAGCACGGCGCGCTGCTCGGCCGGGTCGAGCGAGTCGAGCACGCGCTCCGGCAGGCAGATCTCCGACGTGCCCATCGCCACCGGTCCCGTGAGGCTCGCCGACGCGACGAGGCGCACGCGCCGGCGCACGCCGGCGGCCTCGCGCAGGTCGTCGAGCATCACGACCGGCTTGCCCACGCGGATCTCGCGCCGGTCCGCGACGCGCCGGACGAAGCTCACGCGGCGGTACGCGAGCCGCGCGAGCAGCGCCAGGGCGCCGAGCGCCCAGAGCGCCAGCAGCAGGATCGGCCAGGTGAAGACCGGTGTCCGGGGTCCGGTGTCCGCTGTCCGGGAGACGGATCCCGACGCACTCACCGCCGGTGCGGCGCGGCGGGCGAGGTGAGCCGACGCGCGAGAGCGCACCGCGGTCTCGGGGGCCTGCGGGATCGCCGCCGCCGCGGCCATCGGCCCGGCGGACGCGGGCGCGGCCGCCGTCGCGGTCGCGTTCGGCAGCCAGATGTGGTGCCCGTACAGCCGGTCCTGGGACACGGCCTGCACCGTCGCGGTGAGGAGGCCGCCCACCAGGCACACCTTCCACAGCGTGTCCTTGGCGCCCGGCGAGCGCACCACGCCCGCCGCCGTCAGGAGCCAGCCGCCGCCCAGCAGGATCGTGCTGTGCAGCAGGTACGTCAGCAGCCACGCGACCGCCAGGAGTGCGAGCGCCATCTAACGGCCCCCCTTCCGTTCCCGCTCCTCGATCAACCGCTTCACCTGGGCGAGATCGCCCGGGCGGACGTCCTTCGCGCTCACCAGGTGGCTCACCAGCGCGGCCACGTCGCCCTCGAACAGCCGGTCCGCCAGGACCGACACCATCGAGCGGCGCACGTCTTCTTCCGATACGAGCGGACGGTACAGGTAGTGTCGGCCGGCCGCCCGGTGGGAGACGAGCCCCGCCTTTTCCAACCGGGTGAGAACGGTAGCGACCGTCGTGAGGGCGAGGCCGCGCTCGGCCTCCAGCGCCTCGTGCACGTCGGCCACGGCGGCCTTGCCCATCCGCCACAGCACGCGCATCACGGCGAGCTGCAGCTCGCTCAGTTCCAGGGGTGGTGTCATGGAATACTATACTACAGATGTAGTAGAAAGTTTCAAGTGGGCCGGGCGGCGGGCCCCGGCCCAGGGCGGGTGCCCCCGCGGCGAGCTCCAGGGGTGCGCTCCGGCGGCGGACTCCGGGCGCCGGGCAAGGACGCGGCGCTACCGCTTCACCAGCACCGTCACGCCGTCCCGGAGCGGGATGAGCGTCGCGAAGCCGCGGGCGTCCGACGCGTACGCCCGCCGATTGAACTCCTGCACCGCGGCCGTGGCGGGGTCGCGCCGGGCGCTCGCCGGGTCGCGGGTCACCCGCCCTTTCCATAGAGTGTTGTCGGCCACGAGCAGGCCGCCGGGCACCAGCCGCCGCATCGCGGCCTCGAAGGCCTCGGGGTAGCCCGGCTTGTCGATGTCGCAGAAGACGACGTCGAAGCGGCCCCTCACCCGCGCCATGCACTCGAGCGCGTCGCCCGTCATGATCTCCACGCGCCCCAGGACCCCGGCGCGCTTCAGGTAGCCGCGCGCGTCGCGCGCGTTGGCGGGATCGCCGTCCGTGTACCACACCCGGCCGCCCGCGCCCACGGCTCGCGCCCACCACAGCGTCGAGTAGCCGATGGCGGAGCCCAGCTCCATGACGCGCCGCGCCCGCGCGATGAGCGCGAGCTGGAAGAGGAGCCGGCCCACCACGGGGCCCACGATGGGGATGTCTTCCCGCCGCGCCCGCGCCTCCATCTCCCGCAGCACCCGGTCGCGGGGCGGAAGGAGGGCAGCGAGGTAGCGCTCCACCTTGGGGTGCACGAGGGCCAGATCGGTGCGCACCATCCCGGTCTCCAGGAATCGGTTCCAGTTGGGATTGTCGGCGGCGGAAATCTGCACTCGCCGGGGCCGCAGGATCAGTCCCGGCCCTCGTCGAACGGGGAGAGGTAGACGTCCGTGCCCGCCAGCGTCCCGAAGCCGAGGTGCGCGCCGGCCGGCAGGATCAGCGCGCGCTGGCCGTCCTCGAGCTCGAGGCCCCGGACCGCGGCGACCGGCACGACGGGGTCGTCTTCGGCGTGCACCACGAGCAGCGGGTCCGGCGGCAGGCCGCAGGGCGCGCCCGAGGCCAGGCGCGCGGGGATGGCGGAGAGCGGGGGCGCCTGGAACCCGGCGCCCTCGAACGCGCGCCGGTGCACCTGCCGGTAGTGGAACCGGGGCAGCGCGTGCCGCGCGAGGTTCTCGGCCGTGGCCCACAGGTCGAGCGCGCCGGAGAAGATCGCGATCCGCGCGAAGGTGCCGGGCGGAGCGGCGAGCGCCGCCGCCGCGCCGGCCGAGAGCGCGAGCGCGTCCGGGCGCCCGCCCAGCTCGCGGGCGACGGCGGCGACCTCGAGGCCAATGCGCTGGAGCGAGGGCACCTCGCCGGCGTTGAGGGCGAGGGTGCCGGCCGCGAGGCGGTCCTCGAGCAGCAGCACCGTGCGTCCGCGCGCCGCGGCCAGCTCGGCCACGTCGGCGAACAGCCCCTCGTCGAGCGACGCGTACAAGCCGGGCAGGATCACGAGGGGCGCGCCCGCGCCGGGGGCCACCGCCACGCGACGCGCCGCGCCGGCCGCCTGCACGACCCGCACGGTGAAGGCCGGGGCCAGCGCCCGCTCGCGGAAATCGGTGCGCGCGGTGAGCAGGATCCCGCGGTCCAGGGGCGACCGCCAGTGGGGACGTGCGGCGAGACGCCGCTCGACGCGAGCGGCGGCGGCCTCGGCCCAGTCCTGCGGGACGCCGTTCAAATCCGAGTCGCCTCGCCTCTTGACGGGTGAGCGCCGGAACGCGGTGTTCTTCGCACCGGACGGACGACCACGACTTAACCACGGACCCCACATGACCCGCAAGGACGAGCGCGGCCACCGCTGGACCGACGTGGGCGTGCAGCGCGCGGTGATCCGCATCGTGCGCCGTCTCTCCCCCGGATTCGCGCGCCGTGTCATCACCCTCAGGACGCGCCTGCACACGGACCTCGGCTGGGACGACTGGTACGTGCTGCGCGTCGTGAAGCCCATCCGCCGCACGCTGCACGAGAGCCTGGAGGACCGCGTCGTGCTCGCGCTCAAGACGGTGGGCGACCTGGTGAACTACGTGTGGAACCGGATGGAGGACGCGTGAGGGCGCTACGCGTCGCGCTCGCTGCCCTGCTCGCGGCGCGCGCCGCGGCGGCGCAGCAGACGCCGCCCGCCGACACCGCCCGCGCCGGCGTCGCGGCTCCGGCCGCGGCCGCGCCGGCGCCGGATACCGCGGCGGCGACGCGGGCCCCGGCCGGCGCGACCGGCACCGAGCCCGGCTGGCAGCTCCTCGTGGGCCACTCGTACTCCTCGGCGCGCGCGCTCACCCAGCCCGCCACGTTCACGCTCGAGCAGGAGCGCGGGCAGCCGCTGTACAGCGTGTTCGACGCGGCGGCGCTCTTGCGGGGCGCGCTCGCCGACCGCGCCTGGCTGGAGATGGGGCTGCGCGCGCGCGGCGGCTCCGCCCGCCCGCCGGGCGAGCGCGCGTACGGCGCGATGGTGCGCGCGTTCGGCGAGCTGGACCCGGTCCTCGTGGCCGCGGGCTACGAGTACCTCGCCGACGGGCACTTCCTCGTGCAGCAGCCCGCCGCGACGTTCGAGGTCACCGCCCTCGGCGGCGCGCCGGGACTCGGCACGTGGGTGAGCCCGGCGCTCCACCTGCGCTGGCGGCCGTGGCTCGGCGTGTCGTGGGGCAAGGGCGTGCGCCCCTACCTGCGGGCGGCGGGCGAGTGGGTGGGCGGGCGCGTCGAGGCGGGCGTCGAGACCACCGGCTGGCTCGTGGACGGGACCGCCGTGGGGTTCGTCCAGGGCGACTTCTCGGTGCGCCTCGTGGGTGGGCTGTTCGCGACGGCGAGTGGGGAGGCGGGCCGCGCGCCGCCGACCTTCGAGGCCGAGGGCCGCTTCGGCGTCGGCCTCGGCTTGCGTCTCGGGCCGACGTAACCGCGGCCAGGAGCGGACGGCTCCGGGCGCGCCGGCCAACCAACGGGCCCTGCCCCGCATCTTACCGTTGATGGCGGCCGGCGCCGGCGTCGGGCGGCGTGCGGCTACTGGTGATCGATGACGATCAGGCGGGCGTCGTCCGCGGCCACGGCGCGCACGAACGCGACGAGGCCGGCGGCGCTGTCGGGCGGCTCGATGCCGCGGGCGCCTTCCACCCGGCGCTCCACCACGAGGTCGCGTCCGTCCTGCGCGTAGCTGGAGCGGTACCGGCCGTACGCGCTGGTCGCCGTGACGCCCGCGGGGAGCCGCGCGTGCCAGCCGGGAGGCAGGGTGATGCGGTACGCTTCGAGAGACAGGCGCGGTCCGATGACGCGCTCGACGTCGATGGGATACTTGCGCGGGACGTGAGCCTGGACTTCCTCCACGACCTCCGACGGGAACAGCGGGTGCAGCGGCAGGCGGAGGATGCTCCCGCCGCCGGCGTCGGTCGCCGCCTTCCCGCCCGCGATGGCCACCGCGACGCGGGCCGTGGCCGCGAGGTCGCGGCCGTCGAACAGCTCGATGCTGTCGCTGGTCGCGCCGTCGAACAGGCCGTTGGCGATGCTGCGCGCGAGGTCCTCGCGCTGCCGCGGCGTGATGTTGTGGCTCAGCACGTCGCGCAGCCCTTCCGCTTCGCGGCCGGTCAGCGTCGTGACGAGCCGCCCCGCGAACGCGCCGTCGGGCGTCACGCTGCCGGTGAGCGAGTCGGCGGCGAGGTTGGCGGTCGCGGAGTCGAGCGGCAGCGTCACCGCCTCCCCGCGCCCGTCGGCGTGGACGATCAAGGCGAACTGCCCGTACTCCGGCGCCGGGAGCTGGCCGAGGGGGATGTCGTCGGCCGTGAGGTCGGCGAACAGGCGGCCGCCCGGCCGCTCGACCACGGCGATCATGTGGTCGAACTGGGAGACCGACGGGAGCAGGGTGTCCACGCCGCCCGACGCGCTGAGCAGGACGGGGTCGGCGCGGAAGCCCATCCGCCGCGCGAGCGCGACGAACAGCGTCGCCTTGTCCTTGCAGTCGCCGTACATCGTGGCGAGCACCTCGGCCGGCGGCCGCGGGCGGTACCCCGCGATGCCCAGCGCGACCGAGACGTAGCGGAAGTCCTGCGTCACCCAGCGGTGCACCGCGCGGAGCGAGTCGAGGGCCGTCCTCGCGCCCTCGACGAGTCCGGCCAGGCGCGCGTCCAGCTCGGGCGTCACGGCGAAGCGGTCGCGCACGAGGCCCGCGTACCAGCGGGCCACGTCGTCCCAGCCCAGCGGCGCGGCGACGGCGACGCCCTGCAGGAAGCCGTCGGAGTCGGACGCGAACGGCTCGCGCAGGGGCGGCTTGGGCACGTCGGCTGTGGCCCACTCGTAGACGCGGCGGCCGTGCGCGACGGTGGTGGTCCGCGCGAAGGTGAGGTTGCGCTCGCGCAGGCGCGGCACGAGCGAGGCCGGCACGTCCACGATGAAGCGCGAGCGGCGCGTCGGCCGGCCGGTCGTCACGCTCCAGCTCGTGAAGAAGTCGCCGGGCATCACGGGCTCGCGGGCCTCGACCGTGTAGCTGTAGTCCACCAGCAGGCCGGGCGCGAGGCCGCCCAGCGTGGCGCGGTGCACCTTGGTGTCGGAGTACACCGGATACTCCAGCGCGGCCGGGACGTCGCTCTCCTGCTCGTGCGTCGGCCGCGCGCTCACCACCGTGCCGTCGGGCCGGAGGACCCGGGCCCAGTTCAGTGTGAGCTTCTCGCGCGAGCCGGAGTAGCTGAAGCTCAGCTCGCCCCACGCGTCCACGCCGTCCTGGGTGAGGATCTGCACCACCTGGCGATAGGTGCGGCGCGCCCGGCCGTCGGCCTCGAAGCGCACGACGCCGTCGTCGAGCAGGTAGACGTACGCCTCGTCGGGGTAGTCGGCCGGCTTGACGGCGAGCGCGTAGATGCTGTCGCTCGCGACGGACGGATCGCCGGCGGGCGTGATGGCGGGGGCCTGGGCGCGCGCGGTCGCGGCGCACAGCGCCAGCGCGGCGGCGACGGTGAGTGGGGAGCGCATCGGCCCTGCAAGATGGCTGGCGCGGCGGGCCGGGGCAACCGATAGATTCCAGCGCGATGCCCTACTGCCCCGAGTGTTCTTCCCTGGTCCCCGAGCGGGTCGAGACGTGCCCGACCTGCGGCGCGTCGCTCGTCTCGACGCCCGCGGGCGCGAAAGTCTCGCAGCCGGCGGCGCGGACGCCCACCAACACGGAGGAAGTGGCGCGCGACGCGAGCGCGGCCCTCGGCGCGGGCTACCAGTACCTGCGGCTGGTGGGCGTGGGCGGGATGGGCGCCGTGTTCCTGTTCCGCGAGGTGGCCTTGAAGCGCCTCGTGGCGGTGAAGGTGCTGGCGCCGGACCTCGCGGCGGACGCGGGCGCGCGGGCGCGATTCACGCGCGAGGCGCGCTCGGCGGCGGCGCTGTCGCACCCCAACGTGGTCCGCGTCTACGCGGTGGGCGAGACCGAGGGCCTGAAGCTCCCCTACATCGTCATGCAGTACGTCGAGGGCCCGTCGCTCGCGCAGTGGATGGACGAGCACCGGCGCTCGAGCGAGCGCGAGGCGCGGCGGATCATCGGCGAGGTGGCGGCCGGCCTCGCGGCGGCGCACGCGCGCGGGCTGCTGCACCGCGACGTGAAGCCCGGCAACGTGCTCCTCGAGGCCGAGTCGGGCCGGGCGTACGTGGCCGACTTCGGCGTCAGCGCCGCGCTCGCCAGCACGTCGCCCGAGACCACCGGCAGCCTCACCGCCACCGGCCACGTGGTGGGCACGCCCATCTACATGAGCCCGGAGCAGGCCGCGGGCGAGCCGCTCACCGACAAGAGCGACGTCTACAGCCTCGGCGTGATGGCGTACGAGCTGCTGGTGGGGGAGCTGCCGTTCAAGGCCACGACCGCGATGGGCTGGGCGGCCGCGCACCTCCGCGACACGCCCACGCCGGTCGCCCACCGGCGCGCCGACCTCTCGCCCGAGGTGAGCCGCCTGGTGGACCGGTGCGTCGCCAAGCACCCGATGGACCGGCCGACGGCGGGCGACGTCGAGCGCGGGATGATGCCCACGCTCGTCTCGGAGATCGAGTGGCCGCCGCCGGGGACGCACTGGCTGCACGGCCGCGCGCGGATCCTGAGCCGGCTCGCGCTGGCCACCTTCGCGGGCGCGGTCCTGACGCTGAGCGCGCTCACCTTCACGCCGCAGGTGCTGCAGGCGCACGCCAACTGGCTGTGGACCTTCCAGAACCCGTCGAGCCGCGACCCCGTGGCGGTGTCGCTGTTCGTGTGGCAGACGCAGCTGATCCTCGGCGTCGCGGTCCTCGCGCTGAGCCTCGCCGCGTTCCTGGCGCTCGGCACGGGCGCCGCCCGCCGGATGGTGCGGCTGCGCCTCGCGGGCTGGCGCTGGGGCACGCTGATGGACATCGCCGCCGACCACGACCGCCGCAGCGGCCTGATGCTGAGCGGGGCGCGCGAGTTCGCGTCGCTGGAGCCGCGCCGCCGGCGCGGGGTCCTGATGGCGCGGCGCTGGCGCGCCGCCGCGCAGCTCGGCGCCGTGGCGTGGACGCTCGTGGCCGTGGGGCTGTGGGGCGTGCTGCTGTTCGCGGGCTCGCTCGACGCGCAGCCCGTGGTGCCGGTGGTGGGGCTCTCGCTCTGGCTGGTGGCGCTCGGGCCGCCGCTCCTCGCCATCCTCGTCGTCCTCGCGGCGATCCTGGTGGAGCGGGGCGCCATCGGCCCGCTGGGGCGCGTGCGCCGGGGCACGCGCGAGAACGCCACCGACGCGGCCGACTGGTACGCCGCCCTGCCCGAGACCGCGACCGCCGCGGGACCGGCCGCGGGCGGGCTGCGCCGCTGGACCTGGGCGGGCCAGGCGGTCGCGGCGCTGCTGACGCTGGTCGTGGTGCTCGCGATCGGCGAGGCGGTCGCCGCCTCGGTCACCGCGGTGCTCTCCACCCAGCGGCTGGGGCCGCGCACCGCCGCGCTGGTGAACTACCAGAAGGACATCGAGGTGGACGACCCCGTGGCCGCGGCGCGCGGCGCGTGGGTCGCGCTGCTCCCGCGGCCCGACGCCGTCCCGGACAGCGACGCGCGTAGCTGGATCCGCGCGCTGGCCGACCCGGGTCCGGCGTCGGCGGCGCTCCCGGCCTACCCCGTGCGCCCCTCGTCCCTGCTCCACGGCTCCGGCGCGCTCCTGCAGGCCTTCAAGGACGCGGTGCGCGACTCGGTGCTCGCGCCGCTGCGGGACTCGCTCGCGCTGCTGGCCCAGCACCCGCGCACGCGACTGTTCCAGCGCATCGCGCACACCGCGCTCGCCACGACGGCGATGGCCGGCCTCGGGAGCCCGTTCGCCGAGACCGGCGACTCGGTCGATCCGCGGCCCAGCACGATCCCGCTGCAGGAGGCGGCCATCGGCAACGCCGCCGCCGCGATCGTGGCCCTCGCGCGCCACGACCAGGCCGGCGCCACCGCCCGCATCGGCGAGACGGCGGCGTTCGCCGAGCAGCTGCTCAAGGCACCCGACGTGCGCGCCAACGCGCTCGGCGAGAAGCTGCTGCGCGACCTCGTCCTGGAGCCGCTCTCGGCGCTGGCCAAGGCCGGCGTGCGCGGGCTCGACGCCGAGGCGCTGCGCGACGCCGAGCAGAGCCTCGACGAGCCGATGCCCGACGTCGCGGGCGCCGCGGGCCTCGCCGTCAATCCGCGCGACGTCATCCAGTTCACGGCGGCGGTCCGCAACCCGCACATCCCGCCCGGCTACCGGATCGAGTACCTGATCGAGGGGTGGGCGGGCCTGTGCGCAAACCCGTGGGAGGTGCTGACGGGCCCGAGCGCGGCGCGCAAGCAGGCGATGCTGGCGGCGGCCGACGTGATGACGGACGTGCCGCACGCCCGCGGGCTCGTGGCCTACTACGCCGGCCAGTGGGAGCTGGGCGCCGCGCAGCTCGGCGCCACCGGCCTGGCGCACGCGCTCGTCGAGCGGGGACCCTGGGGCGTGCTCAGCCGGATCCGGATGTGCTCCAACATGCTCTACTAGTGAGCAGAGATCGGTGCTCAGCGGGCAGAACAGTTGCCAGACGCCAAGTTGCCAGAGGTTGCCAGACGCAAGTCGTGAGTGCCAGACCAGTGGTCGGCACTGGCAACTGGGCTGAGGCCGCGCCTCGGGCATCTTGGAACCAATGCCAACTTGGCGTCTGGGAACTAATCTGAGGTCTGCGGACTCGCCCTCCTGACCTCCGACACAAACGCAGCCAGCTTCTCTTCGTCGAGCCTGCCCCCGGTCCTGACCCCGCTGCAGACGTCCACGCCCCAGGGCCGCACCGCCGCGATCGCCTCGGCGACGTTGGCGGGCGTCAGGCCGCCGGCGAGCCACACGGCGACGCCCGCGGACTCCACGATCCGCCGGCTCGTCCGCCAGTCGTGCGTGCGGCCCGTGCCGCCGAGCTCCTTCACCGCCAGCGCCGGATTGCCCGAGTCCAGGAGCAGTGCGTCCACCTCGGGCGCGGCGGCGAGCGCCTCGTCCACCGCCGCGCCGCCCGTCACGTGCACCACCTGCACGATGCCGAGCGCGGGCAGCGCCGCGCGCAGCGCGCGGCGGCAGCCGGGCTCCGGGCGGTCCACGATCTGCACCGTGCCCGGACCGAGGCGGCGCACCTGGTCCGCGATGCCGGCCGCGTCGCGGCGGCTCGTGAGGAGGAAGGTCGCCACGCCCGCGGGCACGCGCGGCACGATCTCGGCGATGAGCGACTCGGCGATGGGGCCGGGGCCGCTGGGCATCGCCGAGACGAGGCCGACGGCGTCGGCGCCGTAGCGGGCCGCCAGCTCGGCCTCGGCCACGGACTGCATGCAGCAGATCTTGATGCGGACCGGCATCTCGACGTCTCCCGGGTCGCAACCGCTCGTAACTTGGCGTCTCGCTACCGCCCCGCAACCGGCCTCTCGTTTGGCTGCCGACTGCCGGGCGTGGTATGGTACGTCATGCCCCCCCATCACGAACCGACCGACATCTGGCTCGAGCACTGGCAGGACGAGGCGGACGCCGCGTTCCTGTACCGGCTGCTGGCGGAAGCCGAGCCGGACGCCGCGCGCCAGGACGTGTACCGGCGGCTGGCCGCGGTCGAGGACCGGCACGCCGGCCTATGGCGCCAGATCCTCGCCGACGCGGGCGTCGAGTGCGGCACGCCGCTGCCCTCGCGGCGCGCGCGGCTCCTCGCCTGGACGGCCCGGAGCTTCGGGCCCGGCGTCCTGACCACGATGCTGCTGCGCGAGGAAGGTCGCGAAGTCCGCGGCTACATGGACATGTACCGCGAGACGGCCGCGGGCGCCGCGAAGGAGACGGCGCTGCAGCTGGCGAAGGAGTCGGCGGAGCACGCGGAGACGCTCGGCGGGCTGGCGGGCAAGAGCGGCGAGCCGTGGCACCAGGCGGAGTCGGGCGGGTTCCTGCGCAACGTGGTCTACGGCTTCAACGACGGGCTCACCGCCAACTTCGGCCTCGTGGCCGGCGTCATCGGCGCCGCCGTCAGCGCGCACGTCGTGCTGCTCTCGGGCGTCGCGGGGATGGTGGCCGACGCGCTCTCGATGGGCAGCTCCGGGTACCTCGCGGCCAAGAGCGAGCAGGAGGTCTACGAGCACGAGATCGCGATGGAGCAGGAGGAGATCCGCCTGATGCCCGAGGTGGAGGCCGAGGAGCTGGCGCTGGCCTACGAGGCCAAGGGCGTGCCGCGGGACGAGGCGCGGCGCATGGCGACCGACGTGATGCGGGACCCCGAGCGCGCCCTCGCCGAGAAGGTCCGCGAGGAGCTGCGGATCGGCGACCGGCACTCGACCCCGCTGCGCGAGGGCTGGATCACGGGCTCGGCGACGGCGGTGGGCGCCGTGATCCCCGTCGCGCCCTTCATCTTCCTCCACGGCGCGGCCGCGATCTGGACCGCGTTCCTCGTCGCGATGGGCTCGCACTTCGTGGTGGGCGCGGCGCGCAGCGTCTTCACCGGCCGAGGGGTGTTCCGCAGCGGCATCGACATGTTCGTCGTCGGCCTGGGCGTGGCCGGCGTGGGCTACCTCGTGGGCGACGTCATCGCGAGGGTGTTGTGAGCCGGTTGACGCTCATCGGGCTCGCACTCCTGTGCGTCGTCGGCTTCCTCGTCATCGCGCGCAGGGCCAGCGAGAGCCGGGACTCGGAGGAGTTTCCGGGCACCAGGCCGGACGATGCTCCCGGGAAGAGCATGAAGGACGACATCGATTGGGACGAGCTGCGGAAAGCCGAGGACGAGATCCGCGACGTGGACCCTCGCGCCGGTCCCGAGGACGGGTTCGAGGGGGATGATTGGGGGCCCGGGACGGCACCTCGAAAGACGCGGAATCCCTGAATACGGGGAGGTGATGAAGGTGATGAAGTGATGAGGTGATGAGGTGATGAGGTGATGATGGGCCCGCGCCACCGTCATCACGTCATCACCCCATCTCCTCCATCACCTCATCACCTCGCGCCTCTATTTCGCTTCCAGCATCCCCACCGCTCCGTTCGTCGCGTCGGCGAAGGCGTGCGTCACGAAGGGATAAGTCCCGGGCTCCGCGAGACGCGTCTCGAACACCATCCCGCCCCCCGGCGGCACGGTGGCCGTTTGCACTCCTTCCCACGCGTGCGCCGCCACGCCGTCCGGATACACCTTCGAGAAGATCGCGCCGACCACGTGGAAGGCCGAGATGCGGTTGGGACCCGCATCCACCACGTAGAAGCGGAGCAGCTCTCCCGCCCGCACGCTGACGGGATGGTCCGCGTACTGGTGGGCGATCCCGTTGAAGGTCACGTAGTCCGGCGCCCCGCTCAGCAGCTTGTTCCAGTCCAGCTGGAGGCTGCCGGACTTGTCCGCGCCGGGCATCGTGTACCACTCGCCCTGCACGAAGACGAACTCCCGCGCGGGCGGCAACGGCTGCGCCGGGTCCACGATCAACGCGCCGTACATCCCGTTGGCGATGTGCATCGCCACGGGTGCCGTGCCGCAGTGGTACAGGAAGGCGCCGGGCACCTGCGGCGACCAGCGGAACTCGATCGAGTCCCCCGGCATCACGTTGCGGTACACGCGGCTCGGCGCGATCTGCGCGGCGTGGAAGTCGATGCTGTGCGGCATCATCCCGTGGTTCACCAGCGTGAAGTCCACCGTGTCCCCCTGGCGCACGCGGAGCGTGGGGCCGGGGACGCGGCCGTCGAACGTCCAGGCGTCGTACGCGACACCCGGCGCGATGGCCAGGCGCGCCTGCTTCACCTCGAACCGGACGCTGACGACGCGCGCGGCCGGGGGCTGCGGGGCCCGCGGGTCGATCGGCGCCGGCGCGGCGGTGGACCCGATGGCGGCCTCGCCGTGGGAGACGTCGGCCGGCGGCGCCGCCGTGGTCCAGGGCTCGTTCGGGTTGTTCGTGTTGGACGTCGCGGCCGGCCGGCGCTGGCAGGCGGCCACGGCCAGGACGGCGACGGAGAGTGCCAGGAGGGTGCGGCGGTGCATGGCGTGCCTCGGCGGATGAGCGGTGTCGGTGATGGCAACGGTCACAGGTAGCGCGCCCCCAGCTCGTCCAGCATGCGGTGGAAGCGCCGGTGCACGTCCGGGCCCATCTCGACCTCCTCGTGACGGTCGAACGCGGCCGAGATCTCCGCGTCGCGGTCGGTCGCGAGCATCCGGTCGGCGCCCGGGAAGAGCACCTCGTTCTCGATCGTGATGTGCTGCTCGAGCAGGGAAACATAGTCGCGCGCCGCGGCGGCGAAACGCTTCCGGGCGCCGGCGTCGCGGGCCAGCTCCGGCGCGGCCGCGCGCAGCGCCGCGACCAGGCGGCGGCCCCGCTCGTGCTGGTCCAGCATCGCCGCGAG
>Ga0335078_10006993_pt1 | contig 16715 bp, 12 predicted proteins | sample Lox_Sample_32_FD_206711 | JGI IMG/M metagenome (GOLD analysis project Ga0335078, IMG submission 206711) | Soil microbial communities from Loxahatchee National Wildlife Refuge, Florida, United States - Lox_Sample_3.2 | ecosystem: Environmental > Terrestrial > Soil > Wetlands | place: USA... | reverse complement strand
GATCCGATAGCGCGTGGTTCGGTCGCATGATGGACCGTTACGGCGGTTTGGGCCGTTCGGCGACGGTAGTCTGACTGGTGCAATCGGCGCCAAGGCGTCATAGGCCGGGCCGCTAGCGAAGGGCCACCGTTCGAGGCTGAGCGGCCATTCGAAGGACCGCGCCGGGTGGCAAGCTGACGTTCCCGATTTGCCGGGTCTATGCGTCTTCTCAGCGAAGCCGCGCACCGTCATGTCCTCAATCATGCGGGCGCGCAGCGGGCTGACCGGTCTACCGCTCACCGCCTCGCCCATGGCGCACTGGCGATGCCGCGCAACCCTCCCGCGAGAGCGGGTTCGTTCCATGCCCCAAAGCCGACCTTAGCGATGATGGCTCGGTCAGATGGACATCGGCCATCCGGGCGGGGGTGTACGCAGGCCTCGCTTCCGATGCGACACGCCCGTCTCGCTCGACAGAAAGGGGCAGATCGGCAAAATATCTTCGCTAGGCGCTAGCTAAAAATTTCGATAGGTAGGAAAAATCCAGCCACGCGGGCCCCCACTCCGGTATCCGTCCCATGTACAGCTACATCGTGCGCCGGTTGGCCTTCGGATTGGTGACGGTTTTCGTCGTTTCGGTGATGGTCTTTGTGATCTTGCGCATCCTTCCGGGCGACCCGCTCGTCGCTATCTTTGGAATGGAGGGATTCACCAAGCTGAGCGCGGCGGATCGGGCCAGCTATATGACGCAGCTCGGCTTGAGCGACCCGCTGTGGCTGCAGTACCTGCATTGGGTGCGAGATATTGTCAGCGGCAATCTCGGCCATTCGTTTTTCCGCGCTGAGAGCGTCGGCGACATGATAGCGCGCCGCGGTCCGCTGACGGCGGAGATCGCTCTGCTCTCGGTCGTGCTGTCGTGGATTGTCGGAGTGCCGGTGGCGATCGTCAGCGCGCTCAAACCGAACAGCCTTGCCGATAATGTCTCCCGTTTCCTAAGCATCTTCTTCCTGGCGGTGCCGGGGTTCTGGCTGGGGATGCTGATCGTGCTCTTCCTCTTGTTCGTGTTCGGCTACAAGGCGCCCCTGGCTGGCGCCTCGCTGTTCACCGATCCCGTCGCCAACCTTCAGATCATCGCCGGCCCGGCGATCGTCCTTGGTCTCGGGCAGGCCGCCTATATCGCGCGCATGGCCCGTTCCAGCCTACTCGAAGTGGTCCGCGAGGATTATATACGGACGGCCCGCGCCAAGGGGTTGTCGCGCCGCCCAGTGATCAGCCGCCACGCGCTGCCGAATGCGCTGTTGCCGGTGATTACGCTGTCGGGGATCCTGCTGGGGTTCGTACTTGCCGGCTCGATCCCGGTCGAGCGTGCTTTCGGTACGCCAGGGCTCGGATATTCGATGTTCACTGCGGTATACGAGCGCGATGTCTTCGTCATGCAGAACCTGGTGTTCCTGTATTCCATCATTTTCGTGGTGCTGAACATACTCGTGGATTTGACGATCGCCTGGCTCGACCCGAGGATCCGCTACCAATGACCGCGACGGACCGCGGCAGCCCGCTGGCGCTCGACGTCATCACGATCGCATCGAAGCCGACGCGGCTGCGGCGGGTCAGGCGCGGCTTGTGGCTGTTTGCCAAGCGATCGCCACTATCGGCCTTTTGGGGCTGTATAGCAGCGCTGATCATCATCTTGACCGTCGGCGCGCCGGAACTTGTGCCCTACGACCCGCTCAAATCCGATTTCCGGGCGATGACCAAGCCGCCATCCGAACGCCATGTTTTCGGTACCGACCAGATCGGCCGGGATGTCCTCAGCCGGGTCATCTACGGTGGCCGCGCTTCTTTGACGGTGGCCGTCGGCGCGGTGACGTTCGGTACGACGCTGGGCGCGCTGTGGGGGCTGGCGAGCGGATTTCTTGGTGGCCGCTTTGACCTGATCAGCCAGCGGATCATCGAGTTCCTGCAATCCTTCCCCGATTTGATCCTGGCGATGGCGATCGCAATGGCGCTCGGCGCCGGGTTCGGCACGGTCATTGTCGCCATCGCGATCACCCGGGTTCCGTTCGGCGGAAGGGTGATCCGCGCGGTGGTTCTGTCGCTGAAGGAAATGTCCTATGTCGAGGCGGCGCGCGGGGTCGGCGCGTCGCGACTGCGCGTGATGCTTCGACACATCCTGCCGCAATGCATCGCGCCCTATCTGATCCTGGCAACCACCCATCTCGGAGTCGCTATCGTCATCGAGGCGGCGCTCGGCTTTCTCGGCGTCGGCATCCCGCCGCCGACGCCGACATGGGGCAACATGCTGGCGGACTCGCTGAACGCGGGCCTAGTGCCGCCCTGGTGGCTGGTCGTGTTCCCCGGCGCCGCGATCACGCTGACCGTGCTTGCCTTCAATCTGCTCGGCGACGGCATCCGCGACATCCTCGACCCGCGGCTCCGAAGCGCGGTTTAGGCGCTTTTACTACCCGCCCGGCGACGCCAGCGGGAATTTGACGCCGGCGTCGTGCAGGTGGCACGAAGCCCAGTGACCCGGGTTCACTTCGCGCAGGGCGGGCGTCTCCGCACGACAGCGTGCGTGGGCGTAGAGGCAGCGCGTGTGAAAATGGCAGCCCGCGGGTGGGTTGATCGGGCTCGGCACATCGCCCCTCAGGATCACCCGCTTTCGGCTTTCCGCCGAATATTTCGGGATTGGCACCGCCGAGAGCAGCGCCTCGGTATAGGGGTGTAGCGGCATATCGAACAGGGTGGCCTTGTCGGTCAGCTCGACAATGCGGCCGAGATACATGACCGCCACCCGGTGCGAGAGATGCTCGACCACCGCCAGGTCGTGGGCGACAAACAGATAGGACAGCTTGAACTCGTCCTGCAAATCCATAAGCAGGTTGATGATCTGCGCCTGTATCGACACGTCGAGCGCCGAGACCGGCTCGTCGGCGACAACGAATTCGGGGCTCAGCGCCAAGGCGCGGGCGATGCCGATGCGCTGCCGCTGCCCGCCTGAAAATTCGTGTGGGTAGGCGTGCATCAACTCTGGCCGCAAGCCCACCCGCTCGAACAGCGCTGCGACGCGATCCTGCCGCTCGCCGGTGGCGACACGGTGGATGACGAACGGCTCGCTGACGATCTCGCCCGCCGACATGCGCGGATTGAGCGAGGCATACGGGTCTTGATAGATCATCTGCATCTGTCGGCGATACGGTAGCATCCGCTTATGATCGTTTCCCGAGATGTCCTCGCCGCGCACGATGATCTGTCCGGAGGTCGGTTCGAGCAATTTCAGCAGGGTGCGGCCGACGGTGGATTTGCCGCAGCCGCTTTCGCCGACAAGGCCGAGGGTTTCGCCCGCGTCGATCTGAAACGACACGCCGTCGACGGCATAAACGGTACCGGCCGGGCGCGAGAACACACCCTTGATGATCGGGAAATGTTTTTTCAGATCGCGCACCTCGATCAGGGGCTGCGCTCCGTCGCCCTCGGTGGCGGTCATGCCGGCTTCGTCAGCAATTTGTCGGCGTGCCAACAAGCGATCAGGTGATCCGGACGATGCTGGAGCAGCGGCGGGTACGCGGCGCGGCACTGGTCGGTCGCGAATTCGCAGCGCGGGGCGAAGGTGCAGCCATCCGGCAGATTGTGCAATGACGGCACCATTCCTTTGATTTCGTTGAGGCGGATACGGTGGGCATCCTCGTGAGCGGCGACGTCGAGTTTGGGGATCGAGTCGAGGAGGCCGCGAGTGTAGGGATGGCCGGGCCCTTCGAACAGCGTTCGGGCGCCTGCCTCCTCGACCTTGCGCCCGGCATACATCACCACTACCCGATCGGCGTTCTCGGCGACGACTCCCATGTCGTGAGTAATCAGGATGATCGCGGTGCCGAAGGTCTCTTGCAGCTCGCGCATCAATTCCAGGATCTGTGCCTGGATGGTCACGTCGAGCGCGGTAGTCGGCTCGTCCGCTATTAGCACCTTGGGGTTGCACGACAATGCCATGGCAATCATGACCCGCTGGCGCATGCCGCCGGACAGTTGATGCGGATAAGCGTGGACCCGCCGCTCCGGCTCGGGGATCGAGACGCGGCGCAGCATCTCGACCGCCTGATCCATCGCCGCGCGCGCCGATAATCCTTGATGGACGGTGATTGCCTCACGGATCTGTCGGCCGACGGTTAAGAGCGGGTTGAGCGAGGTCATCGGCTCCTGGAAGATCATCGAAATATCGTTGCCGCGGATCGCCTCCATCTCGCTTTCACTGAGGTCGAGCAGATTGGCGCCGCCAAAACGGATCTTGCCACCGACGATGCGGCCCGGCGGGTCGGCGACGAGCCGGAGTACAGACAGCGCGGTGACGCTCTTACCGCAGCCCGACTCACCGACGACACCCAAGGTTTCGCCGGCACGCACTGCGCAGGACACGCCGTCAACCGCCCGGATTACCCCCGCCCGGGTGAAGAAATGGGTGCGTAGATCGTCGATCTCCAGAACCGCGGTAGCTGCCGCAGTTCTGGGTTCCTCCGCAGTTTCTCCCGGCAAAACTTCTTGACTCAAAAAGTGACTCCGACAATTTCGCTGTGTTACGTGTTGATCCGGCCGATGGTTGCGGACGCGATTAGAGCATGCCGCGATCAATCCAAGAAAGAGCCACGGCGGGGAGGAACCATAATGAGCGGGTTGCATTCGTCACGATCGCGGTGGAATCGGCGCGGCTTCCTCAAGGGAAGCGCGGCGGTAATGGCGGCCGCCTACGGGCTGCGACCAGATTGGGCGATGGCCGATGTCCCATATGAGATGGACGGCTCGAAACTCAAGCTGGCCGCGCTTGAGCCCAACCCCGTATCGGGCGGCGTGCTGCGCTTCGGGATCACGATGCGCCCACCGCATTTCGACGTTCACCAGTCCGGGACGATCAACAACATCGGCTCGCAAGGGTGCATGTTCGACAATCTGATCCGACGCGATCCGCGCGACAGCGGCACGACGATCATCCCCGACCTCGCGCATAGCTGGGAGATCGCCAAGGACGGCAAGACCTATACCTTCATGCTGCGCAACGGCGTGCATTTCCACGACGGCGCCGAGCTCACCTCCGACGACATCAAGGCCACGTTCGATCGCATCTCAAAGCCGCCGCAGGGGGTGAGCATCCCGCGCAGTGTCCTGTTCCGCGCTGTAAGCGAGATAACCGCCCCCGACAAATACACCGTTCAATTCAAGCTCGCCGAGGCCCGTCCGCCCAACTTTATCATGTCGGCCATCGCAAGCGGTTGGAACATCATCGTCCGCAAGAAGACTCTGGAAGATAACAATTACAATCTGCGCAAGGTCGAGATCTACCCGGGCACCGGCCCGTTTAAAAGCGTCAAACGCGTCGAGAACGAAGTCTGGGTGATGGAAAGGAATAAGGACTATTGGAACAACCCGCTGCCGTACCTGGACGGCATCGAGTTCTACCACGCGCTGCCGTTCTCGACCGAACTCGGCTCGTCGATCCTGTCGGGGCGTACGGATTATATCCGCATCACCGACCCGGTCACCGCGCGCAAGGCCAAAGATACACCGGGCCTGAGCACCGCCCAGTTCAATCAAAGCGTGATCCAAGGGACGTGGCTCAATCACAAAAAAAAGCCAATCGACGATCCGCGAGTACGGCGCGCTCTGCATCTGGCGCTCGACCGCCCCGCGCTCATCGACGTGGTCAAGGACGTGACCCCGATGCAGGTCGGCGGCTTCATCTACCCGTTCTCGGAATTCGCCACGCCCAAGGAGGAGCTGTTCAAGCGCCTCGGCTACCAGTCGGACACCACCGCCGCGGTCAAGGAAGCCCAGGCGCTGATGGCGGCCGCCGGCTTCAAGGACGGGCTAAAGGAGCCGCTCGATTTCCTGGTCCGCGACGTGGCCAGCTTTAAGCTGTGGGCGCAGGCGATCCAGGCGATGCTGCAGGAGGCGCTCAACGTGAGGTGCAACCTGCGTACCGTCGTCGAGTCGGTATGGTTTGACGATACCGCCAGTGGGCATTTCGACCTGGCCCTCGGTGCCATCGTCTCGACCCTGCTCGACCCATCGGACTATTTCAACGCTTGGTATCGCACCGGTGCGCCGCAGAACTATTCGTTCTGGGATAGCAAGGAATTCGATGGACTGCTGGACCAGATTGACCGCGAGGTCGATCCCACCAAGCGGCTCGCCCTGGTGCACAAGACCGAAGCGATCATGGAACAGGAGATACCGGTGCTGCCGGTCGCCTGGGAGCGGATCAACGACGTCTCGGTCACCCGGCTTAAAGGCTATTACCCCAAGGATTATTTCGGCATCTATGACGTCGTCCGCCAGGACATTTTCTGGCTCGATAAGGCCTGATCGAACCGCAACCCTCCCGCCGGCCCGATCTCGACCCCTCCGAATCCGCTTTCCTCAAGCATGTGCCGCCAGCCTGCGCACGGCAGGCCACCGGCAATTCAACCGGTCCATAGGTCGATGTTGCGGATCGCGGCTTCGGGCACCGGTTTGCTGTTGGCAATGTCCGCGCATCACCTCGGCGCAGATGCGACGCTTGTCGGCCCAAAGGTTGATGACACTACGCTAACGCCGCCGTCGGTTCGTCGAGTAGCAGCACCTTTGGACGCACCATCAGTGCGCGGACGTGCGCGAGCCGCAAACGTTCCCCCGTCGATAGCCGTGTGATCGGCCACGCGCTTGTCTCCTCGGGCAAGCCCAGCTCTCTGACGAAGGCAAGTGCGGCTCCCCAGTCGCCAAAATGCTCGCCGACCGCATCCGCCCACCAGCCCGGCTCGGCCGGCACATAGCCGACCAGGCGGCGCCACTCAGGTCCGGCCATGGTCAAGCGGTCCCGGCCGGCGAGGGTCACGAGACCTTCGTTCGGATCAAGATCGGCGATGGCGCGATGCGTCGGCTTGAAATGCAGCAAGACCGCCCCGGTTTGCCACTATCATCGCTACCGCGTTGGGAGGTCTATCGTCCTTCAGCTTACCCCCAGGGAACTGACGCTCGCTACCGTTCGACGCGATTAGCCGTTGGCTTGCGCTGCCTGCTATAGAAGATCACGGGATCGAGACCATCCAGGAGTTTTGCGCCCGCGATACACGCCCCGGGGAAGCAAAGGCCACCCGAGAAATTGGCCGACGCCCGAGGTGGCTCAGTGCAACATGACAGGGGTATCTGCCCGAGCCGTCGCGCACTGTTCATCAAGTAGAGCGGCAAGATCGATGCCGTTAATGGGGACGCCGCGCTGGAGCCTTGTTTCCGGTCCCACTATCGTTCCCTTGATGGCAAGACTTACCGACGAGCTCCATGAGCCGTCTGAGTTACGGGTAAAATCGCCGCAAGTCGGCGCGCGTCCGAGCTGGAGGGTTTGAGCGAGAGCCGATATGGGAATTAGGACCAGGGATAGACAGAATCGAAGGTGCATTGGTGACCTCCGGGCGATGCCGCCCACTTCTCTTTCCGGTGAGATGAATGCGTCATTAGAGCCCTATCTTGCGCCAGCGAGATGAAGGACGCTATCCCGGCTGCCATCAGAGGCCGACGATGGTAGATGCTTAGTATGGTACCTCTCCGCCCGTCGGCCTTGCTTTTTGCCTACCCCCCAGCGGTCTACTGGCATCCGCGGCAATGTCGGCTAGCGGCGCTGGGCAGCCGCCGGCGCACCTCGCTTCGAACGACCGGTTTGCGATCCATGTGCGGCCATTCGTTGTTGCCGTCTTAGCCAGCCGGTCATGCCCCGAAGCGGTCCTCTGGGCGGCTTCAAGGATCGACGGGGCCGGGTGGAAGGCGGCTGTCTGTTCAAACGTTGCCGCGAACTGCGACGAGCCGACCTGGCCCCGGGCAAGCCGCCCACACCAACCCACGCGCTCCAAGCAGCGCAAGCCGCTTAGTGCGGCGCGAGGTCAGCGCGCGACGAAACCTTGCTGAGGACCGCGCGACATTCAGCGGAGGTTGGTCTACAGTGGTCGAAAGCCCGCTGATAATGGGCGTCGATTGCAGGGAGGTACGATGGCGTCAGGTCTTAATGGCAAGCCTGGTGTTGCCAACGATCGTTGGTCGATCCGCCGTCGCGACATCTTGTCCAGCGCCGCCAGCCTCGGCGTGCTCGCAGGCGTTCCTCACCTCGCCGCGGCAAGTTCGCCTGATCAGCTCACTTGGGGCGTCCACGTGTCCCTTGCGCCCACCTGGTTCGAGCCGGCCGAGGCGTCCGGGATTATTACGCCGTTTATGGTGCTCTACGCGCTGCATGACGGGATGGTCAAACCGATGCCGGACAAGTCGCTGGCGCCGAGCCTGGCCGAGACCGTCAATGCGTCGGAGGACGGAAAGACATACGAGTTTGTGCTGCGCCAGGGCGCGGTGTTTCACAACGGGGACCCGGTAACGAGCGACGACGTCAAGTTCTCGTTTGAGCGATATCGCGGCGTCGCCCACCAGCTTTTGCAGGACCGCGTCGCCGCCGTCGAAACCCCCGACGCGCGGCACGTGCGCTTTCAGCTCAAAGATCCCTGGCCCGACTTCATGACCTTCTACGCTACCGCGACCGGGGCGGGTTGGGTGGTACCGAGGAAATACGTCGAGAAAGTCGGCGACGACGGTTTCAAGAAGGCACCGATAGGCGCAGGCCCCTACAAGTTCGTGTCATTCAATCCCGGGGTCGAATTGCAACTCGAAGCCTTCGACGGTTATTGGCGCAAGAAGCCGGCGGTGAAGCGAATCGTGTTCAAGGTTATCCCTGATGAAGCGACTCGTCTCGCCGCATTGAAGCTCGGCGAGATCGACATCGCCTACTCAGTGCGCGGCGAACTCGCCGAGCAACTGAGGAACACGCCAGGTCTTACGCTGAAGCCGGCGGTGGTGCAGGGCACGTTCTGTCTCTATTTCCCCGACCAGTGGGACGAGAAGTCGCCGTGGCACGACGCGCGGGTGCGCAAGGCGGCGAGCCTGGCGATCGACTGCAAGGGCACGAATGACGCGTTGACCCTAGGCTATTCGGCGGTCACCGGAAACTCGATCGTACCCAAGGGCTACGACTTCTATTGGCAACCGCCCGCGCCGGTCTACGACCCCGACCAGGCTAAGAAGCTGCTCGCCGAGGCCGGGTTTCCGGGCGGTTTTGATGCCGGTGACTATTTTTGCGATTCCTCATACGCCAATATCGGCGAGAGCGTGGTCGACAACTTGTTGACGGTCGGCATCCGCTGCAAGCTGCGGCCGGTCGAGCGTGCTGCGTTCATCAAGGAATACAGCGAGAAGAAATACAAAAACATCATCCAGGCTGGGCCCGGCGCGTTTGGCAATGCGGCGACGCGCATCGAAGCTCAGCTTGTGAAAGGCGGCGTCTTCTCCTACGGCAGCTACCCGGACATCGACGAGCTCTACCACCAGCAGGCGGTGGAACACGATCGCGGGAAGCGCGAGGCCATCCTCTTCAAGATTCAGCAATTGATGGTCGAGCGGACGATTTATGCCCCGATCTGGCAGCTGGCTTTCATCAACGGCGTCGGCGCGCGTGTTGGGGAATCAGGGTTCGGCCTAATCCCGCTCTTCCCCTACACATCGCCCTACGAGGACATCACGCTGAAGAGCGCATAGGGGAAAGACCCCGAAATTGGGTGTAAGGCACATGTAGGATATCGGCGGACTTTTTCGCTCGGCTTGCCTACATCGCCAAAATGCTCCGCGAAGAGAGCAAACAAACATGAACAGGGGAGATGCATGGGTACGCTAGTAGGACGGGACGATAAAGCCCAGAGCAGCGCGCAATTGACGCGCCGCGATCTGCTGGGAGTTGCCGCCATCGGGCTGGTAGCCGGCGCACCCGGGATGGCCAGGGCGGCGAGCCCGGCGGGTCAGTTGACCTATGGCATCCACGTCTCGATGGCCCCAACCTGGTTCGACCCGGCGGAAACGCAGGGGATCATCACTCCGTTCATGGTGCTTTACGCGCTTCATGACGCAGTTGTGAAGCCGACGCCCGGCAATTCAGCGGCGCCTTGCCTCGCGGACTCATGGACGATGGGTCAGGACGGCAAGAGCTACGAATTCCTCCTGCGCAAGGAGGTCAAATTCCACAATGGCGATCCGGTCACTTCCGACGACGTCAAATTCTCGTTCGAGCGCTACAAGGGCGCAGCGCACGAGTTGATGAAGAGCAAGGTCGAGGCAATCGAAACGCCCGATCCCCAGCGCGTCGTCTTCAAGCTGAAGGAAGCTTGGCCGGATTTCCTGACCTTCTATTCGAGCGCTTCGGGCGCCGGCTGGATCGTCCCGAAGAAATATGTCGAGAAGGTCGGCGAAGACGGCTTCCGGCAGGCGCCGATCGGCGCTGGCCCATACAAGTTCGTTTCGTTCACGCCCGGCGTCGAATTGGTGCTCGAGGCCTTCGAGGGCTATTGGCGCAAGACCCCGAGCGTCAAGCGGCTGGTGATGAAGGTGATGCCGGACGAGTCGACGCGGCTTGCCGCGCTGAAGCGCGGCGAGATCGATATCGCCTATTCGATCCGCGGCGAGCTTGGGGAGGAATTGGTGAAGTCTCCCGGCCTCGCTCTCAAGCCGGTCGTCTTGCAGGGGCCGAACTGGCTCTATTTCCCAGAGCAATGGGATCCAAAATCGCCGTGGTCAAACCTCAAGGTTCGCCAGGCGGTCAATTTTGCGATCGACCGGCAGGGAATGAGCGACGCGCTGTTCCTCGGCCATTGCAAGATCACCAACAACGCCGTCGTCCCCTACACATTCGATTTCTACTGGCAACCGCCCGACGCGGTGTACGACCCCGAGAAGGCCAAGAAACTGCTGGCCGAGGCCGGATTCAAGGACGGCTTCGATGCCGGCTTGCTGACCTGCGACAGCTCTTACGCCAATATGGCGGAAGTTTCGCTCGACAATTTGCAGACCATCGGGATCAGGACCAAGCTGCAACCGATCGAGCGCGCCGCGTTCTTCGCCGGGTATTCGGGCAAGAAATACACCAAAGGCATCATCCAAGGAGCGAGCGCGGCATTCGGCAATGCTGCCACCCGGATGGGCTCGTTTGTCGTTAAGGACGGCGCCTTTAGTTACGGCAGCTATCCCGACATCGACGAGCTGTTTCCGGCTCAAGCCAACGAACTCAACCACGATAAGCGAGCAACCATCCTCAACAAGATGCAGCAGCTGATTTACGATAAGGCGATGTACGCGCCGATCTGGCAGCTTGCCTTCTTGAGCGGAGTTGGACCGCGCGTCGGCGAGTCAGCGTTTGGCTTGATTCCGGGATTTGCCTATACCGCGCCGTTCGAGGACATCACGTTGAAAAGCGCGTAGCCGGGAACAGCCATCGCAGACGTCGCGAGGAAATTATGAGGCAATTCATCATTCGGAGAGCGGGCTACTGCTTGCTGTCGCTGTTCTTGCTGTCGCTGACGATCTTCTTCTTCGTCCGGGTGACCGGCGACCCGGCAGCGCTGCTCATCGAACCGGGGGCCAGCCCGGCGGATATTGCGGCGATCCACCATCAGTTCGGCCTCGACCGGCCACTCTGGGTGCAATACGGCCTGTTCATGTGGACCCTGGCGCACGGCGATCTCGGCCAGTCGTTCTACTATCAGACGCCGGTGATCCAGCTCTACCTATCGCGGCTGCCCAATTCGCTGATGCTGGCGGCGGTGGCAATGATCTTTTCGCTACTCATCGGGGTCCCGAGCGGCATCCTCGCCTCGGTGCGGGTGGGCAAATTCTGGGACAGCGCCGGCAAAGTATTTGCGCTGCTCGGCCTGTCGCTGCCGTCTTTCTGGGTCGGCCTGGTTCTGATCCTGGTGTTCTCGGTGTATTTGCGCTGGCTGCCGTCATCTGGCTCAGGAACCCCGCTTCACCTGATCATGCCGGCCTTCGCTCTCGGCTGGTATTTCGCCGCTGCGCACATGCGCTTGACCCGCTCCTCGATGCTTGATGTCCTAGGTTCGGAGTACATCAAACTCGCCCGGCTTAAGGGCCTGCCTGAGGCACTCGTTATCGCCAAGCATGCCTTTAAGAACGCGCTGATCCCGGTGCTGACCCTGGCCGGCATCAATCTCGTCATCATGGTCAACGTTGCAGTGGTAGTGGAGACCGTGTTCGCCTGGCCGGGCATCGGCCGCCTGCTCTACGAGGGCATCACCTTCCGTGACTTCCCGGTGGTCCAGGGGGTCGTCCTAATGGGCGGCGCGATGATCGTGATCGTCAATTTGATGATCGACATCCTCTATGCGGTGATCGACCCCCGCATTCGGCTTGAGAGGTAACGCCGATGAGCACGCCCGCTGACGTCATCGTCCTACCGTCGCCGTCGCCGAGTTCGGCGCGAAGTGGTGCAATCCGGTTCGGTGACATCCCGGTCATTCCGACCTTGATCCTTGTCGTGATCGCATTGGTCGCGATCTTCGCCAACCAACTCGCGCCGCACAATCCGGAAATCGGCACTCTGACAGCGCGCTTCAAACCGCCGTTCTGGCAGACCGGCGGCAGCGTCAAATACCTGCTCGGCACCGACCAGCTCGGCCGCGATGTGCTCTCGCGGCTCATTTTCGGCGCTCGCGTGTCGATGGTGGTGGGGATCATGGCGGTGCTCGTCGCAGGGGTGGTCGGGACCGCGCTCGGGATTCTATCGGGCTACCTTGGCGGTTGGGTTGACCAAGTCATCATGCGCCTCACCGACACCTGGCTGGCATTGCCGGCGTTAACCTTCGCGATCTTCCTCGCCGCGATCGTCGGCCCGAGCATGTGGAATATCGTCATCATCCTCGGGATCACCTATTGGACCCGCTATGCCCGCGTTATCCGCGGCGAGGTGCTTTCGCTTCGAGAACGGGAGTTCGTCCGGCTGGCGATCGTCGCCGGCTGCTCGAATTGGACGATCATGACGCGGCACATCCTGCCCAACGTTATCAACTCGGCGATCGTGCTCGGCAGTCTCATGCTCGGGGTGGTGATCATCACGGAGGCGACCCTGTCATTCCTCGGCGTCGGCGTGCCACCTCCGCAGCCGGCCTGGGGCTTGATGCTGTCAGACGGCAAGCAGGGGCTGATGGTCGGCTATTGGTGGCTCACCGTGCTTCCCGGCTGCTGCATCATGTTGATGGTGCTGTCGGCCAATCTCCTCGGCGACTGGTTGCGCGTCAAACTCGACCCACAGCTACGGCAACTTTGACCATGGCTGGAGAACCGCTGCTGCGCCTGGAGAACCTTTCAACCCACTACGTCTCGGCACAAGGCGCCAGGGTAGTGCGGGCCGTCGATGAGGTGTCACTGAGCATTAATGCCGGGGAGACGCTGGGAATCGTCGGTGAGAGCGGCTCGGGAAAGAGCACCCTTGCCCTGACCATCCTGCGGGTGCTGCCGCCAGCGGCGCGGATCGTTGCCGGCCATATGTGGTTCGAGGGTAAGGATCTGGTCGAGAAATCCGACGCCGAGATGCGCGACATCCGCGGCAAACGCATCGCGATGATTCTGCAAGACCCGATGGCCTCGCTAAACCCGCTGTTCACCATCGGCGATCAGGTTGCCGAGCCGATCCGGGTGCACGAAAACGTGCCGCGCGCCAACGCTTGGACACGGGCGCGCGAGCTGTTGAAGGCGGTGCGGATCCCGTCTCCCGAGACCCGGGTCAAGCAGTTCCCGCACGAGATGTCAGGCGGGATGCGGCAACGGATCGTCGGCGCTATCGGCATGTCCTGCGAGCCGCGCCTGCTTATCGCCGACGAGCCGACCACCAGCCTCGATCTGACGATCCAGGCGCAGTACCTCGCCCTGCTGCGCGACCTGCAGCGCGAGCACGGGCTGGCACTCATTTTTATCACGCACAATCTCGGCATCGTGGCCAAGATGTGCGACCAGCTCGCGGTCATGTATGCCGGGCGCGTTGTCGAGGCGGGGCCGGTGTCGCGTGTCTTCAACGCACCGGCGCATCCCTATACCAAGGCCCTGCTTAACTCGATCCCGCGGATGAGCAACTGGGATCAGCGGTTGACCGCCATCGCCGGCCAGCCGCCCGATCTGGCGGCGCTGCCTCCCGGTTGCGCCTTCGCGCAGCGCTGCCCGCAAGCAGTCGACCGCTGCCGCAACGAGGCGCCGCCGGCGTTTTATCCGGACCAGGGTCATGTCGCGCGCTGTTGGCTGGCCGAGAGCGCCAACGCCGAACGCCGTGTGCCGGCGGGGGCGGTCTGATGCCGGTCATCGAGGCAGAGGGCCTCACCAAGCATTTCCAGGCAAAACGGGGGCTGTTTGGCGGCACCAAAGGGGTGGTGCGGGCGGTCGACGGCATTTCCTTCGCGATCGAGCAGGGCCGCACGCTGGGGATCGTCGGCGAAAGCGGCTGCGGCAAGACGACCACGGCCAAGCTGGTCCTGGGGCTCGAGGAGTTGACCGGCGGAACGATGCGGTTCGAGGGCCGTGAGCTGTGCGCGCTCGACGCCGCCGGGCGGCGGGAGTATCGCAAATCAGTGCAGGCGGTATTTCAAGACCCCTACGCTTCGCTCAATCCGCGGATGCGAATCAGCCAGATCATCGCCGAGCCGCTTGTCACCAACGAGTCGATCAGCGCCGACGAGGTCAAGAAGCGCGTGTCGCGTCTGCTCGACCTGGTGGGTTTGCCTGATCGGGCGGCGGATTTGTTTCCGCACGAATTTTCCGGCGGGCAGCGTCAACGTATCGCGATCGCGCGGGCGCTGGCGCTGTCACCAAAGCTCATTGTGCTCGACGAGCCGGTTTCAGCGCTCGACGTTTCGATCCGCGCCCAGATCCTCAACTTGCTGCGCGACCTTCAGGACGAGCTCCGCCTCTCCTATCTGTTCATCGCCCACGATCTGGCCGCGGTCGCGCATATGAGTCACGTGATCGCGGTCATGTATCTCGGCAAGATCGTCGAGAGCGGCGCGGCGCGGGAATTGGCGCTCGATCCAAAGCACCCGTACACCGAGGCGCTGTTCTCGGCGGCGCTGCCGAGCCACCCCGACGAGCGGCGCGACGAGATCATCCTGCCCGGCGAGGTGCCGAGCCCGCTGAACCCGCCGGCCGGCTGCCGCTTTCATCCGCGCTGCCCGCAGGCGATGGCGCGTTGCGGCGAGGACGTCCCGCCGTTGGCCGCGGCGCACCACCGGCTGATCGCCTGCCATCTCTACGGAGCGGATTCCGCGCCCCACGCTGCGGCGAAGCCGGCTCTGCAGCAAGCCTAAACTGGAGCCGCCCCGATGATGACTTTCTGGCCACGCGCTTGGCTGTTGGCGGCAATCGCCGCCGCGATGGCGCTCGCTGCCACTCCGGCTCTCGCGGACCAGCCCGAGCCGAAGGGCAAGGCCGTCATGGCGTGGCACGTGACGATATCGCCGAGCTGGTTCGATCCGTCGAGCGCGCCGCCGCAAATCACCCCGTTCGGGATGCTCTACGCAATCCATGACGCGCTCGTCCGACCCTATCCGGGGTTCAAAATGGGGCCAAGCCTCGCGGAAAAATGGGAGGAGAGCGAAGACGGGCTGACCTACACGTTCACGCTGCGCCCTGGGTTGAAGTTCCACAATGGCGACTCGCTGACCACCGAGGACGTCAAGTTCAGCTTCGATCGTTACAAGGGCGCCGGCGCGACCGCCCTGCACGATCATGTCGAAACGGTAGAAATCGTCGACCCACGGGTGGTGCGGTTCCATCTAAAGGAGCCGTGGCCCGATTTCATGACCTTCTACGGCACCACGGCGAGTGGCGCCGGCATCGTGGTGCCCAAGCATTACATCGAACAAGTCGGCGACGACGGCTTCAAGAAGCATCCGGTCGGTGCCGGCCCCTACAAATTCGTCAGCACCACGCCGGGTATCGAGGTCGTCCTGGAGGCCAATACCGACTATTGGCGGCGCGTGCCGAACGTGAAGACGCTGATCATGCGCAGCGTACCCGAGGCGACAACGCGCGCGTTGATGGTGAAGACCGGCGAGGCGGATATCGGCTACGCGCTCGACGGCCCCGACGCCGAAGGCCTCAAAGGCGTTCCGGGGATACAGATTGTCGCCACCAAGCACGCCTCGATCTTCTGGCTCGAATTCTCCGATCAATGGGACCCGAAATCGCCCTGGCACGACATCCGGGTGCGGCAGGCGGCGAACCTCGCGCTCGACCGTCAGGCGATCAACGATGCTGCCTGCCTTGGTTTTTGCCCTCCCGCCGGGGTTATCGTGCCGCGCGTCATGGACTTTGCCCTGCAGGTCGAGCCGGCGCCTTACGACCCCGAGAAGGCGAAGAAGCTCCTCGCCGAAGCGGGCTATCCGAACGGTTTCGATGCCGGGCAGTTCACGCCGAACCCCGGGTTCCCGACCGTCGCCGACGCGACGATGAACTATCTCAACGCGGTCGGCATCCGCCTGACGATGAAGCAAATGGAACGCGCGGCGTTCTACGCCGACTGGCAGGCCCACAAGCTACACGGTCTCTTTCAGACCGCGGCGGGCAATTCGGGCAATGCCGCGACCCGAGTGGAAGCCTTTATCTATTCGAAGGGCGCCTACGCCTATGGCGGCTATCCGGACATCGATGAACTATTCCTGCAGCAAGCCGGAGAGCGTGATGTCAAGAAGCGAGAGGCGATCCTCGACAAGATCCAGCAGCTGACGATCGACCGAGCAATGTATGGGCCGATCATGGATTTGCGCGCGCTGATGGGGATCGGACCGCGCGTCGCCAAGCACACCATCACCGACGTATGGATGAGCCCGTTCCCGTCCTATGAGGACATGGAGATCAAG